>Ga0209933_1002107_pt1 | contig 12832 bp, 7 predicted proteins | sample ThiBiot_300_biof_FD_183944 | JGI IMG/M metagenome (GOLD analysis project Ga0209933, IMG submission 183944) | Wastewater bioreactor microbial communities from Cape Town, South Africa - Thiocy_cont_300_biof (SPAdes) | ecosystem: Engineered > Bioremediation > Thiocyanate > Unclassified | place...
CCGCCTGCCGTTTCTCTTTCCGCCTTCCCCTTCAGTGGTCGCCGCTGTCCCGGCGCGGTGAATCGGCTAACCTCCCGCCATGCGCATCCTGCTTGTCGAAGACGACCGAGAGACCGCCGCCTATCTCGTCAAGGCGCTGAAGGAGGCGGGTCATGTGCCCGACCATGCCGCCGACGGCGAGGAGGGCGCCTTTCTCGCCGAGACCAACCGCTACGACGTGATGATCGTCGACCGCATGCTGCCGAAGAAGGACGGGCTGACGCTCGTCGCCGAGGCGCGGGCCAAGGGCAACGACACGCCGGTCCTGATCCTCTCGGCGCTCGGCCAGGTCGACGACCGCGTGACGGGCCTTCGGGCCGGCGGCGACGACTATCTCGCCAAGCCCTATGCCTTTTCCGAGCTGCTCGCCCGCATCGAGGTGCTCGCCCGCCGCCGCAAGCCCGGCGAGGCGGAGACGCTGCTGCGCGTCGGCGATCTCGAGCTCGACCGCTTGAGCCATCAGGTCCGCCGCGGCGGGACGCCGATCCCGCTGCAGCCGCGCGAGTTCCGCCTGCTCGAATATCTCATGAAGCATGCCGGCCAGGTCGTGACGCGGACCATGCTGCTCGAGAATGTCTGGGACTATCACTTCGATCCGCAGACCAACGTCATCGACGTCCATATCTCGCGCCTGCGCTCCAAGGTCGACAAGGGCTTCAAGGACACGCTGGTGCATACCGTGCGCGGCGCCGGATACATGATCCGTGACAGCCATCGGTAAGGTCGTCCGCACCACCGCCTTCAAGCTCTCGGCGATCTACTTCATCGTCTTCACGGTGTTCGCGATCGCCTTTGTCGGCTGGATCTCGCGCGAGACCGACCGCGTCCTCACCCAGCAGGTGCGCGATTCGATCGAGGCCGAGATCGGAATCCTCGCCGACGAGGGGCTCTCGAAGGGCCTCACCGGCATCGTCGCCGCCATCGAGCAGCGGAGCCGCGTGCCGGGCGCCAGCCTCTATGTCATCGCCGACAAGGACGGCCATGTCGTCGCCGGCAATGTCACCGAGGTGCCGCCGGCGCTCTTGAAGCAGAGCGGCCTCGACCCGGTCACCGTGCCCTACAAGCGGCTCGAAGGCGACCGGACCAGCAATGTCGCCATGGTCCAGGTGCTGCCGCTGCCGAACGGGCTCATCATGCTGGTCGGCCGCGATATCAGCGAGATCGACCGCATCCGCACCGTCGTCGCCAAGGCGATGGTGATCGGCGTCGGCCTTCTCATCCTCCTTGCGCTCACCTCCTGGTTCTTCGTCTCGCGGCGCGTGCTGAAGCGGATCGACCAGGTTTCGGCGACGAGCCTCCGCATCATGGCCGGCGACCTTTCGGGCCGGCTCGAGGTCACCGGCTCCGGCGACGAGTTCGACCGCCTCGCCTCCAGCCTCAATGCGATGCTCGACCGGATCGAGGATCTGCTTTCGGGCCTCAAGGAGGTCTCGGACAACATCGCGCATGACCTGAAGACGCCGCTGACGCGCATGCGCACCCGCGTCGAGGCGGCGTTGGCCGGGGAGGGGAGCGGCGAGGACTATCGCGCGGCGCTGGAGGCGACGATCGAGGATGCCGACCAGCTCATCCGCACCTTCAACGCGCTTCTGATGATTGCCCGCGTCGAGGCCGGCTCGCCCGATGGCGCGCTGACATCGCTCGATCTTGCCCGCATCGTCGCCGATGTCGCCGAGTTCTATGAGCCGGTGGCCGAGGAGGCGGAGGTCTATCTCGACCTCTCGCTCGAGGAGCCGCTGCCGATGGTCGGCAGCCGCGAACTCGTCAGCCAGGCGCTCGGCAATCTCGTCGACAACGCCATCAAATATGTCCGCAGCGGCGAGACCCCGCCCGAGACGGCGCGCGTCCGCGTGACGGCGCGGCGCGAGGGGGCGGAGATCGTCGTCAGCGTCGCCGACAACGGCCCCGGCATCCCGGCGGCGGAGCGCGAGCGCGTGCTGCAGCGTTTCGTCCGGCTCGAAAAGAGCCGCTCGCAGCCGGGCAGCGGTCTCGGCCTCAGCCTGGTCGAGGCCGTGACAAAGCTCCATCACGGTGCGATATCGCTTTCGGATGCCGGTCCGGGGCTCGTCGTGACGCTCCGCTTCCCGGCATCTGGCTGACGCGGAGGGCATCATGGCGCGGGACCGGCGAAACCAGACGAGCGCCGAACCCGCCGCAGAAGCCGAAGGGGCGTCGCTCGCCGCGCGGATCGCGCCGGCGGTTCCCCCGCCCAAAGCTCCCGAACGCAAGTCGGTCGCCGCCGACATCGCCGAGGCGCTGCGCGAGGCGTGCGTGCAGGATGACTGGAAGGCTCTCGTCGCCGCGCATCCGCATCTCGGCGCATTCCACGAAGGCGTCTTCGCCGCCTCGACCTTCCTGAAAGAGACCGCGCTTGCCGATCCTGCCCGCTGGCTTGCGATCCTCGCGGCGGCGCCCGAGGAACGGTTCCAGCAACTGATCGCGGCGACGCATGCGCTCGGGAGCGCCGAGGACGAGGCGAGCGTGATGCAGGGGCTGCGCCGCGCACGGGCCGAGGTGGCGCTCCTTGTCGGCCTCGCCGATCTCGGCGGCGTCTGGCCGGTCGACGACGTGACCGCGCGGCTCACCACCTTCGCCGATGCCGCGCTCGGCGCCGCCGTCGCATTCCTCCTCCGCGACGCCGCCCGCACCGGCGCCGTCGCGCTCGACGATGCCGGCGATCCGGCTTCCGCGAGCGGCTGGATCATCCTCGGCATGGGGAAATATGGCGCCGGCGAGCTCAACTATTCGTCCGACATCGACTTGATCGTGCTGTTCGATCCGGACATCGCGCAGGTCGCGGATCGCGACGAGATCGGCACCTTCTTCGTGCGGCTGACGCGGCGGCTGGTACGGCTCCTGCAGGAGCGGACAGCCGACGGCTACGTCTTCCGCACCGATCTCCGCCTCCGCCCGGATCCCGGCTCGACGCCGCTCGCCATCTCGACGCCCGCCGCCTTCCAGTATTACGAGTCGAGCGGCCAGAACTGGGAGCGCGCGGCCATGATCAAGGCGCGCGCGGTGGCCGGCGACATCGCCGCCGGCGAGGCCTTCCTCGCCGAGCTGACGCCCTTTGTCTGGCGCAAATATCTCGACTTCGCCGCCATCGCCGACATCCACTCGATCAAGCGCCAGATCCACGATCATCGCGGCCATGAGAGCGTCGCCATCGCCGGCCACAACATCAAGCTCGGCCGCGGCGGTATTCGCGAGATCGAGTTCTTCGTCCAGACGCAGCAACTGATCGCCGGCGGCCGCGATCCGGGCCTCCGCGGACGGCAGACGATCGCGATGCTGGACGGCCTGGCGCAGAAGGGCTGGATCGACGACGAGACCGCCACCAGCCTCGCGCGCTGCTATCGCGACCTGCGCGCGATCGAGCACCGGCTGCAGATGCGGGCCGACGAGCAGACGCATACGCTCCCGGAGGATGACGAGGGTCTCGACGCGGTTGCGCGGCTCAGCGGCTTCCGCGGCGCAAAGCCGTTCGGCGCTGCCCTCTTGAAGGCGCTGGAGACGGTTCGCGATCACTATATCCGCCTCTTCGAGACCGCGCCGCCGCTGGCGTCGAGCCTCGGCAGCCTCGTCTTCACCGGTGACGACGAGGACCCCGAAACCGTCGCGACGCTCGGCTCGCTCGGCTATGCCAATCCGCGCGAGGTCAGCCGGACGGTGCGCGGCTGGCATTTCGGCCGCTATCCGGCGATGCGGTCCTCGGCGGCGCGCGAGCGGCTGACCGAGATCACGCCGGCGCTGCTCGAAGCCTTCGCCGGCTCGGACAATGCCGACGCCGCCTTCAACGCCTTCGACCGGCTGCTGTCGCGCCTTCCGGCCGGCGTGCAGCTCTTTGCGCTGCTCGCCTCCAATCCGGGTCTTCTCAACCTGCTCGCGCTGGTGATGGGTACCGCGCCGCGCCTCGCCGATATCGTGACGGCGCGGCCGCATGTGCTGGATGCACTGCTCGACCCGGCGTTCTTCGGGCGGCTTCCCGATCGCGCGACGCTCGAGGCGCGGCTGGAGGCGCTGCTCGACGGGGCCGAGGCGATCGAGGAGGTGATGGACCGCGTCCGCATCTTCGGCAAGGAGCAGTCCTTCCTGATCGGCGTCCGTGTCCTCGCCGGAACGGTGGCGGCGCGCGCGGCGGGCTTTGCCTATGCCGATCTCGCCGAGCTTCTTCTCGGCACGCTGCTCGACCATGTCCGCCGTGCTTTCGAGGCAGCGCATGGCAGGATGAAGCATGGCCGCATCGCGCTCGTCGCGATGGGCAAGCTCGGCGGCCGCGAGATGACGGCCGCCTCCGATCTCGACCTCATCCTGCTCTATGATTTCGATGAGACGGAGCCCGCCTCGGACGGGCCGCGGCCGCTGATGGGCAGCCAGTATTTCGCGCGGCTGACGCAGAGGCTGATCGCGGCGATCTCGGCGCCGACCGCCGAGGGCGCGCTCTACGACGTCGATTTTCGCCTGCGCCCCTCCGGCAATGCCGGGCCGCTCGCGACGCATATCCGCGCCTTCGCCGACTACCAGGCCGGCGCCGCCTGGACCTGGGAGCATATGGCGCTGACGCGGGCGCGGCCGATCGCCGGCGATCAATCGCTGATGCGCGAGGCCGCGGCGGCCGTTCATGCCGTCCTGTCGCGTCACCATGACCAGAAAAAGGTCATCGGCGACGTGCTCGACATGCGCGCGCTGCTGCAGATCGAGAAACCGGCCGAGGGCGCCTGGGATCTGAAGCAGGTTCCGGGCGGGCTTGTCGATATCGAGTTCATCGCGCAGACGCAGCAATTGCTGCATGGAAGCGCCATCCCCGAACTCCTGCAGACCGAGACGGAAACCGCGCTCGCCGCCGCCTCGCGGGCGAAGCTGATCCCGAAGGCGGAGGCGGACATCCTGCTGCCGGCGCTGCGGCTCTACCAGCGGCTGACGCAGCTGCTGCGGCTCTGCGTCGATGGTCCGTTCAAGGCGGACGAAGCGCCGCGCGGGCTGCTGGCGCTCCTGTCGCGGGCGGCCGAGCTGCCGGATTTCCCGACGCTCGACGCGCATCTGAAAGCGGTCGAGGCCGAGGTGCGCGCCTCGTTCACGCGGCTTATCGGGAAGGTTCCGCCGAAGCCCCGAGCCTGAGCGCGGCGCCGGCCGAGGCGCCGGTCGGCGTCGGCGGACCGGCGGGCACGCGCAGCGGCAGGCGGATCGAGACGATCGTGCCCTTGCCCTCATGGCTGCGGATGCGCATCGCGCCGCCATGCAGCTCGGCCAGCGAGCGGGTGATGGCGAGGCCGAGGCCGGAGCCCTTGTGGCTCTTGGTGAACTGGTTCTGCACCTGCTCGAACGGCCGGCCGAGCTTCTTCAGCGCGTCCTTCGGAATGCCGATGCCGGTATCCTCGATCGAGATCGTCACCGCCTCGCCGATATGGCGGGCGCGGATGTTCACGCGGCCGCCATCCGGCGTGAACTTCACGGCGTTGGAGAGCAGGTTCAGCACCATCTGCTTCACCGCGCGGCGATCGGCGACGAGCTTCAGGTCCGCCTCGACATCGGCGTCGACGGTGAGATGGCGCAATTCGGCCTCGGCGCCGATGACGCGCGAGGCTTCCTCGACGATCTGGTCGAGCGGCAGCGGCTCGAAATCGAGCGCCATGCGGCCGGCCTCGATGCGCGACATGTCTAGGACATCGTTGATGACGTTGAGCAGGAAATTGCCGCTCGCATGGATGTCGTCGCAATATTCGAGATAGCGCGGCGAGCCGAGCGGCCCGAAGAGGCCGGTGCGCATGATCTCCGAGAAGCCGATGATGGCGTTGAGCGGCGTCCGCAGCTCATGGCTGATATTGGCGAGGAATTCGGACTTCGCCTGGTTGGCGGCGTTGGCCCGATCCTTCTCGGCGGCATATTTCTGCGCCAGTTCCTCGTTCTCGTTCGACTGGACCTCGAGCGTCCTGGCCTGCTGCTCCAGCTTCTGGCGCGACTGGCGAAGGTCGGCGATGGTCGCCATCAGCCGCCGCTCGCCGTCGATGAGCTTTTCCTCGTGGCGCTTGATGGTGGTGATGTCGGTGCCGACCGAGACGAAGCCGCCATCCTTGGTCCGCCGCTCGTTGATCTGCAGCCAGCGGCCGTCATTGAGCTGCGCCTCGAAGCTGCGCCCGCCGGCCTCGTGCCGTTCGTCGGTCGGGATCTGCGTGCGCACGATCGGCTGGTGGCCGGCGGCGATCACATGCGCATAGGGCGTGCCGGCCTCGAGCGCGGCATCGGGAATGCCGTGCAACTGCTGGTATTTCGAGTTGCACATCACGAGCCGGTTGTCGGCGTCCCAGAGCACGAAGGCTTCCGAGATGGTCTCGATCGCGTCGCGAAGGCGCAGGTCGGCGGTGCGCGAGCTTTCGGCGAGGCGCATCTGCTCGGTGACGTCGACGGCGATGCCGATGAGATGAGGCTCCGCCTCCTCGGCATCGACCAGCTCGACGCGGATGCGCAGCCAGACATAGCCGCCGCCGGCCTTGCGCATGCGGAACATGCGATCGACGGTGGTCTCGCCCGTCTCGTAGAGCGCCTCGACGAGGTCCATCAGGTCGCCATCGTCGGGATGGATCAGCGCGTTGACCTCGCCGAAGCCGAGCAGCGCGTCGCGCGGCGCCATGCCGACCAGCTCGAACATCGACTTCGACCAGAACAGGCGGCCGCGCGCAACGTCCCAGTCCCACAACCCGCAACGGCCGCGGCGCAGCGCCGTGTCGAAGCGCGCATAGGTCTCGTGATAGATGCGGTCCGCCTGCCGGGCGCGGGCCGACTGGGCGAAATAGCCGTAGAGGATGACGAGCAGGATCGCGCTGGTGCCGACGAAGACGGTGACGTTGAGCGAAACGTCGTCGCGCCATCCCTGGTAGATCGCCGATTGCGGCGCCACGACCGCGACATAGCCGAGCCCGCCGGAAAGCTGGCGCAGCGTGCCGAGCGCCGGCCCGCCCTCTTCAAGCGTTACCGGCAGGACGCCGGCGCGCTCGCCGAAGATCACCATGGGCTGCGCGTCGCGCACGGCATCGTCGAAATTCCGGCCTTCGTCGGTGAGGCTGCGCGGTGCCGTGGCGACGATGCGGCCCGTCGGATCGGTGACGAGGATGCGCCGGCCGCCATCGAGCGCCGCCCCCGGCAGGGCATTGTCGAGCAGCGTCTGCACCGCCATGCGATAGCCGTCGGCGGGCAGCGTCGGCTCGCCCGCCGCGAGGCGGTCGGCGATCACCGTCGCCACCATCGTCATCATGTCGCGCGCCTCGGCGTCCCGCTCGAGACGCAGGTCGTAGAGATGCACGATGCGCGAGAAGGCGACGAAGATCAGGAAGATCGTGATGATGATCGGGATCAGCCGACGCAGGATCGGCTCGGCGGCGAGGAGCTTCTCATAGGCCGGCTGGGCGAGCAGTCGCGCATGGCCCGGAATGGCTTCCTTCTGCGCGAACATGGTCTTCGACATCGGCAAATGTTCGCCCTGAGACGCACCGGCAAATCCCGCCCGCGCCATGCCAGCCCCCTGATTTCTGCTGTCATCGGGGATACGCCGACGCCCCGAATCAGCCTCATTTGAATCGAGGCGATTCGGCTTGTCTAGGCGGAATTAGCCTTTCGTTAAGCATATTCGTTAACCACGCGAGAGCCGTGGATAACCCGCCACGAAGGGCGTGGCTCCGGCTCAGGCGAGGGTGCGCGTGACGATGTCGAGCGTATCGGGGGAGAGCTTGGGTGCGGCCGCGATCCGCCGCAGCGCCGCCTCGGCCGCGGCGCGGCGAACCGGCTCCATTGACCGCCAGGAGCGGAAGGCGACGAGAAGGCGGGCCGCCGTCTGCGGATTGCGCCGGTCGAGATCGAGCACGAAATCGGCGACGAAGTCGTAGCCGGCGCCGTCGGCGCGATTGAACTGCGTCTGGTTGAGGCTGGCGAAGCCGCCGACGAGCGCGCGCACGCGGTTGGGGTTGGACGCGGCGAAGGAGGGATGATGGAGCAGCGCCTTGACGCGGTGGAGCGTCTCCGGGGCCGGCACGCTCGCCTCCAGCGTCAGCCACTTGTCGAGCACCAGCGCGTCGTTGCGATAGGCTTCGTGGAAGGTGTGCAGCGCGGAAAGCCGTTCCGGCAGCGCGGCATGGCAAAGGGCGGCGAGCGCGGCGAGGCGGTCGGTCATGTTGTCCGCCGTCTCGAACTGCCAGACGGCGGCGCCGACCGCGGCGCGGCTGCCCGAGGCGACCATGAGATCGAGCACCGTGTTCCTGAGCGCGCGCACGCCGGCATTGGCGGCGTCCGGCGAATAGGCCTGTTCGCCGCCGAGCGCCGTATGGACCGCCAGGAGCCGCGGCCCGAGGCTCGAGACGATGGCGAGCCGCAGCCGCCGGCGCGATGCCGCCACGGCGTCCGGATCGACATTCTCGCCGATCTCGCGGGCGATGTCGGCCTCGCTCGGGATCTGCAGCACCTGCGCGCGGAAGGCCGGCTCCAGCCTCTCGTCGTCGAGGACCGCGCCGAGCGCATCGACCAGCGCCGGCTCGGCCGCCCCGCTCTCGCCACCGCCGGTGGCGCCGGCGACGAGGCTGCGCATCGCCAGCGTCTGCGCCGCCTGCCAGCGGTTGAAGGGGTCGCGGTCGGCGCGGACCTGGAAGACGAGATCTTCAGCCGAGGCATCGATCGCGAGGCGCACCGGCGCCGAGAAGCCGCGCAGCAGCGAGGGGACCGGCCGCGCCGAGACGCCCTCGAAGGTAACGGTCTGGCTCGCGGAAGTCAGGTGGATGACGTCGCCCTCGACCCGGGCGCCCGAGGCGGAGGCGAAGGCGAGGTCCTCGCCATTCGGTCCGATGAGGCCGAAGCGGATCGGGATCTGCATCGGCCGCTTGATCGGCTGGCCGGGCGTTGCGGGAGTGCTCTGCGCCAGCGTCAGGCGATAGCGGCGGGTCTTCGCATCGAACTCGCCGCGGGCGGCGATCTGCGGCGTCCCGGCCTGGCTGTACCAGAGGGCAAATTGCGACAGGTCTTCGCCGGTCGCGTCCGTGAAACAGGCGAGGAAATCCTCGATTGTCGCGGCGTCGCCGTCATGGCGCTCGAAATAGAGGTCCATGCCGCGCCGGAAGCCGTCCTCGCCGAGGATGGTCTGCAGCATGCGCACGACCTCGGCGCCCTTCTCATAGACGGTCGGCGTGTAGAAGTTGCTGATCTCGTGATAGATTTCCGGACGGACGGGATGGGCGAGCGGGCCGCCGTCCTCGGGGAACTGCCGCGCCTGCAGCGTGCGCACATCGGCGATGCGCTTCACGGCGCGCGAGCGCATGTCGGAGGAAAATTCCTGGTCGCGGAAGACGGTCAGGCCTTCCTTCAGGCAGAGCTGGAACCAGTCGCGGCAGGTGATGCGGTTGCCGGTCCAGTTGTGGAAATATTCATGGGCGATGACGCCCTCGACATTGGCATAATCGATATCGGTCGCCGTGTTCGGGTCGGCGAGGACATATTTGTCGTTGAAGATGTTGAGGCCCTTGTTCTCCATCGCGCCCATGTTGAAGTCGGACACGGCGACGATGTTGAACACGTCGAGATCATATTCGCGGCCGAACGCCGTCTCGTCCCAGCGCATCGAGCGCTTGAGCGCGTCCATGGCATAGAGGCAGCGCGCTTCCTTGCCATGCTCGCAATAGATGGCGAGATCGACCTTGCGGCCCGACATCGTGGTGAAGCTGTCCTTCACCGCGCCGAGATCGCCGGCGACCAGGGCGAAGAGATAGGACGGCTTCGGGAACGGGTCCTGCCAGATGGCAAAATGCCGGCTCGTGCCGGGAATGTCGCCATGCGCTCCGGGATTGCCGTTGCCGAGCAGCAGCGGCGCCTCGCTCTTCTCCGCCTCGATGCGCGTCGTATAGACCGAGAGCACGTCCGGCCGATCGAGGAAATAGGTGATGCGGCGGAAGCCCTCGGCCTCGCACTGCGTGCAATAGGCGCCCGTCGAGCGGTAGAGGCCCATCAGCTTGGTATTAGCGGAGGGGTCGATGACCGTCTCGATCTCGAGCAGGAACGGCCGGTCCGGCACGTTGGAAACCGTCAAGAGCGACGGCGTCGCCGTAAAGGCATCGGCACCGAGCGGCGTGCCGTCGAGCTTGAGCCCGGCAAGCGCGAGTTCGTCGCCGACGAGTTCCAGCGCGCGTCCGGTGCCGCGCGGCCGGATCGACAGCTTGGCGAATACACGGGTCGCCGCGCGGTCCAGCCGGACATCGAGATCGACATGGGTGATGTCGAAGGCGGGCGGCGCGTAGTCGGCCAGTCGGAACGGCGCCTCGGCAGCCTTCATGTCTCGTCCTCCTTGTCGCGTCCGCCTCCTTCATGTGGCGGTTCGCGTTCTCCGCAGACCGCGCCGTCTGCATCCGGTCCCCGATCCCGGCAACCCCTGATCGTTAGAATCCTTTCATAAACCGCCCGTTCGCGCAAACCTCGACGGTGCCCCTGGTGCGATTTCCCGGCCTCTGTCCACGGTGCATTTTCCTCGTGATCGCAAGGCTCTGAGTTGCCTACCTCAGTTTCTGATGGTAACTCGTCAGACGAGGAGGAACGGCGCTTGGGCAAGACGACGCTTCAGGATGTCGCCCGTGAGGCGGGCGTCAGCCTCGCGACGGTCGACCGTGTCCTGAACGGCCGCGCCGGCGTGCATGCGCGCACCATCGAGCGCGTGCAGGCGGCGATCGAGCGCCTCAACTACCAGCCGGACCGTCTCGCCTCCCGTCTCGCGCGCGGCCGCGACTATCGCTTCGAGGTCGTGCTGCCGACCGGCGCCAACGAGTTCATGACTCTCCTGGAGCAGGAGTTCCGCGCCACGGCGGACCGCTATCTGCACGAGCGGGTGCGCATTACCTTCACCCATGTCGACGTCTTCGACGGCGAGATGCTGGCGACGGCGCTGGAGAATCTGCCGGCCGATCTCGATGGCGTCGCGCTGGTGGCGCTCGATCATCCGGCGGTGGCCGAGGCGGTCAACATGCTCGCCGACCGCGGCACCACCGTGGTGACGCTCGTCTCCGACCTGCCGGGAACGCGGCGGGCGCATTTTGTCGGCGTCGACAACTACGCCGCCGGCCGGACGGCAGCGACGCTGCTCGGCCGCTTTCTCGGCCATCGCAGCGGCAAGGTCGGCCTCATCGCCGGCTCGCTGGCGCTGCGCGACCATATCGAGCGGCAATACGGCTTCGAGCAGGTGGTGGAGCGGGAATATCCCGATCTCGAGGTGCTGCCGATCCGCGAGGGGCGCGATGACGACGACCGCGCCGAGCGGGTCGCCGATGCGCTGCTCGCCGAGCATCGCGACCTCGTCGGCGTCTATAATGTCGGCGCCGGCACGGCCGGCATCGTCGCCGCGCTGGAGCGTGCCGGCCGCGCCCGCGACGTCGTCTTCATCGCGCATGAGCTGACGCCCTTCAACCGCCGCCAGCTCATCCGCGGCACCATCGACGCGCTCATCAACCAGGATGCCGGCCACATGGCGCGCAGCGCCGCGCGGCTGCTGCTCGCCGCCCGCGAGGGCCTGCCGATCATCGCCGGGCAGGAGCGTATCAGGATCGACATCTTCGTCAGGGACAACGTGCCCTGACCGCGGAGCGCGTCGCCCCGGCGGCGCGACAACGAACCCCGACAGTCCAAGGAGGATTCTCATGAAGACGATCAAGGGACCGGCGATATTCCTCGCCCAGTTCGCCGGCGACACCGCGCCGTTCAACTCGTTCGACGCCATCTGCGAATGGGCCGCTTCGCTCGGCTACAAGGGCGTGCAGATCCCGACTTGGGATGGCCGCCTGATCGACCTCAAGAAGGCGTCGGACTCGAAGGATTACTGCGACGAGCTCGCCGGCACCGCCGCCAAGCACGGCCTCGAGATCACCGAGCTCTCGACCCATCTTCAGGGCCAGCTGGTCGCCGTGCATCCCGTCTATGACGAACTGATGGACGGCTTCGCCGCTCCGGAAGTCCGCGGCAATCCGAAGGCGCGGCAGGAATGGGCCGTCGACCAGGTGAAGCGGGCGCTGCGCGCCTCGAAGCATCTCGGCATCACGGCGCATGCGACCTTCTCGGGCGCGCTCGCCTGGCCGTTCCTCTATCCGTTCCCGCAGCGCCCGGCCGGCCTCGTCGAGGCCGCCTTCGCCGAACTCGGCAAGCGCTGGACTCCGCTGCTCGACTATGCCGACGAGCATGGCGTCGACCTCGCCTACGAGATCCATCCCGGCGAGGACCTGCATGATGGCGTCACCTTCGAGATGTTCCTCGCCGAGGTGAAGAACCACCCGCGCGCCAACCTTCTCTACGACCCGTCGCACTTCGTGCTGCAGCAGCTCGACTATCTCGACTACATCGACATCTATCACGAGCGCATCAAGGCGTTCCATGTGAAGGACGCCGAGTTCAATCCGACCGGCCGCCAGGGCGTCTATGGTGGCTACCAGAGCTGGGTGAACCGCGCCGGCCGCTTCCGCTCGCTCGGCGACGGCCAGGTCGATTTCGGGGCGGTGTTCTCGAAGCTGACCCAGTACGACTACGCCTCCTGGGCGGTCCTCGAATGGGAATGCGCGCTGAAGCATCCCGAGGACGGCGCGCGCGAAGGCGCCGAGTTCATCAAGCATCACATCATCCGCGTCACGGAGCGCGCGTTCGACGACTTCGCCGGTGCCGGAACCGACGACGTCGCCAACCGCCGCATCCTCGGCATCGCCTGAGCGGCAAGGAAAGGAACAGTCCCCATGGCCATCGAAGGCAGCAAGGAAGAAGCCGCGAGCGGTCGCATCCGCCTCGGCATGGT
>Ga0209933_1002111_pt1 | contig 12784 bp, 7 predicted proteins | sample ThiBiot_300_biof_FD_183944 | JGI IMG/M metagenome (GOLD analysis project Ga0209933, IMG submission 183944) | Wastewater bioreactor microbial communities from Cape Town, South Africa - Thiocy_cont_300_biof (SPAdes) | ecosystem: Engineered > Bioremediation > Thiocyanate > Unclassified | place...
TCTCAAACATATATTCTGCCGTTTCGCGAGCATTCATAAATTATACTTGTGATTGATAAATGATAAAATTTCTTTAATCTCTAAAGTTCTCCGATTCTCAAACATTCAAACTTATTTCCCTTTGTAATTTGGCAAACGTTTCTCGATGAAAGCGGCAACACCTTCCTTGAAATCTTCGGTTTCTGCTGCATCTTGCTGGATAATGGATTCATAGTCCAGTTGTTCGTTCAATGTAAAGTTGTAAGATTTATTAAAAGCTTTTTTGGTCAAATAAAGAGCTGTTGTTGCAGCATGGGAAAGCTGAGTCAAAACTTCCATAGATTTCTCCACAAATTCCGAATCTGCAAAGACATCAGCAACCAGACCAATTTTTTTAGCTTCTGTTGCAGGAACCTTTTTACCCGTGAAAGACAAATAACTTGCTAATTGCCTTCCTACTAATTTGGGTAGATAATATGTCCCGGCAGTATCAGGAATCAAACCGATATTGGCAAAAGCAAAAGAGAAATAAGAGCTTTCTGTCGCCAAAGTAAAATCACATATCGAAGCCAGCATTGCACCTGCTCCAACTGCAGGTCCGTTGACCAAAGCTATTACCGGTTTTTTACACTTAACAATTTCAAGAACCAAGGGATTATAATATTCGATCACAAATCTCTGGATTGTTCTATCATCCTCATCGAAACCCAAAGCTTCCTTCAGGTTCTGACCGGCGCAAAAAGCTTTTCCTTTCCCAGCAATTGCAATACATCTCACATTACCGTCATTGCTGAATTTGTGAACTGCATTCCGCAATTCTCCAAGCATCACTTGGGTAAGACTGTTATAACTTTCGGGCTGGTTCAGGTAAATCAGTTGCAGTTTTCCTTCGAACTGAGCATCTATCTCTATTTGTGAGTACATAGTTTTACTTTTTAAATATTAGCAATTTAATATATTTTATTGAAAGGATTAAATAAAATTCTATTCTCAAAATAACAAAAGCCGATCAGTGATGATCGGCTTTAAAATTATAATTAATCTAAAGACTATTTGATGATTAATTTTTGAGTATAATTAGCTTTTGGAGAAGTTACTTTCAATAAGTAAACACCTTTCGTCAAATTAACATTGAATTCATTTGTTGACTCGCCAGTTATTACATTGAAACCTGAGTTGTGAACTACTCTACCATTCATATCATAGATAGTCACATTGGCATTTCCGCCAAGATCTTTGGATTTGATAAAGAAGTTTCCATTTGAAGGATTAGGATAAACTTTAATATTATTAGAATTGAAAGCACTTTCGTTAACAGCAAGTGCCTGAGCATCTCTAGTACAAACCTCCAGTGACCAAGAATTAATAACCCCAACGCTTCCAGGAGTATAATCTGAAGCAAAAAGTTTCCATGTTCCTTCTGCATTATGACCAACAAAAACACTTAATGGTTGGAAAGGTTTTGCGTTTCCTGTAACAGGTGAAGCACATGTAATAGTTGTTGCAGCATCAGTAAATTTCGCAGTAATTCCCGAACGTGAGCTACATTGGTGATCCATTAATAATGCTGTTGTTCCAACAGGACTTTCTATTCCAAAAGACAAGTGTGCAGCATTCGGATGTGTAATATTTGGTGTTACACTGATTTTTGTAATTACTCCAGTATTCGTAATTGATAATGGTGCCTCAACTTTTGGTGAGGAAATCTGTGAACCTCCTGGACCATCCGTAATATTTACAGGACTTCCACTATATGCGTATGTATTACAAACTTCACCTGCAACACTATAGTCAATTACAAAACTTGGGCTTACAGCATAATAAATATTATTAACAGCCTCAACCAAAATATAAGCATTAGTAGCAGAAAAACCGCTCGGAATTGTTACAGTCTCACTACCATCATTAGGCGTATTATCTAATAATGAAGTGAATGTTTGTCCTCCGTCTTTAGAAATTTTCAGATTAACATTAGCTGTATTCACCGGTGCTGCATTAGTATTGGCAACATCCCAGGTTACTGTAAAAGTACCTCCCGAAGTCAATGATTGTCCAAATGTCGGAGCAGTAACTTTAAAAGGACCAGAATTAGCATTGACTGTCACCATCATTGCATCCTGAGCAATATTCGGTTCAAGCGGATTATTATTTCTTAAAACAACACCAAAATTAAGAGTTCGGCCAACGCTTGAAACAGATTCCCATCGTGTAGTATTTACACCAGCAAGGACAGTATTAAAATCAGGGAAATATCTGTAAGGATTTTTTGTTGGCGGAAGCGCTCTGAAATTTGGTCCGGAAGGTTTTGCCAAATATGCAATACTGTTGGTTCCAATTTGTGCCGTTGCAGCCTGGTCGGTTTGTTCAAAGCTATAAGTATAAGATATTGTACTAGCATCAGATGTTGTAGCTTTTACAACAAATGGTGTAGAAGCAGGAATAGTGTAATCATTGCCGGCATTAACTGTTGGAGCAGGTAATGCATATGGCACATTTGTTCCACAGGAAATGCTATTAATTTTATTTTTAATTTGTGTAAGACTGTTGTAGTGGAAGTTATCATGAGAATTATACTGAACATCCAGGTTTCCTGTAATTCCTGTATAAGCCATTACCGTGCTTCCGCTTCCAGGCTCAACTTTTTGATCAAGCTGGTTGCTATAGAAAGTATATGTATGGCCTGCTCCCATTTGATGTCCCATTTCATGAGCTACATAATCGATATCAAAAGTAGCACCTTCAGGAAGATTATGAGAAGTCCATCCACCCGCTTTTAAACTGGAACCACAGATAACACCAACGTATGCAGCACCATTGGCATCTTTTTTATCAACAAGATGTCCAAGATCATAAAGAGAAGTAGCAGTAGATCCTAAAGTAGAATTGATACCACTATTTGCTGTGTCTGGTCCTCCTCCGGAAGAGTAAGGATCTGTACTGGCATTCAAAAATATTAAAGATTCTGTTTGTGAAATCAGATTATAATGCAAAGACAAATCTTTTTCAAAAAGCGCATTTAGTCTTGTCGCAGTAGCATTAAGCGCAGCCAGAACAACTGCTTTCTTTTCTGCATCAGTTGCCGTAGAAGGTGTTCCTGCTTTGGTCAGATGATACTGTGCATACTCTCCTGTGCAAGATAATGCTAATCGAAAAACATTTGTTCCGGAGGCTTTATTTACTATATCAGGTGTTGTCTCTTCTGATGCTGTTCCTCCATCTTTCACAGCACATTCAAACGGATGATCTTCATCTATGTTCTTTTTTTTCATGCTGGAATCAAAAACAACATAGGTTTTATGATCTGTGGTAAAAGGCTCTATATATTCAGAATTACCAGATCTTACGATAATAGAAGACAAACCCTGAGGCGATAAACTGAATCTTAAATATGCCGACGCATCGTCCAAACTTGTTCCTACATAGGATTTGATATCAGGATACTTAGCCTGAAGATCTTCAGCCATATTGGAATATTCCCAAACTCTGAATCTTTCCAGCTTGCCTTCGGAATTAGGAATACTAATAATCACACCTTGTTTACCTGAAAATCTATCGTTAACTGAAGTCAGCAAAGTTTGTAATTTTTGCTGATCCAAGCTGTAATAGTTTCCTTTTGTAAGATATGCTACGCTTTCATTCACTTTTTGCCTGTCAGCAACCTGTGACGTTTTGGTCCATTGCGAATAGCCCAAAAACGGCAAAGCAAATACAGAGAATAATAGATATTTTTTCATATAATATTATTTTTCTGCAAATTATGAATTTTTAAACGAATTAAATAATTCTGTTACACAAAAAATAGATATAATGTAATATTAATTGCAAAAAAGTCAGAAGAAAACCCCTGACTTCTATAATAATTTAAAATATGAGTTACTTTTTTATCAGCTTATTGGTAAAAGTATTTCCGTTTTCGGTTTTAGTCTGGACAATATAAACTCCATTTTTTAGATGACTGATATTAATTTTAGTATCATTGGAACTAATTGATTTAATAAGACTTCCATTAGTTGAGTAGATATTTGTTGAAACAATCTTAGTTCCACTTAAGCCCTTGAATTCGAAATAATCCTGAGCCGGATTCGGATAGATTCCAATTTTAGAATTGAAATCAGCATCGGAAACATTCAAAATATCACACTCCGCCTGAAGCTCATATAAACCTTCCATATTCACCAGCTGAAACCAGTCGAAATTATTACCTCCCATTGCTACGCTTTCTCCAATTACTCCTTCGCCGGTATCAAAATGACCTGTTGTGGACCAGGCATTGGCATCAGACTTTACTCCGAACCAAATTCTTCCGTCAGACATTGTCCCATTCAAAAGGATCGGATTTGCTAGCTTCACTTTTATTTTTCTTACAACAAATTCATGCAACGGTTCATAGCCAACTTCTTCATAAGACTCGATAGTGCTGTCAGTAATCTGCAGAATCTGTTGGTTCGGAATATTTCTTCTTGGGTCTTCCGGATCTTCCGGAGTGGAAAGAATATTATTATAAAAAACAAAATTGACAAATGTTGGTGGAAACTTACTGGAGAGCGTTACAACGATACTATTGATTTTAATCGTTTGATTAGCTTCGATCGGAATATCAACAGCCGCCTTTTGCCCACCATTTCCGATGATGAAAACACCATTCTCTTCATCTGTATCATTGATAACAATGGCATTACAGCTTTCTGCTTTTGCCGCTGATTTGGTTTGAGTTTTAACTTCTCCGGATAATGATTGGGAAACAGAATTTCCGTAACCTAAATTCTGTGAAAAGGTAAATATCGAGCCTAATGCCGACACAAAAAATACAATTTTCTTCATAATTAATTTTTTAAGATTTAATAAAATACAATGAGATAATCTCATCAACCATAACAATATTTTATCTCATTGGTGAAGTAAATGTATATACTTTAAGAATTAAAAAATAGTAAAACACTTTCGAAATATCATATTTCGAAAAATAAAAACAGATCTTAAATCACTGATAAATAAAAGATTAAATATTCCTATGTTTCTTTTCCGCTTCTCTCAAAAAAGCGGATGGAGAAATCCCTGTGACATTTTTAAAAACCGTTGTAAAAGAACTATGGGAAGAAAAACCGGCTTGTTCTCCCAAATAACTAATTTTATAATTGAGAAATTCCGGACGCTCGTTGATTTGCTTACAGATATAGTTTATCCGAAGCTCGTTGAGATATTGATTGAAGTTTTTCCCTTTATGTTTTTTAATCGTTTCCGAGAGATAGGTCGGATTGGTTTTGAACATCACCGCCAGACTTGCAACCGTCAGTTTTGAATTGGTAAATTTCGCCGACTCTTCAAACTTATCTAATTTTTCTAAAATATTGGACTCAGCAGAACTTGGAATCGAGAAAGATGGTTTTTCTTTTTGCTCAATTTCCGGTTGAATAATTTCTTTCGATTCTGGAGTTTCTTTTACTTCTTGTTTCTCAAGATTGGTGATGAAGTTTTGATAAAGAATTTTTTCTTTCCTTCTTTTCTGATTGATATAAAAAATACTCATTCCTCCAATCAAAACCAATAAACCACAACCAAAAATCAGAAGTTGATTATAACCTTCTTTATCAGAAATTTTCTCCAGCAGATTTTTTTGTTCTTCTGAAACGGCTGTATTAATAGCATTAAGATTATTCTTTTTAACATCCGGCTCCAGGTCCAAAAGTTTCTCAGAATACTCAATATATTTATCGTGACTATTCAAGGCTTTGTAAGAAGCAATCAGTTTTTTGTACATATCAGCTTTTAACCGGTTATCTTTAAAAGCATCTTCTTTCAGAACTGTTTCCAAAGAATCTATTGCTCTTTGATGCTCATTTTTAGCAGCATAAACTTTAGCTAAATTGTTATAAATAAAATATTTAAGTTCTTTATTTTCATTATCACGGACTGCAAGTGCTTTATTAAGAAAGTATTCCGCCGAATCATTTTGCTTCAGATAAGCATAAGAAACACCGATATTATAAAATGCTCTGCGATACTGGAAAATATCCTTTTTGTTGAAAGTTCCATTCATCTGCAAAAATTTAAGAGCTTGCTGATAATCTTTTTTCGCTTCTGTAAAATTTTCTTGATCTGCTTTTAAATTGCCATATTCAATAAACAAACGTGCTGTGAGAAAATTCTTTTCATAACCATTTGGAAAATGATCCAGTTCGTGCTTCGACAAATCGAGATAAGGTTTTATTTTTTCAGGAAAATTGAGAAACGAATATTGATTAGCAATTGACCCGTAGATTTTTGCTTTAAGTTTTGGATTGTCTAATTTCTCAGCAATTTCTTTGGCTTTGAAAAGCATTTCAGTTGACTTTGCAAAATCAGGTTTTCCGATTTTCAGATAGGCATCTGCCATTTTCATCCGAACTTCATATTTCTCTTCGTCAGAAATCGGTTGTTCCAATTTTTTAAGACTTTGTCTAATGATTTGCTCAGACGAAATTTTACTTTTATCCAAAGTCTCAGCACCAGACAGGTCTTCCTGATTTTGCTTTTGGCCAAAACAAAATGGAGTCGTAAAAACTAAAAAGAAAATTAAGATAAGACGATTCAAGTCCAGATTTTATTCACTCAAATTTATAAATAAAAATCCCGAATTAAAATAATGATGAATGTTTTCAAAAAACTGTTACAAATTGACAATACTTTTTAATTTAAATTCTAAACTTTCGGAAATTTTGTCTCTTTAAATTAATACAAAATTAAACAATTCGGAAATTTTGTCCTTAATTTTTGAAAATTTATCAATAGAACACTTTTTGTGATTAAGGTTTCAGAATTAAATGATTGATGAAGCATTAAGATTAGAATTAGCAACTTTGATCTTAATGTTTTTTGAAAAAACAAAAATCATTGTTTTCAAATTGATAATTGTATAAATTTTGTATTAATCAATCAACTATAAACCAACAACAATCAACTAAAATATTATGAATTTAAACCAATATACTGTAAAATCACAAGAAGCTATCCAGGCTGCGCAACAAGTGGCTATGGAATTTGGCAATCAGCAGATTGAACCTCAACATCTCCTTGAAGGAATTTTTCAGGTAGATGAAAATATATCGCCTTTCTTATTGAAAAAATCTGAAGCAGATGCTGCTTTGGTAAGAGAGCGCAACCGTGAAAATTTAGAAAAGCTTCCTAAAGTACAGGGAGGAAATATTTATCTTTCTCAATCAGCAAATAAAGTATTGCTTGATGCACCCAATATTGCTAAAAAAATGGGCGATGAATATGTAACGATTGAGCATTTATGGCTTTCTTTATTGGAAACCAGTTCAGAAGTTTCGAAAATGCTGAAAGATATGGGCGTTACGAAAAATCTTTTGGAAGGCGGAATAAAAGAATTAAGAAAAGGAAGTAAGGCAACTTCTGCAAGCTCGGAAGAGACTTATCAGTCTTTAAATAAATATGCGAAAAATTTCAACGAATTAGCAGCAGAAGGCAAGCTTGACCCCGTAATCGGCCGTGATGAAGAAATCAGAAGAGTTTTGCAGATTCTTTCCAGAAGAACCAAAAACAATCCGATTCTAATCGGTGAGCCGGGAGTTGGTAAAACGGCCATCGCTGAAGGAATAGCTCACAGAATTATCAATGGCGACGTTCCTGAAAACCTGATGGATAAGACTTTATATTCATTAGATATGGGCGCTTTGATTGCCGGTGCAAAATACAAAGGTGAATTTGAAGAACGTTTGAAATCGGTGGTGAATGAAGTTATCAAATCAGACGGACAAATCATTCTTTTCATCGATGAAATCCACACATTGGTTGGAGCCGGAGGTGGCGAAGGCGCGATGGATGCTGCAAATATTCTGAAACCAGCTTTAGCAAGAGGAGAATTAAGAGCTATCGGTGCAACGACTTTGAATGAATATCAAAAATATTTTGAGAAAGATAAAGCGCTGGAAAGACGTTTCCAAAAAGTCATGGTGGAAGAACCGGATACTGAGTCTGCGATTTCCATTCTTCGTGGAATCAAAGATAAGTATGAAGCGCATCACAAAGTAAGAATCAAAGATGAAGCGATTATTGCTGCAGTTGAGATGTCTCAAAGATATATTTCTGACCGATTTTTACCGGATAAAGCGATTGACCTTATTGATGAAGCATCGGCTAAATTGAGAATGGAAATCAATTCAAAACCTGAAGAATTAGACGTTCTCGACAGAAAACTGATGCAGATGGAAATTGAATTGGCAGCTATTTCTCGTGAAGGAAATCAAACGAAAATCGACCATTTAAAAGAAGATATTTCAAAAATTTCTGAACAAAGAAATGAAATCAATGCAAAATGGCTGAAAGAAAAACAAAAATCTGAGGATTTAACCCAGATTAAAAAAGATATAGAATCTCTGAAACTGGAAGCTGAAAGAGCATCAAGAGCGGGAGATTATGCAAAAGTTGCTGAAATCCAATATGGAAAAATCAAGGAAAAAGAAGATGCTTTGCAAAAGCTTGAATTGGAAATGCAAAACCATCAGAATGAACTGATTAAAGAAGAAGTAACTTCTGAAAATATCTCTGAGGTCATTGCAAAATGGACCGGAATTCCTGTTACGAAATTGCTTCAATCTGAAAGAGAAAAATTATTGCATCTTGAAACAGAGCTGCATCACAGAGTGGTTGGCCAAGAAGAAGCCATTGAAGCGGTCGCCAATGCCATCCGAAGAAACAGAGCCGGATTGAGCGATGAGAAAAAACCAATCGGAAGTTTCTTATTTTTAGGAACCACTGGAGTCGGAAAAACAGAGCTTGCAAAAGCTTTGGCAGAGTTTTTATTCGATGACGAAAACAATATGACGAGAATTGATATGAGTGAATATCAGGAACGTCACAGTGTTTCGAGATTGGTGGGTGCGCCTCCCGGATATGTAGGTTATGATGAAGGCGGGCAATTGACGGAAGCCGTGAGAAGAAGACCTTATTCCGTGGTACTTTTAGATGAAATTGAAAAAGCGCATCCTGATGTTTTCAACACGTTGTTACAGGTTTTGGATGACGGTCGTTTGACGGATAACAAAGGTAGAGTCGTGAATTTCAAAAACTCGATTATCATTATGACTTCGAATCTTGGTTCACATATTATTCAGGAGAATTTTGAAAATATTACTGATGAAAATCAGGATGAAATTGTTGATAAAACAAAAGATGAGGTCTTTGACTTATTGAAACAAACGTTACGTCCGGAATTCTTAAACAGAATTGACGAAGTGGTATTGTTCCAGCCTTTGAGAAAAAAAGAAATCGGAAAAATTGTTACCTACCAGTTGAGAGGATTCAATGATATGTTAGCAAAACGAAATATCATTATGACCGCAACTCAGGACGCTGTAGATTATCTGATGAATAAAGGATACGACCCTGTTTTTGGAGCAAGACCATTGAAGAGAGTTATTCAGCAGGAGGTTCTGAATAAATTATCGAGAGAAATTCTTGCCGGAACCGTGAATGACGGTGACAGAATCACTTTGGATTATTTCGAGGAAACTGGTTTGGTTTTCAGACCGGTGGAATAAGAGTTAAATTTTTTCTTCATATTAAATACTATTTTAAACAAGAAAACCTCAGCTACTTTGGCTGAGGTTTTTGATTATTCCAAAGAAATCACCTTATCCAAATCCAGTAAAAGATAATTAATATTCTGATTAATGGTTCTCGTTGCAGACTGCATCTGATTCAGCATCGATGCGCGATTGTGCAAATCTGACGAACGGTAAAGTCCGCCGTTTCCGAAATTCACCGATCGATTCGCCGCATTTTCATCGCTGTCAAACTGGTACTGAATCCATCTTTGCTTCATATTCTCTATGATAGAATGTTGGCGGTTTCCTGTAAATTTTTTCTCGGTGTACATATACCAGATGAACGGGGGAAAATTTTTAGACTGTAATTTTTGTTCCCAAATGTCACGCAGAAGATTCCGCTCATGAATGAATTCCACTTTTTTACCCTTCGGATTAAAAGTTGCCAAACCCAGCCCAGCTCCCAACAAACCACCACCGATATTCACAGCATTTTTCACACCATTGTCTTTGATAACACCGCCTGCAACAGAGGTTACTGCGCCGGTAATAATTGAGAAAAGAATCAATCTATTATTTCGGTTGCTGTTAATATTGTCTACATAATTGGCCATTTGTGCAACCCTTTCACCTTCGCAGTCAAATTCTGCAGCAACAGCATCCAACTCAGTCAGTGCAATACTGATTTTACTATTGATTTTTGTTTTCAACTGAACCACTCTTAATTGAGATTTTAGAGTCGAATCTTTTTTCAATTCAATAATTTTCTCTGCTTCATCAATACTTTCCAGAGCATTCAAGATCAAAATGCTTTGGTCAGAAAAATATTGCTTGAGTTTCTGATTGGCATTAATAATAGAGTCAGAATTATAGGAAGGAACTTTCTGGGAATAATTGTACTGCAAAGGCGCTTTACAATAACTATCTTTCAGTGTCAGAATATTCTGCTGAATAGTTTTATTCTTCTGCGAAACACAAGACGAAAAGAAAAGCAAAATCAATAAAAGACCAATTTTTTTCATTCGAAATCAATTCACTTAAACTAAAATTAAAGCATTTTCAAATTATCATCCGGAGTATAATCCATAAAAATACCTCCATTCAGGCCAATGGATTTAATTTTCCTTTTCGTTGGGATCCTCAGATTTACCGACTTTTGATTTTTCTCCCAAACTGCTGGTGTAAAATGAACTTTCTCCAGAGAATTATCTTCATAATTCAAAACTACATCAAACGGAATCGCAAAGCCACCAACATTATCCACGGTTAAAATCGTCTGATTCTCTTTCTGAGAAAAGAAACTGATTTTCAAATCAATATAATTATTCGTGTAAAACCAATTGTTGAAAAACCAATTCAGATTCTTTCCGGAACCAGTATTCATAGAATTAAAATAATCCCATGGAATCGGATGCTTCCCGTGCCAGTTGTCCATATAATGATGAAGTGCTTTTTTGAACAATTCATCACCCAAATAATCCTTCAGAGCCAAATAACTCAACGCCGGTTTCACATACGCATTATTCCCATAACCTGCACCAGAAAGTTGAGAACTTAGCATAATAATCGGTTGATCTTGTTCCGTAGAAGCATCATTAATCCAACGCTTCACTCGGAAGTTTTTCATAAATTGATCTGCAGCTTCTTTTCCGTTTTCATCTATGCCAATCAGATATTCCAGCATAGTTGCCCATCCCTCGTCCATATAAGCATATCGTGTTTCATTGATGCCCATATAGAAAGGAAAGTAAGTGTGCGCAATCTCGTGGTCAGCAGTCAGTCTCGCATCCCGCAGATCATCAGGAATACTCGTATCGTTTATCATCATCGGATATTCCATATCAGCGTAACCCTGGATAGCAGTCATCACTGGAAACGGATATTCAACACCTGGCCAATTGTCTGTAAACCATTTCAGGTTGTAACGCATCCATTCCGTATATTGTTCAAAATCTTTAGCACCGGCATTGTAAGCAGACTGCACACTAGCCCTTTTGGTTTTTAACTGGACGCTTGATGCATCCCAAACATAATGATTGCTTAGCGCAAAACAAAAATCAACAATATGATCAGCTCTGAATTTCCAGATATTCCAATCATTCTGTTTCGTCACTTTCCCTGATTTCATTTCTTCGGCATTCGCAATATGAATGATTTTATCCGATTTTAATGATTCTTTGAAACGTTTAAGATATTCCGGCTGTAGTACCTCATCAGGATTCAGAAAATCTCCCGTTGACCAAACCACAAAATTCTTCGGTGCAGAAATCGAAAAAGAATAATCATTAAAATCATTATAAAATTCCTGTCTGCCGTTATGCTGCAACATATCCCAACCGTTGTAATCATCATAAACCGAAACTCTCGGGAAAGAATAGGCAACATAAAAAGTTTCGGGATCAATTTGTCCCTCTCTTCCACTTTCTTTCGCCAACGGATATTCCCATTCGATTTTGATTTCGGTTTGAGATTTTGAAGCTAATGGCTTGGTCAGTTTCACAGCCTCCACTGTTGACCAGTCATCACTATTAATGTTGTATTTTTCACTGTTGATAAAGAAGGATTTGATTTTAAGCCCATCCGTTAAAGCATCTTTTGGAGTATATCCAGCTCTCCCCGATTGTGGTTTATTGACATTATTCACAAAACGAATCGCTAAAACCTTTAGCTCATCCGGACTATTATTAGAATACTGAATCGTTTCGGAACCGGAAACAATCTTTGTTTTGGCATCCACTTTTACGTTCACATTATAAACTCCTTTGTTTTGCCAGTAGTTTTTCCCTGGTTTTCCAGACATATCACGTGTTCCGTCAGCATAAGCTTTTTTGATATTTCTCGGCATATACAATTCCTGAGCTGCAGCCGTTGTTCCAATCAGCAACAATAATAATAGTTTATTCATCCTTCAAATTTTAAATACCAAAAATAAAACTTTTATACCAGAAAGAATTTTCACCAATCAATAAGCGATATAATTCTTATTTCTGGGATAAAATCAATTTAAACAAACGATTAATTAAACAATATTCAACACATACTAATAATTGTTAAATATTTTATAAATTAAAATACATTTGAATGAAAAAAATATATACATTTGATAAAAAATTTTAAAAATATAATCTTATGAAGAAAACTTTTTTTTACATCACTGCTGCATTAATTCTTACTGCTTGTAATCAAAGTTCAGAAACAGAAACCCTCGTTGGCGAAAACTCTACCACAAATGTTTCCGCCAGACGTGCTTGTCCTTCCGA
>Ga0209933_1002112_pt1 | contig 12774 bp, 12 predicted proteins | sample ThiBiot_300_biof_FD_183944 | JGI IMG/M metagenome (GOLD analysis project Ga0209933, IMG submission 183944) | Wastewater bioreactor microbial communities from Cape Town, South Africa - Thiocy_cont_300_biof (SPAdes) | ecosystem: Engineered > Bioremediation > Thiocyanate > Unclassified | place...
TCCGATGGCGCTATTCATACCGCAACGGTATCACTACCCGGATGCTCGACCACCACGGCGGTTTACTCCGCTCCGGCTTCCTGCTCTGTAGCATCGACCTGCTCCATCAGTGCGGTAGCTACGGCGGGTCAATGCGCGACGGCCACCAACACTTACTCCGCATCGGTAACGGTGACCGTGCTCAACCCATTAGCCGCTACCCTGACCATCAACCTAGCCGGGGGATCCCAGACCTTCTCCACCACGGCCAATGCCCAGAACACATTTACCGCCGTCTTTAATGGGTTGGTCTCCGATGGAATCAGTCATACGGCCACCGTTAGTCTGCCCGGTTGTGGCACCACAACAGCCACCTACACCGCTCCGGCCAGTTGTTCGGTAGCTCCGGTTTGTTCCATGACTGCCGTTGCTACGGCGGGTCAGTGCGCCACCGCGACCAACACCTACTCGGCTCTGGTAGTGGTCAGTCTGACCAATCCCCTCAATGGTACCATCACGGTCAGTATTCCTGGGGCCGCACCGGTTAGTCAGACGGTGGCCGCCAACACATCGGTAGCAACCATCTCCGTGCCCGGTCTGCCTTCTGATGGCGCTATTCATACAGCAACGGTATCACTACCCGGATGCTCGACCACCACGGCGGTTTACTCCGCTCCGGCTTCCTGCTCTGTAGCATCGACCTGCTCCATCAGTGCTATCGTTACGGCAGGAGCATGTCAATCGGCAACCAACACCTTTACGACGAAAGCGGTTATCACGCTGGCTAACCCAGTTGCAGGCATACTCACCGTGACCGATGGCCCTAACAGCATGACCTTTGCTACTGTGACGGGCGCTAGTGCATCCTTTACGGCTACATTTGCCAATCTGGTTTCAGATGGCTCCAGCCATACGGTTGTGGCTTCGTTACCGGGATGCTCAACTACCATAAGTACTTATACGGCTCCGGCTAGCTGTAGCGTTGGCATGGCTATATCTGTAACAGATCCGGGTGTATGTCAACCCAATACGAACACCTATAACACAACGGGCGTCATTACCCTGACCAATGCTCCCGCAGGAATCATGACGATTTCCGACGGCATTCTCAGCCTGACCGTAGCGGTTTCGGCCGGAACCACATCAGTACCGTATTCCATGATAGGTCTGTTGAGTGGATCAGGATTGCATACGGTGACGGTAAGCTTCGCCGGGCAAACGGCTCAGACAACCTACACGGCTCCCCTTCCATGCTGCGTATCACCCGTCTGCGTTCCTATACGAATCAAACGGGTACGGTAAAAGAAACTGCTTACCCCAACTGATTACAATTCAGAAAGCCCTCCGACCGTCTGGTTAGAGGGCTTTCTGTTCGTTTGTGTGCTTAGAGGACGGGGAATTTAGGATTAGCAGCCGGTACGCCAACTTTTAAGTAGCTGATTTTGTTAGCCAAACAGAGAGATACTGATTCATCTGTTATCTTTGCGGCTCATTTGCCAACGAGGGCATTACAACCTATTATGTTATCCATCAGTAATTTACAAGCCTCTATCGGCGACAAAGAAATATTACGAGGTCTCAATCTGGAAGTCAACCCCGGTGAGGTTCACGCGATTATGGGTCCTAACGGTGCAGGAAAAAGCACCCTGGCATCCGTTCTGGCAGGCCGGGAAGATTATGAGGTGACGGGCGGCAGCGTTACCTTCGACGGGAAAGACTTATTGGAGATGGCTCCTGAAGAGCGGGCAGCCGAAGGTATTTTTCTGGCCTTTCAATACCCAGTTGAAATACCGGGTGTCAGCACGACCAACTTTCTCAAGACGGCGATGAACGAAATCCGGAAGTATCGGGGTCAGGATACGCTCGATGCGGTACAGTTTCTGAAGCTGATGAAAGAAAAGATGAAACTCGTCAACATTGATCAATCGCTGCTGAGTCGATCATTGAACGAAGGATTCTCGGGGGGGGAGAAGAAACGAAATGAAATTTTCCAGATGGCCATGCTGGAACCCAAACTAGCCATTCTGGACGAAACCGACTCGGGTCTGGATATCGATGCCCTGCGGATTGTGGCCGATGGCGTCAATAAACTTCGGTCGCCGGAACGGGCCACAATTGTCGTTACGCACTACCAGCGCTTACTCGACTACATTGTACCTGATTTTGTACACGTTCTGTACAAAGGACGTATCGTAAAATCAGGCCCGAAAGAGCTGGCTCTCGAACTGGAAGAAAAAGGCTACGACTGGATTAAAGCCGAAGCAATCTGATATATGATATAGGATATAGACTGTATGATGTGGCCTACTGGCAATTAATTCATCATCCATCCTGGATCCTACACCTTACATCATACATCATACATCAAAGAAATGACTCCTTCTTACGCATCTTATAACGAATTTAAAGAGCAACTGCTGGCGGCTTTTCGGGACAACGAAGAGCGAATGAACGGCGAGCGCAAAAGCCCGCTGCATCAGACCCGGCGGGCCGCTCTGAAACAATTCGACCAACTTGGGTTTCCAACCATCCGGCACGAAGAATGGAAATATTCCAATGTAAACGGCCTGCTGAAGCAGTCATTCGAGCTGGACGAGACAACCACGCTGACGATAGACGATTTGGCTCCGCTGGAAATTCCAAACCTTGATGGCAACATCATTTATTTCGTCAATGGACGCTACCATGCTGAATTGTCCAGGCTTGTCAGCCCGGTCGATCAGGTTCAGATCATGAGTTTTGCAGACGCTGTAAAAGCAGACCCTGACCTAATCGATACACATTTCGCCCGGTATGCCGACTACCAGGACAATGCCTTTACGGCCCTCAACACCGCCCTGGCCAACGATGGTATTGTGATTCGGGTCCCTGCCAATACAACGGTAGAGCAGCCAATTATACTCCGGTTTATTACCGACACCCGTGCCAAAAACATTACCTCGCAGCCTCGCAACCTGGTTGTGGTAGGCAAAAATGCAGAGGTCATGATGGCCGAGTCGTACCGAACCCTGGGCGAAGGAACCAGCTTTGTGAACGTTGTTACCGAGATTATCCTCGAACGGGATGCCCGGATGCAGTATTACAAAGTGCAGAACGAAACCGAAAAGGCATACCACATCGGAACCACCCAGGTACACCAGGCCGATAACAGTCATTTTTACTCGGCAACCGTTACACTCAACGGCAACTTTGTACGCAACAACCTGAATATTGTTCTGAATGGCCAGCAGGCTGAAGCGTTCATGTATGGCCTTTATATGCCGAACGGTCGTCAGCATGTCGATAACCACACATTGGTCGATCATGCCATGCCTAATTCGTACAGCAATGAACTGTATAAGGGTATTCTGGACGATAATAGTACGGGGGTTTTCAATGGTAAGATTTTCGTTCGGCCTGATGCACAGAAAACGAACGCGTATCAGTCGTGTAAGAACGTTGTTCTTTCGTCTGGTGCCACAATGAATACCAAGCCGCAGTTAGAAATTTTTGCGGACGATGTAAAGTGCTCTCACGGAACCACGACAGGCCAGCTTAACGACGAAGCCTTATTCTACATGCGTTCACGAGGCATTCCGAAAGATGAAGCCCGAACGCTATTACTGTACGCTTTCTCGCAGGATGTGCTGAGCCAGATCAAGATTCAGCCGATCCGGGAATACCTGGAAAAGGTAGTGACGCAGAAACTGACAAAATAATTCAGTAGCAGCAGGTTGACCTCATGGCTCATTACCTGCTGCTACTTCCCCCCCTACTTCCAGGGAGCCATCTACCCCGTATCATTTTAGCGATCTGACCAGACTGAAGCATATATCTATAGCATATATCTATGCCCATTGGTCGGTGGATTACCAAACCCTGCTTACCTAGTAATTGCAGATAGCGGATTCGGTTGTACGGCATCAGCCTCCCGTAGACACGGGCCATTTTGCCCACCTTCATAGTAGTGTACTTATTCTTTTCGCGATAAGCCTTTATAGGTATAGCGCATGTCTGACAGGAAATCTTAACTTGCAAGAGTGTATTTCCCTCCTCTCACGCATGAACTTCCTGAAAACACTCTGTACCCTGACCGCACTGTTGCCGATGGCATCTTTGCTGGCTCAATCGACCATACCGTTGGCTCCGTCTGGCAAAACGGTCTATGGCAACAACCCCAACGTGGGCCACTACGCCAGCATCCGGGGTTTTAAGATGTATTACGAAGTTTATGGTTCGGGTAAGCCGCTGCTTCTCATCCACGGTAACGGAGGGTCGATCAATAACTTTACGAATCAGATCCCCTACTTCGCCAAAAATTATAAAGTAATCGCGGTCGATAGCCGGGCGCAGGGCAAATCCGTTGACCCCAGCGACTCCCTCACCTACGAAATGATGGCCGACGACTTTAATGCGTTGCTGAATGTACTTCGTTTGGATTCGTGCTATGTAATTGGCTGGAGCGACGGAGGAATCGACGGGCTTTTACTGGCTATGCGGCATCCAGAGAAAGTAAAGAAACTAGCGATTACGGGCGCTAACCTTTGGCCCGACACCACAGCGATCGAACCCAGCCTTTTTCAATGGATTGTCTCTTCCAGCGACAGTCTGGCCAGGGTAGCGCAGACGCCTACTGTCAAAGCTCAGAAGAAGTTGCTCAACCTGATGGTCCTTCACCCGCACATGTCAACTACCGATCTGAAGCAGGTAAAATGCCCTACCCTGGTCATTGGTGGCGATAATGATGTGATCCTGCCCACCCATACGCTTGCCATTGCTCAGGCTATTCCAAAGGCAAATCTATGGATTTTGCCCAACTCAGGCCATTCGACGCTTATTCGTTATAAGGATACGTTCAATCGGACGGTGGGAGACTTTTTCAATACGCCTTATCGTCCCATAAAGGGTATGGCCAAGCTTGACTGATTCCCATACATCAACCAAACTATACAACCATGAAACGAATCTACCTACTGTCACTAATCAGTCTGCCTTTCCTCAGCTCATCGGCTGTATTAGGCCAAACCAACCCATCAACCTTGAAAATAAATCCCCAACGCATTGAAAGCCGAATTACCGAACTTGCCAAATTTGGGCGGGACTCACTTGGTCGAGGGTATCGGGTTGCGTATACCAAAGGGGATGTGGAAGGGCGAAACTGGTTCATCGGGTTGATGAAACAGGCAGGTCTTAACCCAACCATCGATGCGGCCGGGAATATCATTGGCAAACGGGCAGGAAAAAATGCCACCTTGAAGCCCCTGGCCTTCGGCTCACACATCGACATGGTGCCTGATGGCGGTAATTATGATGGCTGCCTGGGTTCTATTGGCGCCCTAGAAGTCATTGACGTTCTGAACGAACATAAGCTAGTAACGGAGCATCCGCTGGAAGTGATCATTTTTGCCAATGAAGAAGGCGGTACTATTGGCAGTATGGCTATGGCGGGCCATTTAACCGCTAAAGGTTTACAGGCTGTTACGCAGAGCGGCCTTACCGTAGCGAACGGTATTAAAGCCATTGGTGGCAACCCCGACCATATTCAGGAAGTAGCTCGAAAAAAGGGGGATCTGAGCGCCTTCCTTGAATTACACATTGAGCAGGGTGGCATTTTAGAAAAAGAAAACCTCCAGATCGGTGTAGTGGAAGGAATTGTGGGCATCGAGCACTGGGAAGTTACGGTAGAGGGGTTTGCCAATCACGCAGGTACTACACCCATGAACATGCGGAAAGATGCGCTGCTGGCGGCTTCCCGATTCATTGTAGCTGTCAACGAGGTAGTGACCAGCTACGAAGGTCGGCAGGTCGGAACGGTCGGAAAAATTGCGGCCCAGCCCGGCGCCTACAACGTGATTCCGGGCAAGGTGATCCTGGGGCTGGAACTACGCGATCTGGACTACGATAAAATCTGGAAGCTGTTCAGGGATATCGAAAAAAAAGCATCAGACATTGCTACAGCAACGGGCACCAAAATTTCATTTACGCATCAGCCTAACCCGGCCAAACCGGCGTTGACCGAAAAGACTATTCAGGATAAGATTGTAGCCTCTGCCAAATCGCTGGGCCTCACTTACCAATATTTACCCAGCGGTGCCGGGCATGATTCGCAGGAAATCGCTTTGATTGCACCCGTCGGAATGATCTTCGTGCCTAGTGTGAATGGCATCAGCCACTCGCCCAAAGAATTTACCAAAGCGGTCGATATGACCAACGGAGTCAATGTATTGCTTCAAACGATATTGGCCATCGATAAAGCCAAATAACCCCGACCGAATGAGACCTCTTCTTGTACTTATGTGCTGCTTAACAATTGTATCGGCTTCAGCACAAAGCGTACAGTTCACCTTCGATGGCGATTCGACAACCATTCCGCATACCATCGATAGCCTTCGAGGTATTTCGGGGCTGGACATTAATCCGGCAACGGGCGAGTGGCATTTGGTTAGTGACCGAGGCCGCCATTTTGTGTTTACCAATATCCGCAGCATCCGCGACTTGGGCGTTCCATCCCGATTAACCGTTTCTGAGCCTACTCCCTACTGGTTCGAAAGTATCCGCTACGATAGTCGCAGTAACACCTATTTCTGGACGGATGAGCATGAGTTCGTTACCTCACTGCTTTACGGAAAATCGATCCGGGACAGTACGCGTCAGATTCTGCTGAAAATACCGCTCCCCAGTTCGAACAAGGGATTGGAAGGTCTTGCGCTGACCGCTTCGGGCGCACTGTGGGTTGCCCCCGAAGCGGGTTGGGAAGGTCAAACCCGCATGAATGAGGACACAATCACATTTTTCCGATACGCTACTCCTACAGCTCCAGACCCATCCGTCGAACGCTTTTCGTACCCAATTAACCGGTGCTCCTTTGCTCAGGGCGACGAGCGCGTGGGCGGCATTTCCGAAATTGTAGCTGTTGACGATCAGCATCTGCTGGTGCTGGAGCGCTGTTACGATAGTGCGGAAAAACGTGTAACGGCCAATCTGTATGTGGCTACCATTGATGAGCAAACGCATACCCTTACCAAAGAACTTGCTTTCGATTTCAACCGTCAGTTTCCGGGCAATGTCTGCAACCTTGAAGCGATGGCCTGGGCCGATGTGCAGCACCAAACTCTTGTCGTAATCGCCGACGATAATTTCCGACGAAACCAAACGCTACGTAACCAAGTGATTATGCTGAAACGACGATAGAAATAGAACCGCACGGGCGGCCCCGGCAGATTTTTATGATCGTTATGATGTACACAGATCTTAATGGATCATAATTATCATAAAAATCTGCCGGGGCCGAACGTGCGGTTCTATTTCTCTTGACGAGCATAAATTGTATTCCACTCGTCCTGAAAGATACGGCGGTATGACCCAATAGTTATTGGAGCACTTATTGGAATATCATAACTCGCATTCAGGCGGTGATCGCTGATAATGTACTCGACCTGCTCCTGTTCAGCCAGTCGAAAAAAATCGTTTAGGGGTAAGTCCTTTCGCTTTTTTGCCAGAAAGAGGTAATAGGTCAACCCCCAGATTTGGTAGGTCTCCATCTGCCCAAAGAAAAACTCGAGTGGGGCAATCACCCGCGTATGCTTGTGAGGCATATGGCTTGCCAGCAGGGCGTTATGCTGTTCAGTATCAGGCACGGTTCTATTCTCGACGATAACCTCCCGAAATTGAATAGCGCTTACAAGCAGATACCCGATCACCAAAACCTGCATCAGTCGGCGTTGCCAGACAGGTTGATAAGGCAGATAGGTGATCAACCAGTTTGCCGCCAGAATCGATAGCCAAGGCAGAAACAACAGAAAGTAAATGTCCGTACTACTTTTAGTCAGTAACCAGAACGAGCCGATCAGCAGCCATGTGTAAAGCAACAGAGGGTCTGTTCGGGCAATCTGCTTTCGAAACAAAATGGCGCAGAGCAAAACAAGTACACTGAGGGCTGCCTCGTTCTGACTATGAAAAAAAATCTGGTGGAAATCGGCCATCACCGTCAGCTTTGCCATCAGGCCAAAATTTTCCTGCGTTGCCGGATCGTTCCGGAATTGGTCGATCAAGGTTCCAATCTGTCCGGCCAACAGCGCATCGAACCCATACAAACTAAGGGTTAGTGCCCCCGCTACACTGAATACCAACATAGCCCGCCAGCCTACTTTTAGCCAAAGCCATACGGCTCCCGCTATCAGGTATATGATTCCGTTCAGATGGGTCAGTGCCGACAGTCCGGCAAATAGTCCCGCCCAAATCGGTTTCGAACGCCATCTCTTCGGCGGATCAATGGCCAGATACGAAGCAAACCCGATGGCCATACACATGGTTTCTGGCCGGTTGACCGATATAAACCGAATCAATGTACCGCAGCCAAAATAGAGTAGTACCGAAAGCCATTGCTGCTCCCGCGACGCCGAACGGCCAGACAGCCAGACCAGATACCCACCAAGCAGACCAAAGAGAATACTAACCAATTTATTCGTCGCGACGGAAACGCCCGTTGCCGACATAATCAGCGCCCCGGCATAGATGAACAGTTTATGAAAAACGAAGATCCCTTGATTCCAGCCATTGTAGTTACGAAACATTGTCGATTTCACTTGCCCCGAATGGATAAGCCAATACGACTGCTCGGCAAACCAGGCTTCATCGTAATATTCGGCGCGGTGAATAAACGTTATCACCAGCCCGGCAAGCAGTACTAGTAATAAAATCAGATAGGTACGTATCGGAAATAGTACAGATGGCATAGAATGGAAGCAATTGAGCACAAAGGGTATCAATCTATATCATTTCGTTTACCGATAAAAATAGATGATGTATTCTAATTTACACATGCCCAGATCCATTGCCCTGATGTCTGTGTAAACGAAGGTTCTTTCTGCGACGCTCCGAACCTAATCCGAGCCGTTTTACGTTTCCTTTTCAATAGACATTCTTTTGCGTGCCCATGCAATCAGCCCTAGATACCCCACTCGACATTCAGAAAATTCGTCAGGACTTTCCGATACTGGATCAACAGGTCAACGGTCGGCCACTGGTTTATTTCGACAATGCCGCTACGAACCAGAAGCCGTTACCCGTCATTCATGCCTTGACACAGTATTATGAAGGGTATAATGCGAACATTCACCGGGGCATTCACCACCTGGCCGAACAGGCTACGGCTGCTTTTGAAGCGTCGCGCCGGGCCATTCAGGCATTTCTGAATGCCAAACACTGGCAGGAGATCATCTTTACCTACGGTACTACCGACGGCATCAACCTGGTTGCCCAGAGTTACGGACGTCATTTTCTCAAGGAAGGTGATGAGATCATCATTTCAACCATGGAACACCACTCCAACATTGTTCCCTGGCAAATGCTTTGTGAAGAAAAGGGTTGCATCCTGAAGGTGATTCCGGTCGACGATAACGGCGAACTGTTGCTGGATGAATACGAAAAGCTGCTGTCAGACAAAACGAAGTTCGTATCCTGCGTACACGTATCCAACGCACTCGGTACGATCAACCCTGTCAAAACCATCATTGACAAAGCCCATGCCGTCGGAGCCGTGGTACTAATCGATGGAGCGCAGGCCAGTTCACACCTTGAGCTTGATGTACAGGCGCTTGATGCAGATTTTTATGTTCTGTCGGCGCATAAACTCTACGGCCCAACGGGTATGGGCGTTCTATATGGTAAAAAAGCCATTCTGGACGCCATGCCACCGTATCGGGGGGGCGGTGAGATGATAAAGGAGGTAACGTTCGCCAAAACAACCTATGCTGATCTGCCGTATAAGTTCGAAGCAGGCACACCCAATATTGCCGATGTAGTTGCGGTAAAAACCGCGCTTGAGTATATGGCAGGTTTAGGCAAGGAAGCCATTGCCGCCCACGAAACCGACCTTCTTCACTATGCCACCGAACAGTTAGTAGAGCTGGACGGCTTGCGCATTATTGGTCAGGCGAAGCAAAAAATCGGGGTAATTTCGTTTGTTATGGAAGGTATTCACCATCAGGATATTGGTGTAATTCTGGATCAACAGGGTATTGCCGTCCGAACGGGTCACCACTGCACAATGCCCCTGATGCAACGCTTCGGCATTGCCGGAACTACGCGGGCCTCGTTTGCGGTTTATAACACCAGAGACGAAGTAGACCGGCTCATACAAGGCCTACGCCGAGTGCAGAAAATGATGTTGTGATTACCTAAAATCGCCAAAAATATGGAAGAAGAGCTTTTGCTTGATAAGAACCAGGTAATCGAAAGTTTTGGAAACTTGCCTGATAAAGTATCGGCTGATGAGTTAATTGAACGTATTTTATTTATCCGTTTGATTAATGAGCGACTTTTAGAAGCTAAAACCACCCCGGGTACCTCCCATGAACAATTCATGGAGGAATTTAAGGCGTTTAAGGCTGAAAAAAAGGCTGAACGACAAAACAGGCCATGACATTGATTTGGAATGACGAGGCTAAAGAGGATGTTCGAAAAGCCTATAGTGATTACTTTGAGATCTCCCCTTCCCTGGCTGACGATTGGTCGGACGAGTTAGATAAAAAACTAGGATTATTATTGCAATTTCCAGAAATGGGGCGCCGAGTACCTGATTTTAATATTAGTTTTATTCGAGAGGTATTTGTTAGAAAATATCGGCTTGTCTATCAATATCAGGATGATATACTCCGCATTTTAGGGGTTCGCCCTATGGGGCAACCACTTGGCAGATTCTAATTATGACCATTAACGAAAAACAGGACGAAATCATTGACGAGTTCGAGTTGTTCGAAGATCAACTCGACAAGACACAATACATCATCGATTTAGGCAAAAAATTGCCACCCATGCCCGAATCGAAAAAAACCGACGAGAACCGAATTATGGGTTGTCAGTCGAAAGTATGGGTAGATGCCGAACTAAAAGACGACCGGCTTTATTTTTATGGGGACAGTGAGCCTACCGCCCAGATTTCGAAAGGGTTAGTCGGGTTGCTGATTCGGGTATTGTCGGGCGAAAAACCGGACGACATTGCCAATGCCGACCTGTACTTTATTCCACGGGTGGGCATGGGTAACCTGATTACCTCGTTACGGGCTGGCGGGCTGGCCTCGATGATTGAACGAATGAAAGCGTATGGTCGAGCATATTCAGGGCAAACCGCTTAATTTTTCAGATTAAAGCAATGACAGACGAAGCATTAAAAGAACAAGTTATTCTGGCCCTGAAAGGCGTTTATGACCCCGAAATTCCGGTCGATGTGTACGAACTGGGGCTCATTTACGAAATCAAGATATTTCCGGTCAACAACGTGTATATCCTGATGACGTTAACGTCACCCTCCTGCCCATCGGCGGGCTCGATCCCGGCCGAAATAGAAGAGAAAGTACGAGCTATCGAAGGCGTTAACGATGTAAGTGTTGAACTTACGTTCGACCCTCCCTACTCGACCGAACTGATGTCGGAAGTAGCGAAATTAGAACTTGGCTTTATGTAAAAAATTAAGTCATTGGGCATTTGGTGTCACCCATAGTCGTTAATTTTTGTTATTACTGATGACTATCAAATGACGTGAAACGAATGCCTACTCAATGACCATCCATTAATGATTAACTACTAAAAATATGTATCCTCCTCATTTGCTTGTCCCGATGCGGGAAGACCTGACCAGCGTTGGGTTTGAAGAATTGACCACTCCAGCCGAAGTTGATGCCGCTATGACCGATCAGCAAGGTACGGCTTTAGTGATGGTAAACTCGGTATGTGGCTGTGCAGCTGGTGCTGCTCGTCCGGGTGTAAAAGCCGCCTTAGCCGTCAGCGCGGTTAAGCCAGAACACCTGTATACGGTTTTTGCCGGTGGCGACGTCGATGCCACAGCCCGGATGCGTGAGTATTTGCTGCCTTATCCGCCATCGTCCCCTGCGATTGCTATTTTTAAAGACGGCGAATTAGTACACTTCATTGAGCGGCACCACATTGAAGGACGTTCGGCACAAATGATTGCCCAACACCTCGAAATGGCCCTTGAAGAGTTCTGCTCCCCTGCCAACGCATAAGTAATCTGTAACGTGGGTGGCAACCCACGATTGATAGAATTCAAATCTTATCAATCGCGGGTTGCCACCCACGCTACGTTACGGCAAATGCTTTCGCTAAAAACCGGGAAAGAGGTAGTAGTAAGAATACAATTAATGCTAGCGGAAACGAGGCAAAGGCGGCTACCCAGGCCGCATTCATAATAATCAGCGACAACACGCCTGCCTTTACAGCCAGGCCAATATTGCGGCCAATCGGCTCTTTTACGGCACGCCAGAGTGGAGGGAAAATAGAATAGCCGAACAGTATCAGAAATGGGAAAGCGGTTCCCAGCTGCTGTCGCCATTGCGCCAGTGCCGCTACACAGCCAATCACCAGTGCATATAGCAAACCCGCCACGCGTAGCGTAATCGGGCTACCGCCATGAACTTCGCCCCGGCTGATCATTGTGATGGCGGCTATGTACACAATCGGCACCAGTCCTACCCATACCCAGGGCATCACCTGATCGGGCAGAATACTTACTCCCAACAGTAAATTAAGTCCACGACACAAGCCCATATTGACGGGGCCCAGCCAGTTATGATGCTTACCAAAGCGGTCGTAGATGAGGGCAGCCGCCGAAATGGCAATAGCCAGAATGCCAGCCGTCTGGTTGACCCAGAACGATGCCAGAATACCAACCGCCAATAAACTAGTTCCCAGTATACTAGCCGCCTGTTTGCTGACAACACCGCTCGGAATAGGGCGTTCGGGTCGTTCGATGGCGTCCAGTTCAGCATCGAATACATCGTTGAACACTACCCCTCCACC
>Ga0209933_1002115_pt1 | contig 12744 bp, 13 predicted proteins | sample ThiBiot_300_biof_FD_183944 | JGI IMG/M metagenome (GOLD analysis project Ga0209933, IMG submission 183944) | Wastewater bioreactor microbial communities from Cape Town, South Africa - Thiocy_cont_300_biof (SPAdes) | ecosystem: Engineered > Bioremediation > Thiocyanate > Unclassified | place...
TGTCGAGCTTGCCGACATGCAGCGCGCCTTGCTGATGCTGCCGCAACCGCAGCGCGAGGCGTTGATCCTCGTCGGTGCCGGCGGCTTCGCTTATGAAGAGGCGGCCGAAATCTGCGGGGTTGCGGTCGGCACGATCAAGAGCCGTGTCGCGCGCGGCCGCGTCGCGCTCGAGGCGCTGATGAGCGGTCGCGACATGACCGGCCGCACCGGGCAGAAGGGCGACGATTCGGGTCGCACGACGCTCGATACGATCATGCACGAAGTGGACGAACTGAGCCGGGATCGCTGAGCGTTTTTGCGAAACGGGCTCTTATCGTCATGCCGGGTCTAGCCCGGCATGACGTGTGGAATGAGAACAGGCGCGATCTGTCTTCCGCTTATTCCAGCCGATACAGCCGATCGAGCAATCCGCGCATCGAATCCGGCACGGGGGGCGGCTGGAAGGCGCGGCGCAGCGATTCGCCGATGCCGTCGCTGCGCTGCGGCGGCGATACGACGAATCCCGCGGCGGGCGAGACGTCGGACGAGGTAAAACGACGTTCCATCCTCGCGAAAACGGTTGAACGCCGATGAAGTTTCTCGGCAGGTAGCGCCGGCCATGAATGATATCGTCCAAATCGCTCCCGCCGTCGCGAAAAACGCGCTCGATCGCGCCCGCGACAATGCGCCGTTCCTCGCGATGCTGCTCGATCGCGAGCCCGACCTCGCGGCGACGCTGGCGCAGGGCGCGCTGCCGCTCGGTGCGGCGGCGAGGTTCGGCGAGGGACCGGTGAGCCAGTCGCTGCGGCTCGCGCGGCGCCGGCTTGCGCTGGTCGCGGCGGTCGGCGATCTTTCCGGCGCGCTCGATCTTACCGCGGTCACCCGCGCATTGTCCGATTTCGCCGATGCCGCGCTCGATCGTGCGATCCGCGCGGCGATCGAGGAGCGTACGCCGGGCGCCGAACCGGTCGGCTTCGCCGCGATCGCGCTCGGCAAACAGGGCAGCCGCGAACTCAATTATTCCTCGGACATCGATCCGATCCTGCTGTTCGACCCCGAGACGCTGCCGACCAAGCCGCGCGAGGAACCGGTCGACGCCGCGGTCAGGATCGGGCGGCGCGTCGTGGAACTGCTCCAGACGCGCGATGGCGACGGCTATGTGCTGCGCGTCGACCTCAGGTTGCGCCCGTCGCCCGAGGTGACCCCGATCGCGATCCCGATAGAGGCGGCGATCACTTATTACGAATCGCAGGCGCTGCCGTGGGAGCGTGCCGCCTTCATCCGCGCGCGTGCCTGCGCCGGCGATATCGCGCTCGGTACGCGCTTCCTCGACGCGATCCGCCCGTTCGTGTGGCGGCGCAGCCTCGATTTCGGCGCAATCGGCGAGATCGTCGACATCACCCGCCGGATCCGCGATCATCATTCGCAGGGCCAGGCATTCGGCCCTGGCTATGATCTGAAACGCGGGCGCGGCGGAATCCGCGAGGTCGAATTCTTCGCGCAGATCCACCAGTTGATCCACGGCGGCCGCGATCCGGCGCTGCGCGTCGGCAATACCCGCGAGGCGCTCGCGGCGCTGGCGGAGGCCGGGCGGATCGACCCCGACGACGCGCGCGCGCTGACCGCGGCCTATGAGGCGCTGCGCACGATCGAGCATCGCGTCCAGATGATCGACGATCGCCAAACGCATCATCTGCCGACCGGCGACGCGCTCGATCGGGTCGCGCGGCTCGACGGGCGTGCCGATGGCGCGGCGCTGCTCGATCACCTCCGTCCGCATGTCGAACGGGTGGCGGCGGTGTTCGACGTGCTCGCCGCGCCGGCCGACACCGCTTTGTCGAGCGATCCGGCCAAGCTGGTCGAGCAGCTCGCCGCGCTCGGTTTCGCCGATGCGGAGGGGGCCGCGGCGCGGATCGGATCGTGGCGCTCGGGGCGCTATCCCGCGCTGCGCAGCCCCGCGGCCAAGGCGGCGCTGGAGGCGGTGCTCCCGGGGATCGTCGCGGCGGCGCCGGTGCCGCAGGCAGCATTGCAGCGCCTCGATACGTTGCTTGAGCGATTGCCGAGCGCGATCAACATCTTTCGCTTGCTGGAGGCGCGGCCGGCACTCGCCAATCTGCTCGCCACGGTGCTGAGCCACGCCCCGACCCTGGCTGACGAACTGTCGCGCCGCCCCGATCTGCTCGACGGGCTGATCGACGCGACCGCCTTCGCCCCGGTCGGCAGCGTCGCCGAACTGGTCGCCGAGATGGAAGCGGTCGAGCGCGGCGCCGATTATCAGGCGCGGCTCGATCATGCGCGCCGCGTCGTCGGCGACAAAAGGTTCGCGCTGGGGACGCAGATCATTGCGGGCGTCGCCGATCCGCTGGAGGTTTCCGCGGGTTACGGCCGGGTCGCCGAGGCGGCGATCGAGGCGCTGGCGGCGGCGACCGTCGCCGAATTCACCATCGCGCACGGCCGCGTGCCGAACAGCGAATTCGTCATCCTCGCGCTCGGCCGGATGGGCGGGGGCGAGCTGACCCACGCCTCCGATCTCGATCTGATTTATCTGTTCACCGGCGATTTCGCGGCGGAATCGGACGGCGCCAAGCCGCTCGGCGCGACGCTCTATTACAATCGGCTGGCGCAGCGCGTCACCGCGGCTCTGTCGGTCGCGACGGCGGCGGGGCCGCTCTATTCGGTCGATACCCGGCTGCGCCCGTCGGGGGCGCAGGGGCCGCTGGTGGTCAGCCTCGATTCGTTCGCGCGCTATCAGCGCGAAGAGGCGTGGACCTGGGAGCATATGGCGTTGGCCCGCGCCCGCCCGGTGTTCGGCTCGGCCGCGGCGCGCGCGGCGCTCTCGGCGGAGATCGCGGCGGTGCTGGCGGGCGCGCGCAAGCCGCACGACGTGGTGAACGATGCCGCGAACATGCGCGCCGAAATGGCCGCGCATAAGCCGCCGGCGGGGCCGCTCGACGCCAAGTTGCTGCCGGGCGGGCTGGTCGATCTGGAATTCGCGGTCCACACCTTGCAACTCGAGCACCGCACCGGGTTCGATCCGCGGCTGGGGCGGGCGATCGACTTGCTCGGCGCGTTGCTGCCGGCCGGAATGGGCGCGGCGCACGATCTGTTGACGCGGCTGCTCGTTACGCTGCGGCTGGTCGCGCCCGATGCGCAGGAGCCGGAGGCGGCGGCGACGCGTGCGCTGATCGCGCGCGCGCTGGGCTATGAGGATTGGGCGGCGGTGCTTGCCGGCTTCGCCGCGGCGCGGCAGGAGGTGCGCGCCGCGTGGCTAGGAGTGAGCAATGGATAAGCTTCCCGACCTGACCTTGGTCGACCCCAACGGCGCCCCGGTGCGGCTCGCCGCGCTGCCGCGACCGCTGGTGGTCTATTTCTACCCCAAGGACGATACGAGCGGCTGCACCCGCGAGGCGCAGGACTTCTCCGCGCTGGCGGACGATTTCGCCGCGGCAGGCGTGGCGCTGCTCGGCATCTCGAAGGACAGCCCGAAGCGGCACAGCAATTTCATCGCCAAATATGACCTTAAGGTGCCGCTGGCGAGCGACGAGGATGGCGCGGCATGCGAGGCGTTCGGCGTGTGGGTCGAAAAGTCGCTCTACGGCCGGAAATATATGGGGATCGAGCGCGCGACCTTCCTGTTCGGGAAGGAAGGCGCCTTGGTCCGGGCGTGGCGCAAGGTGAAGGTGCCGGGCCACGCCGCCGCGGTGCTGGCGGCGGCGAAGGAGGTTTGAGGCGCCCCGTCATCTCAGCTTTCGCTGGGATGACGGAGGCTTGTATTTCCTTATTTCGCCGCTTCGACCCGGCGCGGGCGGCGGCGCATCACGCCGGCGACGGCGCCGAACCCCATGATCATCATCGCCCAGGTGCTCGGCTCCGGCACGGTGCCGACCGGCGGCTCATAGGCTTTGAGCGACACGCCATCGAGCATCGCGATCGGCGGCTGGCCGTTGGGCGTGCCCTCCGCGAGGAATGTCAGCACCTGCGACGTTGCCGATGCGACGAAGGTCATCGACTGCTTTTGCCAATCGCCGACCGCACCCTCCGCGAGCAGGAATTTGTCCGAATATTGGACGTCGTTCCCGAACGATACTTTCCACTGTTCGGTGGTCGGCCCGACGCGATCGATCTGCTGGCCGGCGGCCTGCCAGAAAGTGAGCGTATATTTCTCGCCGACCGTCAGACCTTTCACCGTCTGATATAGCGTTCCGTTGAAATCGGTATCGGCGTCGGCGAGGATGAAGTCGCCGCCGTCGGGGCTCGTCTTCGGGAACGGACCGTAAACGGTTAAACCACTGCCGGTCTGGACGTCGGCCGTGCCGGGCGTGGCAATAAATGTCAAGTTGTGCTGAAAATTGTACTGGTCGATCCGATTTTGATAAGACCAGTCGGCGAGGCCGGCATAGAATATCCACTGCTTTGTGCCGTCCGAAACCGTGTTATTCTCGAACGAGCCATTCTTGATAAGTTCTACGGCGGCGAATGCAGGCGTAGGCAAGATCATCGCCGCGAGCGCGGCCATCGCAAAATTCTTCATTTCCATCACCCCGATAATGTGCCGTGAGGGAATAATGCGGCACCCTTGGGGATGATATAAATCACAAGGTGCGAATAGTACGGCGTAAAAGGTTGTAAACTAAGTAACGGATCGTTTACGGAATCCAGCATTGAGGCATTTGCTTTGTCTCAGTCGCTTGACAGTCCCGCATTTTCCGATCCGCGCGTCGCCCGATTCAGGCGTCGCCGGTCTCCGCCCGCCAATCCCCCGATCGCCCGCCGCTCTTGGCGAGCAACCGAACGCCGTCGATCCGCATCGCGCGGTCGAGCGCCTTGGTCATGTCGTAGATTGTCAGCAGAGCGACCGAGACCGAAGTCAGCGCTTCCATCTCCACCCCGGTCTTGCCGTCGGTCGCCGCGGTCGCGGTGGCTTCGACATGATCCGCGCCGACCGTCAGATCGAGCGACACGCGGGTGAGCGGGAGTGGGTGGCACAAGGGGATCAGCTCGCTCGTCCGCTTGGCCGCCATGATCCCCGCAACCCGCGCCACCGCGAGCACATCGCCCTTGAGCGCGGCGCCATCGCGGATCGCGGCGGCGGTTTCGGGGGACATCAGGATGCGGCCGGTCGCCACCGCCTCGCGCCGCGTTACTTGCTTGTCGCCCACATCGACCATATGCGCCGCGCCGGCATCGTCGATATGCGTGAGCCGCGTCATCCGATCAGCGCCCGCGTCGCCGCCTCGACATCGGGCTGGCGCATCAGCGATTCGCCGATCAGGAAACAGCGCACGCCATGCGCGGCCATCGCATCGAGATCGCCGCGGGTGGTGAGCCCGCTCTCCGCGACGAAGGTGCAGCCCGCCGGCGCGCGGCCGACCAGTTCGTAGGTCCGCGCGAAATCGACCGTGAAATCGCGCAGGTCGCGGTTGTTGACGCCGATCAGTCGCGACTTGAGCTTGAGCGCGCGCTCCAGCTCGTCGGCGTCATGGACTTCGACCAGCACGTCCATCCCGCGCTCGATCGCCGCCGCTTCGATCTCGGCCAGCGCCACATCGTCGAGCGCCGCCATGATCAGCAGGATCGCATCGGCGCCGATCGCGCGCGCTTCCGCCGCCTGCCACGGGTCGACCATGAAATCCTTGCGCAGCACCGGCAGGTCGCACGCCGCGCGCGCCGCGACCAGATAGGCCTCGCTGCCCTGGAAATAATGCGCGTCGGTCAGCACCGAGAGGCACGCTGCCCCGCCGGCCTGATAGGCGCGGGCATGCGCCGGAGGATCGAAATCGGCGCGGATCAGCCCCTTCGAGGGGCTCGCTTTCTTGATCTCGGCGACGAGGCCGTAACCCGGCGCGCGATCGAGCGCGGCGCGGAACCCGCGCGGGGCGGTCTGCTCGCGCGCGCGCGCATCGAGATCGCCGAACGACGCCTTAGCGCTGCGGCTGCGCACCTCGTCGCGCTTGGTGGCGAGGATCCGGTCGAGAACGTTGCTCATGCCCAGGCGATCCAGCGGTCGAGCAGCGCATTGGCGGCGCCTGAATCGATCGCTTCCGCCGCGCGCGCCACACCCGCGGGCAGCGTCGCGCCGTCGAGCGCCAGCGCGGCGGCGGCATTGAGCAGCACCGCGTCGCGATAGGCGCCGCGCTCGCCGCCGAGCAATCGGCGCAGGGCAGCGGCGTTATAGTCGGGGTCGCCGCCGTGGATCGCCGCGATCGGGTGACGCGGCAGCCCGGCGTCCTCCGGCGTGATGCGATCGGGCAGCGCGACCGCGCCGACCGATACCGCGATCGTCGGCCCGGCGCCGGACACTTCGTCGAGCCCTTCCTCGCCCGAGACGACCAGCGCCGCCTCCGCGCCCAGCTCGGCCAGCGCGGCGGCATAGACCGGGGCGTAGTCAGGGCGGGCGATGCCGATCAGCTGGCGGCCGACCCGCGCCGGATTGGCGAGCGGCCCCATCAGGTTGAAGATCGTGCGCTTGCCGATGTGGCGGCGGATCGGGGTGATCCGCTTCATCGCCGGGTGGTGATTCGCGGCGAACAGGAAGCAGATGCCGAGCTCGGCGAGCGTCTCCTCGGCGCACGCCCCGGCGCGATCCATATCGAGCCCGAGCGCCTCGAGCGTGTCCGCCGCGCCGGCCTTGGACGAAGCGGCGCGGTTGCCGTGCTTGGCGACCGGGACGCCGCACGCTGCGACGACGAGGCTGACCGCGGTGGAGACGTTGAGCGTGTGATGCCCGTCGCCGCCGGTGCCGCAGACGTCGATCGCATGCGCGGGGGCGTCGATCGGGATCAGTCGTTCGCGTAGCGCGCGTGCCGCCTCGGCGATCTCGATCTCGGTTTCGCCGCGGTCGCTCAGCGCGATCAGGAAATGCGCGATCGCTTCGTCGCTGGCGCCGCCGTCGAGGATATCGGCAAAGGCCTGCGCGGCACCGGCGCGATCGAGCGGCGCGGCGGGATCGGGCAGCGGGCCGAAATCGGTCATGCCCCGGTCGTCTTCAGAAAATTGGCGAGCAGCGCGTGGCCATGTTCGGTGGCGATGCTTTCCGGGTGGAATTGCACGCCGTGGATCGGCAGTTCGCGGTGGCGCAATCCCATCACCGATCCGTCGGGCGCAGTGGCGTTGACCAGCAACGTATCGGGCACGTCCTCGACGATCAGTGAGTGATAGCGCGTCGCGGTGAATGGCGAGGGCAGCCCGGCGAATATTCCGGTGCCGTCGTGGGTGACCGGGCTGGTCTTGCCGTGCATCAGCCCGCCGCGCACGACATGTCCGCCGAAATGCTGGCCGATCGACTGGTGCCCCAGGCACACGCCGAGCAGCGGGCGGCGCGCCTCGGCGCAGGCGGCGACGAGATCGAGGCTGATCCCCGCCTCGTTCGGGGTGCACGGGCCAGGCGAGATCAGGAAGCCGGTGGCGTTGCTCGCCAGTGCCTCGGCGGCGGTCAGCGCGTCGTTACGCACCACGCGCACCTCGGCGCCCAGCTCCATCAGATAATGGACCAGGTTCCAGGTGAAGCTGTCGTAATTGTCGACGACAAGGATCATTACAGCGCCGCCTTAGGGGGCAAAGTCAGTTACGGCAACGACTGTTGCTGCAACGAAACATCGGGTAATCCGAAGGCTACGTTCGGCCGGGATACAAGCCCCGCAGGGGACGTTAGGATATAACAGGAGTCTCGCATGTTACGTCCCCTGATCACCGTCGCCCTCGCCGTACTGCCGGCCGCGGCGCTTGCGGCGCAGGCAAGCCAGCCCGCGCCCGCCAAGGCGCCGGCGGAGACGGTGCATCAGGAGGCGCAGGCCGAAACCGGGCAGCCGCCGAAGCGGATTCGCAGCGTGACGTTGAGCGGCACCGAGAAATGCCCGCCGTCGACCTCGACCGAGGTGGTGGTGTGCAATCGCATCGACCCCAACGAACAATATCGCGTCCCCAAGGAATTGCGCCGCCCGCCCGAAGTGCCGGCGAAGAACCAGAGCTGGGTCAACCGCGCCCAGCAACAGGATGAGGTGGGCCGCACCGCGGGCGGCTTGCCCAATACCTGTTCGGCGGTCGGCACGGGCGGGCAGAGCGGCTGCGCGCAGATGAACGCGCGGCAATGGTATCTCGAGCGGCAGGCGATCAAGCGCGCGCAGCAAGAGGGCACGAATCCGCCGCCGCAGGATTGAGGCCGCTTGCGTCCCCGCGAAGGCGGAAGCCCATCGGGGGTAACGCCTTCGCGGGAGCACAATTGAGAGAGGGTGGCCCCGGGCTATTATACATCGTCATGCCGGGCTTGACCCGGCATCCAGAGTCTCAGGCGGTGTCCTTTGTGGCTCTGGATGCCGGGTCAAGCCCGGCATGACGGATAAGAGGCGAAGGCGGCGGATGAAGATTGGCGGCTTGTGTCGCGAGGCATCGTGCCGCAAGAGCGGCGACCGATGCGTCCTGATCGTCAACGCCCCATGATGTCCGCCGCACGCGTGCGGAGCGACCGCGCGTGACCGCTGAAGCCGGCCTCGCCGCTTTGTGGCTCGCCGCCGCGCTCGCCGGGCTGCAATTGCTGCTCGCGGGGCTTGCGGTGAAGCGCGGCGAGGCGACCTTGCTCGGCGCGGTCCGCCCGGTGGCGATCGTGCAGGGGATCATGGCGCTGATCGCGATGGGCGCGTTGATCGCGGTGTTCTGCGCCTCCGACATGTCGGTCGCGCTGGTGGCTGAGAACAGCCATTCGGCCAAGCCGATGCTGTACAAATTCGCCGGCGCCTGGGGCAATCACGAAGGCTCGATGCTCTTGTGGGTGACGATCCTCGGACTCGCCGGGGGTGCGGTGGCGCTGTTCGAGCGGCGACTCGACGAACGCACCTTGATCGCCACGCTCGGTGGGCAGGCCGCGATCGCGCTCGGCTTCTACGCCTTCCTGCTGTTCGCCTCCAACCCGTTCGGCCGCGCCGATCCCGCGCCGCCCGACGGCGCCGGGCTCAACCCGTTGCTGCAGGACCCCGGGCTCGCCTTCCACCCGCCGACGCTCTACATCGGCTATGTCGGCCTGTCGGTTGCTTTCTCCTTCGCGATCGGCGCCCTGGTGACGCGCGATGTCGGCCCGGCGTTCGCGCGGGCGATGCGGCCGTGGGTGCTGGGGGCGTGGATCTTCCTGACGCTCGGCATCACCGCGGGCAGCTATTGGGCCTATTATGAGCTCGGCTGGGGCGGCTGGTGGTTCTGGGACCCGGTGGAGAATGCCTCGCTGATGCCGTGGCTCGCCGCGACCGCGCTGCTCCATTCGGTCACCGTGCTCGCGACGCGCGACGGCCTGCGCGCCTGGACGGTGATGCTCGCGGTGGTCGCTTTCTCGATGTCGATGATCGGCACCTTCCTCGTCCGTTCGGGCATTCTCACCAGCGTCCACGCCTTTGCGGTCGATCCCGAGCGCGGGGCGTTCATCCTTGCCTTGCTGGCGATCTATATCGGCGGCGCGCTCGCGCTGTTCGCGTTGCGCGTCGGCACGGTGCGCGCGGGCAACACCTTCGAATTCCTCAGCCGCGAGGGCGGGCTGGTGATCAACAACCTGTTGCTCTCGGTGATCCTCGGGCTGGTGCTGATCGGCACCTTCTACCCGATCGTCGCGGCGGCGATGGGGACGCAATTGTCGGTCGGGCCGCCGTTCTTCGATGGCACCGCGGGGCCGATCGCGCTGGTGCTGGTCGCGGTGATGGCCGCCGGGCCGCTGCTGCGCTGGCGCCGCGACGATATGCAGGCGGTGCTCGAACGGCTGATGCTGCCGATCGCCGCGACTTTGTTCGCGGGCGCCGGGGTGTTCGTGCTGTCGTCCAAGCCGGTCGGCGCCTTGTCGCTCGCCGGGCTGGTCGTCGCGCATCTCGGCATCGCGGTGACGCTGGCCGGCATGGCCGCCTCGACCACCTGGACCGAGGAGCGGCTGGTCGCCGCGCGGGTCGGCGAGCCGGTGCAGGTCGGCCCGTTCAGCGTCACCTTCGAAGGGGTGAATCCGGTGCTCGGCGCCAATTGGTCGGCGCTTGAGGCGCGGCTCGCGGTCCAGCGCGGCGAGGATGGCGCGACCTTCTATCTCCGCCCGCAATCGCGCTTCTTCGCCAACCCCGTCACCAATACCAGCGAGAGCGCGATCGCGACGACGCTCGACGGCCAGCTCTATACCGTGCTCGGCCAGCCCGATAACGCCGGGCGCTGGCAGCTGCGCTTGTGGTGGAAGCCGTGGGTGACGTTGATCTGGCTCGGCGGGGCGATGGTCGCGATCGGCGGGGCGCTGTCGATGCTCGGCCATATCCTGCGCGAGCGTCGCGCGACGCGGCGTGCGATGGAGGCGGCCTGGGCATGAGGCGCTGGTTGCTTTGGCTGCCGCTGCTCGCGCTGCTGGTCGTGCTCGGGTTCGCCGCGCGCGAGCTGATGAAGCCGGCCGATCGCACCGTCTATTCGGCGATGGTCGGCCAGCCGGTGCCCGATTTCGCGCTGCCGCCGCTCGTTCCGGGCAAGCCGGGGGTCGCCGCTGCCGAATTCCGTGCCGGCCAGCCGCGGCTGATCAATATCTTCGCGAGCTGGTGCATCCCGTGCATCGCCGAAGCGCCGCAACTGATGCGGCTCAAGGAAATGGGGGTGCCGATCGAGGGGATCGCGATCCGCGATACCCCCTCGGCGGTGACCGCGTTCCTCGCGCGCAACGGCGATCCCTATCGCGCGATCGGCGACGACAAGGTGAGCCGCGTCCAGCTCTCGCTCGGCTCGTCGGGGGTGCCCGAGACGTTCATCATCGACGGGCAGGGCAAGATCGTGAAGCAGCATGTCGGCGATATCCGCGCCGACGAGGTGGACGCGATCTATCAGGCGTGGCGCGCCGCGCGATGAGGCGCGCCGCGCTCCTTGCGCTGTTGCTGTGCGCCGCGCCGGCTGCGGCGGATTCGGGGCTGCCGCCCGCTGCCTTGGCCTATACCCAATTGCCCGATGCCGCGCAGGAGGCGAAGGCCAAGGCGCTGATGGAAACGGTGCGCTGCGTCGTCTGCCAGGGCCAGTCGATCGCCGACAGCGATGCCGATATGGCCGGCGACATGCGCGCGATGATCCGCCAGCGCATCGCCGCCGGGGAGACGCCGGCGCAGATCCGCAAATGGCTGATCGCGCGCTACGGCGATTATATCACCTATGATCCGCCGCTCTCGGCGGTCACCTTGCCCTTGTGGCTGGCGCCGCTGGTGCTGCTCGGATTGGGCGCGTGGATCGCGCGCGCGAGCTTCCGGCGGCGGCGGAGAACGAACGAGTAGAACCACCTCTCCCCGTTCGGGCTGAGCCTGTCGAAGCCCTGCACTTTCTTCCTCGCAAAGAAGGGCAGCCCTTCGACAAGCTCAGGGCGAACGGGGAGAGTTTGCGTCCTCCAATTTAGCCCGCACGAATAAGCTGGATTCCGCCCCGACTCTCCCATAGCCTGCGTCGCAGAACAAAAGTTACGTAGCAAGGAGAGACGCTTCATGGGCGAGAAGCTGCGATTCGGCACGTTCATCGCGCCGTTCCACCCGTTGCGGGAGAATCCGACTCAGGCGATCGAGCGCGATCTCGATCTGGTCGTCCATCTCGACAAGCTCGGCTATGACGAAGCGTGGATCGGCGAGCATCATTCCGCCGGTTACGAGCTGATCGCCAGCCCCGAACTCTTCATCGCCTTCGCCGCCGAGCGGACGCGCAACATCCGGCTCGGCACCGGGGTGTCGTCGCTGCCCTATCACCACCCGCTGATGCTGGCGGACCGCATCAACCAGCTCGATCACATGACGCGCGGGCGGGTGATGTTCGGGGTCGGGCCGGGGGCCTTGCCCTCCGACGCCTTCATGATGGGCATCCCGGTGGCGAAGCAGCGCGACCGGATGGACGAGGCGCTCGACGTGCTGGTGCGGCTGCTGCGCGGCGAGACGGTGACGCGCAAGACCGACTGGTTCGAGCTCGCCGAGGCGAAATTGCAGATGACGCCCTATACCCGCCCCTCGGTCGAGATTGCGGTGGCGAGCCAGGTGTCGCCGACCGGCGCGCAGGCGGCGGGGCGCAACGGGGTCGGCATCCTGTCGATCGGCGCGACGCAGACCGGCGGGTTCAACGCGCTCGCCTCCAATTGGGCGATCGCCGAAGATGTCGCGCGCGAGAACGGCAAGACGATGGACCGCAGCCGATGGCGGCTGGTCGGCCCGATGCACGTCGCCGCGACGCGCGAGGAGGCGCGCGCGCAGGTGCGCTTCGGGATCGAGGACTGGCTCTATTATTTCCGCGAGGTCGCCGCGCTGCCGCTCGCCCCGACCGAGGGCGATCCGATCGATGCCCTGGTCGACAACGGCATGGCGGTGGTCGGGACGCCCGAGGATGCGGTTCGCCAGATCGAGCGGCTCCAGCAGCAATCGGGCGGGTTCGGCGCGTTCCTGACGCTCGACACCAATTGGGCCGAATGGGACGCCAAGAAGAAATCCTACGAGCTGATCGCGCGCTACGTGATGCCCAAGTTCCAGGATCTCAACATCAACCGCGATACCTCGCTCGCCTGGGCGCGCGACAACCGGCCGCGCTTCATCGGCGAGGCGCAGGCGGCGGTCGGCGCGCGGGTCGCGCAGCATATCCAGCAGAAGGGCACCGAGAATATCCGCCCCGAAATCCTCGCGGCGATGGAGCTCGACAAGAAAACGGACGCGGCAGAATGAGGGCGGTCGTCCGCCGCGGCGCGTCGCTGGTACTCGATAGCGTCCCCGATCCGACGCCGGGCGCGGGACAGGTGCTGGCGCGCACCCTGTGCTG
>Ga0209933_1002118_pt1 | contig 12718 bp, 11 predicted proteins | sample ThiBiot_300_biof_FD_183944 | JGI IMG/M metagenome (GOLD analysis project Ga0209933, IMG submission 183944) | Wastewater bioreactor microbial communities from Cape Town, South Africa - Thiocy_cont_300_biof (SPAdes) | ecosystem: Engineered > Bioremediation > Thiocyanate > Unclassified | place...
CCGCCATGACCGTGGAAAACAAAAACGACCGGAATTTGGACTGATTTGATTGTGGGTTCATAGATAATAGCCTTTCTGGGAACCTGATCTATACTATAGTTTTTTGTGATTTGAGAAAAAAAGGAAACAGCCCATGTTAACAATAGCAATTGAAGAATTCTTTTCATTGGTGAAAATTTATTCTTTGATTCCTCTTAATAGAGTAAAGTTAAATTAAACTCAAAATTTACATAAAAAAAGACCTTACATATTTATAGTAAGGTCTTAATTTTATATAAGGCAAAAACTTAAACTTTCAAGATTTCTGCTTCTTTTACTTTCAGATGATCGTCAGCTTTTTTTACATAAGCGTCGGTAAGATCCTGAATGTCTTTTTCAACACCTTTAATTAGATCTTCTGCAACACCTTCCAGTCTTTTCAGTTCTTTGTTCCCTTCCTGTCTCGCATTTCTTATAACCACTTTTGTCTGTTCAGTTTCGGCTTTAGCCTGCTTAGCTAAGTCACGTCTTCTTTCTTCTGTCAAAGGCGGAACATTAAGGATAATTACATCGCCGTTATTAGAAGGTGCGAAACCAAGGTTAGAATTGATAATTGCTTTTTCGATAGGTCCGATTGCAGATCTGTCCCAAGGCTGGATAGAAATGGTCATGGCATCAGGTACAGAAACGTTCGCAACCTGATTGATTGGCGTCATCGCACCATAATATTCTACCATCACATCCTGAACCATAGACGTAGAAGCACGTCCGGCTCTGATTTTTTGAAAAGCATGATCCAAATGCTTGATTGCAGCATCCATCTCTTGCTTTACCGATGCTACAATGAGTTCTAATTCTTCCATTGTATATTTAAAATTTGATAATTGACACATATTTTTGTGAATGATTAATTATAATTGATAAATGATTTTAAATCAATATCAAAAATCAATCCCTCATTTAAACGTTAACTAGTGTTCCTATATTTTCCCCGTCGATTAATCTTTCCAGATTACCTTCTTTGTTCATATCAAAAACGATAATTGGCAGCTTGTTTTCGTGACTTAATGTGAACGCTGTCATATCCATTACTTTAAGGTTTTTTTCAAAAACCTCTTCGAAAGACAAGCTGTTGAATTTCACTGCATCTGCATTTTTCTCCGGATCGCTGTCGTAGATTCCGTCCACTCGTGTTCCTTTCAGGATGACATCTGCATCAATTTCGATGGCTCTTAATGTTGCAGCAGTATCGGTTGTGAAATAAGGGTTTCCTGTTCCAGCGCCAAAGATCACCACACGTCCTTTCTCCAGGTGACGGACTGCTTTTCTTTTGATAAAAGGCTCTGCTACTTTGTCCATTTCTATGGCAGATTGTAGTCTCGTCATGATGCCTGCATCTTCAAGAGCACCTTGTAAAGCCATCCCGTTGATAACAGTTGCCAGCATTCCCATATAATCGCCCTGGACTCTGTCCATGCCTTTTGCAGCGCCGGCCAATCCTCTGAAAATATTTCCCCCACCAATTACTATGGCGATCTCGCAACCTTTGTCCACAGCTTTTTTGATCTCAACGGCGTATTCCTTTAGCCTGTCGTTATCAATACCGTATTGGCGGTTTCCCATTAGTGCTTCTCCACTAAGTTTCAGGAGGATTCTTTTATATTTCATTTAATTTATTATTTTTATTTCAATTTTTTGACTGTGCAAATATAATGAAAGGAAAAGAATTACGTTAATGAAAAAGATAGTCGTTCAAAAATTTTGATAAGCATCAAAATAGATTATTTTTGCAAAGCTAAAAGATAGTGTTGAAGAAGTTTTACAGTCTATTTTCACTGATGATTTACAGCGTGGTTTTTTCTCAAACGGGAACCACGGTTTATCAGTTTCTCAATATTCCGATGTCTCCCAGACAGGCCGTTTTAGGAGATGCCGTTTCTATACGCGATTATGATGTTAATTTTACAGCTGCTAATCCTGCATTGATGAATCTTGAAATGGATAAGATGCTGTCCGTAAATTATTCATCCTATCTTGCAGGGACAAAAATTGGAAGCATCAGCTACGTAAGAGATTTGGAATACGGACATCTTGTTTCTTTCAACGCAAAATATATGGATTACGGGAGTATGCCCAGAACCGATGAGAACTCCAATATTAATGGTGATTTTTCAGCTATGGATGCTTCTGCGGGTATTGGTTACGCCTACCAGTTTGAAGATGACTGGACTATTGGGGCTAATGTCAATTATGTCACTTCCAAAATCGACACTTACACATCATCTGCTATTACAGCTACAGCTGGTGTGACCTATTATTTTGATAAGTCAAATGAAACTTTGGCTTTGGTTTTCAGAAATTTTGGTTATCAGATCAAGCCTTATAACGGTGTGAGAGAAAAACTGCCTTTCCGTGTTGATCTGGGCTATACAAAAATTCTTGACGAATTTCCCGCAGCGATTACTATTACGGCGCATGATCTTCAGCAATTCAATATCTCTGCAACAACAGATATTAACGGACAAGAAACCAAATTCGGAAGGAAAGTTCTGGATCACCTGTCTCTTGGAGCGGAATTATTCCCGGGCCAGCCATTCAATATCAGATTTGGTTACAATGTGAAAAGAGGCGGAGAGCTGGCTGTTCTGGATCAGAGGAGTTTCAGCGGTTTGTCAGCAGGATTCAGTCTCAAGATTTCATCTTTCCGTTTCGACTATTCTCATATGCGTTATCATAATGCATCCAATGTTAACATGATTGGTCTTACGATGGACCTTATAGAATTGGGTGGAAACAGAAGATAATTTTGAGATTTAAGACAAGTAATCCGTTAATCTAAAATTCATTTATTTTAATTTCTTGAATATTTAATTTTTATTTTTTTTGTTTACGCATTACATTTGCAGTATGACAAAAAAACCGGTTATCGCTATAGACGGATTTTCATCCACAGGAAAAAGTTCGATTTCTAAAATCATTGCAAAAAGATTGGGTCTTATCCATATGGATACGGGTGCACTTTACAGGGGGATTACTTTTTATGCCATTCAGAATTGTGCTAATACGGACAAAACGATTGATATTAAAAAGCTGATTTCCGATCTTCCTAAAATTAATCTGGAATTTCAGAATATTGACGGTGAACTAAGACTTTTTCTTAATGGGAAAAACATAGATAAGGAAATCCGCTTTCCCCAGGTTTCTGATAATGTAAGTCAGGTGGCAAAAGAAGCCGAAGTCCGCAATTACCTTTTGACAACACAGCGCGATATTGCTAAAAAAGGCGGCGTTATAATGGATGGCAGAGATATCGGAACAGTGGTGCTTCCTGATGCAGATTATAAATTTTTTATGACAGCAAGTCAGGATGAACGTGCCAGACGACGTTTCCTGGAATTGGAACTGGCAGGAGAAAAAACTGATATCGAAACCGTAAAGCAAAACCTTATCTCTCGTGACAAGATTGACAGCGAAAGAGAGGTTTCTCCCCTGAAACAAGCTGACGATGCTATTCTTATTGATAACACCAGCATTAACAAAGAGGAAACAATAGAGTTGATTTTGTCCTATATCAAAAAGTTTTAACAAAATTTTAAGAGGTTTGTTTTTTCTTTGGCATTTTAGTTGTAAATTTAAAATTGTTAATGACCCTTTTTAAATAACTTAAAAATTATAAACAATGTCAAAGAAGTCAAATTCAGCAGCAATCTTAGCTGCATTATTAGCGGGAGCTGCTACGGGTGTAGTTTTAGGATTACTTTATGCTCCGGAAGAAGGTAAAGAAACCAGAAAAAAAATCAGAGATAAAGCAAACGATCTTAAAGATAAAGCTGTTGATGAATACGGCAAAACATCTGAAAAAGTAAGAGATACATATTCTGAAGTTTCTTCCAACGTAAAAGATAAATACCAATCTCTGTCATCTCATCTGAAAGAAACGGCACAGAATGTTGCTTCTACAGTAAAAGACAGCTATGATAAATACAAAGACCAGATTGTTTCCAAGACATCTGATGTTGTAAAAGATGTGGAAACTGAATTGGATGGTTTGAAATAATCTCTAAATTTGGTTTTACAGAAAGGAACTTAGTTTCTAAGTTCCTTTTTTTGTAAATAATTGTGTAATTTTATTTTTAATAAGATGCTTATGATAGATATTATAAAAGATTATACTACAAAACGTCTGGATCTTCTCAAATTGCAGTTTACTGAGAAGTCCTCTCTGTCTGCGGGAATCATAGCGTTTATTTCGATTGTACTCATTGCGTTTTCATTTTTTATTATCCTTTTCAACTTCGGGATTGCTTTTCTGATCGGAGAATCTTTAGGAAATATGTCTTACGGCTTTTTAATTGTTGCCGGGTTTTATTTTCTTTTGATGATTATTGTAATCTTTTTGAAGAAAAAAATTGTAAACTCTATCGCAAGTCAGGTAATTGAATTTTTAAAACATTAGGAATATGGCGACTAACTACAATAATATTAATGAGCTTAGAAGTCAAAAAAAGCTTCTAAAACAGGAAATTAAAGAGTTGGAAGATATTTTGACTTTCAAAAGTAAGAAAGAAAGCCTTGGTGTTTTGACGCATGGTTTTACAGATAAATTCCTAAAAGAAACAAAAGATGAAGATGGTGATACTTCTATCTCTCTTGACACACAGAATATTATGAGAGAAATATCATCCGGAATCAAGGAATCTGCATCTAAAAAAAATCTTCTTGGTTTAGCGAATGACAGTGTTCAATCCGGATTGCTGGAAAACACTATTAGAATGGGAGTTGTAGCGTTGGTGGGGAATTTTGCTAAAAAAAGCGTGATGAACAAGAACTGGAAAAGAAAATTAATTGGTTTAGGATTGGTCTATATTGCACCTTATGCCTTGAGATTCATTCATGAAAAGCTGGATGAATACCAGAAAAATAAAACCACCAAAAGTATGGAGAAACTTATATAGGTTTTGCCTTTCCAGTATAAAGGAGAGGCATTTTATTTTTTAGAAAAAATCTCCCCAAGTATTATTCCGGCAGACATGGAAACATTCAAACTTTCTGTAGATTGATTTTGTCCAAATCTGGGAATAGTAATCATTGTCGAAATTAATTTTTCTGTCGAATCTCGCAGGCCATTGCCTTCGTTTCCAAAAACTAAAGAAAATTTTTCCGGGAATTCGGATTTATAAATATTTTCTCCATTCATGTCAGTTCCCAAAATAGGGTATTGGTAAGAGGACAGATATTCGGAAAGATCAACATAACAGATATTCACCCTCAAAAATGAGCCCATGGTTGCCTGTATCACTTTTGGATTATAAAGATCAACAGTGTCATTACTGCAAATAATCTGCTCGATTCCGAACCAGTCTGCTAATCTTATGATCGTTCCAAGATTTCCTGGATCCTGAATCCCGTCCAGAACGATCTGAATGTTAGTTTCTTTGATGTAATTATTTTCAGGGATTTTACATACAGCAACAGAGTCTTTAGGATTCTGAAGAAAACTTATTTTTCTAAGCTCATTTGGCAAGATTTTTTCTGATTTTGCCATTTTAATATTTAACTGATCCGGATCAATAGAAAAAATGTCGGTTATTTCATAATCAGAATTTGGAAGTTCTTTTATGATTTTATTACCTTCAACTAAAAACAAATTGTATTTTTGCCTGTATTTCTTTTTGTCCAGAGATTGTATTATCTTTATAGTATGAGCCGTAAGCATATCAACAAATATTTTCAAAAATATCATATATTTTATTATTCCGCAATTTTCAGTGTGTTTTTGTATGCCTGTAATGTGACAAAAAAAGTTCCTGACGGCGAGTATCTGTTGACCAAGAATAAATTTGAATATACAGACGGTAAAATTTTTTCAGATGAAATTCCTGATCTTGTCGCCCAAAAGCCAAATAAGAAAACACTTTTTGTATTGCCAATAGGATTAGCTTTTTATAATATGGCAAATCCAAAATACGATACTATTCTGAAAGAGTATATGACTTATCCTAACGAGATGAGAAATCAAAAGCTCAGAGATTCACTCTTCATAAAATATAATCATCCGGAATATGTTGGCAGAAATCTTTTCTGGAACCGTTTTTTTCATACAGTTGGGCAGGCTCCGGTAATCTACAGTGATGCAAAAACAAAACAGAGTGCAAAAAGTATCAATAACAGATTGATTAACCGCGGCTATTGGGATTCCGAAGTTAAGACAAGTGTGAAAAGAGATTCTGCTGCCAAAAAAGCGGAGGTTGATTATGTCATTACCCACAAAGATCCAACCTATATCAAAGAATATTTTTATAACATTCCTGATCAGAACGTTAGAAGCATCTATGAATCTCAAATCAATAAAAGTTTTGTGAAAAAAGGTCAGATCCTTGATGAAACTGTATTGGAAAAAGAAATTACCAGGATCAATGACCAGATGAAAGAAGAGGGTTATTATAAATTCAATAATGATAATCAGGATATCTATTTTGTCGCAGATTCTTTACAAAGCAGAAAGAATGTACCTGTTACAATGAACATTATCAAAGATTCTATCGGTACACCTTACAGAAAGGCTACAATTGGAAAAATTACAGTTTCTGTTGCCAATAGTGTAAACAGTACTAATCTTCCTCTGAAAGATAGTATAAGAGGAATTAATATCTTTAGAAAAGATAGTGCCTATAATGCCAATGCACTTTGGTTGCCTATTATTCTGAAACCGGGTGATCCTTATAAACAATCCAATCTTGATCTTACCAGGAGAAACCTGATTTCTATGAACAACTTCACGATACTGAAAGCTGCGGATTATCTTCGTAAAGAAGGAACAGAAGCAGAGAGAGACAGTATCGTAGATGTAGAATATGTCCTGAGACCGTTACCAAAATATGAGTTTAATTTTGCGACAGATATTCATTATTCTCAAATTCTGAACTTTGGTTTTTCACCTTCTGTTGATCTTACTACGAGAAACGTTTTTGGAGGCGCAGAAAATTTGATTACAAGTTTTTCCGGAGTCATTGGAACAACAAAAGATCCTAAAAATCCGGACGCGATTTTCAATGCTTATGAATTGTCTGCTCAGGCATCTCTTCAGTTTCCCAGATTGGTGGTTCCGTTTAGAAAATATTATAAGCTGATTCCAAAAAAATATTCTCCAACAACCAGCATCACATTAGGAGCGTCTGTTCAGAATAATATTGGATTGGGAAGAATCAACTTCAATGCTGGACTTACCTATTTTGCGAATGTGGATGATGGGAAAGTCCAGCACAGGCTGACTTTGTTTAACACTCAGCTGAGTTTAACCCAAAACAAAGACAGATATTATGAATATTTCCCTGGCGATAATGAATACCGTGAAAATATTTTTAATCAGTATGCCGTAAATCATCCGGAAATATTGACATCCGGTTATACGTATGACCAGATTTCTGCAATTATTTTATCAGACGAAAATTTTATCACCCAGATTTTCAATAGTGACAGGAATCTTTTATACAACTATATGCAGTCTCTTTATAATAAGGAACGGCAAACTCAGGATGTCATAATTTCATCCATTATTTACAATTTTATATATAACGAGATTGGAAAAAAAGAATACAGGAATCCATTTTCTTTTAGTGGTAAAGTAGAATTGGCTGGTAACTTTTTGAATCTTGTTACTAAAAAAGAAGAGAATTATCTTTTGTACGGTGATACAAAAACGATATTCAATATTCCGTTTTCACAGTTTATAAAATTCGATTTTGATTTTAAAAAATACTTTACTTTTTTCAATGACAGAGCCAAACCGCATACATTGGCGTTTCGTCAGTTTGTAGGAATTGGAATTCCTTACGGCAACTCGTCATCGATGCCGTTTGTGAGATCTTATTTCAATGGTGGAGCTTATGATATCAGAGCTTGGCTGGCATTTGGTGGATTAGGTCCTGCCGATTCCCAGTTGGATGAAAGAGTGCGTTCTTATGCAATGGATAATGTGAAGCTGACTACCAGTGTAGAATACCGCGTTCCTCTCACCAATATGTTTGAAGCAGCCATTTTTACAGACGCAGGAAATATCTGGGGACTGAAGGATAATGGGTTTGGGGACCAATTTAAATTTAAAAAGTTTATAAGTCAAATGGGAGTTGGAAGTGGATTAGGAATAAGGATGAATATTGCTTACGTCAATCTGAGACTTGACTTTGCTTATAAAATGTATGACCCGAATCAGCCTGAAGGGAACAGCCGTTGGGTTATTAACAAGATCAAGCCTTTGCAGCCAACTATCAACTTTGCAATTGGTTATCCTTTTTAAAAATTTTATTTGAAAAAATGCGTTGGTTAAAATTCGTAATTATTATTTCTCTTTGCTTATTCGGAATCTATTCTGCTATGATGAATTTTGTAGATGAAAGCAAAAGTTTCACTCATCAGTCAGAAATTGATTATCCCATAGACAAAGTTTTTCCACAGTTTAATAATCTTCAGAATTTTGCTGCCTGGAACGATTATTTTGCCGGAAAAGAAGATATGACGTATTCCTTCTTTACACCATATGAAGGAGTAGGAAGTGCTATGAAATTCTCAGATAAAAAAAATGATGAATCCGGAGATTTATTTATTCGTTATTCCAGAGTTAATCGCACTTTGCATTATCAATTGTTCGAAGGAGATAATGATAATCCTTATTTAATCGATATTAACTTTAAGCCTTCCGGAAACAGGACAAAAATGTTCTGGAATATCCATACACCCAAAAGAAGCTACCTTGAGCGGTCTTTAAATCTTATTGCGGAAGATTTTTTTGTGAATAGTATTGATAAAAGTATGAAAAATCTCTATCAGATATTAGGGAACAAAGTGGATCGAGATCAAAAGCTGGCTTCTATAAAATATGACAGCATTATGATCGAAAACAGAGAAGGCGCATTACTTCTAGGTGTTAATGTCAGCACGAGGAATACCAAAGATATTCTTTTCAAAAATGTATTGATGAACCATGGAAAAGTAGTGAATTATGTGCGGTCTGATCTGGGTAAAAAAGATGATGAATTTGGCATTCCGGTTCTCATTACCAATCCTGCAAATCTTAAAGATAAAGAGATCTCATATTTCTATGGTGTGCCATTATCCAAGAGAATTTCTGTAAGTGATAATAATTTCAGCTTTCAGACACTTAATGCTTCTAAGGTTTATTATATTTATTATCAGGGTAATTATAATAACCGCATAAAAAATATTCAGGAACTTCTTAAAAAAGCTAAAAAAGATACTTTAAGAAATGGTCAGCTAATGGAAGAATTTTTGGAAGAGCCTGCTGATAATCAGGATGTAAAATTAAAATTGTCTTTGCCTGTTTACCGTTAAAAAGATCTGATAAATATCACTTATATTTGTCAGAATAAATGGTTATATTCATCGTAGGTCCACAAAAATTTAGTAAATTTGTTGGCAATTATTTAAAATTAAAATTTTAACAGATAATCTGTAATAATGGATAAATTTTCATTTCTAAATGCCGTACATGCTCAGCTGATTGATGATATGTATGAGCAATACAAAAAATACCCGGATGCATTGGAACCTTCTTGGAAATCGTTTTTCCAGGGATTTGATTTTGCATTGGAAAATTATAGCGATGATGATTTTGGGTCAGCCCCAGTTTCTAATTCCGCTCCGGTTCAATATGCTCAACAAGCAGTTACTAACAATGCTGTTTCAGAAGATATCGCAAAAGAATTTAAAGTTGTAAATCTTATAGAAGCTTACAGATCAAGAGGTCACCTTTTTACCAAAACCAATCCTGTAAGAGAAAGAAGACATTATTTTCCAACACTTGACATCGAAAATTTTGGTTTGTCTAAGGAAGATCTGAACAAAAAATTTAATTCTGCGACACAAACAGGAATGCCTGGTCCAGCAACTTTGCAAGAGATCATTACGCACCTTCAGAACATCTATTGTGATTCTATCGGTGTAGAATATATGCACATCCAGAATGTAGAGGAGAAGAAATGGATTATGGAATGGGTTAACGTTAATGAAAACCACCCTAATCTTTCTGCTCAGGAAAAAACAGAAATTCTTTTCAAACTGAATCAAGCGGTTGCATTTGAAAATTACCTTCATACTAAATTTGTCGGCCAAAAACGTTTTTCATTGGAAGGTGGAGAATCTTTGATCCCTGCTTTGGACCAATTGATTACGCGTTCTTCGCAATTAGGTGTTGATGAGGTAGTTCTTGGAATGGCTCATAGAGGCCGTCTGAATGTTTTGACCAATATTTTCCAAAAATCATACAAGCAGATTTTCTCAGAATTTGAAGGAAAAGAATTTGAAGAAGATGTATTCTCTGGTGATGTTAAATATCACTTGGGTTCTTCAAAAAAAATCACGACTGCAAATGGAGAAGAAGTAAGAATCAACCTTACTCCGAATCCGTCACATCTTGAAACCGTAGCTGCACTTGTGGAAGGAATCTGCAGAGCAAAAGTAGATAACGTTTACAAAGACGATTATTCTAAAGTTTTACCGATTGTCATTCACGGAGATGGCGCAATTGCAGGACAGGGAATTGTGTACGAGATCGCTCAGATGATGAATCTGGAAGGTTACAGAACAGGTGGAACAGTTCACATCGTGGTAAATAATCAGGTTTCTTTTACAACCAATTATTTGGATGCAAGATCATCGGTTTACTGTACCGATATTGCAAAAGTGACAGATTCTCCGGTGATGCACATTAATGCTGATGATGTAGAAGCAGTAGTTCACGCAATCAGATTTGCTGCAGATTTCCGTGCGAAGTTTGGTAAGGATGTTTATATTGACCTTTTGGGTTATAGAAAATACGGTCACAACGAAGGTGATGAGCCAAGATTCACGCAACCAAACCTTTATAAATTAATTTCAAAACATCAGAATCCAAGAGAGATTTACAAGGAACTTTTAATTAAGGAAAATGTTGTTTCTGATGAGGTTTTGAAGAAAATGGAGCAGGATTTCAAGGCTTTGCTTGATGAAAACTTCGATGCGTCCAAAGAAATCGAAAGAAATACGATGGATGTTTTTATGCAGGATGACTGGACAGAGTATCCAATTGGAGGCAAAAACTGTGTGACGGCTTCAAAAGTTGATACAACATACGATCTGGAAAAACTGAAAGAACTGGCAATTAAGATTTCCACATTACCTGCAGATAAAAAATTCATCAACAAGATTACGCGTCTTTTTGAGAACAGAATAAAAATGGTGGAAACCAATTCTTTGGATTGGGCAATGGGAGAATTGTTGGCTTATGCAACGCTTCTTACTGAAGAATATAACGTAAGAATCTCCGGGGAAGATGTAGAAAGAGGAACATTCTCTCACCGTCACGCTGTCGTTAAAACTGAAGATACGGAAGAAGAATACATTCCGCTTCGCCATGTGAACGAGCAGAGATTTGATGTTTACAACTCACACTTGTCAGAATATGGTGTTTTAGGATTTGATTACGGTTATGCTATGGCTGCGCCGAGAACTTTAACCATTTGGGAAGCTCAGTTCGGAGACTTTACTAACGGTGCTCAGATCATTGTTGACCAATATTTGGTAGCTGCCGAAGAAAAATGGAAAATTCAGAACGGTTTGGTAATGATGTTGCCTCACGGTTCCGAAGGTCAGGGTGCGGAACACTCTTCCGCAAGATTGGAGAGATTCTTGACGCTTTGCGCGAATGAAAATATCATTGTTGCCAATATTACTTCACCAGCTAATTATTTCCATTTGTTGAGAAGACAGATGAAATTCGGATTCAGAAAGCCATTAGTAATTATGACGCCTAAATCGCTGTTAAGACATCCAAAAGTAGTCTCTCCGTTAGAAGATTTAGCCAATGGAAGTTTCCAGCCGATCTTGGACGATCCAACAGCAGATCCGGCAAAAGTAGAGAGACTGGTTCTTTGTACAGGCAAGTTGTATTATGATCTATTAGCTAAGAAAGAAGAGCTTAATGATGACAAAGTAGCTTTGGTAAGATTGGAGCAAATCTATCCTTTGAACATGGATAATATCAATGCGATCTTTGATAAATATAAGAACAGGAAAGAATTGATCTGGGCTCAGGAAGAACCCGAAAATATGGGTGCTTGGAGTTATATCTTAAGAAACTTCAGAGATACAGGAATACAGGTGATTTCTCCTGTTCCAAGTGGAACGCCTGCGCCTGGAAGTCATAAAATGTTTGAGAAAAATCAGACCAAAATTATCAATGATGTTTTTCAAACCAATGATGAGCCTGCAAAAAGACCTGTAACAGCCTAACAAAATTAATAAACTATAAGAATAACAATCTCCGGATTGTTCTGAAATTAAAAACAATTATTAGTATGTCAATATTAGAAATGAAAGTTCCTTCACCGGGAGAATCTATCACAGAAGTTGAAATTGCAACGTGGCTAGTACAAGACGGTGATTACGTAGAAAAAGACCAGCCGATTGCAGAAGTTGATTCTGACAAGGCAACTTTGGAACTTCCTGCTGAGCAAAGTGGAATCATCACTTTGAAAGCTGAAGAAGGAGAAGTGGTGCAAGTGGGGCAAGTGGTTTGTCTTATCGATATGGATGCTGCAAAACCGGAAGGTGCTGCTGTTCCTGCTGCTGAGCAACCTAAAGAAGAACCAAAAGCAGAAGTTAAAAAAGAAGAACCAGCTCCAGCAAAAGTAGAAGCTGCTAAAACTGAATCTTATGCTTCTCAATCACCTTCACCGGCAGCGAA
>Ga0209933_1002120_pt1 | contig 12698 bp, 13 predicted proteins | sample ThiBiot_300_biof_FD_183944 | JGI IMG/M metagenome (GOLD analysis project Ga0209933, IMG submission 183944) | Wastewater bioreactor microbial communities from Cape Town, South Africa - Thiocy_cont_300_biof (SPAdes) | ecosystem: Engineered > Bioremediation > Thiocyanate > Unclassified | place...
CGACATTCATCGCGCCCGAAATCGCCGCCTGCTCGACCAGCGAACGGCTGTAGCGCGAATGCAGACTGTCGACCAGGGCGCGCAGGCGCAGCGCATCCTGCACCACTTCACGCAGATCCTGGCCGGTGCGGACTTCGCCTGTGCCCAGTTCCAGCGCGGCATCGTCGAGGCCCATGCTGATGAGATAGTCTTCGAGACCCTTCTCGTCCTTGACATATTGCACCGACTTGCCGCGCGTCACCTTGTAGAGCGGCGGCTGGGCGATGAAGAGATGGCCGCGCTCGATCAGTTCCGGCATCTGGCGGAAGAAGAAGGTCAGCAGCAGGGTGCGGATATGGGCGCCGTCGACATCGGCATCCGTCATGATGATGATCTTGTGGTAACGCAGCTTGTCCGGATTGAACTCGTCCTTGCCGATCGAGGTGCCGAGCGCGGTGATCAGCGTGCCGATTTCCTGGCTGGACAGCATCTTGTCGAAACGGGCGCGCTCGACGTTGAGGATCTTGCCGCGCAGCGGCAGGATGGCTTGGCTTTCGCGCGAGCGGCCCTGCTTGGCGGAGCCGCCCGCCGAGTCACCCTCGACGAGGAACAGTTCGGACTTAGCCGGATCCCGTTCTGAACAATCGGCGAGCTTGCCGGGCAAGGAGGCGATGTCAAGGGCGCCCTTGCGCCGCGTCAACTCGCGCGCCTTGCGGGCGGCTTCACGGGCGGCGGCGGCTTCGACCACCTTGCCGACCAGCGTCCTGGCTTCCGTTGGATGTTCTTCCAGCCAGTTGGCCAGCGCCTCGTTGACCAGGCTTTCGACCACCGGGCGCACTTCCGAGGAGACCAGCTTGTCCTTGGTCTGCGACGAGAATTTCGGGTCCGGCACCTTGACCGAGAGAACGGTCAGGCCTTCGCGGCAGTCGTCGCCGGTCAGCGAGACCTTTTCCTTCTTGGTGATGCCGGAGCTTTCGCCATAGGAGGTGATCTGGCGGGTCAGCGCCCCGCGGAAACCGGCCATATGCGTGCCGCCGTCGCGCTGGGGAATGTTGTTGGTGAAGCACAGCACGTTTTCGTGGTAGCTGTCGTTCCACCACATGGCGACTTCGACAGTGATGCCGTCCTTCTCGCTCTTGATGGCGATCGGCTGGGTGACCAGCGGCTTCTTGGCGCGGTCGAGATAACGCACGAAGGCTTCGAGGCCGCCGTCATACAACATCTCTTCTTGGCGGACGTCGGAATGGCGCTTGTCGGTCAGGAGGATGCGCACGCCGGAATTCAGGAAGGCAAGCTCGCGCAGGCGATGCTCCAGCGTGCCGTAGTCGAACTCGGTCATGGTGAAAGTCTGGGGGCTGGCGAGGAAGGTGACTTCCGTGCCCGAGCGGCCCTCATATTCGCCGATCACCGCCAGCGGCCCATCGGCGACGCCATGGGTGAAGGCGATCTCGTGCAGCTTGCCATTGCGGCGAATGCGCAGCTTCAACCATGTGGACAGCGCATTGACCACCGAGACGCCGACGCCGTGCAGGCCGCCGGAGACCTTGTAGGAATTCTGGTCGAACTTGCCGCCGGCATGCAGCTGGGTCATGATGACCTCGGCCGCCGAGACGCCTTCGCCGCTGTGGATGTCGGTGGGGATGCCGCGGCCGTTGTCGGTCACCGTCACCGAACCGTCGGGATTGAGCGTCACCGTCACCAGGTCGGCATGGCCGGCCAGCGCCTCGTCGATGGCGTTGTCGACGACTTCGTAGACCATGTGGTGCAGACCGGAACCGTCGTCGGTATCGCCGATATACATGCCGGGCCGTTTGCGCACGGCATCCAGGCCCTTCAGAACCTTGATCGAATCGGCGCCGTATTCGGCATTCGCGCCGCTGGCGGTTTCAGGTGTTTCGGTCATGAAAAGTCTTTCCAGATGTGTCAGAGAAGACAGCGTTTTCCCGGCGGCGAATCAGCCGCAGTCCTGCCCATGAATATAAGGTTTCACAGGCATTTTTCCAAATTTCGAGCCATGAAACCTTCAAGAAAATCGGGGATTAGTGCCCGAATTCACGGCGTATTGGCGGCTTTCGTCAGAAGCCTGTCCATTTCCTCTATCACGTCGGGATCGAGTTGGCGAATCATCCGCGCGAGACGATTGGCGAAGGCCGTGTGTTGGGCCGGCAGGCCTGACGTATCGAGGCTGACGCGCGGCGCAGAAAAGCCGGCCAGCGCAAACAGATCCTCGGCCTCGTCCCAGATGATGTTGAAATAGCCGGCGATCCTCTGCAGCAGGTCGAAGGTCGGCGTGCCGCGCCGGCCATGCTCCAGCGCCGAGAGATAGGCCGGCGAAACGCCGATGGCCGCCGCCATCTCCTTCTGCGACACGCCTTTGCGCTGCCGCAGCGCTTCGCCGAACGGCGTCATTCGCCGCCGCCCCGCACGCGCGACAGCCGCACATACAGCGCGCCCTCGCCGCCATGCTGGCGCGCCGCCGGCTCGTGCGAGGAAATCAGGTGGCGGAATTCCGGCTTGGAAAACCACATCGGCACGACGCGCTTCAACGCCCCGTCGCTGCCCATCGAACTGCCCTTGCCGGTGATGACCAGCACATGGCGCAGGCCACGCCCATGGGCGCGGATGAGGAAATCGAGCAGCAGGAAATGCGCCTCGCTCTGCACCATGCCATGCAGGTCGATGCGCGCTTCGAGCGCAAGGCGGCCCTTGGCCAGCTTCTTCTTGGTCGGCTGTTCCAGCGGGTGGTGGCGATGGTCCTTCGATTTCAGCACCGGCGGCTGCGGCGCCGGCGGTTGCGTCTGTTCCGCCTTGGCCGCGACCGTTTCCGGCTCGGCCGGCTTCAGGCTTTCCTCGATTGCCAGCAGATCCTGCATCCGGCCCGGCAGGGCGCGTACGCTGCGCGCCACCTTGCCCCAGAGGATGCGGTCTTCGGCATCGAGCTTGCGATCCTTCGCCATCGGCTCAGCGGAACCTTTCGGCCGCCCGGCGGGGAATGAGGATATGGAAATCGGCGGCGTTGCGCACGGTGCCGGCCAGTTCGCCGGCCTCATCGCCGGAGCCGGTAAAAATATCGCCCCGCGCCGGACCAACGATGGCCGTGCCGGTTTCCAGCGCCAGCATCAGCCGCTGGAAGGGTTGGCCGGCGTCGAGATGGGTTAGGGATCGCGAATGGATATAGAATGGAAAGCCGAAGGTATGAATCCTCCGGTCAACGGCGAGCGCCCGTCCCGGCACCAGCGGCACCTTGGCCGCCGCCACCGGCCCCAGCGCCTCGTCCTCCACCTCCGCCTCGCGGAAGAAGATGTAGGATCGGTTATGCGACATCACCGCATCCGCTTCATCGGGATGGGCGCGCAGCCAGGCGCGGATCGACTGCATGGAAATATCGGCGGGCGCGATCTCGCCGCGATCGATCAGCAGCCGGCCGATGGGCGAAAAAGGATGCCCGGCCTTGGCGGCATAGGTGATGCGCCTGAGGCTGCCATCGGGAAAGCGCAGCCGCGCCGCGCCCTGCACGTGCACGAAAAACACATCGATGCGGGATTTCGCCCAGGCGATCTCCAGCCCCCGCCCGTCGAGATAGCCGTTATCGATGGCGAGGCGGTCGGCATAGGGCTCGATGCCGTTTTCGGTCTGCCGGGCGAAGGCATAGGACGGGTCGAGGAAGGACGGGCGATTGCCGTCGTCCAGATCGACCAGATCGTCCGGACGGCGATAGAAGGGGAATTTCCATTCACCGCCGGGTGTGGCGCTGACGTCGATTTCCGGCTCGTAGAAGGCGGTGACGAAGCCGGGCTCGCCATCGGCGCGCTCGACCTTGAAAGGCCGGCAATGGGCTTCGAAAAAGGCGCGCGCCTCGGCGGCATTGCCGGGTTCGGCGGCTTCGGCGGCATCCAGAAGCGGCATCAGATCGCCGACCGTCAGGCCGAGCGATCCCGTCTTGTAAGGTTTTATCTGAAGAATATGCCGGCGACAGGCCCGCAAAGCGGCAAACAGGGCGGAGGGATCGTCATCCCCCCACCCCGGCAGATCGGCAAAACTTTGCGGCCGAAGCGCGAAATCGATCGGGCCGGCGCTCATTGTTCGGATTCGGTGGCGATCAGCTTCCAGTTCGGATCGCGCGAACGGGTGTCGCGGGCGAAGGTCCAGACGTCGTTGACCTCGGCGACATTTTCCGCATCGCCATCGACCAGCGCCCCGGCGCGGTCATAGGTGGCGGAGATCAGCTGGCTGGCGATGCGCAAGGTCACCTGCGCTTCCGATCCCTGCATCTCGGCATGGGTGAAATCGCATTTGTCGATGCCGACGAAGGTGGATTTCACCGTCTCGCCGTTCTTCTCGCGCTCGGTGATCGCAGCGTCAAAGCCTTCATAGACTTCGCGCGACAGCAGGCCCTTCAGCGTCTTGCGGTCGCCATCGGCAAAGGCCATGACGATCATTTCATAGGCCATGCGGGCGCCGTTCAAAAACTCCTTCGGATTGAAGGAGGGATCGGTGCGGGCAATATCGCGCAAGGCTGCGTTCAAGGCGCTGCCGGCCGGGGCCACGGCATCGATTGGCGCGAAAGCATCCTCACCGGCCTCACCCGGCTCGCGTCGCGGCAGGGTGACGACCTTGCCGTTATCGGCGCTCGCATCCGGGTTGCCGGCCTTGTCGCGCGCAGAGAATGGATCGAAGGGCGGCTTTTCGTTTCCGGTCCGCCGGCCCAGCACGCTGCGAAGCTGCAGGAAGATGAGTACCGCCGCTACCAGAAAAAACAGTGTCACGAAATCGCTAGAGCCCATATTATCCCAGAACCGCTGTTAAAATTCGCCGCTTCAAACCCCATATAGTCCGCAGCCGCCGATCATTCAAATAGTCAAAGTGCAATCCGGCCCTGATCCTGACGGCGCCGCCAACCTTTAACGGTATATCATCATGCGCCCCTCGGTTCTTCCGCTTTTCGTCCTCCTGCTGCCGTTTATCGAAATCGCCGGCTTTATCGTCGTCGGCAAGGCCATCGGCGTGCTGGCGACGCTGGGGCTGGTGGTGGCGAGTTCGCTGCTCGGCATCGTGCTTCTGCGCCGCCAGGGCACCGGGCTTTTGAAGCGCCTGCAGGCCGAGGGCCGCAACGGCGTCGTGCCCGGCCGCGAGCTGGTGCATGGAGCGATGATCGTCGTCGCCGGCTTCCTGCTGCTTTTGCCCGGCTTCGTCACCGACATCATCGGCCTGCTGTTCTTCATCCCGGCGGTGCGCGATCTCGCCTGGAAGCTGATCGGCGCGCGCATGGTGGTGACGACCGGCGGATTTAGCCAGCAGGGTTCGCCCTTCTCCGGCGCCCCGCGCCGCAACGGCGGGCCGGTGGTCGATCTCGACGCCGAGGATTTCAAGCGCGACAACGATCCGGATTCGCCCTGGTCGAACGGCCCACGCATCGGCCGGTAATATCGGGCGCCAAAGGCGAAGGGTTGTAAGCAAACCGCTGAAATGATAAGTGGCGCGACACTGATGTCGCCTGTCTGCGCACCAGGCCTTTACCGTTTCGCGAGGAAACCCCCGATGACCGATGCCAGCCCGAGCCTCAATATCCTTGCCCAGTACATCAAGGATCTTTCCTTTGAAAATCCGGGCGCGCCGCGCTCCCTGCAGTCCCGCGACCAGGCCCCGGCGATCAACATCAATGTCAACGTCAACGCCAATCCGCTGTCGGATACGGATTTCGACGTCGTGCTGACGCTGAACACCGAAGCCCGCGACGGCGACAAGGTCGTGTTCAACTGCGAACTGGTCTATGGCGGCGTGTTCCGCATCTCCGGCTTCCCGCAGGAGCACATGCTGCCGCTGCTGTTCATCGAATGCCCGCGCCTGTTGTTCCCCTTCGCGCGCCAGATCGTCGCCGACGCCACCCGCAACGGCGGCTTCCCGCCGCTGATGATCGACCCGATCGACTTCACGCAGATGTTTACGCAGCGCATGGCCGAGGAACAGGCCCGCGCCAAGGTCGAGACCACGAACTGATCGACAGAAATGTCCGACAAAAAACCCGGAGCTTCGCGTCCGGGTTTTTTGTTGTCTATCGTTTGGCGGGATCAGGAATATTGCTTCCACAACGCCTTGTCTCCAAGCTTGGCGACCAGCGCCGCATGGGCTTCCGCTTCCGCGACGCTGACGCGCGCCGCCAACGGACGCGGCCGTTCGCGCACAATGGTGACCGTCACTTCTTCCTGGATGCCGACAGCCACCTCTTCGCTGCCGGCCGGCGCCAGACCGAGGGCGGCCTGGCGGCCGCCGATCATCTCGATATAGACTTCGGCGAGCAGCTCGGAGTCGAGCAGCGCGCCGTGCTTGGTGCGGTGCGAATTGTCGATGCCATAGCGACGGCAGAGCGCGTCCAGCGAGTTCGGCCCCATCGGATGCTTGCGCCGCGCCATCGACAGCGTGTCGATCACCTGATCCGGCAGGATCGGCGGCAGGCCGAGACGGCCGAATTCGGCATTGATAAAGCCGATGTCGAAGGTGGCGTTGTGAGCGATCCACTTGGCGCCGGCGAAGAAGTCGACGATCTGCTGGGCCACATCCGCGAAGGGCGGCTTGTCCTTCAGGAACTCGTCTGTGATGCCGTGGATCGCCAGCGCATCGGGATGGACCTTGGTCTCGCCGGGGCTGATGTAGAGATGCAGCGTGTTGCCGGTCGGGAAATGATTGAACAGCTCGATGCCACCGATTTCGATGACCCGATCTGTCTTATTGTCGAGGCCGGTGGTTTCCGTATCGAAAATGATCTCGCGCATCTCAGTCCTCGTGTTTCGTTTGCCGGCTGCGGATATCGGCAATAATGGCGGATACACGCTCGCGCGCCGCCTCGATGCCGTGGCCGGTATCGACGATATAATCGGCGCGTTCGCGTTTTTCACGATCCGGCATCTGCCGCGACAGGATCAGCTCGAATTTTTCGTCCGTCATGCCTGGCCGCGACAGGACGCGCTGGCGCTGGATCGCCGCATCGCAAGTGACGACGACGATCCTATCCACCCGGTTCTCCCCTCCCGTTTCAAACAGCAGGGGAATATCAAGCAGCACCATTTCCGTTCCAGCCGCGCGATGGCGGGCGAGGAATGCCTGTTCGCGCGCCTGCACCAGCGGGTGGACGATAGCCTCAAGCACGGCAAACTTAGCCGGATTCTCCTTCAATTTCCGGGCAAGCTCAACGCGGTCTACCGCGCCGTCACGAACGCTGCCGGGAAAGGCGGCACCGACCGGCGCCACCGCCTCGCCACGATAGAGGTCGTGAACAACGGCATCGGCGTCGTTGACCGGCACGCCGGCTTCGGCAAACATTGCCGCCGTCGTCGACTTGCCCATACCGATGGAGCCGGTGAGACCGATGACGATCATGCATGGCGCTCCATATCGGCGACGATCAATGCCCGTAGCGCCTCATCGACGGCCGGCCGCCGGCCAAACCATTTTTCAAAACCGGGCACCGCCTGATGCAGCAACATACCGAGCCCATCGACAATCGCAAAGCCTTGCGCCTGCGCCTTGATCAGCATCGGCGTCATCAACGGCACATAGACGATATCGGTGACGACCGCACCGGATACCAGCGGCGCAAAATCGAGGTCGATGGCATTCTCGCCATCCATGCCAACCGAGGTGGTGTTGACGAAGAGATCGGCGCCGCGCATCACCTCGCCGAGCGCGCCTTGCGGATGCGCGAAAATTTTCGGGCCGAACCGGTCCGCCAGTTCCTGCGCCCGCGCGACGGTGCGGTTGACGATATGCACTTCCGAAAAACCACGATCGCGCACTGCCTGGACGATGGCGCGCGCAGCACCACCTGCCCCAAAGATCACCGCACGCAAGCCCTTGTCCCAGCCGGGATGGCAGGCATCGAGATTGGCGGTGAAACCGTAGCCATCGGTATTGGTCGCCCGCACCTTGCCGTCCTCGACCCAGAGCGTGTTGGCGGCGCCGAGTTCCTTCGCCAGTTCATCCGGCGTATCCACCAATCGGCAGGCGGCTTCCTTGTGCGGAATGGTGACATTGCCGCCGACGAAGCCGGCTTCGCCGGAGCGCAGGCCTTCGATGAAGCCGGCAAAGTTTTCCGGTGCGACATCCTCGGCCGTATAGCGCCCCGCGATGCCGAACTGCTCCAGCCAATGGCCGTGTATCAGCGGCGAGCGTGAATGCCTGATCGGATGGCCGCAGACGAAGGCGCGTCTTGTTTCACGTGAATCAACCATCGATGACTCCGAGACGGCGCAACTGCGCCAGCAGCGGCAACAGCGGCAGGCCGATAATGGTGAAATAATCGCCCTCGATTGCCGTGAAGAGTTGAACCCCCTCGCCTTCGAGCTGATAGGCGCCAACGCTTTGCAGCGCCTTGTCGCCGACACAGTCGAGATAGGCCTCGACAAAATTTTCCGAGAGATCGCGAACCGTCAGCCGCGCCTCGGAAACATGCCGCCACAGGACGTCTGCGCCGCGGGCCAGAACCATGGCGCTGTTGAGCTGATGCGTTTTGCCGGACAAGGACAAGAGATGGCTTTTTGCTTCATCGCGATGAGCCGGCTTGTGATAGACCCGGTCGCCGAGCGACATGGTCTGGTCGGAGCCGAGCACGATGGCATCCGGGTGACGCCCGGCCACATCCAGCGCCTTGGCCTGCGCCAGCGCCAGCGCCACCTCCTGCGGACTCGCGCCATTTTCCGCCAACGGCGCCTCGATGGCGCGCTCGTCAATGTTTGCCGGATAGGCTTCGAAGGTCAATCCGGCATTGTCCATCAGCATGCGCCGGAACGGGCTGGAGGATGCCAGGATCAGGGAGGTGTTTTGCATGCCGCCTCGTCGCGCCGGAGGTTTCATAAGACCGCTCTAACGCAGCTTCGGCCGCAGCGCAACGATGGCCGCCGCCGTCTCCTCGATGGAGCGGCGGGTGACGTCGATGACTGGCCAGTTGTTGTGGGCGCAGACGGCGCGGGCATATTTCAGCTCCTCGGCAATCGTCGCCCGGTCCGTATATTGGCTGTTGCTGTAATCGCCGCTGGCGCCGAGAATACGGTTTTCGCGCACCTGCGAGATGCGATCCGATGTGGCGATCAAGCAGACGACAAGCGGTTTCACCACCTTCAGCAGCGCTTCCGGCAGGGGCATGCCGACAACGATCGGCACATTGGCGGTCTTGATGCCGCGATTGGCGAGATAGATGCTGGTCGGGGTTTTCGAGGTGCGGCTGATGCCGATGATGACCACATCGGCGTCCTCGTAGCCGTCCGGCGCCTGGCCGTCGTCATGGTCCATGGCAAAGTTCATCGCCTCGATGCGGGCGAAGTAATCCGCATCCATGCGATGCTGCGCCCCCACTCGCCGCCGTGACGGCGCCCCGAGATAGTTCTGGAAAATATCCATCACCGGTTCGAGCACATTGACCGAGGGCACCTGCATTTCGGCGCATCGCTCGCGAACGATCGCCGCCAGTTCCTGGTCGACCACCGTATAGAGCACGATGCCGGGCTCACGGTCGATGGCCTCCAGCACCGGCATCAACTGCCGGCGATTACGGATCAGCGGATAGACATGCTCGATGGGATGGCTGAGCTTGAATTGCGCCGAGGCCGCGCGGCCCGCCGACATCAGCGTCTCGCCCGTGGAGTCAGAAATCAGGTGCAGATGGAAGAAATTTTTGCGGTTCTCCACGCTAATTTCCCTCGCCTGTTGATGAATTGGGATAAGCAACCGGTTTCCCCGGCGACCGGCGCGGCGGCTGGGAAAAGTCCCGGGTTTTCCACACCGCGCGATCGTGTGGCTCTTGCCTCTCCCGGCCTGTGGGTTCTGTGGACAAGGTTTGCGCGCCAAGCTTTATCCACAGCCCGTCCACCGGTCAACTCCATACGGAAATTTCATAAATTGCTGTTTTTCAATGATTTTCAGGGTTTTTCCGTATTCCCGCCATCAAGTCAGGGTTTTATCCTTATCAGGGATTACCCGCGCGGCAATTTGTACCGTCTGGGGATTGACTTTAATCCTTGATAGTCACCGACTCTAAGAAATAGAAACCCTTTCAAGATCTCTTTTATTAAATGGATGGAACCGTGAGCGTCGAACGCGCAGTCATGAAAGTCCTTGACGGCGAAACGCTGTCGCCGCCTCCCCTGTGGCTGATGCGTCAGGCCGGCCGTTACCTGCCGGAGTATCGGGCAACCCGCGCCAGGGCCGGGAGCTTTCTCGATCTCTGTTATTCGCCGGAATTCGCGACGGAAGTGACGCTACAGCCGATCCGCCGCTACGGCTTCGATGCGGCGATCCTGTTCTCCGATATCCTCGTCATTCCCGACGCTCTGAAGCGCGACGTGCGCTTCACCGAGGGACATGGCCCGCAGATGACGCCGATCGATGCGGATGGCATTCACGCCCTGAAGCCGGATGGCGTCATCTCCCACCTGGCCCCTGTCTTCGAGACGGTGCGCAACCTGCGCCGGGAGCTGCCTGAGAAGACTACCCTGCTCGGCTTCTGCGGCGCGCCCTGGACGGTGGCGACTTATATGATCGCCGGCCACGGCACGCCCGACCAGGCCCCTGCCCGCCTCTTCGCCTATCGCCATCGCGAGGCTTTCGAGTATCTGCTCGCCTTCCTCGCCGAGGTCTCGGCCGATTATCTCGTCGAGCAGATCGATGCCGGCGCCGATGCCGTGCAGATCTTCGACTCCTGGGCCGGGGTGCTCGGCGAGGCGGAATTCGAAGCCTTCGCGATCGCGCCGGTGCGGCGCATCATCCAGTCGGTCAAGGCGCGGCGGCCACAGGCCAAAATCATCGCCTTCGCCAAGGGCGCCGGTTATCAGCTCAAATCCTATCGCCAGAAGACCGGCGCCGACGCCATTGGCCTCGACTGGTCAGTGCCGCTCGCCTTTGCCACTGAATTGCAGAAGGACGGGCCGGTGCAGGGCAATCTCGACCCGATGCGGGTCGTCGCCGGCGGCAAGGCGCTGGAGGACGGCATCGACGCTATCCTGCAGGCACTCGGGAACGGACCGCTGATCTTCAATCTCGGCCATGGCATCACGCCGCAGGCCGATCCCGAGCATGTCACCGCCCTCGTCGCCCGCGTGCGCGGCCGTCAGGGAAGCTCGGCATGATCGAGCAGACCGATCCCGGTCTCGGCCGCCGGGCGCGCCTCAGGGCGATGACGGCCCTTGCCGTCGCCGTCCTCATCCTCAGCAGTCTTTATCTTTGGAACCCGGATAATTTCTATCTCTGGGCCAAGGCGCTGCATGTCGTCGCCGTCATCTCCTGGATGGCCGGCCTGCTCTACATGCCTCGACTTTTCATCTATCACTTCGATTCCGAGCCGGGTTCAAAGCAGTCGGAAACCTTCAAGGTGATGGAACAGAGGCTGTTGTCGGTCATCATGCGTCCAGCCATGGCGGCTGCCTGGCTGCTCGGGCTCTACATCGCCTGGACGATTTACGGTTTCCACGGCGGCTGGCTGCATGCAAAACTGCTGCTGGTCGTGCTTCTGACGGGTTATCACGAGTTCCTGGGGAAGGCGGTCAAGGATTTCGCTTCCGACCGGCGCGAAAAATCCCCGCGCTTCTGGCGACTGATGAACGAGGTTCCGACGCTGCTGATGCTCGCCATCGTCATCCTCGTCATCGTCAAACCCTTCTGAAACAGACTATTTTTCGAATTCGTCAGGGTTTTTTCCCTGCCCCCTTGCGGCTTGCCGTTTCAGTCGCTATTTTCCGCGCATCTCATCTTCGTGGCATGTGTAAGCATTGCGTCGATCGCGGAGCCCTTCCGCAGCATCGCAGACGATCCCACGCCTTCCCCTCGACAATACGACATGGTCTCTCTTCATGGCTGAAATGAAGCTTCAGGAACTCAAGAACAAGACTCCCACCGATCTCCTGGCCTTCGCCGAATCACTGGAAGTCGAAAACGCCAGCACCATGCGCAAGCAGGAGCTGATGTTTGCGATCCTGAAGGTTCTTGCCAACCAGGACGTGGAAATCATCGGCGAAGGCGTGGTCGAAGTGCTGCAGGACGGTTTCGGTTTCCTGCGTTCCGCCAATGCCAATTATCTGCCCGGCCCCGATGATATCTACATTTCTCCCTCGCAGATCCGCCGCTTCTCCCTGAAGACCGGCGATACCGTTGAAGGCCCGATTCGCGGACCCAAAGAAGGCGAGCGCTATTTCGCCCTGCTCAAGGTCAACACGATCAATTTCGACGACCCGGAAAAAATCCGCCACAAGGTGCATTTCGACAATCTGACGCCGCTCTATCCGAACGAGCGCTTCAAGATGGAACTCGACGTTCCCACCTCGAAGGATTTGTCGCCGCGCGTCATCGATCTCGTGGCGCCGCTTGGAAAGGGTCAGCGCGCCCTGATCGTCGCGCCGCCGCGCACCGGTAAGACGGTGCTGTTGCAGAACATCGCCCATTCGATCACCGCAAACCATCCGGAATGCTACCTGATCGTCCTGCTGATCGACGAACGCCCGGAAGAAGTCACCGACATGCAGCGCTCGGTGCGCGGCGAAGTCGTATCCTCCACTTTCGACGAGCCGGCCGTGCGCCACGTTCAGGTCGCCGAAATGGTCATCGAAAAGGCCAAGCGTCTGGTCGAGCATGGTCGTGACGTCGTCATCCTGCTCGATTCGATTACCCGCCTCGGGCGCGCCTACAACACCGTCGTGCCGTCTTCCGGCAAGGTTCTGACCGGCGGTGTTGATGCCAAC
>Ga0209933_1002125_pt1 | contig 12655 bp, 4 predicted proteins | sample ThiBiot_300_biof_FD_183944 | JGI IMG/M metagenome (GOLD analysis project Ga0209933, IMG submission 183944) | Wastewater bioreactor microbial communities from Cape Town, South Africa - Thiocy_cont_300_biof (SPAdes) | ecosystem: Engineered > Bioremediation > Thiocyanate > Unclassified | place...
CGAATTCGCGCCCCGGCGATGGTCCGCGACGAAAAATGCGCGAGGACGACGCGCAGCGCTTCTCATTCGCCTCGGAATTCGTGAAAGGCCGCGTCGGCGCCGTGAATGCCGACATGCAGGCCTTGAACGGCGATCTCGCCAAAGTCGTCTCCGCCGATGCCTCGACGTTCGACGCCAAGACCGGAACGCGCAATGAATTCATGCGCGCCCTCGGCCGCAAGCTCGATCTCACGGTGACGGGCTTCAACGCCTTCCGCACCGACCCCCAGCTGCGCCAGATCCGCTCCGATCTCGCCGACCGCGCCGACCGAACGACCTTCGGCGACGGCAAGGCCGCCGTCTCCTGCCCTGACCCGCAACTGCAAATGGCGCTGCATGGCGTCGTCAAAGCCATCGATCAGCTTCCCGAATTGCAGAAGCCGGAAATCGCGGCCGTCGAAGGCTCCGAAGCGACGATCGAAGCGTTCCGCCGTTTGACGGCGACGTTCTACGGCCTCTTGGCATTCAAGATGCCGCCGTCCGCCGACGAGCTTCGCGAGTTGCAGAAAAAAGCCATCCAGTCGGTCGAGAACCCGACCGAGGCTTCAGTTCGCGCCCTACGCTCCGACGAAGCCTCCGGCCTTTCGAAACGCGACTACGTTCCGCTCGCTGTCGCGCTGTTCGTCGATCTCTGCCTGTTCCTCGTGTCGATGGGCCAGCGTCCAGGCAACCGCCTCGATGGACTGGTGCCGAAAATGAAAGCCGCCGAACGCGGACCGGTTATCGAAATCCTATCGCGGTTCAACGACATCCATCGCGACAAACAAGTCCGCGAGAATTTCGAGCTGTTCCGCCACGTCGTCTTCGACATGAACGGCGACTACTACGTCGCCGTGCCGCTCGACGCACCGCCGCGCCTGAGCCCGGTTGAACGCGAAAACCTCCGTGTCGAAGCGCAGCTTCTCGCGAACCTGTTCGCGAGCTTCGAGCGCGAGAAAATCTTCAAGCGCACGCTACTGCCGACGCGCGCGAGCATTCAAAGACGGCTGGCGCGTCAGGGCTCGAAGTTTGCCACGTCGGAATCTTTCCGCGTCTATAAGTTTGCGAACGGCGCCTGGTCGGACATCATCCTCGGCGCGGTGATGGGCGCGGCCAAACGCGCTGAAGCCCGGCGCGCCCAATACCCCGACGATGCGATCGAGAACGACGAAAACGACGAGCCGCACACGACTCCGCCGACGCTCGACATCGGAGCTTTGAAGCCCGCAAACGAGCCCGCAGAGCCGACGCTCTCGTTCGAGCCGAAGATCCGGCCGGCGCCGCCGCGCCCCGCCAGCGTGGCCATCGATCCCGAGCATGAGAAACGGTTCGGTCCCTACGCGACAGCGTATCGCCCGAATTCGGAATCCGGCCCATCTTCGCCCGTCTTCACCGCGCCGCACGCTCAGCGCATGCGCCATCCGCAGCCGCCGCCGCTTCATGAAGCCGAAATGCCGGTCAAAGCCGCCAACAGCAACGCGGCCGCAGCGCCGCCCGCGGCTGATCCGCAGCCGGCGACCATTATCCCGATCCCCCGCTCGGAGCACCGCCACAGATCGGCCGACGAGCGCTTGAACGCCGTGCTTTCCGAGCCGCTCGCCAGCGTCACGCTGAAGCGCGAAACCGCGACCTTTACGGTGCCGGTCAGCGAGGCCGTCGTTCCGTCATCCTTGCGCGACGCGCTCGCAAAATCTGCCGCGCACCAAACCGAAGCGCAGAGTGATGCCGGTCATCTCGACGCACTGGCACCGGCAACCGACGACCTGCTTTTTTGGGAGCCAGATCAAACGCCTGCGGATCAAGAGCCGCTTTCCGCGTCCGACGAGGCTTTATTCAGGCGCATCGCGCCACCGGCCGCCGAATGAAAAAAACTTGGACAAAAAAAGAGATAAGGCCGTTCGCCATAAATCGAACCGTGTCGCAACGCTTGTTTAACATTCTTCTCGGCTTAATGGGGCAGCCGAGGCAAGCCAGGGTGCTGCTTCCCCGGCGACCAGTTTGGGCTGACGATAGGACTTACAAATGCGCATTTCTTCACCTTCGCGGCTCATGACAATGTCTCGAACGGATAAGGAAACGCGGCTCAAGGATTTTATTGTCGAAAGCCTCACGGCTCTGGCCGAAGGCCCCGGCGGCAACGGCAGCATTACGATGCTCGTCCGCAGCGTCGACAGCCCGGCAGCACGCGCGCTCGGCGCAGCGCTCGCTGAACTCCCGCTCCTCCCGGTCGATACCAGAGTGATCCTCGCCGACACGCGCATTGAAGACGCGACGTTGCCGTCGCTGCGCGACAACGCGGGTATCGAATTCCGCCTTCTGACCGATCCGCGCTTTGGCGCCTCACACGAGCAGCTCGTCGTCGGCCGCACGCACGTCTGGATCGGCGACTGCCTGCGCCGCGACCCGAACAAACGCGACGCTTTTGAACTCTATCACAAGGCCGACCCCGTCGCGCGCAAGTGCGCCGCCGTTTCATTCGAGAACCTCTGGTCGCGCGCCAAGACGCTGATGCCGTTGAAGGGCGCTGCTCTTGCCCCCGAAATGATCGCCACCGGAAACGCGTCCGGCTTTCCCTGGTCGCACCGCCAATAATTCCCGGCACGAACCACCCACTCTGAAAATCCGACATGACTGGCCGCGACAGGGTTAATTTCCTCGCGGCCATCGGATTTGCGCGCCGAAATCATCCCCGCTCGTTACACGTCTGATAAAATCCGGGACGATCTGCGCTCTCGTCAGAAAAAAAGCCGCAAGAACGCGCAAGCATCGGCAATTGGCAAATTACCGCCGCGCTTCGGCCGTTGGCTCTTGTTGGGCTTTCGGCTTGCTCACTCCGGAACGATACTCCGCCCGGGCTAAGCTCAGGTGTCCCCGCGCACCGTCACGCTTTACAGGATGGCATCCCATGTTTTTCTTCGCGCGCCTCGCACTGGTCTCCACGCTCCTGCTGGCGACGGTTACCGGCGCACTCGCCGCCGACAAGGTTTTCTTGCACCAGGGCGTCGCTGCTGATGCGAAGCGCTACGAAACCTTCCTGAAGACGAACTGGAAACCGGACGGCAAACCTGCGGCCGTCCTGAAAGCCGACGCCGACAAAGTCTTCGCCTCCGATCCCCGCGCGGCCTCCCGCAGCCTCGCGGCGGCCGTCGTCGCGAACGACAAGGACTGGGCCACCTGGACACGTCTCGCGGAATCGCTGATCGCAATCAAGCCCGATCCGAATTCCGGCAGCGAACGCTACGATCTTCCGATTTACGCATCCGGCGCCGCCTATCGCGGCTATCAACTTGCCAGCGCAACGCCGGATAAAGCGCACGCGCTTTACGTCCTCGGCCAGACGCTCGAGCGCCGCTCCTATTGGCGCCCCGCGATCGACGCGCTGAAATTCAGCCTCGATCTCGCCGATGACCAGACGACGCGCGAAGCCTACGACAAGCTGCGCAGCCAGTACGGCTTCCGCATGACGGACTATAAGACGGATAACGAAGCGACGCCGCCGCGCCTCTGCCTCGAGTTTTCCGAAGAGCTGAGCCGCACGCAGACGGACGTCGCGAAATTCATTTCCGTCAACGGCAAGGACCCGCAGAATCTCATCCAGGACGCGCGCCAGCTTTGCGTCGAAGGCCTGAAGCACGGCGAGCGCTACGTCGTACAAATCCGCGCCGGACTTCCGTCGAACGTCGGCGAAAACCTGCTCAAGACATCCGACATCGCCGTCTATGTCCCCGATCGCTCACCCTTCGTGCGCTTCGGCGGCAAAGCCTATGTTCTCCCCGCTCGCGGACAGCAGGGCATTCCCGTCGTTACGACCAACACCAACAAGATCAACGTCGAGGTCTTCCGCCTCGGTGATCGCGCGCTCGCCGCGACGCTGCAGTCGGGCGACATGCAGCGCCAGCTTTCGAGCTACGACGTCGACAACATTCGCGATCGCACCGGCATCAAAGTCTACACCGGCACGATGGATATCGCCGCGAAGCTCAATGAAGAGGTGACGACCGCAGTTCCCGTCACGGATGCGACCGGCCGCCTGGAGCCGGGCGTCTACGTCATGGTCGCGACGCCCACGGAGAAGTCGAAGAACGAAAGCTACGAACGCGCGACGCAGTGGTTCATCGTTTCCGACCTCGGCCTGACCGCGTTCACCGGCAGCGACGGCATCCACGCTTTCGTGCGCTCGCTCGGCGACGCGACGGCCATTCTCGGGAGCCAGGTCAAACTCGTCGCCCGCAACAATGAAGTGCTCGCCACCTCGACGACCGACGAATTCGGACACGCGAAATTCGACGCCGCGTTGACCAAAGGCGAAGGCGGCGCAGCGCCCGCCATTCTCGTCGCGACGCAGGGCATCGGCGAATATGCCTTCCTCGACCTCACGCTCAACGCGTTCGATCTCTCCGACCGCGGCGTCAAGGGCCGCGATCCGGCAGGCCCCGTTGACGCCTTCATGTACACGGAACGCGGCGTCTATCGTGGCGGCGAAGAGGTGAACATCACGGCTCTGGTACGCGATCAGTTCGGCAAGGCGTCAGTAGTTCCGACCACACTCATCGTCACGCGTCCCGACGGCGTCGAGCAATCGCGCACGGTGATGAACAATCAGGGCCTCGGCGGCCGCGACTTCACGCTCCAACTCGCCAAGACCGCGATGAGCGGCACGTGGCGGCTCTGGCTGCATACCGATCCGAAAGCGCCCGCGATTGCGGAACGCGCCTTCCTCGTCGAAGACTTCGTGCCGGAACGTCTCGACATGAAGCTCTCAGCCAACGTGCCCGCGCTGACGCCCGACGAAAACCAGACGATCAGCGCCGACGGCCATTATCTCTACGGCCCGCCTGCCGCAGGCCTCGGCCTTGAAGGCGAAGTCGTCGTGAAGCCTTCGAACAAGGATGTGGCAGGCTTCGCTGGCTACGTCTTCGGACAGGCGGACGAGTCGGTCAATCCGGTGCGCCAGGCGCTGCCGTCCAATCTCGCGATGGACAACGACGGCAAAGCCGCAATCGCCATCACGCTCCCGCAATTGCCGCGCACGCCGAAACCGCTCGAAGCCGCAATCAGCGTCAAGCTGCGCGAGGCAGGTGGACGCACGATCGAACGCAACCTGACGCTGCCCGTCGACCTGAAGCTTGAGCGCGTCGGCATCAAGCCGCTGTTCGAGAATTTCACAGCTCCGGAAGATCAGAACGCGGGCTTCGACGTCGTGCTGCTCGGAGCCGACAACAAACCCGAAGCGACCGACAATCTGACGTGGACGCTGACGCGTCTCGACACCAATTGGCAGTGGTATCGCCGCGACGGCTCGTGGACGTATGAAGCCGTCACCGTGAAGCGCAAGATCGGCAGCGGCCCGCTGACGATCGCTGCCGACACGCCTGCGCGAATTTCGCAAGCCATCGGCTGGGGTCGTTACCGTCTCGATGTTGCATCGAACGATCCGAGCGGACCAGCATCGAGCGTCGTCTTCAATGCCGGCTGGTATACGTCCGGCGATACCGTCGACAGCCCCGAGCAGCTCGACGTCGCGCTCGACAAGGACAGCTACAAATCCGGCGACACCGCCAAGCTCCGCATCGCGACCAAGCTCGGCGGCAAAGCCCTCATCACGGTTCTCGGCACGGGCCTTCATCTCCTGAAGGAAGTCGATGTCGAAAAAGGCGGTGGCGAAGTGGACGTGCCCGTCTCCGACACCTGGGGTCCAGGTGCCTACGTCACCGCCCTCCTTTATCGGCCGATGGACGAAACGGAAAAGCGCATGCCGAGCCGCGCCATCGGCATCAAGTGGCTGCCCGTCGATCAGAGCGCGCGCCAACTCAAGGTCGCCGTGACGCTGCCGGATAAAGTGAAATCCGGAAGCAAGATCGACGTGCCGCTGAAAATCGAAGGCCTAACCCCCGGCGAAGACGCGCGCGTCGCCGTCGCCGCTGTCGATCTCGGCATCTTGAATCTCACGCGCTACGAGACACCGGCTCCGGAGAAATGGTTCAATCAGCAGCAGAAGCTGTCGTTTGAAATCCGCGACTTCTACGGTCGTCTGATCGACGGCATGCGCGCCGACCGCGGCAAGCTCCGCTCGGGCGGCGACGCGGGCGGCCCCGCGATGCAGGGCAATCCGACCGTCGAAACCGTTGTCTCGCTCTATTCCGGCATCGTCCGCGTGCAGGAAGACGGCACCGCGAACGTCAGCTTCGAGCTGCCCGACTTCAACGGCACCGTGCGCGTGATGGCCGTGGCATGGAGCGACGATAAAGTCGGCCACGGTTCCGGCGACCTGATCGTCCGCGATCCGGTGGCGCTGACCGTTGCCGTGCCGCGCTTCATGACACTCGGCGACGAGGTGAAGCTCGGCTTCGATCTGCACAACGTCGATGGCCCGAACGCGCCTTACAAACTGACGCTGTCCAAGAAGCAAGGCGACGACAGCAACGAAACGTTGTCGTCGATCACCGACAAGTCGGTCGAACTTAAGACAGGCGAGCGGAAGATGCAGCGCATCGCCTTCAAGCCGGAGGATCTCGGCCGCCTTACGCTGAAGGCCGTCGTCACCGGTCCGAACGACATCGCCGTCAAACGCGAAATGACGTTCGAGGTTCTGCCGCCTGCTGGCGACATCAAACGCACGACGATCTCGTCGCTGAAACCGGGCGGCAAGCTGAACATCAGCTCGGATGTGGTCTACGATCTGATCCCGTCGCGCACGCGCATCAACCTGTCGGTCGGCCCGGCCGCGCGCTTCGACGTGCCGACGCTGCTGACCCAGCTTGACCGTTATCCGTACGGCTGCGCCGAGCAGACCGTGTCGCGCGCCATGCCGCTCGTCGTCGCCAACGCTCTCGCGGCGCAAGTCGGCATTGCGGAGGACAAGGCGCTGAAGGAACGCGTGCAGACGGCCGTCGCGCGCGTGTTCGAGATGCAGGATTCAACCGGTGCTTTCGGTGTCTGGGGTCCCTCCAACACCGATCTCTGGCTGACGGCCTACGTCACCGACTTCCTGACGCGTGCGAAGGAAGCCAACTACGACATGCCGCGCGAAGGCTTCAATCGCGCCCTCGACCGGCTGCAGAACTTCATCGCGTATGCGTCGGACTTCGAGAAGGGCGGCGAGGACCGGGCCTATGCGCTCTACGTTCTCGCCCGCAACGGCCGCGCGCCGATCGGCGATCTCCGTTACTACGCCGACACGCGCATCGACCGCTTCTCGACGCCGCTCGCGAAAGCCCAGATCGGCGCCGCGCTCGCAATGATGGGCGACAAGGAACGCGCCGAACGCGCGTTCTCCGCGGCGCTGGCAATGATGCCGGACGTAACGCCTGACTTCGGCTATCGCAGCGACTACGGCTCGACCTTGCGTGATGGCGCGGCTTTGGTGGCGCTTGCTGCCGAAACGGGCGTCGCGAAGGCCGAGCAGCCGAAACTCGCGAGCGTCATCGCCAAGGCCTACGAAACCCGATCCTACACTTCGACGCAGGAACAGGCATGGCTGCTGCTCGCAGCGAAAGCCTTGAACGACGAGGTGAAGGCCGCGAGCCTCTCGATCGACGGCAAACCGTCGTCCGGCCCCGTGCTCCGCGCACTCACGCCCGCCGAGTTGAAGGATGGCGCGTTGACAATCACGAACGACGGCGACGCCGCAGTCGATGCCGTGATCTCCGTCATCGGCGCAGCACTGACGCCGGAACCGGCCGTTTCGAAAGGCTTCCAGATCGAACGCCAGGCCTACACGCTCGACGGCAAGCCGGTTGATCTTGCGAGCCTCAAGGGCGGCAAAGCGGGCGTGAAGCAGAACGACCGTTTCGTCATCACCGTCAAGGTTACGTCGGAAGACGAAGGCGGCCGCGTCATGGTCGTCGATCGTCTTCCCGCAGGCTTCGAGATCGAAAATCCGCATCTCGTCGAAAGCGGTTCGATCGCGGGCTTGAGCTGGCTGAAGTCGACGGCGTCACCCGAGCACACTGAATTCCGTGACGATCGCTTCGTCGCGGCGTTCAACTTCGCTAACGTCCGCACGACGACGGAGGAGAACAGCTCCGTCGAAGGCGATGCGCCGGAAACTCCGAGTGACGGCACCGTCGCAACGCCGGAAGATCCGGCGCAGAAGAAAGCGCCGCCGGTGTCGGCAACACTCGCCTACATCGTTCGCGCTGTCAGCCCCGGCACGTTCGTGCATCCCGCCGCGACCGTTGAGGACATGTATCGCCCCGAGCGCTACGCCCGCACCGCTGCCGGCACCCTGACCGTCTCCGCGAAGGAGTAGGCAGCGTGCCCATGCTGCAAACCCTCGCGAAACGACTCTCTGCACTTTTCCCTCTCCCCGTTCTTCACGGGGAGAGGGTTAGGGTGAGGGGCAACTTCTGGCGACGTCAATCGCCTCTGCGCCTCATCTCGACCCTCTCCTCGCAAGCAGGGAAAGGGAGAAGGGACACAGATCCTCCTGAACCACTCTCCGAGGAATACTCAGAGATTCCCCTCCCCCAACGCGGGGAGGGGTTAGGGGTGGGGGGAAGCCACACATCTCATGCTTCCGCCAATGCACACTCGACCGACACCCCACCCCCGACCCCTCCCCGTCAAGGGGAGGGGAGAAGTTTCATGACATGGCGACGGCTGGGGCTTGCGGCTCTGTTGATCGCGCTGACAAGCGCCGCCACGACCTACGGCCTCTACGTCAAAGCCTTCGCCGACGCCGGTCCGCTGCTGCTTGACGAAGCCAAGGCAACATCGGTCACCGTCGTCGATCGCGATGAGCGCCTGCTGCGCGCCTTCACGACGACGGCCGGCAACTGGCGCCTGCCGATCGATCCGAAGGACGTCGATCAACATTATCTCAAGATGCTGTTCGCGTTCGAGGACAAGCGCTTCTACAGCCACCACGGCGTCGACCCGAAGGCCGTGCTGCGCGCCGTCGGACAATTGCTGCGTCACGGCCGGCTCGTCTCCGGCGGCTCGACGCTGACGATGCAGGTTTCACGCTTGCTCGACGGCAAGCACGAGCGCACCGCGAGCGGCAAGCTTCGCCAGATGGCGCGCGCGATCAATCTCGAGCGGAAGCTCTCGAAAACCGAAATCCTGAAGCTTTATCTCCGCCTCGCGCCATTCGGCGGCAATCTCGAAGGCGTACGCGCTGCCTCGCTTGCGTACTTCGGCAAGGAACCGCGCAGGTTGTCGCTCGGCGAAGCCGCATTACTCGTCGCGCTGCCGCAATCGCCCGAGCAGCGCCGTCTCGATCGCAACCCCGAAGCCGCGCGCCGCGCCCGCAATCGCGTTCTCGATCGCGCCGTCGCCGCGCACGTCATCACCGCCGCCGATGCCGCGCGAGCCAAGACCGAACGTGTCGTGAAAGCGCGCTATGCCTTCCCGATGCTCGCACCGCATCTGACGGAAACACAGGTCGCGACGCATCCGAAAGAAAACATCATCAAACTGACGCTCGATCGGACGCTGCAGGCGAGCCTCGAAAAACTTGCGACCGAACAGGCACGTCTCATCGGCGATAAGATTTCGGCAGCCATCGTCGTCGCCGATCACCAGACCGGCGAAATCCTCGCCCAAGTCGGCTCGGCCGGATACATGGATACTAGCCGCCAGGGCGCCGTCGATATGGCGACCGCCGTCCGCTCGCCCGGTTCGACGCTGAAACCTTTCATCTACGGCCTCGCGTTCGAAGCCGGTCTCGCCCATCCCGAAACATTGATCGACGACCGCGCGACGCGCTTTGGAACCTACGCGCCGAAAAACTTCGACGAGAATTTCCATGGCACCGTGTCGATCCGCGAAGCCCTCGAACAATCACTTAATATTCCGGCTGTTCGTGTGCTCGCCCGCGTCGGGCCCGGAAAGCTCGTCGGCCGCTTTCGCCGCGCGGGCGTCGATGCGCGCTTCCCCGACAAATCCGAGCCGACGCTCGCGATGGCGCTCGGTGGCACCGGCCTGACGCTCGAAGAAATGACGCAGCTTTATGCTAGCCTCGCGCGCGGTGGCGACAGCATCGCGCTGGTTCACCGCCTCGACGAGCGCGGCCGAACACTTGCGGCGACACGCGTCAAGCCGCTGGTCAACGCCCATCGCCTGATGTCACCGCTCGCTGCGTGGTACGTCACCGACATTTTGAAAGATGCGCCACCGCCGCCGAACGCCAAGGGCGGACGCTTCGCCTACAAGACCGGCACCTCCTACGGATACCGCGACGCCTGGGCCATCGGCTATGACGGCAAATATGTTGTCGCCGCATGGGTCGGAAAGCCCGACAACTCGAGCGTACCCGGAATTCTCGGACGCACCGCCGCCGCGCCGATCCTGTTCGACGCCTTCGCACGCATCTCCGAAAAGCGCGCCGCGTTGCAGTCGATGCCCGCCAATGCAGTCAAGGGCACGAACGCCGATCTTCCCGCGCCGTTGAAGCGCTGGCGCGATCCGAGCGACGATCCTGCGACCGGCCGCTTTCTCGAACCGCCCGTGCTCATTTCTTTCCCGCCCGATCAGTCTGAAATCGAAGGCGCGGAACTCGGCGGTGATCCGTTGATCCTGAAAGCCGACGGCGGCGCGCTGCCATTGACCTGGCTCATCGACGGAACTCCGATAGAGTCTAATCCCCATTCGCGTGAGGCGACATGGCAGCCGGGAACTGCCGGCTTCGCGAAGCTGACGGTGATCGATGCCAAAGGCCGCACCGACCGCGCGTCGATCAGATTAAGATAGCCGTTCGAAGGCGTAGCGGGAACGCGTCCGGCGCGCTAGCTTCCGCTTCGTCTCTTATTGTTCGGACACCTGTCATCGATGATCGACACGATGCGAATTGCGACAAGGAATCTTTTATTCCTTGCGATGATGCTGACGCTGGCGGGCTGCCGCGAAGCTCCGCATGAGCAAACATCCTCGCTTCCAGCACTTGGCGCCAACGTCAACGAAACGACGGTGTCAGGCATCTCATCCGGCGCCTACATGGCCGGGCAATTCCAGATGGCGCACGCCAAGCGCGTTGTCGGCGCGGCCATCATCGCGGGCGGCCCCTATGGCTGTTCCGAAAGCATTTTCGCGAACACGCTTCCAGGAACAGGAACGGCGTTCCTCAATCTCAGCAAAGCCGTCAACGGCTGCATGCTCGATCTGCTCGAGATCTGGGGCGTCGCCGATCCCGCCGAACTTGCAGCGAAAGCTGAAGCGCGCGCCGCCAAGGGCGAGATCGATCCGATCGCCGACGTCACGCGCGACCGTCTTTATCTTTTCACCGGTACGTCTGATCGCACCGTCGTCCCATCGATCGTCAAGCACGCCGCCGAATTCTACGCCAAGCTCGGCGTTCCCGCGGCGAACATCGAACTCGTCTCGAGTTATCCCGCTGGCCACGCCTTCGTCACCGACAATGAAGGCAACGCCTGCGATGTCTCTGCCAAGCCGTATGTCGTCAATTGCGCTTACGATCAGGCGGGCGCATTGCTGAAGCAGATGTACGGCGATCTGCAGCCGCGCACCGAAGCTGCAACGGGCGACTTCATCGACTTCGATCAGCGCCCCTTCGCCGCCAACGATATGAGCGGCAGCGGCCTCGCCGAAACCGGCGTCGTCTATGTTCCGAAGGCGTGCCGGGAAAAATCCGGCTGCCGCGTGCATATCGCCTTTCACGGATGCGCGCAAAATCGCGAAACCGTCGGCAACGCCTTCATCACCGAGTCCGGCTTTGCGCGGTGGGCCGACACAAATCGCCTGATCGTGTTGTTCCCGCAGGTCGCCGCGTCGCCGATCAATCCGCAGGGCTGCTGGGATTGGTGGGGTTATACTGGACCGCAGTATTTGACCCGCGACGCGCCGCAGATTGCCGCAGTGAACCGGATGCTCGACGGCTTGCAAGCGGGCGGCGGGGGCGCGTAAAGCCATCCGGCCAGAGGGAATGGCACGACATTCAAAGCCGCACGCCGGCGACCGCATACGGGGAGACACGCTATGCTGATGCGCGAGGCTTTGCTGGCGCCGCTATGGCCGCGCCGAAGCGGCACTCTTCCGAGCCTGCCGAAAACAATCCAGATCGCCGTCACAACAGCGACGATGGGACTGCTCGTCGCCGCCGCTGCGCTTCCCGATGATCGCGATGCTTCACCGGCCTCCGCATCAGCCGCGCCAGCATCGACGGCGCACAATCCCGGACGCGAATCCGATTTCGGCGCTTACCTCGGCGCGCCCTATCATTATCCGAGTGATTTCCATCTCAAGAAGACCGACGTCACCGATCTCACGATCAAGGACATTCCCTGGTACACGAACCCGTTCGAAAACCCGCTGTATTATGGCGTCCGCTTCCAGCGCTGGTTCGAAGGCGGCCGCCTCGGCACGATGCTCGACTTCACCCACTCCAAAGTCTACGCGCCGATGAAAGAGGGCGAGCGCGCGTTCGAAGGAACGCTCGACGGCAAGCCCGCGCCCGCCTCGGCCAAGATCGGCGACTATTTCAACAAGCTCGAATGGACGCACGGCCACAACATGCTGACGTTGAACGGCCTGCTGCGCCTGCCGTCGCTCGGCGTCATTTCTCCCTATGCAGGCGTCGGCGCGGGCATGTCGTTTCCGCACTCCGAAATCCACCTGAAGACGGACGAAAAACGCACGTACGAATATCAGTACACGGGCCCCTGCGCGCAGGCGCTGTTCG
>Ga0209933_1002128_pt1 | contig 12647 bp, 12 predicted proteins | sample ThiBiot_300_biof_FD_183944 | JGI IMG/M metagenome (GOLD analysis project Ga0209933, IMG submission 183944) | Wastewater bioreactor microbial communities from Cape Town, South Africa - Thiocy_cont_300_biof (SPAdes) | ecosystem: Engineered > Bioremediation > Thiocyanate > Unclassified | place...
CGATGAAATTCCTCGACGAGGCCAAGGTCTATATCCGCTCGGGCGACGGCGGAGCGGGCTGCGTCTCGTTCCGGCGCGAGAAGTTCATCGAGTTCGGCGGGCCGGACGGCGGCGATGGCGGCCGCGGTGGCGATGTCTGGGTCGAATGCGTCGAGGGGCTGAACACGCTCATCGACTATCGCTACCAGCAGCATTTCAAGGCCAAGACCGGTACGCATGGCATGGGCCGCAACATGGCCGGCGGCAAGGGCGACGACGTCACGCTGAAGGTTCCCGTCGGCACGCAGATCCTGGACGAGGATGGCGAGACGATGATCGCCGACCTGACGCGGGTCGGCGAGCGGATCCTGCTCGCCAAGGGCGGCAATGGCGGCTTCGGCAACGCTCATTTCAAGACCTCGACCAACCAGGCGCCGCGCCGCGCCAATCCCGGCCTCGAGGGTCTCGAACGCTGGATCTGGCTCCGGTTGAAGCTGATCGCCGATGCCGGCCTCGTCGGCCTCCCCAATGCCGGCAAGTCGACCTTCCTCGCGACGGTGACGGCCGCGAAGCCCAAGATCGCCGACTATCCCTTCACCACGCTGCATCCCGGCCTCGGCGTCGTGCGCAGCGACGGGCGCGAATTCGTGCTCGCGGACATTCCGGGCCTGATCGAGGGCGCGCATGAAGGCGTCGGCCTCGGCGACCGCTTCCTCGGCCATGTCGAGCGCTGCCGCGTGTTGCTGCATCTCGTGGACGGCACGCAGGACGATCCCGCCGAGGCCTATCGCATCGTGCGCGGCGAGCTCGACGCCTATGGCGCCGGCCTCCCCGAGAAGCGCGAGATCGTTGCACTGTCCAAGGCCGATGCCATTCCCGAGGAGGAACTCGAGGGCAAGCGCAAGGCTTTGCAGCGGGTCTGCGGACAGGTGCCGCTCGTCCTTTCGGCGGCGACCCGCCAGGGCGTCGACAGCGCGCTCCGGGCGCTCGGCCGCGTCATCGACGAGGGGCGTATCGCCGATCCGAACGATGTGCCGTCGCCGCGCCCGGACGCCTGGCATCCCTGACCCTCGCCGTTCTCCGATTGACCGTCCGCTAGAAGCGTCGCCGCCATGACCGCCACGATCCGTGAGCCCGAACTGCCTCTCACCGCCGCGCTGACGGGCGCCGACGGGCGGTCGATGCTGCGGCCAGAGAATTTCCGTTGCATCGTCATCAAGATCGGCTCGGCGCTGCTTGTCGACCGCGCGAAGGGTGCGCTGCGGCAGGACTGGCTCGCCGCCTTCGTCGACGATGTCGCGGCGCTCGCTTCAGGTGGCCGCGAGGTGCTGATCGTCTCGTCGGGCGCCATCGCGCTCGGTCGCGGCGTGCTCGGGCTCCCCGCCGGCGTGCTGAAGCTCGAGGAGAGCCAGGCGGCGGCGGCGGTCGGCCAGATCGCGCTCGCCCGCGCCTATTCCGAAATGCTCGGCGCGCATGGCATCACCGCCGGCCAGATCCTGCTCACGCTCGGCGATACCGAGGAGCGGCGCCGCTATCTGAACGCCCGCTCGACGATCACCACGCTGCTGCGCATGGGCGCCATCCCGGTCATCAACGAGAACGACACGGTGGCGACCAGCGAGATCCGCTATGGCGACAATGACCGCCTCGCGGCGCGCGTCGCCTCCATGATGAGCGCCGATCTCCTGGTGCTGCTTTCCGACATAGACGGGCTCTACACCGCGCCGCCGCACACCGATCCGTCGGCGCGGCTGATCCCGGTCGTCGAGCGGATCACGCCGGAGATCGAGGCGATGGCCGGCGGCGCGGCGTCGGAATATTCTCGCGGCGGCATGCGCACCAAGGTCGAGGCCGGCAAGATCGCGACCGTCGCGGGCTGCACCATGGTGATCTCGCTCGGCAAGCCGCAGAACCCCTTGAAGCGGATCAGCGAGGGTGCCCCCGCCACCTGGTTCCTCGCCGAGGCCAATCCCGTCACGGCGCGCAAGAAATGGATTTCCGGCCATCTGGAGCCGCGCGGCACGCTTGCCATCGACGAAGGCGCGGTGCGGGCGCTCAGGGCGGGCAAGAGCCTGCTGCCGGCCGGGGTGCGGCGCGTCGAGGGCCGCTTCCAGCGCGGCGACACGATCGTGATCCTCGGCCCGGCGGGCGAGGAGATCGGCCGCGGCCTCGTCGCCTATGACGCGGCCGATGCGGAGCGGATCGCAGGCCGCAATTCGAGCGCCATCGAGGCGATCCTCGGCTATGCCGGGCGCGCCGCGATGGTGCATCGCGACGACATGGTCCTCCGGGGCGAATAGCGAAGACGGCAGGAGCCGATGATGAGCGTGACGGCGATCGAGAGGGCAGTGTCCGGCGACGAGCAGGCCGAGGACGTGCCGGCGATGATGAACGATCTCGGACGGCGCGCCCGCGCCGCCGCCCGCCGCCTCGCCCTCGCCCCGCCGGAGCAGAAGAACGCCGCGCTGATGGCGATGGCTGCGGCGCTGCGTGCCGATGCGGCGTCGATCCTGGCGGTCAATGCGCTCGATGTCGCCGATGTGAAGGTGTCCGGCGCGCTGCCCTCCTTCGTCGACCGGCTGACGCTCGATCAAAAGCGCATCGAGGCGATGGCGGCCGGCATCGAGGAGATCGCGGCGCTCGCCGATCCCGTCGGCGTCGTCAGCGCGCGCTGGGAGCGGCCGAACGGGCTCTGGCTGGAGCGCGTCTCGACGCCGCTCGGCGTCATCGGCATCATCTATGAGAGCCGGCCGAACGTCACCGCCGATGCCGGCGCGCTGTCGCTGAAGGCCGGCAATGCCTCGATCCTGCGCGGCGGCTCGGATTCCTTCCGCTCCTCGCGCGCCATCCATGCCGCCCTGCAGCGCGGGCTCGCCGAGGCCGGCCTGCCGGCCGATGCCATCCAGATGGTGCCGACCGCCGACCGCGCCGCCGTCGGGGCCATGCTCTCCGGCCTTTCCGGCGCCATCGACGTCATCGTGCCGCGCGGCGGCAAGAGCCTCGTCGCCCGCGTCCAGGATGAGGCGCGGGTGCCGGTCTTCGCGCATCTCGAGGGCATCGTGCACATCTATGTGCATGAGAAGGCGGAGCTTTCCATGGCGATCCCGCTGATCGTCAATGCCAAGATGCGGCGGACCGGCGTCTGCGGCGCCGCCGAGACGCTGCTCGTCGACCGCGCCGTCGCGCCTGCTTACCTGCCGGCGATCGCCGAAGCGCTTGTCGCCGCCGGCTGCACGCTCCGCGCCGATGCCGAGGCGCGCGCGCTGCTGCCGGGTGCCGAGCCGGCGTCGGAAGCCGACTGGTCGACGGAATATCTCGACAGCATCATCGCGGTCCGGATCGTCAACGGCCTCGATGAGGCGATCGACCATATCGAGCGCTACGGCTCGCATCATACCGACTGCATCCTGACCGAGGACGAGGCTGCCGCGGCGCGCTTCCTCGCCGAGGTCGACTCGGCGATCGTGATGCATAACGCTTCGACGCAGTTTGCCGATGGCGGCGAGTTCGGCTTCGGCGGCGAGATCGGCATCGCCACGGGCCGCATGCATGCCCGCGGTCCGGTCGGCACGGAGCAGCTCACCTCGTTCAAATATCGGGTGCATGGACGCGGGCAGATGCGGCCGTGACCGAGGCTGACATCGCGGAGCGACTGCCGGCCTCGGCGCTCCGCCTGCCCTTTGCCATGCGCGGCCAGCGCATCGGCCTTTTCGGCGGCTCCTTCGATCCGCCGCATCGCGGCCATCTGATGCTGAGCCGGATGGCGCTGACGCGGCTTCGGCTCGACGCCGTCTGGTGGCTGGTGACACCGGGCAATCCGCTGAAGGGCCATCAGCCAGGCGCGCTCGCGCGGCGGATCGCGGCGGCGAAGGCGATGGCGCGCGATCCGCGCATCGTGGTGACGGCGGTCGAGGCGGCGCTGCACACGCGCTACACCGCCGACACGCTGTCGCTTCTCTCGGCGCGGCTGCCGGGTGTCGACCTCGTCTGGCTGATGGGCGCCGACAATCTGGTGCAGTTCGACCGCTGGCGCGACTGGCGCCGCATCGCAGCGACCATGCCCTTCGCCGTGTATGACCGGCCGGGCAGCACGCTTCGCGCCATCGCGTCGCCGGCGGCGCGGGCATTGGCGCGCTACCGGCTGGACGAGCGCGATGCGGCGCTCTTGCCGGGAACAAGGCCACCCGCCTGGGTGTTTCTGCATGGGCCGCTGGTGTCGCTTTCCTCGACCGCGCTCCGCGCCGGCGGAAGCACGAAGTCTTGAAAGCGTCACCCGCTCATGCCTATCTTGAATGCATGCGGCTTGCTGAGCCGCGGGGAGCGAGACCGTATCAGCCCATGATCGGGGCAGGCGCGCCATCTGGCGAAAGGACCAACCACTGACGACGGCAATCCAAACCGAGGCCGCGACTGATCGCATGCCTCAAAAGGCGGCGGTTCGCCGGCAGATTGCGGCGGACGACGTTCTCAAAGCCATCCTCGAGAGCCTCGACGACTCGAAGGCCGAGGACATCGTATCGATCGACATCGCGGGCAAATCGGCTCTGGCGGACTTCATGGTCGTCGCCACCGGCCGCTCGCAGCGTCATGTCGGCGCCATCGCGGATCATCTCGACCGTGACATCGTGGCGGCCGGCGGTCGTGTCGGCAGCATCGAGGGCATGCCCCATTGCGACTGGGTGCTGATCGATGCGGGCGACGTGATCGTGCATGTCTTCCGCCCGGAAGTCCGCAGCTTCTACAATCTGGAGAAGATGTGGTCCGCCGAGGCAGGCGAGAGCGGCCGTCCGGCGCTGATGAAGGCGCCGCAGCCCGTGCGCGAGGCGCCGGAGGCCTGAGCCTCCGGAGAGCGATGCAGATCACCATCGCCGCCGTGGGCCGGCTCAAGGCCGGTCCCGAGCGCGAGCTTTTCGACCGCTATATCGAGCGCGCCGGCCAGAGCGGCCGCTCGCTCGGCCTGACCCTGCGCCTGCGCGAGCTCGCCGAGAGCCGGGCGCAGCGCGCCGACGAGCGCATGGCGCAGGAAGCAGCGGCTCTGCTCGAACTCGTGCCGGACGGGGCGAGACTGCTCGCCCTCGACGAGCGCGGCGACACGATGACGAGCGATGCCTTTGCTACCTGGCTCGGCCGCGAGCGCGATGCTGGCCAGCGCGAGATCGTGCTCGCGATCGGCGGCGCCGACGGCCATGGCGCAGCGGTGCGGAGCCGCGCCGATCGCCTTCTCGCCTTCGGCGCCATGACCTGGCCGCATCAATTGGTGCGCATCCTGCTCGCCGAGCAGGTCTACCGGGCGACGACCATTCTTTCCGGCCACCCCTATCACCGCGCCTGACGCGGTCGGCCGCGTCCAGCTTCGGCCGCAATTGGCGCGCAGCATGCAACCTGTTTCCGGCGCCTGTGTCGCCGTTCCCGGTGTCCGCTTCCCGGCCCTCTCTTGATCCGAACGCTGCCGCTTCCGCTCCACATCGTGCTCGTCGCCGTCCTGACGGTTGCCGGTCTCGCAAGCCGGCCTGCGCCGCTGCGCGCGCAGTCGCAAGCGCCGGATGCGGCCGCGGCGATCAGCGCCACGGCTTCGGCCGAGCAGGACGAGCGCAGCAAGCGCCGCGCCGAGCTCGACGCGATCACCCATGACATCGAGGTCACCCGCGAGCGGCAGGATGCGCTGAAGGCCGAGATCGACAAGCTCGACAAGGACAGCGCCTCGCTGACGCAAAGCATGGTCGAGACCGGCGAACGGGCGGCGGCGCTCGAAAAGCAGCTCGACGAGGCCGAGGCGCGGATGGGCGGGCTCCTCGACGAGGAAAGCGGCGTGCGTGCCTCGCTCGCCACCCGCCGCAACGTGCTCGCCAATGTGCTCGCCGCGCTGCAGCGCATGGGTCGCAAGCCGCCGCCGGCGATCGTCGTGCGGCCCGAGGATGCGCTGGCGGCCGTGCGCAGCGCGATGCTGCTCGGTGCCGTCGTTCCCGAGCTGCGCACCGAGGCGGATGCGCTTTCGGAAGACCTGAAGCATCTCCTGGCTCTCAAGGAAGAGAAGGCGCGCGAGCGCGACCGCGTGCGCGCCGATGCCACGGCGCTCGCCGAGGAGCGGACGCGCATCGAGCTTCTCGTCGCGGAGAAGAAGAAGGCGCGGACGGAGTCCGAGCAGCAGCTCTCCGAGGAGCAGAAGCGCGCCGAGGCGCTGGCGGCGCAGGCCTCCAGCCTGCAGGATCTCATCGATACGCTCGAGAAGCAGGTGACGGCGTCGGCCGACGCCGCCGCCGCTGCCAAGGCGGCCGAGGCGAAGAACCAGGCGGCGGTCGATTCCGGCACCGCGCCGCGCCGGCCGGACAATCTCGGCGCCGCGAACCGCATCGAGCCGGCCGTGGCCTTCGCCGATACCAGGGGCCTCTTGCCGCGGCCGGTCAACGGCGCCGAGGTGAAGGGCTTCGGCGAGGATGACGGGCTCGGCGGCACCACGGCGGGCATCCAGATCGCGACGCGCGGCGGCGCCGGCGTTTCATCGCCCAGCGATGGCTGGGTGGTCTATGCCGGACCCTTCCGCTCCTACGGGCAACTCTTGATCATCAATGCCGGGGGCGGGTATCATGTGCTCTTGGCAGGCATGGAGCGGATCAACGTCGAACTGGGGCAATTCGTTCTCGCGGGCGAGCCGGTCGGCGTCATGGGCAACCGCCAGCTCGCGAGCGTCGGCGCCGAGGGGACAGGCGCCCAGCAGCCCCTGCTCTATGTCGAATTCAGAAAAGACGGAACTTCGATCGACCCGGCCCCATGGTGGGCGCGGTCCAGCGACGAAAAGGTTGGCGGATGATTCGCAATGCTTCCCTGCTCCTCGCCGGTACGATCATCGGCGCAACGGCGGCCATCACGGTCTCCCAGGTCCCCAGCCTGGTCCCCGGCGTGGCTTATGCCGCCGCATCCGATACGTATCGGCAGCTCAATCTGTTTGGCGACGTGTTCGAGCGCATCCGCGCCGACTATGTCGAGAAGCCGGATGATTCCGCGCTGATCGAGGCGGCCGTCAACGGCATGCTGACCTCGCTCGATCCGCATTCGAGCTACATGAATCCCAAAGACTTCAAGGACATGCAGGTCCAGACCCGCGGCGAGTTCGGCGGGCTCGGGATCGAGGTGACCATGGAGGACGGCGTCGTCAAGGTCGTGTCGCCGATCGATGACACGCCGGCGGCCAAGGCGGGCATCCAGGCGGGCGATCTCATCGTCGCGATCGACGGCGAGCCGGTGCAGAACCTGACGCTCAACCAGGCGGTCGAGAAGATGCGCGGCGCGGTCAACACGCCGATCACGCTGCAGATCGAGCGCAAGGGCACGGCGAAGCCGTTCGACGTCAAGGTCGTCCGCGACGTCATCCGCATCCAGTCGGTCAAGTCGCGCGCCGAGGGCGATGTCGGCTATATCCGCATCTCGAGCTTCAACGAGCAGACCTTCGATGGGCTCAAGGCCGCGATCGCCAAGCTCGACAAGGAGATCGGCGCGGACAAGATCAAGGGCTACATCCTCGATCTGCGCAACAATCCCGGCGGCCTGCTCGACCAGGCGGTTGCGGTCGGCGACGCCTTCCTCGACCAGGGCGAGATCGTTGCTACCCGCGGCCGGCATTCCGACCAGAACGCCCGTTACGACGCGCGCGACGGCGACCTGACGGACCGGAAGCCGGTGATCGTGCTCATCAATGGCGGCTCGGCCTCGGCGTCCGAGATCGTCGCCGGCGCCCTGCAGGACCAGAAGCGCGCGACGATCCTCGGTACGCGCTCCTTCGGCAAGGGCTCGGTGCAGACGATCATCCCGCTCGGCTCGAACGGCGCCATCCGCCTGACGACGGCCCGCTACTACACGCCGGCGGGGCGCTCGATCCAGGCCAAGGGTATCGATCCGGATATCGAGGTGGTGCAGGACCTGCCGCCGGAGCTGAAGGATCAGGTGACCTCGACGCAGGGCGAAGCCTCGCTCAAGGGCCATCTGACCAACGAGGCCGGCGGCGACGAGGGCAAGGGCTCGCAGGCCTATGTCCCGCCGGAGGCGAAGGACGACAAGCAGCTGCAGGAGGCGATCGGCCTCCTCGATGGCAAGATCGCCAATGCCGCCTTCCCGCCGAACCCCAAGGCGGCGGTGCCGAACTGAGACCATCCCTGAACGGCGCCCGCGGGCGCCGTTCTCCCATCCGCCGCCGAGTCCGCCCGTGAAAGACGACTACAGCGCCCCTCTCGGCCTCGACCGGTCCGGACCGCCGCGGCGAGGCCTGCTGATCTGGCCGTTCCTGTTCGGCCCGAGCCTGCTGCTCGTCGTGGCGCTGCTGCTCTGGGCGGTGCTGTCGCCCGATCCCGGCGGCGGCCGGCCCAGCGTGGTCGTCGACCTGCCGCCTGCCCCGCCGCCGGTCGCCGCGGTCGACGCGAACCCGCCGCCGTCCGACCTGCCGCCCGACGATCCGAATGGCGAGATCATCATCCGCGATCCCTGACGGCCGCCGTCGCGCTCGTGTCAAGTCGCGGCCCTAGCCTCCGAGGCGAAGGAGATTCCCATGTCGAAGAAGAAGCCGGTCGATCCGGCAACGCTGCCCTATCGTCCCTGCGTCGGCACCGTGGTGTTCAACCGCGCCGGCCTCGTCTTCATCGGTGAGCGGGCGCCAAATGCCGAGCTGGTGCCCGGCGATCCCGTCTGGCAGCTGCCGCAGGGCGGCATCGACGAGGGCGAGGCGCCGCTCCCGGCCGCGCTGCGGGAGCTCTATGAGGAGACGAGCATCCGCTCGGTGACGCTGCTGGAGGAAGCCGAAGGCTGGTTCGACTATGACCTGCCGGCAGACCTCGTCGGCATCGCGCTCAAGGGCAAGTATCGCGGCCAGCGGCAGAAATGGTTCGCCTTCCGCTTCGAGGGCGAGGAAAGCGAGATCGACGTGCTGGCGCCGGGCGGCGGCAAGCACGAGGCCGAGTTCATCACCTGGCGCTGGGAGCGGCTGGACGCGTTGCCGGCGCTGATCGTGCCCTTCAAGCGCAGGGTCTACGAGCAGGTCGTCCGCGCCTTCAGCCATCTGGCGGCCTGAGCGCTGGCGGAGAGGCCGAAGGCCCTCACCCCAGCCCTCTCCCATGGGGAGAGGGGGAAGAGAAGCGTGGCGCGTCTGCCCCCGGTTTTCATTGCCCAGAAATCGTCTCCGGAAGGGCGCGCCCTCGCCCTCCGGGAGAGGATAGGGTGAGGGCCTTCCTCTCGATCAACGACCCTCATCACCGCCCGAAAACAAAAAGGCCGCCCGGAGGCGGCCTTTTCGATTCTGCGATCGAGGACAGGTCAGTGGCCGAGCGCGGCCGCGACGTCCCTGAGCTGCGCCAGCTTGGTGGCCGCGGCAGTGCGCGAGGCGTCGTCGCGCGCGTCGGCGAGATCCTCCTCGGCATTGCGGATCTGCTGCGCGATCATCGCGCCGTCGAGGCTGTCCACCGGGACGGCCTGCTCGGCGAGGATCGTCAGCCCGCTCTCGCTCACATCGGCGAAGCCGCCGCGCACGAAATAGCGCTGCGGCGCGCCCGAGGCCGGAGTGACGGTGACCACCCCCGGCTTGATCGTCGACATGAAGGGCGCGTGGTTCTTGAGGACGGTGAACTCGCCCTCGGCGCCGGGCACGACCACCTGGGCCACCTGTTCCGAAAGGAGCAGGCGCTCGGGCGAGACGAGCTCGAAGTTGAAGGATTCAGCCATGTTCGGCGTGCTCCAGCGTCGTCAGCAGGAAATCAGGCGGCAGCCGCGAGCTTCTTGGCCTTGGCGACGGCTTCCTCGATCGTGCCGACCATGTAGAAGGCCGCCTCCGGCAGATGGTCGTAGTCGCCGTTGCAGAGGCCCTTGAAGCCCTTGATCGTGTCCTCGATGCGGACCTGGACGCCCGGCGAACCCGTGAAGGCCTCGGCGACGTCGAAGGGCTGCGAGAGGAAGCGCTCGATCTTGCGGGCGCGGGCGACGGTGAGCTTGTCCTCTTCCGAGAGCTCGTCCATGCCGAGGATCGCGATGATGTCCTGGAGCGCCTTGTAGCGCTGCAGGATCTGCTGCACACGGCGGGCGACGGCGTAGTGCTCCTCGCCGACAACGGTCGGCGTCAGCATGCGCGAGGTTGAGTCGAGCGGATCCACGGCCGGATAGATGCCCTTCTCGGAGATGGCGCGCGACAGAACTGTCGTGGCGTCGAGATGGGCGAAGGAGGTGGCCGGCGCCGGGTCGGTCAGGTCGTCGGCCGGCACGTAGATGGCCTGCACCGAGGTGATCGAGCCCTTGGTCGTGGTGGTGATGCGCTCCTGCAGCGCGCCCATGTCGGTGGCCAGCGTCGGCTGGTAGCCCACCGCGGAGGGGATGCGGCCGAGCAGCGCCGACACTTCCGAACCCGCCTGGGTGAAGCGGAAGATGTTGTCGACGAAGAACAGCACGTCCTGACCCTGGTCGCGGAAATGCTCGGCGACGGTGAGGCCGGTCAGCGCGACGCGGGCACGGGCGCCCGGCGGCTCGTTCATCTGGCCGAACACCAGCGCGCACTTGGACTTGACGTTCGAGTCCTTGTCATGCGGATCGGCGTTCACCTTGGAATCGATGAACTCGTGATAGAGGTCGTTGCCCTCGCGGGTGCGCTCGCCGACGCCGGCGAACACCGAGTAGCCGCCATGGGTCTTGGCGACGTTGTTGATGAGCTCCTGGATGAGCACGGTCTTGCCCACGCCGGCGCCGCCAAACAGGCCGATCTTGCCGCCCTTGGCGTAGGGAGCGAGCAGGTCCACGACCTTGATGCCGGTGACGAGGATCTGCGCCTCGGTCGACTGCTCGGAATAGGACGGGGCCGGAGCGTGGATCGGACGCAGGCCCTCGGCCTCGATCGGGCCGGCCTCGTCGATCGGCGCGCCGATGACGTTCATGATGCGGCCGAGCGTGCCTATGCCGACCGGAACCTCGATCGGCAGGCCCGTGTCGCGCACTTCCTGGCCGCGCACCAGGCCTTCCGACACGTCCATCGCGATGCAGCGGACGGTGGATTCGCCGAGATGCTGGGCGACCTCGAGCACGAGGCGGTTGCCGTTGTTGGTGGTCTCGAGAGCGTTCAGGATGGCCGGCAGGTGACCCTCGAACTGAACGTCGACGACGGCGCCGATGACCTGGGTGATGCGGCCCGAATGACCGGTCTGCTGATTGGTGTTCGCCATGATGTCTTGCCTTCCCAATATCCGGTCAGAGCGCCTCGGCGCCCGAAATGATCTCGATGAGTTCCTTGGTGATCATCGCCTGGCGGGTGCGGTTGTAGCGCAGCGTGTACTTCTTGATCATCTCGCCGGCGTTGCGCGTCGCGTTGTCCATCGCGGACATCTTGGCGCCCATCTCGGAAGCGACGTTCTCGAGCAGCGCCGAGAGGATCTGCACCGAGACATTGCGCGGCAGGAGATCGTCGAGGATCGCGGCCTCGTCGGGCTCGTATTCGTAGATCACCGACGGAGCGTCGGCGGCGCGGGCCGGAACCTCGGCCGGGATGATCTGCTGCGCGGTCGGGATCTGCTGGATGACCGAGCGGAACTTCGCATAGAACAGCGTCGCGACGTCGAAGCCGCCCTCGGCGAACAGCGCGAGCACCTTGCGGCCGATCGCGTCGGCCTCGGTGAAACCGATCTGGCGGACCGAGCGCAGCTCGATCAGCTCGATGATGTCGGCGGCGAACTGGCGGCGGAGAAGGTCGTAGCCCTTCTTGCCGACGCAGAGGATCTTGACCGTCTTGCCCTCGCGCTTCAGCGCCAGCGCATGGTCGCGCGCCAGGCGGGCGATCGACGAGTTGAAGGCGCCGCAGAGGCCGCGTTCGGCCGTGCAGACGATCATGAGATGGGTCTGGTTGGCGCCCGTGCCGGCGAGAAGCCGCGGCCCGTCAGCCTGGCCGGCGACGCCGGCGGCGACATTGGCGAGCACGGTCGTCATGCGCTCCGCATAGGGACGCGCCGCCTCGGCGGCAGCCTGGGCGCGGCGAAGCTTCGCCGCGGCGACCATCTGCATCGCCTTGGTGATCTTCTGCGTCGCCTTAACGGAGGCGATGCGGTTGCGTAGGTCCTTGAGGCTCGGCATGAGCGTCCCTGTCGAGCGGAATGAGGGCCGGCCTGCTCATCGCGGGCCGGCCCGACCGTGGGTTCAGGCGAAGGTCTTCGCGAAGGCGTCGATGACGCTCTTCAGCTTGCCGCGGGTCTCGTCGTTGAGCTCGCGCTTGTCGCGGATCGTCTCGAGCAGGCCCTTGTGCTCGGTGCGCAGCAGCGCCAGGAGGCCCTGCTCGAACGCGCTCACCTGGCTGACCTGCAGCTTGTCGAGATAGCCGTTCACGCCGGCGAAGATCACCGCCACCTGCTCCTCGACGCGGAGCGGCGAGAACTGCGGCTGCTTCAGGAGCTCGGTGAGACGGGCGCCGCGGTTCAGGAGGCGCTGCGTCGTGGCGTCGAGGTCGGAGCCGAACTGCGCGAACGCCGCCATCTCGCGATACTGCGACAGCTCGCCCTTGATCGGGCCGGCGACCTGCTTCATCGCCTTGATCTGGGCCGAAGAGCCGACGCGCGACACCGAGATGCCGACATTCACCGCCGGGCGGATGCCCTGGTAGAACAGGTCGGTCTCGAGGAAGATCTGGCCGTCGGTGATCGAGATGACGTTGGTCGGGATAT
>Ga0209933_1002134_pt1 | contig 12569 bp, 10 predicted proteins | sample ThiBiot_300_biof_FD_183944 | JGI IMG/M metagenome (GOLD analysis project Ga0209933, IMG submission 183944) | Wastewater bioreactor microbial communities from Cape Town, South Africa - Thiocy_cont_300_biof (SPAdes) | ecosystem: Engineered > Bioremediation > Thiocyanate > Unclassified | place...
TTGCTGTACCAGCCACTGTCCGACCAGGCACCTACGAACTTCGACTTACGTCAACTGATCCTACGGTTACACCGATTAAAATGCAGGTATCGGTGATTAGCACACCCAATTATACATTACTGGGAAATACGACCATCAATGCCGGTCAAATCACATACTTAACCCTCCAAAGCCTTGATCTGGTTACCTTTGGAGACCAGATAACGTATCGCTTATCTGATGGTACGACCGGCACCCTGAACACGTATGGAATTAGCAAACTGGCGGTTAGCCCTGCACAAACCATTCAATATCTGGTTTCCTCTATCAGTAATGGTTGTGGCACTGGAAAAAGTCAGGGAATGGTAACCGTAACCGTCAATCCGATCAGTAGCCGATCAATCAATACGGACCTTCTGCAAACTGACCGTCTATGTTCAGGAACCGTCATTTCAGTGCCTTACACGGCTAAGGGAACTTTTTCGGCAAACAACATCATGACTGTCTATCTTTCTGATTCGACCGGTTTAAATTTTAAACCCATTTCGACGTCAGGTACAACCAGTCCATTAAAAGCGACTATTCCCTTAACTACCCCTGTCGGAAAAGGGTACCGCATCCGAATTTTAGCCAGTGATCAGGATGTAAGCAGTGGCGCTTCGCCAGAGGTTTATCAGATTCTGCAGGGAGCCACTGCGGCTTTTGATTCGGCTACCTACTATTTTCGGCCTAATGAGCCCGTTAACCTAAAAATCCGCTTTACCGGCGAACCACCCTGGTACTACCAATTACAGGACAATACATACATTTACAACAACTATACGGCTCAATCTCCAACGGTTTTTACGGTACGGCCACTTACGCCGGGGGTGTATCGTCTGATCAGTGTAGCCAACAGTTGTGGCGTGGGCAAAGTAATGGACCCTTCCGTTGCTCATATTGAACTGATCACCGCAACCGAGTCCCTTCAGGCGTCCATTCGAGTGGGACCAAATCCGGCCCAGGAAACCCTTCAGGTCGAAATCATCGGCATTACAGGTAGCCTGTCCATGCAATTAATGGATATGAATGGAGCATTGATCCAGCGGAAAACGTCTAAGCAAACCGTTACTCAGTTCGATCTCACTCAACTACCTGCCGGAAGTTATTTACTGGTAATAAAGAGTGATCGCATGGCTCAACAAACCACTTACCGAATCGTCAAACAGTAGTTGCTTAACATAACCAGCCCATTCGTTAGCTTATCGACTCACGTTCATTGCCTGGATAACCCCACGAATATGGCGTACCAGTTGGGGCCAAAAGTCAGCGAAATAGGTGCCAATTTCGGTGTAGTAGCGCTCCAAATCCTCAATGGCCGTATCCAGTCCCGACGGATAGGCGGTTCGGCGAGACACGCCCTTTAACGACCGATCGATTCCTTCCAGAAACTGGTAGCTCATCAGCCAGTCCTGCCGAATCATATACTCGGCCATCCGAGCGACGGGGGCTGGCAATCGATTTGTATGCATTTGGATGGTCTGGTAGAAATAGGCCACAAAGCCCGATAGAGGTTCACCCGTCAGGGTTAAAAAGTTAGCAGCCAAAAAGTGGTCGAAGAAAATATCGACAGCCGCCCCAGCATATTTATGACAGCGTGGGTGCAGTAAATCCCGAACAGCCGCCACGGCCGGATGCTCATCGGTAAACGTGTCGATAGCCCGATGAAGACGTACTCCGGCAATCTCGCCCGGTGTTAGCTGATGGCGCGGATTTTCGGGGTCACCTTTAATAAAATCGCCACTAAAATTCCCAATAATCAACTCTGGATGACGCCCCGACAGATATGCATGTGCCAGTAGGTTCATGGCAAGTCAGGCACTACCGCCGTCGATTCACCCGACACATAACGCTCGACCGTTACCCCAAACCGACGCAGAAAATCAACGCCTTCGTCGGACCCGATCCCTTTATAGGCAGCATACGAGTTCAGGTATACCACCCGCGCGATTTTCATACTATAAATAATCCGGGCACAGGCAATACAGGGCGACAATGTTACATAAATGGTTGCCCCTTCAATTTCGGAACCGTTTTTAGCCGCGTATAAAATGGCATTCTGCTCAGCATGAAGCGCCAGGGAACACGACCCTTTCGAATCGCGGGGACATCCAACATCAGGAAATTCCTCATCGCAGTTATGAGTTCCGGCCGGGGGGCCATTATAGCCAATCGAAATAATTCGGGTGTCGCGGGTGAGTACGGCCCCTACCTGCGCTTTGATACAATGTGATCGTTTCGCCAGGTTAACAGCCAGATCCATAAAAATATCATCGAAGCGTGGACGAGCCGATTTTAGTTTGGCATGCAAAATAGCGGTGTCAATTGGTGGTTGCATCCGGTAAAGATACGGCATCGATCCGCCAAATAACAGCAACAGACCTACAGATGGCCATTTTTCGACTGGGCCTATGTAACTGATATAGCAATTCTCTATCGGAAGGCATGATTTTTGCTGCAGATACAGACGCTGATCTATCGCCCAAACTACCCTTCATGAAACATATCTCCCTGATTTTTTGGGGTTATTTCCTCGCCATTTCTGCTTTTTCCCAATCCATCGTTTACGTGACGCCTACGGGTGCTGGAGACCATTCGGGTAACACCTGGAGCAATGCACTTTCCGGTGTTCAACTACCAAACCGGGTCGCCACTGCCGACTCAGGAACTCAGTTCTGGATAGCTGCGGGCACCTACAAACCGACCACCACAACCAACCGAACAGCCTCGTTCAGCATTGCCTCCGGCGTGTCAGTTTACGGTGGATTTGCCGGAACAGAAACGGCATTAGAACAACGAATTTTTGGAAGTAATGAGACTGTATTTTCGGGTGATATTGGCAATATAGAATATCCAGGCGATAACAGTATGCATGTGATTACATTGTTCAATGCCAGGCAGACAATTTCCCTTAACAGTTTGACTATCCAGGGCGGCCAAATTAGATATTCCTCTGATTTGGAGAGTTCAGGAGCAGGAATACTAATTGATATTACAAGTGATACTCTTTCAGTTTCTGTTACTAGTTGTCGATTTATCAATAATACAATTAATGGGAGTCTAACTGGTGGAGGGGCTATTGCGGTAATCACTCATGCGAATAGTCACTGTAACGTCACAATCAAGAATTGCCATTTTAGCAATAATATTGCTGGTTTTGGGGGAGCTTACACTCCTCAAACACTTGGCGGCACTATTACATCTTTACTTGAAAACAGCGATTTTATCGCCAACGAAGGCTTAAATGAGTCAGGAGCTATATCAAACCGATATGTGACTGACTCACCGCTTAATTCTTTGACTATTCGAAAATGTAATTTTTTTTCAAATAAAGCACAATTTTCCGGTGGTGCTATAACGTCGGGTTATGGCCAATGTCTATTGGAGAATTGTGTTTTTAACAGCAATTCTGTTCTATCCGCACAATATACATTCGGGGGAGGTGCTGTTGACAACTCTGAGTCAAAAGTTGTTTTCAAAAACTGCATCTTTATAAATAATATAGCTCCATATGGCGGGGCTGTTTTTAGTGCTCCCAGCACTAAAACAACATACCAGAAATTTATCAATTGTATTTTTTCTAGAAATAGTGCCAATGTTTCCGGGGGAGTATTCTACGATAGAATCAGACAACCATTCTTAGGAAATCATGCTACTATAACAACCCTAATGAACTGCATAATTTGGGAGAATTCAGCACCAGATTCGTTTTCCAGTATTCTGTCAGCCACCTATTCCCTTATTCAAAACGGTTACTCAGGCATTGGCAACCTTAATTCTGACCCACTTTTTGTCGATCCTGCCAATGGCAACTTCAGATTACAACCTTCTAGCCCGGCTATAAACGCTGGTAGCCCTGACATAACTGACTTGTTGCCTACCGACATCGCAGGGAATCCACGAGTACAGGGCAATCGGGTCGATATGGGCGCCTATGAATTTATCGACTGTTCTATATGCCCACCGTTTATCATAAGCCGTATACGTTGATGTCGGGTAGCCTACGCTTTTCCATAAACATCGTATTATTAGGGCATGATTTACCTATCCCCTGTTTATGAAATGATAACAGCTCGAATTGCACAAACCGTTACTTTACTGCTCGTCTTGCTTGGAAGCTCCTTTGGCCAAGCCAGCAAGCCCGATCACTCGGGGCCAACAAAACCGTTTGTGCTGGGCGTTATTCAGGAAATTCAGTCGACACAGTTAGCCGAAAAGCGAACGCTGAATATTTACCTGCCTGAAGGCTACAACCCCAACGATACCATCCGCTACCCGGTTATTTACCTGCTCGATGGTTCGGCCGACGAAGATTTTATCCATGTCGTTGGACTTGTCCAGTTCAATACCTTTCCCTGGATCAACCGCATTCCCAAAACCATCGTTGTAGGCATTGCCAATACAGACCGACGGCGAGATTTTACGTACCCAACCACGCAGGAGAAAGACAGACAACGGTATAAAACAGCCGGGCAATCGGCGAAATTTATCGCATTTCTGGAAACTGAGTTACAGCCGTACATCAACAAAACCTATAAAACGACCGAGGCTAAAACCTTGATCGGTCAGTCGCTTGGTGGACTGCTGGCCACTGAAATAGTAACGAAAAAACCCTACTTATTTACACAGTACATCATCATCAGCCCGAGCCTTTGGTGGGATAATGGGTCTTTACTCGAGCAAAAAACGGATGTACTACAAGCCCATTTGACGAAGCCATTGGCTATTTATATTGGTGTTGGGAAAGAGGGCCTCGGCCCCAGCGATATACCGCACGTTATGGAAGTAGATGCTAATCTACTGGCGGAAAAATTAACCGCAATTAAAAACAAAAATATACGCGTGTATTTCGACTATCTACCGCAGGAAAACCACGCCACCATTACCCACCAAGCTATTTTTAATGCCTTCCGACTCTTATACCCTCCTGCTTCTGACAAATAATTTTTTACTTTGTTCTCAGTAGCTCACTAACGCATCTCAGGAAGCTATTTTTTGCGTTCTTTACGGCATGACCAGACTGAAAACAGCCATCATTGGCGGAGGCAATATAGCCGACAAGAATCATATCCCAGCCCTTAAACACTTATCCGACCAGGTCGATCTGGTAGCCGTTTGCAGCCGCGATCTGGCCAAAGCCCGCGCACTAGCCGACTCCCACAACATCCCGTATGCCTTCAACGATACGGCTGAACTGTATAGGCAGTGCGCTCCCGATGTGGTCGTTATCTGTACTCCCAATTACCTCCATCATCCACAAACGATAGAGGCTCTGGAACACGGATGCCACGTTTTTTGCGAAAAACCACCCGCGTTGAACGCACAGAATGCTCGGGAAATGGCCGATCTCGCGCAAAAAAAAGGACGAGTACTGGCTTATAATTTCCAGCTTCGGCAGGCAGGTGAGTATGCGCAACTGATGCGTTGTAAAACGGATGGCTTACTGGGCGATGTTTATCATATCAAAGCGTCCTTTGTCCGTCGTCGGGGCATTCCGGGCTGGGGTTATTTTACCAATAAAGCCATGCAGGGCGGTGGTGCTCTGATTGATCTGGGCGTTCATGTTCTCGATCTGGCCCTTTATGCACTGGGGTACCCTTCGCCCAACCAGGTTGTCGGGAATACGTACGATTTTATTGGTAAAGCTGGCGGCAAAGGCTTGTTGGGCCAGTGGAACCCCGATACGTTCGAGGTCGAAGATGCTGCTACAGCCTATCTGACATTCCCGAACAAAGCTTCCATTATGCTAACGGCTTCATTCGCACTGAACATGGAAGCCGAAAAAGAACGAAACCTGGAAGTATTTGGCTCCAAAGGTGGCGCAAAACTGTTTCCATTTTCGCTGCATACCGAACTGGCTGGTGAACTGGCCGATGTACGTTTCCCATTTCTGGAGGAGATAGACATTCAACTCCAGAATACCAAAGCGTTTCTGGATGCCTGTGCCGAAAAACCGTCCAACGTCTGCACGGCTGAACAGGGTGCTATTTTACAGGAAATCGTTGAACGAATTTATCAGTCGGCAGAGCGGTAAACCGGTGAGGAGCCCCTGCTCATTGATCAGACTCAACCTTTATTTTGCCCTTAGTCTCTCCATATGTTAGATCTGATTATTGATGCACGCCCGGCCTCACTTGGCAATGGATTTAATGTCCGGCGTATACTCCCCTACCGACTTCGACGGATGCTGGGGCCGTTTATTTTTATGGATCATGGAGGACCGGTCAGTTTTACGGCAGAGCAGGCTCCCAGCATGGATGTACTTCCTCATCCACACATTGGCCTGTCTACCGTGAGTTATCTGTTCGATGGGCAGGTTACCCACAGAGATAGTCTGGGTGTCGAACAGATCATCCGGCCTGGCGAAGTAAACTGGATGACAGCCGGACGAGGAATTGCCCATTCGGAGCGTTTTGAAGATCCGGTAACCTTGGCGGGTGGGCGACTGGAAATGATTCAGACGTGGGTTGCCTTACCCGATGCCCACGAAGAGGATATTCCAAGCTTCGAAAATTACCAGCCTCATGAACTACCTATTGTCACGGATACAGGCGTTTGGTTGCGATTGATTGCCGGTAATGCCTTTGGGCTGACTAACCACGTTACTACCCATTCGCCCTTATTTTATGCCCATGTCGTTTTACAGCCCGGTACACCCTTTGGCTTACCTGTCGGTTATCCGGAGCGCGGGGCTTACATAGCCAAAGGCACAGTAGAAGTGAATGGACATCGGTACGGAGCAGGTCAATTGCTGGTATTTACGCGGGGCATCGATCCAGTGATCACGGCTATCGAACCCGCTACGATCATGCTGTTGGGGGGCGAACCGCTGGGCGAACGGTTTATCTGGTGGAACTTTGTTTCATCCCGGAAAGAGCGGATTGAACAGGCTAAAGCCGATTGGGAAGCTGGCCGAATTGCTTTGCCTCCCAACGACAATACCGTATTTATTCCACTTCCGTACGATCAGTCCAAACCGGCAGGCTCAGGAACGCCCCCTCCTCAGCCGTTATCATAAGCTCACCGTTTACTCCGTTGTTTCAATCGTTTTTCCAGCCGAATGACGTGTAGGGTAAGTTCTTCTACTTTCTGAAGCAGAATGGCATTCATCTGTACCAGATCAACCCCTTCTTTCTGAACGGTTTCGGCACTGGGCACATCGGGCAAATGACCATGCTGGTGAATAAATCGCTCGGTCTGAGCCAGTGACCGAAGCCGGTAATTACGTTTAAAGACGCGGTCGGCCCACTGATTCGGGGAGTCAATTTGTAGACGGGGGCGACCTAATACCACCTCGCCCAACGCATTGACGGTTAGAAAGTTATTAGTTGATACAACGGGCTTGTCTTGATCGGTAAGGGTCTCCAGTCGTAGCCCCGACTCCCCGGTTTTCTCACCGACTACATGTAGGCGAGCTGTTGGTGTAGAGGTTCCTACACCTACGTTGGCCCCATTGCCCAGCACAAGTGCATTACTGACACCTACCCGTGCTCCGTACCCAATAGCCGTGGCATTGTATAAAGGCATGTTACCAGCCAGTACATCAGCTTCGGTACCTAAAAACGTATTTCCCCGGCCCTGGTCGTTGCGCCCTGTGTTGTAGCCCAGAAACACATTATTATCGGTGTTGAATGATGCTGGACCAGCCCCACGGCCTACGATGGTATTGTTACTCCCCGTCTGATTACCTCCTCCTGTACAGGCTCCAACAAATACATTGTTCAAACCCGACGTATTGGCTAACCCGGCGCATGACCCAATAAAGGTGTTGCCATCCGATGTCGTACCAAACCCAGCCTGATTACCGACAAAGGTGTTTGCCGAGGCTGTTAGACTAGCATAACCCGAAGCAGTACCCACAAATGTATTCTGGTTGCCCCCGCTGGCCACAAACCCGGCTGCCGAGCCTACAAATGTATTGGCCGATCCTGACACAGTACCGGAGCCGGCATCATAGCCAACAAAGGTGTTGTTGGTAGCACTAAGCGAAAGAGCGGCCCCGGCATTACCGGCACCGACTACCGTATTGAAGGATCCGGTCGCCGAACCGCTCTGCACCGGAGAATTCAGAATGACAGTGGTTTGGGCGCAGACAGAGCCTGTGAAGAAACAAGTTGCCAGGAAAACGTAGAGATAAGACTTCATGATTTTGATGCGTTTCAATTGGTAGTCATTCGATTAATTGGAAGGAATAGTTGTTTCTGACCGCTTTCGCGATGGTTGGCCCTGCACAGCATCAGTCGGGTTTCGCTTACCAGCCAACAATAGGAAAAGAAACAGAGCCAGCCCACAAGCCAGCGGAAACCAGTTGGGGTATTTCGTAAAAAGCGTCAGTTTCGTATTCGTCTGTAGGGTGACGGTACCGGTTGCTTCCTGCTGGCGAGGCATTACAGAAACAACCCGCCCAAAAGGGTCAACATAGCCCGAATAGCCCTGATTGGAGCAACGGGCAATGCTCCGCCGATTTTCGATGGCCCGCAACTGCGTAAACGCCAATAACATACGAGGCCCCGGACTATCGTAAAACCACCCATCGTTCATCATAAAAATCAGAAACTCGCTCAGGCCGGAACGGCTCGACACCGACTGGTCGCTATCAGTTCCGGCCCTGACCAGCCCTGCAATAGTCGATGGGTATAGCTGTTCCCAACAAATGGCCATGGCTACCCGACGCGTATTTTGCTTACGGTCGTGAAACTGAAAAACAAACGGTGTATCCCCAAGCTGAATGGACGATTTGCCTCGCCAAAGCCAGGGGCTAGCCCATTGCAAAAGAGTTGGCAAACGCTCGCCAAAAACCAGACTTTTCTGCTTCCGGTAAACTTTCAGATCAGTCGGTGTGAGATGCAGCGGGGTGTATACCCGGCTAAGTTCGGGAGTGAAAACGAATGCTTCGTTGTAATAGTGGTTGCTGTCTACCGGGGTTACCAGCCCTGTCGCAAACGGCACGTTGTAGTAGGCAACATACTGGCGCATTCCCGCAAACAAAACAGAATCCCGTAGCAGGGGCAACGGAAAAGCACCTTCTGGAGCGACTACCAGATCAGGTTGTTGTTCGACAACCCTGGTTCCTAGTCGGAGAAGTCGCTGCACTTTTTGCTGGTAATGGACTGGCTTAAGGGGAGCGTAGGGGTCCTCGTTCGTTTGTACCAGACCAACACGTACTGTACTGGGGTGTTTATCGATAACCAGTGAGGGCTGCCAGGCCACCAGGGCACTGTACACGACAGGTACGGCCAGCCAGGCGCCTGCCCCCAATGCTACCCGCCGAATTAGTAGTCGTTGCGATACGTCGGGGTTCCGATCAACGATCCGGGCTAGCAGTACATTCATTCCGATTAGCCAGGCCAGCACCCCCCACTGTCCGGTCAGGTCGACAAACTGGTTGAGAACCAGTAGACGGGCCTGTGTGTATAGCGGATTCCCGACGGCCAGATTAATATCGCCGATAGCCAACCAGGCCCATTCCCACACAGTCCAGGACAGGGGCAATAACCACAAAGCCTTGCGCCAGCCAAAGCGCTGCTGAAAAGGGAAATGAAGGGCCAGAGGAATCCACAAAAACAAACTTTGGGTCAGGATAACCGTCAGCACGGCCCAGATTGATACATAACTGAGCCACCAGCAAACCAAGGGGGGGATCACCACGAACAACGGCAGCGTAACCCGTACGTGCTCGCCAAACGTCTGTACGGAACGCAGCCGCAACAGGACTGGCACCAGGGCAAACCAGGCCAGCCAACCCGTTTCGAAGGCGAAGTTGGGCCAGGCTAATCCGTACAAAACGCCTGAGATGAGCCAGGCCGGTAAATGCTTGAGTCGGTTCATCGGGAACAATTGCAACTGTTGCTGAACGAGGGCGAAAGACTGCGGGTGGTCACAATAGCCGAATAGGCGATCTGACTCAGTTCCGCGCTTTTGGTCGAGGCATTGTAATTGGCATAATTAGCGACGAACCAATACCCTTCTTTAGTCACCCAGCCAATCTGTTGGTCAGTCTCTATGTCGATCAGGTTATCGTCTGAAAGAGTAGCTCCTCCCGATGTGTCGTAGGTGCGCGTACCGGACCGAACGGTATAGCGTAGAGCCTGAAACGAGCCGTTGGGTGTCGTTAATGTGCCGAACCCATCAAATGCCAGGGTGTCCGATTGAATCGTTTGCAGTTCATCGTCTGGATCGTCGTAAACTATAGTATTCGTAAAGGTATCCCCCAACTGAGCGGGTAACTTAGTCATAATCGACCCGGCAGAACTGGCCTCAAAGTCAGTGCCCACCTTCCTGTCAACCGAATAACCCAGGAAATTCACAGCTGATCCAGCTATCTGGTACTGGCGATACCCGATATTAGCCCGGTTTTCGGCAATGTACTTGGTGGCATTCGTTACGCCATTTAGCCGCAGATTGGCAGGAATGGTGGTTGGTGAGACGAAATCGCGCCGACTCACCCGGTCAAGTTGATAAGTTAGATCGGCTGGCAGCGTCCAGGTTTGTGCATTGACTAGATCAGCCTTACCAATGACCATGTTCAGCGTACTTTCCAGGCTTGATCCCCCATACGTCAACAGGGTGTTGCCAGGCTGAGCAAATGTATTGAAATCATTGGCTGTCAACTGAATAGCACCGGCAGCTCCGAGTTTAGCCCGCCAACGAGCCTCAGTGCCAGAAACAATGTTGGCAAAGGCCAGATCATTCGACAGATTCGTTCGTGCGCTAGCTACCAGTGTTGCCCCCTCCTGGTGGCCTTGCCCCTGATTGAGTAAGTCAAAGCCTGGACTATTTTTCCTGAAGGGGTTATGCGTACCAGTCGCATATCGGTTTCCTCCGGAATCCACTGGCGGATTACAGGGAGGTGTGCTTGATTGTGCCAAGTGGCAAATGGCCAGTGTGAGGAGTAAGGGAAGGTGAACGGAGCGCATGGTTATGTTATCTAACGAAGCAGTACGTTGAAAAAAGTGGTATCGGTGCAATTGAAGGCAGTGAAGTCAACAGCTAGTCAGTATGTATGTCCTGAGCGTGGCAGTAATGGTATCAGTCATCGGATACAATTGCAACTGTTACTGAACGTAGGTGAAAGACTGCGAGTGGTCACAATAGCTGAATAGGATATCTGGCTTAGCTCCGCACTTTTCTTTGAGGGGTTGTAATTGGCATAATTGGCAACGAACCAATACCCTTCTTTTGTCACCCAGCCTACCTTCTGATCGGTTTCGGTATCGATCAGATTATCGTCCGAAGGGGGATCACCCCCCGAGGTATCGTAGGTGTGCAGGCCTGATCGGATCGTATAACGCAGAGCCTGAAACGAGCCGGTGGGTGTCTTCAGCGTACCGAATCCATCGAAGGTTACCGTATCCGCCTGGATGGTCTGCAGTTCATCATCCGGATTATCTGATAGCGTTGTGCTGATAAAGTTGTCACTAAGCTGAGCGGGAAGCTGGGTCATGATTGAACCGGAGGACGCTGATTCATAATCGCTACCCACCTTGCGGTCTACCGAATAGCCCAGGAAGTTGACGGCCGACCCGCTGATCTGGTACTGGCGATAGCCGATATTGGCCCGGTTGTCAGCCACGTATTTGGTAGCGTTGGTTACCCCACTAATACGCAGATTGGCGGGGATGGTGGTGGGAGCAATAAAATCACGTCGGCTGACCTGATCGAGCTGGTAGGTCAGATCGGCGGGCAGGGTCCAGGTCTGGGCATTGGTCAGATCGGCCTGTCCGATGACCATGGTCAGGGTACTTTCCGGATTTGAGCCGCTGTAGGTAAGCAGGGTGTTGCCTGGCTGGGCGAAGGTGTTAAAATCGGTGGTCGAGAGTTGAATGGCTGCTGCTGCGCCCAGTTTGTTTCGCCATCGGTCTTCGGTGTTGGAGATGATGTTGGCAAAGGCCAGATCATTGGCCAGATTGGTTCGTGAACTGGCCAGCAGCGTTGCTCCCTCCAGGCGATTTCGCCAGTTAGGGAACAGATTATAAGCCTGACTAATTCGGCCAGAGCCACCAGCTCTTGCACATTCTGGATTACTTGCAATTACGTCAATGACAACAGCAAATGTGAGGAGAAAAGGAAGGAGAAAGTTGGGCATAGCTAAGGCTGCTAATAGACAGTAGGTTTAAAGAAGTAGAATGGCTATTGGCAACCGCTGTATTCATAGGTGGTTGATCCGGAACCATTGCTCATGCCGGTCGTCGTGTACATTCGTTTGGTCATCATTCCGCTCTGATTCGCTGTTCGCTGATACGTATAGTCCGTCGTTTTGGTCAGTGAATCCGAAAAAGTACCTGTGCGGCTGATCCCCGAAAAGATTTCGACATGATTGGGGCAGGTATTTGGCTGCCTGTAGGGTAAGGGAAATTGTAGATTTTCCGTCACCGACGAAGTAAAGGGACTGATATAGTGATTTTTAAATTTGGTAGCGAACGAGCGGATGGGCACAAAATCGCTGCAAACCGTCCGGCTCATCAGGCGGCCCTGGTTGTCTTTGAGGTCAACACTGGTGCAGTTATCCTGGCTGTCGTAGGTGAACGTTGAACTATACCCCTCATAGGCGC
>Ga0209933_1002144_pt1 | contig 12506 bp, 10 predicted proteins | sample ThiBiot_300_biof_FD_183944 | JGI IMG/M metagenome (GOLD analysis project Ga0209933, IMG submission 183944) | Wastewater bioreactor microbial communities from Cape Town, South Africa - Thiocy_cont_300_biof (SPAdes) | ecosystem: Engineered > Bioremediation > Thiocyanate > Unclassified | place...
ATTGGTAGTAGGTTAAGATAAACTCGGGTAAGAGGTATTCAACTAAAGGCAAGAAACTTTCCAAAATGAGCTAGACTTGGGTGAAGCCACAAACCTAGAAAAATACAACGCCCTCCACAAGTATTGGCCTTGATCCACGATTTTGCCATACTGAAATTTACACATAGAAAAAGGCCCGTAACTCATTGAATTGCAGGCCTTTTTAAAGTGGAGACGGAGGGATTTGAACCCTCGTCCAGTCAAGGAAACCGACGCGCTTTCTACATGCTTAGGTACCCTTAAGATTGTCGGGAATCGGCCCGGTGTGTACCAAACCAAACCTCATCCGTAGGTGCTTGTTTCTCACTCGGCCGTTAACACCATAAACCGAGCCAGCGCTGCGTTTCGATGCCTCCTGATCCAGCCGGCAGCACGTAGGCCGGGGAGACAATGGCTATTGTTTAATCCTCCGGATTAAGCAGCCATGGCGTAGTTATACTCGCCAGTTATTGTTTTGACGATTTGTTCGGGTCGGGAAATTCCGCCAACTCCCGGCATGCTTACACGCGACCTCAGCAAGCTGTCAATTCCGGTCGTCCCCAAATTGACGCCCCATGTGGGCGTGTAAAAGGTAACCCATAAAATCGGCAGTTAGTTCGTTGCAGCCTCTATCAATTTACGCTATCTAATCTGTCATGTTTTCCCTACAGTCTGAATGTCTCAGGCTCAGGCTTTTCGACTTTCCCACTCAATCAGATATATTGCTTTTATTCATATTTTTCGGCGAATTTTACTAACAAAAGTCCGTTTGATCCGTTATCGGGTTAGGCTTTTACCCGAATCGTTTAGCCTGTCTGTTAACCATGACAATTACGTCGTTTGAAACGAACCTTTACCAGCATCTGGCCCCCTTCTTTTCGGACCATGCCTATACCCTGTTGACCGATAAAAAGCAGTTCCGCCGGGTCACCAGTAATGGATTCCAGAATATTATTCTAACCTCGGTCTTTTACCCGGACGATACCACGCTGGAAGTCAATTTTGGCTGTCGTCACGAACAGGTTGAACAAATTGCTCAGCAATTTTTGAATAGCCAGCCAGACCTTCGGCCAGATGCCAATACCCTCATTCTGTCCATGAGTCGATTAATTGGTTTTCAGAAGGCGCGGTACAAGATCCATTCGGAGGCCGATCTTTCGCTGGTGTGTGCGCAGATCGAGGATTTTTTCAGCAAACAGGGGTTCGACTTTCTGGCTACATCGGCTTCCCTGCCTATGCTTGACCAGCTACTGAACGAGTACCTCGATGAGCCTTGTCGGTACGTCTATAATCAAACCCACCGCTGCTATAAGGGGTTGATTGCTGCGCGCCTGAATCACAACCCAAATTTCGATGATCTGGTCGATCACTATCGTCACTTGCTAATTCACCAGACCCAGAACCCCTACGAGCAGATGCACTTCGAACGTCTGATTACGTATCTACAACATTATTCGGCTAATTAACAGGCTCGTTTCAGCATTGATTCTCACGCATGTTACTGACGGCCATTCATTGGTGTGGAGCCTGAACGCCAATCGATTCGTATACTTTTACTTTTTCTGATTGATAAATTGGGCCATAACCGTTGCCAAACCGGACGTAATGGGTAAAGAAGGATCACTGTAGGTTTTGAAATTTTCCAGTTTATCCGTTCCTGGAACATCTTTCAGCACATGGTTCATCTGATCGAACAACATGAGCTGGGCGTTGGGCCGGGCAGCTTTCAACTGCTCAGCATCTGTAACAGCCACCTGAAGATCTTTTTTTCCCTGTATAATCAACACGGGCCCTCGAAATGCTTTCAGCACCTGCGCTGGATCGTACTGCATCCAGGAAATCAGCCCAGGTTGTGATTTTGGCGACAACTGAGCTCTCAGGATGGGATGCTTCGGGTGAATCGTATGCCCGGCCCGTAGTGAATCCAGTGCTCCATCGACCTCAGCCTGTAAATCCTTCGGATTACCGCCCATTCGCCCCTGTTCTTTCATCACCTCGGCAATATTTCGCCCGGCCCCTGCTATGGATATAAAACCGGCCGCTTTGGTTTCCTCAGCCGCCAGCATTCCTACCAGCGATCCTTCCGAATGCCCCGCTACAAATACGTTTGAAAAGCGTTTATCGGCCTGTAGCTGCCGAATAAACCCGACGGCATCGCTGACATAAAAATCGAATCGGTGCTCTTCCGACTTAAGGGCCGTGACTGCTGCTTTCAGGTTCGTGCCAGAGCCCCGTTTATCGTATCGGGCTACAGCTATGCCTTTTTTTACCAGACTATCGGCCAGCATTTTAAAGGCATTTGACTTTAATCCGTACCCACTGTTGCAATCTCGGTCGGTTGGTCCCGAGCCTGCAATCAGCAAAACAACAGGAAACGGTTTTTTAGCCTGATCAGGCAAGGTAAGCGTACCCTCAAGCGTCAGATCGGCCCCGGCGGGCACCCCAATTTTATACTGTAATGGTTCTTCGGTTTGCGCCAAGGCGTTTAATGCAATGCCCAGCAGGCAATAAGTTTTACTGAAAACCCGACTCATGTGCGTGTACATAATAGGATGATTGAAAAATGAAGGAAAACCGACTAAGCAACGGCCCGACTACGGGCCGAGGTCTGACCGTTAGTTCAACTGATGCTTTTTCTCCTGACGGTAATAGATATACGAATACACGACGGGGATAAATGAGACCAGCAAAATGATACCCATAACGACCCAGAGTCCATAAGGCATCGGTATTACCAGGGCCAAAACCGCACTCAGTAGTCCCCCCACAACCATCAGCCGACCGCCCATGCGGTGTGTTTTACGCCAGACCGTCTCACTATCGAGTGTCCAGGGGGTACGAATGCCCACAAACCAGTTTGGTTTTACGGTGGTGATATAGTTCCCGATACCGGCCAGCATAACGCCCAATATGGCAAACAAGGGAATCAGAACCGATTGCTGGGCTACGTTGTGCTGGGCCGTGTACCACATCCAGCCAACGATGGTGGCAAAGGATAGCACCACCACAAACCGAAGTTTTTCATAGTTGGCGGATTGCAAATGCCCTTTAGGGTCAATGCCGGGTAGAAAACGGAGCGTAAGGTACAGAACCAGCGATATAGCTGCCATCACGACCGCTGCCGTCTCTTTCGGCATCGAATCATTGGGATTACCAGCAAAATCGTAATGGGTAATGATCTGAGCCGGAAGCTGATTCCAGATTATGGCCAGATAGATGAAAGGAGCCAGCAAGGTTCCGACCATCAACAGTTCGGTAGACGTGGACGTTGTTTTCATGGTTGATAATGCTGTTAAAAGACAGGGGTTGACAATCGATTTAGTGCGTGTTTTTAAGGGGCGTCTTCTCAGACTCGGGTGCTTTCTGAAAACTGAGCAGCCAGGCCAGCAACTCGTCCATTACTGTCGTATTCAGCGAGTAGTTTACGAATTGCCCCTGCTTAGTGGCTTCCACCAGCCCGGCCTGCCGCAGCAAATCGAGGTGGTGCGAGATACTGGGCTTCGTCATATCGAATCGCTCGGCAATGTCACCGGCGTTTAGGTCGCCCTCGCGCAACAGGTCCAGTATCTGTCGGCGAGTCGGGTCATTTAAGGCTTTGAAAAGGGTATTCATCAGCAGGCGATTAAACTATTAGACAAATATCTAATTAATCATTTAGACAAATATCTAAATACATACAAAAGGCGTTAAACAAGGATATATGGCGATATAAGCTGATGAGTGGTAAGTCTACCGTTTTATCACACTGATATTTCCACTACTTTCCATGTAGCATGACTTTACGTCGTCGAGTTGATCCACGCCCTGCTCCCGCAGCATCCCCATCAGTTCGGAGGCTGTAATGAGTTCTTTCTTCATATTCTGCCGCAACAGAATTCCATCCCTGACTAATAGAACGGGGTCCGGCTCCCCTATTTTGGCAAAGAAAATAGATCGATACCCTAGCCAGTTAATCGCATAATCCCAGAGTACGAGGGTGCCGACCAGGATAAACCCTTCGGTAACGGAGGTATACTCTCCCGCCATGGCGTTCTGGGCAGCATCCGAGATCAGCGTAATCAGTAGCAAGTCACTAATCCCCAATTGACCAGCCCCACGACGAAAAAATCGAATGTATAAAAAGCAGAACCAGTAGGTGATCGTTCCGCGAATGATTACTTCCCAAATCGACATACTGGGCACAAACATATCGTGCCAGTTAATGTCGGATACCAGTATGGTTGTCATGACTGATTAGCTGTGTATATGCTTTATAAACCTGATTATGAACCGTACAGTTTTCGGAACTTCCTGACGTTTTTTATCCCGTTCGGCTGTCAGCCGTCTTTCGTTTGCCCCATCCGTTCTTTGAAGCAGTGCTTTATCGTATCTATTTTGGCGTTACCTTTGCAGGCATCCCGACTTCATTGGGCGCTTTTGTCAATGAACCGGGTATCGAATTCGTTTTTTAATCGCTGATTACACGCTAATGAAGCCGCTCCAGATTCGACTAACGACCCTCTCGGTCATTGTTCTTACTACTGCCCTGTTCCGCCTGCTACCCCACTGGCCTAATTTTACGCCGGTAGCCGCTGTAGCCCTTTTTGGGGCTGCTACGTTCGAGCGGAAATGGCTGGGGCTGGCCATACCCCTGGCGGCTATGCTCCTGAGCGACGCGCTGATTGGCTTTCATGGTAGCATGGGTTCAGTTTACACCTGCTTTCTGCTGACCTGGCTGCTTGGTCTTTGGGCCGGACGAGGAACAAGCTCCCAAAAGCCATCGGTTAGTCGCATTGCCCTTGCTTCTGTTACCTCGTCGATCCTGTTTTTTCTGATCACCAACTTTGCCGTTTGGTACGGAAGTTCATACTACCCCCAAACGATGCCGGGCCTGATGGGTTGCTACGCAGCCGGACTGGCTTTTTATGAGGGTAGTTCTTTCTTTTTGAACGGTGTGTTTGGCGATCTGTTTTTCAACACGATTCTGTTTGGCGGTTATTACCTGCTTCAACAACAGTTTACGGTACTTCGCCCGGCCCGACGCTAACCCATTACGGTTTCGTTCCATTCAACGTCTTGCTGCTTTTTGAATCGGCAAGACGTTTTTTTTGCGCCAAGGGCTGGCTAAAGGGCTAAATCGAACCAATGCGCCGTTGTTCAGGTTTCCGCGTTATCTTTAGTGGCCTTACGGTCTATGCTTCTTTCGATCTGATCGATTTCATTAACAACCTGTTCATCAATAACCTGCCAATTTTCCGATATGCCCCATACACTCTTCCGAAAAACAGCTCTCTTTCTGCTCATCCTTCCGGTGCTGGTAGCCTGTCATCGCCCACCAGCCACCCAATCGGTTTATTACCCGCCCAAAGGCGATTGGGAACATCGTGCTCCCAACAAAGTCGGTATGGACGCAGCTCTGCTGGATCAGGCCGTTGCGTTTGCCAAAACAATGGAAACCACCCAGATGACACCCAATTTTTCGACGCAGGAGGAAATCTTTGGAAAACTGCTAGGCCCTATGCCTGCCAGTCGGGCAGCTACCAACGGCATTATTCTCCGGCATGGGTACATCGTTGCCGAATGGGGAGATACCCAACACCCGGACCCAACCTATAGTGTAGCTAAAAGCCTGTTGTCGACAGTAGCGGGAATTACGATCGAACGGGGTATGATCCCAGACATCCATGACCCGGTTGGTAAACTCATTCACGACGGTGGCTATGATTCGGAGCAGAACAAAACGATCACCTGGGAAAATCACCTCACCCAAACCAGCGAGTGGGAAGGTAGTCTGTGGGGCAAGAACAGTGATTTTGTCGGGAAAGAGGCCTTTGGCAAAGGCGAACGTAAACCGCGAACCCTACAGAAGCCTGGCACTTTCTACGAGTATAATGATGTTCGGATCAATCGGTTTGCGCTATCGCTGCTGCGGTTATGGAAAAAGCCACTTCCAGCGGTTGTCCGGGATGAAATCATGAATCCAATTGGCGCATCCGATACCTGGCAATACATCACCTACCCGAACGCTGTAGCCGAAGTCGATGGAAAATCGATGCCTTCGGTGAGCGGTGGTACGCGCTGGGGGGGTGGTCTCTGGATCAACACCCGCGACGAAGCGCGTTTCGGCTACCTGTTCCTGCGTCAGGGGCGCTGGGCCAATCGGCAGATCGTTTCCTCAAACTGGGTCAGGCAGGCCACTACACCCAGCCCCAATGGCCCCGACTATGGGTATCTGTGGTGGCTCAATACGGGCACTAGCTCAACGGGTAAAAAAGCCTGGCCCGACGCTCCAGCTACGAGTTATGCAGCCATCGGTGCTGGCTCCAATACCATCTGGATCGACCCGGAGCACGACATGGTTATTGTCTGGCGGTGGCATAATGGCAACCCAAATGAATTAATCAAACGAGTATTGGCAGCTGTAAAAAACTGATATTGGAATGAAGTTTGCCTGGATTTATTAGAACGCAGATTTTTATGATGGCCATGATTTACACAGATCTTAATCAAGCAAAAAAATCTGTGTTCTATTCCCTTTAATCGTGCCGAAGTTGATGAACCTGTACCGTTTTATACTCGTACTTATTTTGCTGGGATTCCGTTCTAGCCTGGCGCAATCGCTGTATCAGGGTCCCCAGCCGGAAACCCTGTTCACGAGTGCCGCCGAAAAAGAATTCCTGACTGAGTTTGCCAACAAGTTTAAAGCCGACTATGATGCACCCAGCCAGTATGCGAAACTACAGGCCACCGGAATCGACGCTTGGGAAATGAGCCTGTTCGATGCCCGCAAAGCGCAGTTAGCATTCTACAAATCACATCCAAAGGAGAATACGTTTTCGGATGCGTTCCGGAAATTTATTGACGCCCGTATTCGCTGGAACTATTGGCATTTACTGCTGGCTTATCCGATCATTCGTGGAAATGCCCAGCCTAGTCTGGCCAGTCTGAACGCACTCCCTTCGGTAATGACTGAGGAACTGGCTTCACTTACTGTTAACGACGAAGCCGCCTTACCAGCCGATTCGTACCAGAATTTTCTGTTTTATTACGTCACCTATTTTAATGCCAAAGCCCGGAATTTTGTAAAATATACAACTGCCGACATCCAGACCAGCCTGCCCGATAAAGCATCGTTTGCCCGCCAGCGCTTAACCGGAAAGCCCTATCAGTACGCGCTGGCCCGGTTGCTGGTCGAAAACTGTGAAAAAGCCACTCCTTCGTCGGTAAGGGACGTTTTCAACCTGCTCAACGCTACGCCCAATGCGGCAGGGTATGCCACTGCTGTAAAAGCCCGTTGCGGTGAGGTAATGGCCCGAAAAGATGAACCTGTCGCAACAGCCTCTAAAAAACGGACGATAGCCCCGAATACGTTCTCCTTCGTCAATCAATCGGGCGAACCCGTTATACTCGACGATTTTAAAGGGAAAGTCGTTTATCTGGATGTGTGGGCAAGCTGGTGCGGACCCTGCCGGGCTGAATTTCCCTTCTCGAAACAGCTTCAGGAACGCCTAACCCAAAAACAGAAAGAGCAGATCGTCTTCCTCTATCTATCGATCGACGATAACGAAGATATCTGGAAACGTGCCCTCAATACGCTTCAGCTCCAGGGCGAACAGGGGCTTTCGACGGGCGGCTGGAAATCGCGGACTGTTCAATATTTTGGTATACAGAGTATTCCCCGGTATATCCTAATCAATAAAAAAGGACAGATTGTCGATGACAACGCCAAACGGCCCAGTATGACCGACGCCCTGCTACAGGATATATTGAAACTGACGGCTGAATAGCTAAAATCAGTGACCAATCAGTTGCAGATAAAGCTCCTCTACCTGTTTTCTGGCCCAGTCCGTTTTGCGTAAAAAGGTCAGGCTGGATTTAATGCTGGGGTTACTGATAAAGCAGTTGATTCGGATCTTTCGGCCTAATCGTTCCCAGCCATAATGGTCTACCAGTTCGGTCAGAATGGCTTCCAGCGTTTTTCCGTGCAATGGGTTATTGGGTTGAGCGTTCATTTCTTTCGTGTTCGGGAACAACAAATATACGGCAGGAAGGATGTATAAGCCTTTCAAGCGTTTCCGATAATCCGGTAGTCCCCTCTACTGCCCCTGAAGGCCTGGCAAACTTCATGAAGTGTTTAGTTGTCCAATTGCATGAATTGGTATAACTTACCTTCGAGTATGTGACAACACCAACCTGTTCTAAGTCTAAAACTTGATTTTACTTATTTGGACCGGCTATCTAGTTACCAGATTGTGGCCATATCCTCGACTCAACTCCGTTGTATATACTTGATTTATAAAGCCAGAATCTCTGAAATTCCGATCACCACGTACAAAATTTTTCTACATTATACTCGGCACGCATACTATATTTGACGCTTATATCTACCGTGACGTAAGGAACCCACGACAAGGGTGAACATTCTGACGACATTATTATGCCTACTGCTGAACGCGAACGCATTTACGAACGAGCCGATAACAAAGGCTGGAAAAAATGGGGGCCTTATCTTTCTGAACGTGCCTGGGGTACCGTTCGTGAAGATTACAGTCCGTATGGCGATGCCTGGAATTTTGTGTCGCACGATATGGCCCGCTCTCGAGCCTACCGATGGGGCGAAGAAGGAATCGGCGGTATTTCCGATAACAAAGGTCACATTTGCTTTGCGCTGGCTTTCTGGAATCATAAAGACAATATTCTGAAAGAACGGATGTTTGGCCTGACCGGGCCGGAAGGGAATCATGGCGAAGATGTGAAGGAACTGTACTATTATCTGGACAGTACGCCTACCCACTCGTACATGAAAATGCTGTATAAATACCCGCAGCAGGAGTATCCCTACAACCGACTCATCATCGAAACCATGCGTCGGGACCGCCAGGCCCCCGAATTTGAGCTGACCGATACCGGGATATTCGATAAGAATGAGTACTTCGATATTTTTATCGAATACGCCAAGGCCGATCAAAACGACTGGCTGGTAACCGTAACCGCTCACAACCGATCCGACAAAGAGGCTCCGTTGACGCTGCTGCCCACCATCTGGTTTCGGAATACCTGGGCCTGGGGCTACGAACAATACAATACCCGGCCCATGCTGAATGGCATCGCCAACAACCAGATTGAGGTCAACCATAAGCAGTTGGGCAAATACAAACTCTACTGCGAAGATGCCGACGCGCTGCTTTTCTGCGATAACGATACGAACACCGAACGACTATACGGCCGGCCTAATGTATCGAAATACCCGAAAGACGGCATTAACAACTACATCGTTTCGGGTGGTCGGAAAGGGTTTATCAATCCCAATCAGATCGGCACCAAGGCATCGGCTCAGTATACCCGAAAAGTTCCGGCTGGCGAAAGCATCCAGATTCGTCTTCGCTTCAGCGACCAGACCCACCATACCCAGCCCTTCGCTGATTTCGACACAATCTGGAACAAACGACTCGAAGAAGCCGACGCTTTTTTCGCCGAACTCCAGAAAAATGTAGCGGATACCGAACTGCGGGCCATTCAGCGGCAGGCCTATGCGGGTATGCTCTGGAACAAGCAGTTTTACTACTATAACGTCAACGAGTGGCTCAAAGGAGACCCTAAAATGCCGGTACCGTTTCAGGGGCGCGTGTATGCCCGCAACGAAACATGGCGGCATATGTATACGGCCAATATTCTCTCCATGCCCGACAAGTGGGAATACCCCTGGTTTGCGGCCTGGGACCTGGCATTTCACACGCTGACCCTGGCCCGACTGGACCCCCACTTTGCCAAACGGCAGCTAGCCGTTATTCTGCGGGAATATTATATGCATCCAAACGGGCAAATTCCGGCTTACGAATGGAATTTCAGTGATGTAAACCCGCCTGTACATGCCTGGGCAACCTGGAAGGTATACGAGATCGACCGCGACATGAACGGGGTGGGCGATGTCAACTTCCTGGAACGGGTGTTCCATAAGCTTCTGCTCAATTTTACCTGGTGGGTCAATCGCAAGGATGTATCCGGTAATAATATCTTTGGCGGTGGCTTCCTGGGGCTGGATAACATTGGGGTATTCGACCGGAGTCAGCCGCTGCCCATGGGAGGCCGTATCGAGCAGGCGGATGGTACGGGCTGGATGGCCATGTACACACTCAATATGCTCCGTATTGCCTGTGAAATATCCCTGACCCGGCCTACCTATCAGGATATGGCCAGCAAATTCTTCGAGCATTTCCTGCACATTGCCTCGGCCATGAATAACCTGGGGGGCAAGAATATCAGCCTCTGGGACGAAGTAGATCAGTTCTATTACGATGTGCTGCACATGCCTGACCACAACGCCCGGTTACTTAAAATACGGTCGATGGTTGGCTTGATTCCTCTGTTTGCCGTCGAAATTCTGGACGAAGCCCTGCTCTCCAAACTCCCTGACTTCAAACGCCGGGTTGAATGGGTACTGACCAACCGGCCAGACCTGGCTTCGCTGGTATCGCGCTGGCACGAACCGGGTAAGGGCGAAACGCACCTGCTGAGTCTGCTTCGTGGCCACCGGATGAAGATGATCCTGAAACGGATGTTCGACGAAACCGAGTTTTTATCGGACTATGGCATCCGGGCCTTATCAAAACACCACGAAAAAACGCCCTACCAGTTTGAATTGAACAGCGAAATCTTCCAGGTTCGTTATGTAGCGGCCGAGTCGGAAATGAGCATGTTTGGCGGTAACTCCAACTGGCGTGGCCCGATCTGGTTTCCGCTCAACTTTCCGCTGATCGACTCGCTCCTGAAATTTTACCAATATTATGGCGATGATTTCGAGGTAGAATACCCTACCAATTCTGGGCAGGTGATGAGCCTGAAAGAAGCCGCCATGCACGTAGCCGAACGTCTGATCAACATTTTCCGGCGCGACGAAAATGGTCGGATTGCTGCCTACGGCGCGGATACAATTTTACAAAATGACCCGAATTTCCAGGGCCTGTACTTGTTCTATGAGTACTTCAATGGCGATAATGGGATGGGCCTGGGCGCCAGTCACCAAACCGGCTGGACGGGGCTGATAGCGGACCTGATTGAATACTGGTACAAATACAAATCGGAACGGGTTACCGTTGGTGTCGAGAAATAAAAGCGAAAGCCGGATCAACATCCGGCTTTTTGCTTTTCAATATTGTGTAAACTATCAACCATTTGATCTGCCAAGTCCTATGCGCCTTTGTGTAGCCCAGACCAGGCCGTTTACCGGCGAAATAGCACGTACGATCGAGGCCCATCTGTCATTAATAAATGTAGCCACTTCGAACAACAGCGATCTTATCCTGTTTCCTGAGCTTTCGATCACCGGTTACGAGCCGACACTAGCCAATCAGCTAGCGACAACCCCCGACGATCATCGACTGGATGTGTTTCAACGGCTCAGCAACACCCACACAATCACCATAGGTATTGGTTTACCAACCAGAGCCCCGGCAGGTATCCACATAAGTCTGATCATTTTTCAACCCCATACGGCCAGACAGGTGTATTCCAAACAGTATTTACATGCCGACGAAGAACCTTTTTTTGTCGCTGGCCAACCCTTTACAGATTTTACGGTCGATAACAAGGCGATTGCCCTGGCCATTTGCTATGAACTATTTGTTCCTCAACATGCTCAGGACGCAGCAAACCGAGGAGCTAACCTCTATATGGCCAGCGTAGTCAAATCCGTGAACGGTATCGGTAAAGCCCTGACCCGATTAGCCGAGATTGCTCGTACCTATGCTATGCCTGTACTGATGGCCAACGCAGTTGGTCAGGCCGATGGCGAAGAATGTGCCGGCAAATCGTCGGTCTGGAATGCAGCAGGGGTTCTGATCGGTCAACTCACTAGTACGGACGAAGGGCTGCTACTGTTCGATACCGATACGCAGGAAGTTATTGCCGTAACGCTTCCGTCTGCCAGCATGTAGCAAAAAAACGGGCGACCCATTCAGGCCGCCCGATGAATTAAAGAATCAATCCGCTTCGCCGGAGCATTGCTTTAGGCGATGGTTCACGACCCCGGAATTTTTTATACAGTTCCATTGGTTTTTCGCTACCACCTTTTTCAAGTACGTTTTTGCGAAAGCTATCGGCAGCGGCTTTATTGTCCAAGCCACCTTTTTCCTTAAAGAATTCAAACGCATCGGCATCCAGCACTTCACTCCATTTGTAGCTGTAGTACCCCGCCGAATAGCCTCCCGCAAAAATATGTGAGAATGCCGGGCTAAAGGCCACCCCATCGACATGAGGGAATAAATTAGCGACCGAGTCGATTTTGTTTTCTACCTGCGAAATGCTCTCGCCGGTTGGTTTCTGACTGTGGTAATACATATCGACCAGACCAAACCGCAACTGACGCAGGTTGGCCAGTCCGGCCAGGAAGTTCTGGCTGGCACGGATTTTCTCGATCAGCTCATTAGGAATTACTTCGCCTGTTTGGTAATGCTTCGCAAAGAGTTTAAGCGCTTCAGGGTCATAGCACCAGTTCTCCATTACCTGCGACG
>Ga0209933_1002146_pt1 | contig 12474 bp, 9 predicted proteins | sample ThiBiot_300_biof_FD_183944 | JGI IMG/M metagenome (GOLD analysis project Ga0209933, IMG submission 183944) | Wastewater bioreactor microbial communities from Cape Town, South Africa - Thiocy_cont_300_biof (SPAdes) | ecosystem: Engineered > Bioremediation > Thiocyanate > Unclassified | place...
ATACGTGATGCTGTTCCACGGCTCCGGGCCATTGAGTGAAGAGGAGGGCGACTTCGACAAAAATGCGTCCATCGGCATTGCCTGGAGCGATGACCTGCTGACCTGGCAATGGCCCGCTCAAAACCGTTGACCAATGTCTGTACCATTCTATACAACCAAAACATATCTGAATGAAATCGAACGACCTTACCCGACGCGCTTTTTTACACCAATCCTCCCTGGCGGCCGCCAGTGTAGTTACTGCCTCATCCTTTCCCTCGCTACCCCTAAACGCGCCCAAACGTCGGGTGGCTATGGTCGGAACTGGCCACCGGGGAACCAGTATGTGGGGGACACCGGTCGTGCAGGAGTTTGGCGACATCGTTGAATTTGTCGGGCTGTGCGACAAGAACATTGGCCGGGCGAAAACAGCCCAGAAACTGATGAATGTAACCTGCCCAGTGTTTACTGATTTTGAACAAATGATGCGGGAAACCAAACCCGACCTGTTGATCGTCACCACAGTCGATGCGACCCACGATCAGTTTATCATCAAAGGCATGGAAATGGGTGCCGACATCATTACCGAAAAACCCATGACCACCGATGAAACTAAATGCCGGGCTATTCTGGAGGCCGAAAAGCGGACGGGCAAAAAAGTGACTGTCACCTTCAACTATCGGTATTCGCCCCACCGTCAGAAACTCTATGAGCTGTTGCGTGAAGGCGTCATTGGGACGATTACCTCCGTTGATTTCCACTGGTATTTAGACATTCATCATGGGGCCGATTATTTCCGACGCTGGCACCGGCTCCAGGAAAACAGCGGTTCCTTATGGGTCCACAAAGCCAGCCACCACTTCGACTTGCTGAATTGGTGGCTGGAGTCGGAACCGGAGCAGGTTTATGCGCAGGGAACGCTAGATTTTTACGGCAAAAAAGGCCCTTTCCGGGCGGAAAACTGCCGAAGCTGTTCCCACAAGAGCGACTGTAGCTTTTACTGGGACATTACGAAGGACAAACGGTTGACGGCGCTCTACATCGACAACGAGAAGTATGATGGCTACCTGCGGGATGGCTGTGTGTTTAAAGAGGATGTCAACATCGACGATAAAATGGCAGCTACCATTCAGTACGCCAATGGGGTCAATGTAAGTTATTCGCTGACCACTTATTCGCCATACGAAGGCTACCGGATTGCCTTTAACGGAACGAAGGGAAGACTGGAGGCCTGGATCAAGGAAACGGGTAAGATGCCGATTGAACCCTATGATGAACTCATGCTATCCAAAAACTTTGGCGAAGTCGAGTTCATTAAAGTGCCTCAGGCCGAGGGGCATGGTGGAGGAGACGCGCGCCTTCGGGACAAGATTTTTCGGAACCCCAACACGCCGGATGCGTTCCGCCAGACGGCCGGAAGCCGGGATGGGGCCATGGCGATCCTGGTCGGCATCTGCGCTCGAAAAAGTAAGCAAACAGGTCAGTCCGTACGTATTGAAGAAGTTTCAGGGCTGAAACCGAAAGCGATTAAAGCGTAAAGATTGTTCAATGAATAATGCACAATGAATAATGTAAAATGAACCGCACGGGCGACTCCGAATGCGTGATATTCATCTTATTATCATTGTACATTATTCATTGCGCATTATCCATTTACTTATATGATAGGTTGGTAATTGAGTAAAGCACCGCCACCTTGTGTGATTGCTTTCTTTTGTAACTACGTTTACGTTTCACGTTCAGCATGATAAAAAAGCTACTACTAAGCGGCTACTGTTGCCTGGTTGCCCTCATCAGTGTGGCCCAGCACGAAATCTCCTTGTATACCGGGCCAATCCCAAATTCGAAGCAATCGGACGTCAAGGAAATTAAACGACCCGATCAGAGTGTATCCAACGTCGTTCAGCCAACGCTCACCGTCTTCTTACCTCCTAAGAAAAAGGCCACCGGAACTGCTGTGATTGTCTGCCCCGGCGGTGGCTACGAAACGCTGGTTATGAAACGAGAAGGCTTCGACATGGCCGAAGCCTTTACCAAACTGGGCGTGGCCGCTTTTGTGATGAAATACCGGCTGCCTAATGCGAAAACCATGATCGACCCAGCCATTGGTCCGTTACAGGATGCCCAACAGGCATTGAAAATCATTCGCCAACGAGCAGCCGAATGGGGTGTCGATCCAAAGCGAATCGGGATTATGGGCTTTTCGGCGGGTGGGCATCTGGCAGCTACGGCCGGAACACATTTTCAGAAGCCAGTGATCGACAACCCGGAAGCTATAAATCTGCGCCCCGATTTTATGATCCTGATTTATCCGGTAATTAGCCTTTCGGCTGACATTGGAAGTGCCAAAAACCGCAAAAACCTGCTGGGCGAATCACCGAAACCGGAGCAAATTCAGCTCTATTCCAACGAATTGCACGTCGATAAAGCAACCCCGCCAACGTTCCTCACTCATGCGGGAGATGATTCGAAGGTACCCGTCAAAAATAGCCTGGTCTTTTATGAAGCGCTCCAGCAGAATGGTGTTCCAGCCGACCTGCATGTATATCAGAAAGGCGAACACGGCTTCGGCAAAACCCCAATGTTTGACGAATGGTTTGGGCGCATCCATCAATGGATGAAAGATGCTAGTTTGCTAACTCCCTAATCAAGATGAGATGATGCCATGGTCGGAGTAAGTTTATCTCGTTTCAATCAGTAATCGATCTGGTTTCTCCAGGGTTCACAAACTAGCAGATAACTCGTTTGAGCTTTTTAGGGAAAATCAAAAAAGAGCGTTTTTAAGATTACTCCCTTTTGTTAAATTAACTACTTTGTAAAGCGTACTCACAAGTAGTTTCTATGCAAATGAAAATCATTCTGACATATCTTCTGGTAGGTTTAACGTTGTCACTAGCCCAGGCACAGACGGCTCCTCGTGCCCGTGATCTCGGTATCCCACTCGATGGAACACCAGGGCGATACAATGCTATCACCGATGTGAAAGGCGTTGAAGTAGGTATGGTTACGCTTATTTCGGGCAATGGCAAACTGGATGTAGGAAAAGGGCCTGTTCGTACGGGCGTTACGGCCATTTTGCCGCGTGGTAAAACCTGCGATCCTGTTTTTGCAAACTGGCATACGCTCAATGGAAATGGCGAAATGACTGGTACCACCTGGATAACCGAATCCGGCTTTCTGGAAACGCCGATTCTGATTACCAACACGCATAGTGTGGGGGTAGTCCGGGATGCGACTGTAGCCTGGGAAGCCCAAAACAAGTTTTACAAGGACTTAGGTAATGATATCTGGTTTTCGTACCCACTTGTTGCCGAAACATACGATGGTATGCTAAATGATATCAATGGCTTCCACGTTAAGAAAGAACATGTGATGACTGCTCTCGATGGGGCTAAAAGCGGTTCCGTGGCGGAAGGTGCCGTTGGCGGTGGCACAGGTATGGTTTGTTTGGGCTTCAAGGGAGGGACGGGTACATCATCGAGGGTAGCAAATGGATATACCGTTGGTGTATTGGTTCAGGCTAATTTCGGGAGCCGGGCGCAATTGACCATTGCGGGTGTACCTGTGGGTAGGGCGTTGCTCGATACCTTGGCCTGGCAACTCAACGGCGAACAAATTTATGGGAAGCCGAAAGCGAAACAATCCGACGAGCGAGGTTCGATCATTGCCATTGTGGCAACCGATGCTCCTTTACTGCCACACCAGTTAAAACGCATTGCCCAACGGGTTTCGCTGGGCATTGGTAAAATGGGTGGAGTCGGCGGTAATAGTTCGGGCGATATTTTTCTGGCCTTTTCGACGGCAAACCCCGGCATATTTGATCGAAAAGCTAAGACAAAGTCGGTGGAGATGCTAACGAATGATCAAATTGACCCCTTGTTTACGGCCACCGCCCAGGCTACCGAAGAAGCTATCCTGAACGCGCTGGTAGCGGCCAAAGACATGAGAGGTATCAACGACAACTTCATTCCAGCGTTACCCCACGAAACGATCCGCAAGGTGTTAAAGCAGTATAATAGGCTGAGTAAGTAGAGGATTCTCCTGTAGTAGCTGTGGTGTCGGTTGCTGCAACCGATACAGCGAGGTTTCTCAAAACCTTGTGCGTCGGTTTAGAGAATAGCAGTCTTGATTACTACGCTACTTCGTAACCCGTTTATACTTCTCGATAATGATGTGATCGATACCCAGCTTTTCTACTTTCTCAACTCCTTTCTGAATCAGCGTGTCGTTCGAGATGTTGACAACAAACTCGAATTTGTGGTTTTCCCAAGCCTTATCGCTAAAATAGTCCAGATTTTCGGTGTATACGCTGTCTTTCAGCGTATAGCTGCCACCACCTGCCGTGAACTGATTCGTAGAATCTTTCGGTGGGTTAATGGCGTGATTGAGGAAGGCAAAATGTGTTGGATTAATAATCTTGATCATTTTGTGGGTCGGGTCGAACGTAGAAAAGCTGGAATCTTTCTCGATCGTTGTGGCCGATACCAGCTCCCAGGTCCCGATAATCGGTGAGTCAGGCTGTTTGGTGGAGCAGGCCGATAGGGTAGTGATGGCTACAAGCAATAAAGGGATAAATCTCATGTTTTGCGAGCGATGCGATGATTTATAAGAAAGCAATCGATACACAGTTTTACCCAAAATAGAACACAGATTTTTATGATGATTATGATTTACACAGATCATAATCATCATAAAAATCTGTGTTCTATTTTTTATTGAACTTCGGCCGGTTCAAACGTACAGAGCGACGCTACGTGGGCTTTACTGCCGTCGGTTACCCAGGAGTCTAACTGAGCTGGGTCTTTCATCTGCTGACCACGATAGCGAGGGACTTCGATATATCCGCATTTTACATCGGAAAGGGCCGACATATCGCTCCAGAGCTTTTCAATTTGTGCGACCGGGTAAATATCTTCCTGGCCATGTCCCCATCGGTATTTTACATCTTTGATGGTTACGTAAGTTGGCATTCGATGCGCTACACTTCGTACGGCTTTGGCCAGTTGAGCGTCGTCGCTGGTTTGCAGATCGGCACGGGTAAGGCCGAAGAGTTGGAGCAACGGATCAACCTGAATCCAGGTCGTATTGGTGTTGTAATAGCTCAGATTTAGCTCGTCCTCTTCGCGGGGCTGAGCCAGTCCTTCCAGTAGCCGAAGTTGTCCATTGACTCGGGCGAGCCCACCCCCTCGGTCTTCGATACGACGGGGTACGACTTCAAACGTAAGCGTATTTCCCGATTCAAGGTGATGGCCTAAAGCCGCTGGATTGACGTCGGCACCGAGGGTGTCGATGTTATGCAGCATGATCGTTTCTACCTGTGGCTGTTCGGCCAGTACCTTTGCCAGCACCCCATTGCGTAACAGGTTCGAAACTTCATACCAGTGGCCCAGGGGCGAGAATCGTTGTGCTGCAATATTATCGACATAATCGCTGCCTTCTCCTTTCGATTTGGCCCAGGCAATCATCGACTGACGTACTGCATCCCGAACCTTCTGTTTGTTCTCATCGAGGGTTTCCTGGGGCATATCTTCCCACAAAAACCGTAAATCGCGCTCCATCGGTACAAAACGTTGCCCAATCGAACGGCCCGGCGATAGATAAGTAGGTCCCTGATACCCGAAATTACCCGTTTGTGTTAGTTTTTTTCGGATGGGTTCGTGAGTTAGGTAACTCGTTGCTACGATGTAGGGAATCGGAGCATTATACCGTTCAGAAACTTTACGGGTTTTGGCCAGATGAATCTCCAGAAAGCTCCGGTGCACACCGTCAATTTCAACAAACGGGTTGATAGCCTTAATAACCCCGGCCCCTTTGGTCCATCGACTCCCTACGCCAGCCGCCAGGCCCATAATAGCCACCTTACCTGCTCGTATGGCCGCTTCGCCTGTCTGGACAGCTGATGTTATTGATTCGAGCGGGACAAGGTCACCCGGTAGTACGTCATCAATCGTGGTTTCGGCCGATAGTCGGTTACGCGATAGGCCAATGCGCCCCTTTTGTAGTTCTTCCCGAATTTCGTTGTGCTGAATGTAGTCGAACCCGTTTTCTTTCTTGATCTGGTCGGCTTTCTCATTTTCGACGCTTCGGTTGCCCTGTGAAGTTGGGTCCGATACCTTAAATAAGTTGCTGACGATGGTCCGTAACAATGGATACGCCAGGTTATTTTGGTCGCAGTAGGTTGTAAAGTAATCGATTTCGGCCCGGCGAACGTAGGGGATTGATTTTGGGTCTTTACGGACTAGTTCCGATACCTGAATACCGTAGTACTGTTCGGGCATCATGGCCTGGTTTCCTTCCAGAAGATTGGCCCAGGTGCCTTTGTTGTTGATACTCCAGTTGTATACGACCGGCTCCATAGCAAAGGGCAGCGAGTCGGAAAGTTCGTTTTTCGTTTTCCGAAGCATCTCCAGCACCTGTACTTTGTAGTCTTCGTAATGGGCCGGATTGACAAACATGCCCATACCCCCCCCCGACATACCGCCCAGCATCAGGAATCCATAATAATCGTCGCCGATTTGCTTCTTCGCTTTGGCAATGATCTGTTCCGTGAAATAGGTGGAGGCCCAGGGAATAATGGTTTTGATCGGGTATTCCCAGTTGCGGGCAGTATTCTGGCCCAGTTTCTTAATATCACCTTCTTTAATGGCACTCAGGATGTTATCGAAAATCTGGTTTGTTTGCTGGCGGGCATCCCATTCGTTACCACCCCGAAGCAGGTATTTCTCGGTAACCATCTCCAGAATAGGCCCAACGTTGGAGGCCATACCGCCATGCATCAATACCAATGAGTGCATGATTTTCTCCTGAATGTCGGGGTGGATGTCTTCGCCCTGCAACACCCGGTGGCGGGGTAATAATGTGCCCCGGCTGATGCCGTATTCGGGGTCACCTTCCTGGGCAAACGTACCCTGAATGGCTTTGATGCCCGGCCAAACGCCCCCCGAGTCCTGCCAGCCACCGCCCGAACCGCCGATCCATTCGCCCAGAATAGCCCGGGAGGCTACCAGACGTCGCTCATTTTCCTGCAAGCCACCTTCCAGCCGTTGCGTTTGGCAGGTAGCCCGCATTAGCAGGCTGATAATGGAGCCCAACAGGTTGGTCGATACCGCAAACCGCGAACCTTTCGGAATATCGTTGACTTTCGTGACCAGTTCAATGCCCATTCCCGGTGCCACAATCCGGGCCAGAATGTCGGCCAGCGATTGGTTGGTTCCTTCGAACGAAGGCGGAATCAGACCCGAAGCAATTACACCCGCTTTAACCAGACTCAGGTAGTCATTCCCGAAGTTGAACAGATCGTCGAGATCGTGAATGTCTTTGGTTGTGTTCAAATCGACACTAGTCAGGCGAAGAACGGGTTCAGGAATGGCCCGGACATAACAGTTCAGCGGTGGGCGAATGTCTTTGTCACGACCGAATACACCCAAGTCGATGGAAATATTGATGACACGAGCTCCTTCGGGATAGTCCATACCCAGAAAGAAAATGTCTGACCAACCGCTATGGGTTAAGTCCATCCGCACGGAGGTTTGCTCGTGCAGAATAGGGTAGAAGAGGGAGTTGTCCGGGCGTTGGAGCAGACGGGGATGAATGCGAATCGGATGCTCAGCCTGATGACCTACCCGAAACATCCACTGGTTGCCTTTGCTGGAACGGACGCTTTTACGAACCTGATCGGCCAGGGTCTGAAACGACAGTTGATGATAGCTGTCGGCTAGCGCACTTAGTAAAGTAGCGTTTGGGCCTTGTTTATCTAGTTCCTGCAAAAATGTGGCAATAGCCTGTTCGAACCGACGCGACAGCAAATCATCGAAACCAGCGTAGGGGATTTTTCCAATAGCCGGAATTTCGTTGGTTTCCATCAGGAAGAAACGAAACCCGGCATACAGGAAAAGAATGGCTCGGACTTTATCGTACAGGTTTGGAGTCGACTTTCGGAAGGCATCCAGTTCGCGCAGCGCCTTTAGTAAACTATTGGCAGATAAATTTCGGCTGAGGTCAAAAAAGGATCGATTACGAATAGCAGGATCTGTAGACGTAATGGTTTCTATAAATATATTCATGTTGATTTCGGCTAAACAGAATAGCGCTTCTTGGGATCAGTGGATTCGGCTATCGGCTAGTTAGCAGTAAGTTGTGCCTTTCGCGAATTAGCTTCGGCCAATAGTTCGACCATCGACGTCAGCGTTTCGTCGTGAGCCACTCCTGCCAGACCGAGGGCCATCTGCGCCCGTAGAAGTCCCTGCCGCCCACTTAAGTCGTATCGATTTCCCTTGACCTCGAGCGCCAGGTATTTTTCGATATGGGCCAGTTCCTGAAGGGCCGGTGTCAACGGAATGTTGGTGCCATCCTGCGCGATCTGTATTTCCAGCAGGCTGAATACTGTTGGGGTAAACACGTGCATACCGAAGAAGCATAGGTAGTAACCAACCCGCAAACCGGGTGTCTGGAGTTCAAGCTCAGCTACGCTCAGCGAGGGTTTCTCAATAAGTCGTTCAATCTGGTACACCCCATTCATGCCGGGTATATGCTTGCCCGTAAGTGTGCCATACCGACCGATCTGATGCTCGATGGTTGGGTTAACGGCCGATACAGAGCAATTTTCCTGTACAGCCAGTTCGATGAGTTGGGTAGCACACCGTTTGCTGGTCAGATTGGAGATGTACAGGTAGTCGCCGAGGAGGAGCAGAAACGGTTCATCAGCTACAAAGTCTTTGGCACAATAAACGGCGTGACCATACCCCAGCGGTTCTGGCTGCTCGGCAAAGCGGACCCGACTGATGAGGTTGTCTATTTTATCTGCTTCTTCCTGGGCCCAGTCAACGTTTTTGTAGGATTTGATCAGGTTATCACGCAGAGAAGTAAAGGCGTTGATATACCGGTCACCATCGCCTGGGGCACACACCACGCAGATTTCTTCAATACCGCTTAGGAAAGCCTCTTCGGCAATAGCCTGAATAACGGGTTTGTGCAGCCCATCGGTATCGATGATGGGCAGCATGGCTTTCTGTATTGTATCGGCAACGGGGTATAAACGTTCTCCGCGTGCAGCTGCGGTAATGACGGCTTTTCTAATTTTCATGTAGCAGATGTATTTCCAACGAAGATAGAGTAACGGCAATCACTTAACCAAGATGCGTACGTATAGATTTATTATCCGACAGGAGAGTAGACGTTTCTAAACGACTCACGTCGGGTTCATTTTAGCGGTAGGAAGTTACATTGAAAGCTACACCGATTTTTATACCACCCCAGCGATGAGGCATTCCCGTTTCGAATTCGCGGGTAAGCAACGACTGATAATATTCCAGGTAAAGTTTTTTGTATCGAAACACAGCGCCATAATTTGCCTGAAATGTAGTCCGCGTCAGTTGATCGGCCGGAATTACGTACGGGCTACTGCGGTTAAATAACCCACCTTGCAGGGTAGCATCATAGGCAACAATACTAACTAAAGGCTGGGCATAGGCATACAATTGCAAGCGCTTACTGGTCGTCGTCTGGCTAAACGGTGAATCGAATCGACCTAGTATGACCGCAACTCCTGTTTGTGCCCGATTCAGGAATGTGCCGACCTGAACCTGGGCAGTAGCGCTTACCGATAGCGCATGACGATAGGCATATAGCTGCTTTTCGTAGGTAAGGTTGTAATTCAAAATGGCATCGTTGCGAATCTGGTGCTGCCAGCCATGTGGTTCAACACCGTTGATGAGCCGATGAATAGCCGCCTGCATTTCGTAGCCAAACGCAATCGGCCCTACCATACCCGTACTGAGCAACGATGACACGCGAACCCGACGCAGTGTATCAGTGGATATGCTAAACGTTTTGACGAGAATGCACGCAGCAAACGGACGATCTCCTACCAGGATCGCATCGCTTCCAAGGGTAGTGGGCGTAAACCCAAAATGCTCCAACGACAGGCCATATTGGATCGGATTCCCTTTTAATGTAACGAGCAGTTTCGTGAGGGGATTTTTTCGGAGTGCCGGATTAACAACTTCAACATTGTAACCCTGCGTATAATATCGGTCTGTTGCCGTAAAATAGTCGTTGTCGTAGTGAAAACGGAAATAATTATCGGAGCCCATTTGCCGAAACGATGCCGTATTATCGATGCGTTGCGCCACATTTACTAGTGGGAGCAAGCATCCCAGAATAGCCAGATAGATCGTATGTTTCTGCATAATGATCTATCTACGCCCATCCTACATTATCGGATTGATTGGCCTACTAACTCACACCAGGCAACTGATTCCTTCAAGCTTCTGCTCAGCTTGAAGGAATCTTGCTTTTGGGCATTTCGATAAATCTAAAAAATCACTTGATTACCTCACTAATCAGTATCATCGGACTGACATTGGTGTACTTGGGGAAATCGGCCCGTATGGCGTTTATATTTGGGGAGATAGCCGCCTGATAGTCAGCCAGGCTCTTTACATAGAAACTTCCGATAGCCATAAAAGGTAGTGGCGAGTTGGGCGTGCCATTTGAAACACCTTTGTCTATAGTATAACGCACCAGGTTGGCCCCTAACAAACCGGCTACAAAGGGCATATGGCTTTTCTCATAATAGTCCATATCGAAGGTTTTACCTTCTGCGTAAGGATAAAAAATGGAAACTTTAATCAACCCCTTATCGCCAGCATCCGCTTTACTACTGGTTTTTGAATCGAGTTTTTGTTGGGCAAATGCTGAAAAACAGGTGCCAAGCACTAATAAGACTAGTATGAGCTTCATTTTCATAATGGTAGTTTGAAATTGTCCTACGCGAAGCTACTAAAATGCAACGAAAATCGGCCTTGCCCAGCCGAATGTAATGGGTAGGATCGCTGATCCGCTTTTGTATTATGAAAAGCAGTCTACCTAACGGCCACAAAGGCTAACGGTTGTGTTTTCGAATTTTAATTGTCTGATTGTGGGGGCACCAGAAAGTTGAGCCCTAGGCTGACGATGAATACTAGCAAACCCAACATGAAATACACCATATTATCCATTAGTCTAAATTTAACGTATTCAAATTAACTCTGTCGCAAACCTTGACTTGTCGGAATGGTTGACCCGTCAGTCGAAACTTGAGTAGCGAGCTAAAAGCGCATCGTCAATGAGAGGTTTCACCTGCCATACCAGAATCGGAACCCAGGCTTTTTTGTTTGGCTAATTCATCCAACACCCCGAGTGTTAATGGCGAATTAGCTACGCAAAACAACCAATGTTGCTCTGACCTTTACTCCATTATTTAGATGTATTATTGAACTTTAATTATCTGATAGTCAGGATTATTTAAAAAGGCAATCTAACAGTTCTTCTGGATTCGTTCGCCCGCGAATTCGGTGACTGTCGGATTGAGTACTCTACCTTCGAGAGATGGTTTCTTATCAGCGGAAGTCAACCCATGCGGAGCGAACCAATTATGCCTGACATCCAAGAATTACATTTTCATTTTTACTCCTTTGGGTAAAGTGAATTCAGAATCATCTAATTTCTTTGGTTCCACTTTGACAGCTTCAGATTTCCAAGTGTATTGTGGATTTTCTATGATGAACGCCAAAGGTAATGCTCCATTAGAGGCTTGTAGGTAATCTATCCAATTGCCGAACTTATGCTTTGAAAACGTCTCAATGTTCACTTTCATTGATTCATCGTAGTAGTACGTTGTTTTGGATGAATTGCCTGTCAGCACAACGCCCTTGCATTTACGCCCCAAAACATCAAATGTACCTTCTAATGTTTCAACTTTGGTAATCTTACCTGATTCGGTGCTGCCATCAAAACTTTGAGCAGTATTGTTACCGTCAACGCTGTAATATTTGTTCTCATCACTTCGATAGAGCTGCATTGTTATCATCTGTCCGTTCATCAAAGATTTGTAATGCTTAGCATTGATGTAATAATCTTGCTCGGTTCCCATCATTTTTGCTGCCGACGCCGTGATGTCCTGACCATTAGGCAAAAAGAAACTGTTCTTGTAGAGGATACGCCCCTCAAAGTATTGGGCGATAGCATTAAAATTCAAAAAACTAAGGATAGTCAGGTAAACCAACTGTTTCATATATGCTTGTTTAATGTGCACTAAATTTACCTTATTGGGGTGTTCAAACTGTCAAACGCCACCCGCCGAACGAGCCTAAATCGTTCTATCGCGGGACGTGCCACTTGTCGCATACGAGTCCACGGCTACGTGATTGGCTTTTTTGTCCACCCAACACCCACAGGGATTGATGGTGGGCGCAAAACTCAACTAAACAACCGTACCTGAACCTTTACACCGCACCGGCGGTCCGGCCCTGTTTGGATGTACGCATGCTCTTTAATATACTGATAATCAGCCAGCTTGAAAAGTACTCATCAGGCCCAATTCTACTCCGGTGATGCCAAATTTAACCAGCTTTTTCTTGATCTGGCGAATCTGTAGCTGTTTCACTTGCGCTACGTCTCTCACCAGCTTGGTCGGCTCGTAGGCTTCCCCCGTCGTCAGTATCTTATAAACTACTA
>Ga0209933_1002147_pt1 | contig 12463 bp, 13 predicted proteins | sample ThiBiot_300_biof_FD_183944 | JGI IMG/M metagenome (GOLD analysis project Ga0209933, IMG submission 183944) | Wastewater bioreactor microbial communities from Cape Town, South Africa - Thiocy_cont_300_biof (SPAdes) | ecosystem: Engineered > Bioremediation > Thiocyanate > Unclassified | place...
CGTGCTAGGCATCGACCGCAAAACAAGGTCGGGAGGAACGACATGTATGGCGATCTGCACGTGATCTCGGCGAAGGGCGCCGAGGCGGCGCTGGACCTTCGCGGCGGCCATGTCCGCCGCTTCGCGGTCGCGGGCGACGGAAGGACGATCGAGCCGACGCACACCGCGCCCTGGGTCGAGGACGGCGCGATCCAGGAAGACGAGAGCATCCTTCCGAACCTCCGCTATCTCTCCGGCGACTTCTTCTGCGCCCCGTTCGCCGATGAGGGTCCCGACGGCGCCCCTTCGCATGGCTGGCCGGGCAATGCCCGCTGGAAGGTGATCGAGACCGTGCCCCATCCGGACGGCGGCACGATCGCCCGCTATGAATTGACCAAGCCCGTGTTCGGCGCCCGCGTCGTGAAGGAATTCGTCCTCCGCGACGGCCATCCCTTCCTCTATCAGCGGCACATCTTCTATGGCGGCGAGGGCGCGACCTCGGTTGCGAGCCACGGCATGACCCGGTTTCCCGCCGGCGGCCGCCTCGCCTTCTCGCCGAAGCGCTTCGGCTCGACGCCGGCCAAGGCGCCGGAGCCCGATCCTGCGCTCGGCCGCTCGCTGCTGGCCTATCCGGCGGAGTTCACCGATCTGACGAGGGTGCCGCTCGCCGATGGCGGCTTCGCCGATATCACGACCTATCCCTTCGGCCAGAAGCACGAGGACTTCGTGATGCTGGTCGAGGCCGAGGGCTCGACGCTCGGCTGGGCGCTCGCGACGCGGCCCGACCAGCGCGACATCTATGTGAGCCTCAAGAACCCGGCCGATCTGCCGGTGACGCTGCTGTGGTTCTCGAATGGCGGCCGCGACTATGCCCCCTGGAACGGCCGCCATGTCGGCGTACAGGGCATCGAGGAAGGACGCACCTTCGGCGCCGCGGGCCTCGAGGCCTCGATCAATCCGAATGCGCTGACCGAGCAGGGCGTGCCGACCGCGCTGGTGCTCGACCCGGACGGCGAGGTGGAGGTGCGCAACGTCATCGGCGGCCTGCCGCTGCCGGCTGGGTGTACACGCGCCGCCGGCGTTTCGGTCGGCGCCGATTCGCTCACCGTCACCGACGAGAGCGGCGCCAGCCTCACCGTCCCCTATGACGCGAGCTTCCTCGCGCGCGGCCGCTGACCTCCGCTTGGCGACCGGCGGCCGGGCTTGACCCGCGCCGCCCGGTCGCCGATAGCGGGCGCGGCTTTTCCCCCAAGAAGAAGGAGCATTCCATGACGACGATCACGCGCATCGAGAGCGGCCCGCGCATGAGCCAGGCCGTGGTCCATGGCGACATGGTCTATCTCGCCGGCCAGGTCGGCGAGGGCGAGGATGTCGTCGCGCAGACCCGCCACGCGCTTTCGGAAGTCGACCGGCTGCTCGCCGCTGCCGGCTCGAACAAGTCGCGCATCCTCTCGACGACGATCTGGCTGGCCGACATGGCCGATTTCGCCGCCATGAACTCAGTCTGGGACACCTGGGTCGACAAGGCCAATCCGCCGGCCCGCGCCACCGGCGAGGCGAAGCTCGCCGCGCCGAAATACAAGGTCGAGATCATCGTCGTCGCCGCCAAGGCGTGACGAACAAGGACAGCTGAAGACCGGCGGGGCGGTTCAGACCGCCCTGCCGACCAGATGGCCGATGCCGGCCGTCACCGCCATGGCGAGGATGCCCCAGAAGGTGACGCGAAGGGCGCCCTTCCAGAGCGGTGCGCCACCCGTGCGCGCACCGAGCGCGCCCAGAATGATGAGGAAGAAGATCGTCGCCACCGAGACGGTCGGGATGATCATCTGTTCCGGCGCCAGCAAGGCGGCGATGACGGGCGCTGCCGCGCCGACGGAGAAGGTCAGTGCCGAGGTGATGGCCGCCTCGACCGGCCGCGCCTCGCCCGTCTCGGTGAGGCCGAGTTCGTCGCGCGCATGAGCCGCGAGCGCATCCTTGGCCGTAAACTGAACCGCGACCTTCATGGCGAGATCGGGATCGAGACCGCGTTCGACATAGATCGCAGCCAGTTCGTCGAGTTCGGCCTGCGGATTGACCTCGAGCTCCCGCTTCTCGCGGGCGAGATCCGCCGCCTCGGTGTCGGACTGCGAACTCACCGAGACATATTCGCCGGCCGCCATGGACATCGCACCGGCGGCAAGCGCCGCGCCGCCCGCGAGCAGAATGTCGCCGCGCCCCGTCGACGCCGCCGCGACGCCGACAATAACGCTCGCGACGGAGAGAATGCCGTCATTGGCGCCGAGCACGGCAGCGCGCAGCCAGCCGATCCGGTGGACGAGATGGGATTCCGCATGAGCCGAGGGGGCCATCGACGCTACTCCTTGGAATAATTCCAATCTCTATAGGCGCTCCACATGTCGGTTGCGCGTCGCTCGGAGGGACGGCGACGGATTGCCGCGGCGTGGCGCTTGCGAGCCTGCCGTCCGTTTGTGCATGATGAAGTTCTGGGCGGTCATTTCATCGCCCTTCCTTCCCCGGAGTTGATCGTGCCGCTCGACACCATCGAGATCGCCATGGCCGAGCCCTCGCTCGCTCAACTTGCCGCGACCGCGCGCGCCGACATCGCCGCGCTCGCCTATCCCGACAAGGCCTGGGTCGAGCCGCGCTTTGCGCCGGACGGGTCGGAGGCGGCCGATGTGCTGATCGTCGGCGGCGGCCAGTCCGGGCTCGTGATCGCGGCCGCGCTGCGCCGCGACGGCGTCAGGCGAGTCGTCGTGATCGACCGCGCGCCGAAGGGTGCCGAGGGGCCTTGGGTGACCTTCGCACGCATGCCGGAACTGCGAACGCCGAAGATCACCGTCGGCATGGATTTCGGCATTCCGAGCCTCGGCATCCGCCGCTGGTTCGAAACGCGCTACGGCACCGATGCCTGGGAAAAGCTCGCCCGCGTGCCGCGCACGGACTGGATGGACTATCTCAACTGGTATCGCGACGTCTGGGGCATCGACGTCGAGAGCGAGACCGTCGTCACGGAGATCGCCGAGGGCCGCGACGGGCTCGTGACGGTGGCGACCGAAGGCCCGGCCGGCCGCCAGCTCCGCCATGCGCGGCTTGTGGTGCTGGCAACCGGATCGGACGGCGCCGGCGGCTGGCGCGTCCCCGCCTTCATCAGCGGCGCGCTGCCCGCGGACCGCTACGCGCATTCCAACCAGCCGATCGACTTTGCGCCGCTCGCCGGCAAGGCGATCGCCATTCTCGGCCATGGCGCCTCGGCCTTCGATACCGCGGTCGCGGCGCTCGAATCCGGCGCCGCCAGCGTCGATCTCTGCTTCCGCCGCGAGCGGCTGCCGCGCGTCAATCCGCACCGCTATATCGAGAATGCCGGGATCATGACGCATCACGCGCTGCTCGACGATGCCGTGCGCTGGCGCATCGCCCGCCATTTCCGCCTGCATGATCAGCCGCCGGCCTGGGCGAGCTTCGAGCGCGCGGTCGTGATGCCCGGCTTCCGGCTGCATGCCGGCACGCCGTGGCTCTCCACCACGATGGAGGGCGAGCGGGTCCGCATCGAGACGCCGCAAGGGCCGCTCTTCGCCGATTATCTCATTCCGGCGACCGGGCAGGCCATCGACCCCTCCTCGCGGCCCGAACTCGCCCATCTCTATCCGCTCGCCGCGCGTTGGCAGGATCGCTTCGCGCCGCCGACCGGCGAGGAGGACGCGACGCTGGCATCCCTGCCCTATCTCGGCGACGCCTACCAGTTTCTGCCGCGCGAGGCTGGCGGCGCCGACTGGGTTGGCCGTGTCCATGCCTTCAACGCGCTGTCGACCGTCAGCCACGGCCCGCACTCGACCTCGATCTCTGGCCACCGCCATGCCTTGCCGCGCCTCATCCGCGGGCTGACCCGGCGCCTGCTGCTCGACCAGCAGCACGCGCTCATTGCCGGCCTCGCCGCCTATGCCGACGAGGACCTGCCGCTCCCCGACGATTTCGAGGCGACGGCGGCGCTGAACGGCGGCGTCGTCACCCGCTGAGCGCCCTTCCCGCGCGAGGAAAGAGGCGGTAGTGCAGCCACCGCTTTCTTGACAGGCGCATGGCGGCGGAAGATTGTTGATGGTCTAACAATCTCGGTTGCATCGCTGCAACCGGCACCGCTTCCAGGGGATGAGCCTATGGCCGATATCAAGGTCCGGAAATTCGTGACGGTGGTCGAGGAGATCCTGCACGAGGGCGGGCCGCCGGCCGCCGTTCCGCCGCGGCGCGCGGTGGTCGCGGCGGTGATCGAGAACCCCTTCGCCGGCCGCTATGTCGACGACATCATGGGGCTCATGGACGATCTGAAGCCACTCGGCATCGAGATGGCGACGCGGCTCGTCAAGGCGCTCGGCGGCGATGCGGGCGTCGTCGAAGGCTATGGCAAGGGCGCCATTGTCGGCGAGGCGGGCGAACTGGAGCATGGCGCGCTCTGGCACAATCCCGGCGGCTATGCGATGCGCGAATTGCTCGGCGGCGCCAAGGCGATCGTGCCCTCGGCCAAGAAGGTCGGCGGGCTCGGCGCCAAGATCGACATCCCGATCACCCATATCAACGCCTCCTATGTCCGCAGCCATTTCGATGCGATCGAGATCGGCATCGGCGATGCGCCGAGGCGCGACGAGATGGTCCTCATCCTCGCCATGACCACCGGCGCGCGCGTCCATGCGCGGGTCGGCGGCCTCAAGAAGGAAGACATCAAGGCAGGGGACGGCCTCCGGTGAGCGTCAGGATCAGGAAGATCGTCACGATCCTCGAGGAAACTCTGATCGAGGAAGGCCGCCCGGTTTCGCCGCCGACACGCCGCGCCGCCGCCGTCGCGGTCATCGAGAACCCCTTGGCCGGCCGCTATGTCGAGGACCTCTCCGAACTCTTCGCCGCCGGCGAGGAACTCGGCGGCCTGCTCGGCGAGCGGGCGCGGGCGGCGCTCGATATCCCCGGCCCTTCCGTCGAGAGTTTCGGCAAGGCGGCCGCCGTCGGCGCCGATGGCGGTCTCGAGCACGCCGCCGCGCTGCTCCATCCCAAGCTCGGCGCGCCGCTCCGGGCGCTGCTCGGCAAGGGCGCGGCGCTGATCCCCTCGTCCAAGAAGCGGGCCGGCCCCGGCGCGACCTTCGACATCCCGCTCGGCCACAAGGACGCGGCGCGGGTGCGCAGCCATTTCGACGGCATGGAGGTCTCGATCGCCGATGCGCCGCGCGCCGACGAGATCGCCATCGCGGTGGCGCTGACCGATTCCGGCCGGCCGCATCCGCGCGTCGGAGGGCTCAGGAAGGCCGATGTGAAGGGCGAGGACGGGCTGGTCTGAACGACCGCCCGACGCCGGCCGCTGCCCGCTCGCGCAGCTTGACGAGCAGCAGCAGGGCGCGATTGACGGGCGTCGCGACCCCGAGCGCGGCGCCTTTCGTCACGACATAGCCGTTGAGATGATCGATCTCGGTCGGGCGGCCGCGCGCGAGATCCATCGCCGTCGACGACATCTGCCCCTCCATGGTCGAGGCGATGGCGCGCACCTGATCCCAGAGATCGTCCGGCAGCGCTATGCCGGAGGCCGACGCCACGGCCCGACATTCCTCGACCACGTCGCGCATCATGTCGGGAACGCCCGGCTCGGCGACGAACACGCCATAAGGCAGTTCGGCGATGGCCGAGATGGCATTGTAGGCGCAGTTGATGACGAGCTTCGTCCAGAGCGCGCCGGCGACCTCGGCCGACACCGTCACGGGCAGGCCGGCGGCCGTGAAGGCGGCGGCGAACGCCTCGTTGCCGGGGCCAGGCTCGACGATCAGTTCGCCGCGCCCGTGATGGCGGACATGGCCGGGTCCCGCCATGCCGGCCGCCACATAGACGACGCTGGCGCTGACGGCACGCTCGAGAGTCGCCGCCAGCCGCTCGGCATTGTCGACGCCGTTCTGCAGGCTCCAGATCGCCGTTGATGGTGCGAGATGCGGCCGGATCGTCTCGCCGGCAATCTCGGTGTCGGTGGACTTGACGCAGAAGAGGACGAGATCGGCGCGGGCGACGGCGGCAGGATCGTCTGTCGCGGCGAGTTCAACCCGGTGCAGCCCGTCGGCGCGCTCGATGACGAGCCCCTCGCGCCGGATCGCCTCGACATGCACCGGCCGCGCGACCAGCGTCACCTCATGTCCGGCCCGCGCCAGCATGCCGCCGAAATAGCAGCCGACCGCCCCGGCGCCCATGACCACGATGCGCATGGCGATCCTCCAGATGAACTTCCTAGATAAGGATCATAGCGCAGGCGGCGATTCTAGGCCGCCTCTGCCATGCGCGACAGCCGCAATCAGATCACGTGACGATTAGTGGAGGCCAAGTCTCCCGACTGAACTCCTCGACAGACGCTGGCTCGACGGAAAGAGCTACAAAGCCGCCAAAATGGTTCAATGTACCCGGCTGGATACGCATTAGCTTGTCCACGGGCCAAGCGAGCTTGATGCTTCGGGGCTCTGCGTCGCGATCCCGCGGGACTGTGACAACAGGATGGAAGATCCCATCCAGCTCGGCAACAGCGTGTTCCAGGTACTCCTGTCGTTCACGGTTGCCTGCGCGCTTCACCCAGTCCGCATCCGCGCGATCAAGTCCGGTACCAAACCTTACAAAGGGTCCTTCCTGAGTGAGTCCGTCTTGCCATAGCGTGATCGCGACGGCTTTCCTGTCTTCGCTAATAGCCGACCAACTCCACCTTTGGTTTCGCCCTTTCGTGCCAAAATGCGCGAAAGAGCGGTGAAGTCGCCATCCCATGAGCCCACCCATCCGACAACGCGAACAACCGACCTGCAACGCACGGTGGCATGCAAGAACAGGTGCTGCAAGAGCTAGGTGGCCAACATGTTCAGCATCATCCGATCACCGTCGCCATGATCTCGGCCGGCGGAGTGTTGCGCGAGCGATGGGTGCGGATGACGCCGTCGATCACCGTCATCGAGATGCCGGGGAGATCGCCGAGCTGGATGGCTTCCTGCAGCGTCCCGCCGGCGGACTTCTGCGGCCGGTCCATGAAGACGAAGTCCGCGGCGCGGCCGACTTCGATGAGACCGCAGTCGAGGTCGCGGATGCGCGCGGTGTTGCCGGTGGCGAAGCAGATGGCGATCTCCGCCGGCACGCCGCCGATCGAGGAGAGCAGCGAGATCGTGCGCAGGATGCCGAGCGGCTGAACGCCCGAGCCGGCCGGCGCATCGGTGCCGAGCATCACGCGGTGAAGCGCGCCGATCTCGGTCGCGGTCCTGAGTGCAACGAGCGCCGCGCGCGGATTGCCGTTATGGACGATCTCGATGCCGCGCTCGCAGCTCTTGCAGAGCGCGATGATCTGATCGTCGGGCAGTGCCGTCGGACCGCCATTGATATGCGCCATGACATCCGCGTCGGCAGCGAGCACGACGTCCTTGTCGATGAGCGCCGAGCCGGCGATCGACGGGCCGCCGGTATGCGTCATCGACTTCATGCCGTATTTGCGCGCCCAGGCCACCATCTGGCGGGCCGTCTCGGCGTCCTTCACCGAGCCGAGGCCGACCTCGCCGATCTGGCGGACGCCGGCCCGCGCGAGTTCGGCGAAATCCTCTTCCGTCATGCCGTGCTCGATCGCCGGCGCGCCGGCGAGGACCTTGACGCCGGACGGGCGGAAATTCTCGAACTGGCGCTGCGCCGAGATCGCCATCGCCTTCAGCCCGACGATGTCGCGCGGCCGGCCGGGCGTGTGCACCTCGCCGGCCGAGATCATGGTCGTGACACCGCCATGGAGGCAGGAGTCGATCCACCCGAACTGGTTCTGGCGCGGCGTCCAGTCGCCCGCGACGGGATGCGCGTGGCTGTCGATGAGGCCCGGCGTGACGGCCGAGCCATGCGCGTCGATCCGCGTCGTCGCGCCGGACGTATCGAGATCGGCGCGCTTTCCGACCGCGGTGATGCGGCCGTTCTCGGCCACGATCGTGTCGGCATCGAGGATCGGGCGGCCGAGATCGCCCGAAAGGAGCAGGCCGATATTCTCGATGACGAGCTTGGTCGGGCCCGCGCTGGCGGCCGGAGCATCATGGCTCATGGAGCGTCCTTTCGGTCATTTCAATTCGGGCCCGGCTCACGCGTCGGGCAGATCGTCCGCATCGGCCACGCGGCGCAGCATTTCCATGAACAGCGCCCGCTCGCTCGGCTTCAGCGGCGAGAGCACGCGGCGGCCGACCTCGACGCTCTTGGCGAGCAGCGGCTTCGTATAGTCGAGCCCCTTCGGCGTGAGGCGGATCATGGACAGGCGCTGGTCGTCCGGCGAGGCGGTGCGCTCGACGAGGCCGTGCTTGGAGAGCTTGCGGATGACGATGCTGATCGTCGAGGGATCCATCGCCGTCAGCCGGCCGAGCTGGTTCTGCGACACCTCGCCATGCTTCATGATCGTCGCGAGGGCGGCAAGCTGGGTCGGCGTCAGGTCGTGCGAGCCGAGCACTTCCTGGAAGCGCATGGTCGCGCGCTGGTGCGCCCGGCGGATGATATGCGCCGGATGGACCGAGAGCTCGTAGCCCGAGGCCGCGAACAGCTCCCGCGGGGTCGGCTCCGCAGCTCCGGACCGCATCGGCGCCTCGCCAGCGCCGAGGGCCGCCAGGCCGCCGTTCCCTTCTTCCTCAGAAGCCATCCGCCAAACCTCTTTCTCCGCGCCGCCCTCAGGCGGCGATCTGCTCGTTGTCGATCACGGCGCCCGAGGTCAGGGCAGCGACGACGCTCGCTGCATCGCTGACGACGCCGAAATGTGTCGCGATGTCGTAGAGGGTCGATTCCTGCTCGCGCGGGCCCGTCGCCGCGCAGCAATCGCGCGGGACGACAACCTCATAGCCGTTGAAGAAGGCGTCGTGAACGGTCGATCGCACGCAGATATTGGTGACGACTCCGAACACGATCACCTGGTCGATCAGCATGTCCTTGAGCACCAGATCGAGGTCGGTCTGGAAGAAGCTGGAATAGCGATGCTTGATCACATGGATCTCATCGTCACGCGCCCCGAGATCCTCGATGATCTCCGTCGCCCAGGTGCCCTCGACGCCATGCGGCGTCCGCTTCAGATATTCGCGGTCGCGACGCATGTTGCGGCGATGGCTGTCATGCACCCAGATCACGGGAACGCCGGTCTTGCGCGCCGCCTCGATGACCGAAAGCTGCGGGCCGACCAAGGTTTCGTAGCCCGGCAGCACCATGCGCCCACCCGGCTTGCAGAACTCGTTGATCATGTCGACGACGATGACAGCCGCCCGGGCCGGATCGAGCTTCGCCTGTTCGGGATTGTTGTGGGCCGAGAAGACATCGACGGACATCAGGGTCTCTCCACTCAGGGGATTTGGGATCAGTCGCGCAGCAGGCTGTAGAGGAGCTCGAAGAAGCGGTCCGCGTCGACCTCGGTGCAGATCTCCGCATTGTCGGGCAGGCCGCGCTCCTTCCAGAAATCGGCGACCGTGGCGCCGAACGCATAGGTCCCTGCAAGATCGACGCCGATATGCGCCGGCCGCGTCCTGACCAGCGTCGGGTCGATGATCAACGCCAGCGCCAGCGGGTCGTGCAGCGCGCCGCCGACGCCCATCGAGTTGCGATGGAGCTTCTCGTAGAACAGCAGCCAATCGTTCACGACACGGCCGAGCTCGGTGTCGATCTTGCGGAACTCCGCATATTGCGGCTCCTCGACCAGCACCTGCATCGTCACGTCGAGGCCGACCATGGTCAGCTTGACGCCGCTGTCGAGCACGATCTTCAGCGCCTCCGGGTCGCAGAAGGCGTTGAACTCGGTCGGCGTGATGATCTCGCTCTTGCGATAGAAGACGCCGCCCATCCAGGTGATGTCTTTGATCTTCGACAACAGCTCCGGATATTTGAGCACGAAGAGGCCCATATTGCAGAGCGGGCCGGTCGCGACGATCCTCAGCGGCTCGTCCTGCTCGCGCAGCGTCTTGGCGATGAAGTCGACCGCGTGCATCGGCTCGACGGTCTTGGTCGCCATCGGCAGATAGGGCGAGCCCTCGAGCCCGGACGGGCCGTCGGCCGTGCCGAGCACCAGCGGCCGCGCCAGCGGGCGGTAGCAGCCGGCCGCGACCGGCACATCGCCGGCGCCGATGAATTCGAGGATGCGCAGCGCGTTCGACACGCATTTGTCGAGCTCGGCATTGCCGCAGGTCACGGTGACGCCGAGGAGGTCGATCGCCTTGGAGCGATGCGCCATCACGAGGGCTATGGCGTCGTCATGGCCCGGGTCGCAATCGAGGATGATCGGCGTCGGGCGGGTCTCGGAATTGGCAAGCGTGGTCATCATCCGTCCTCAGGCCGCCTTGTAGAGCGCGATCGTCTCTTTGAAGAGCTTCATGAACCGACGTCCGTCGATATCGGTGCAGATGCGGGTCGTCTTCGGGCCGCCGCCGGGCAAGAGCTGCCGGCCGCGATAGGCGACGGTCTGGCCGCGTGCCAGCCGCCCGTCGAGGACGATGTCGCAGAAGAGCGGCTCGGTCATCGTGCAGAGCGTCGGGTCGAAGGCGAGCGCGACGGTGATGATGTCGTCCATTGGGAAGCCGACGAGATCGAAGAACTCACGCCAGATGTCGATATAGATCGGGAAGGTCTCGCGGATCATCGCCAGCACCGGATGGTTGTCGGCGGTCACCTCGAGATCGGCGAGATCGTCGCGCGTCAGCATCGAGGCGGCGGCGCGGTTGTCCTCGCAGACGTCGAGCGGCACCAGGATCGTCTCGACGCCCTGGTTGAGGACGACGCGGGCGGCCTCGGCATCCGCCCAGATATTGTATTCCGAGAGCGGCGTGATGTTGCCCGGCGTGACGAAATTGCCGCCGAGCAGGCACATGCGCTTCACATTGTCCTTGAGGCGCTCTTCCTGCAGGAACGCCATCGCGAGATTGGTCATAGGCCCGGTGGCCACGAGCGTGATCTCGCCCGGCGAGGCCATCACCGTGTCGATGATGAAGTCGACGGCATGCTTGTCGATCGGCGCGTGGCTCGGCTTCGGCGCCGGCGGGTTGAACTTCTTCAACCGCTCGCCGAAGCGCGCTGTCAGCCGCTTCTCGAAATGAACCGGCGCTTCCATGTCGGCCTTGGAATTGCCGACGATCGGGCGCCATGCCCCCTTGGCGACGGGGATGTCGGTGCGGCCGGCCAGCGCCAGCGTGTTGAGCACGACATTCGTCACCTGCTCGATCGGGCCGGCGGCGCCGGTGCAGGTGGTGACGCCTTCCAGCTTCACATTGGGCGAGACCGCGGCGAAGAGCACGGCGAGGATGTCGTCGCCGGCCGAATCGACGTCGAGGATGATGCGTTCCATCTGGGGTCCGTTTCCGGTCATGGCTCGTTGGCGCTCATGGCTGCGAGGCGGTGTTCGGCTGCGAAGCCGTGTTGGGCTTGACGGAGAGCGCGCGCCCCATCGAGGCGAGCGTTTCCTGGATGATGCGCGGCCGGGCGCGATAGGAAAGAGCGAAAAGCGCCGCAAGGGCCACGAGATAGGGGATAGCGAGGATCACATAGGACGAGACGCCGAGCGTCTGCATGCGGAGCGCCAGCGCGTCGGAGAAGCCGAACAACAGGCAGCCGGCGAGGATGCGCAGCGGATCGCCGGCGGAGAAGATCAGGATCGCCACCGCCATGAAGCCGCGGCCTGACGACATGTTCTCCGTGAACATGGTCGTATAGCCGAGCGAGAGATGCGCGCCTGCGAGCCCGGCGAAGACGCCGCAGAGCAGCGAGGAGGTGTAGCGGATCTTGGCGATCGAGATGCCGAGCGCCTCCGCCGCCTCCGGCTTCTCGCCGACGACGCGGATATAGAGGCCGAGCTTGGTGCGCTTGTAGAAGAGGATGAACAGCGGCACCGCGATGAAGGCGACATAGACGAGCGGCGTGTAGCCCGAGATCATCTGGCCGAACCAGCCCATCTCCTTGGCGAAGGGCAGCCTGACGACCGGCAGCCCGACAAGGCCATGGCCGAAGATCGAGCCGCGCGTGCCGAAGATCGCTTTCAACAGGGAGACGGTCATGCCGCCGGCGAGGATGTTGAGCGCGAGGCCGACCACGACCTCGTTGGCGCGGAAGGTGACGACCAGCAGCGCGAAGGTGAAGGCGAGCGCCAGCGCCGCAAGAACGCCGCACAGCATGCCGATCCACGGCGATCCGGTCGCGATCGTGCCGATCACCGCGAAGAAGGCGCCGAGCAGCATCTGCCCTTCGAGGCCGATATTGAAGATGCCGGCGCGGGTCGTGAACGAGCCGCCGAGCGCCACCAGCAGGATCGGCGCCGTGGTGCGCAGCGTCGCGACGATGAGCGTCACATTGAAGAGGCGTTCTAGAATTTCCAACGGCGCTCTCCCGCGGAACTGTCGGACGGGCGGCGGCGGATGACGATCTGCGCCGAGACGGCCAGGATGATGAGGGCCTGGATGACGGTGATGATCTCGCGCGAGGCGGTGGTGTCGACCTCGAGCAGCAGCGAGCCGCT
>Ga0209933_1002160_pt1 | contig 12366 bp, 9 predicted proteins | sample ThiBiot_300_biof_FD_183944 | JGI IMG/M metagenome (GOLD analysis project Ga0209933, IMG submission 183944) | Wastewater bioreactor microbial communities from Cape Town, South Africa - Thiocy_cont_300_biof (SPAdes) | ecosystem: Engineered > Bioremediation > Thiocyanate > Unclassified | place...
GCGCGATGTTGCCCAGCCGCGCGCTGAAGCGGTCGCCGGGCTGCAGCGCGGCCACGCCCGCCGGGGTGCCCATGAACACCAGGTCGCCGGCGCGCAACGCATAGAGCCTGGACAGTTCGTGCAGGATTTCCGGCACGTTCCAGATCATGTTGTCCAGCGTGGAGTGCTGCCGGGTCTGGCCATTGACCTCCAGCGACAGTTCCAGCGGCGCCAGCTCGCCCACCTGCGTGGCGGGCACCAGCATGCTGACCGGTGCCGAATGATCGAAACCCTTGGCGATGTCCCACGGCCCTCCCTTGGCCTTGGCCGCGGCCTGCAGGTCGCGGCGGGTCAGGTCCAGGCCGACGCCGTAGGCCAGCACCAGCGACATGGCCTGGTCGACCGGCAGCACGCCGTCCGGCGCGTCCTGGCCCAGTGCGACCACCAGCTCGACTTCATGGTGCAGGTCGGCGGTGGCCGGCGGGTAGGGAACCGGCGCATCGCCGGTGACGATGGCGTCGGCCGGCTTCATGAAGAACATCGGCTGCCCACGCTCGGCGGCCGATGCAGGTGCATTGGCGCCCATCTCGCGTGCATGGTCGGCGAAGTTGCGGCCCACGCAGTAGATGCGGCGCACGGGGAAGGTGCCGCCGCCGGCCACCGGGATGCGGGGAACGGGCGGAGCGGGAATCAGGTCGGTCATGGTCGGTCCGGAAACGGGGCTGGCCGCATGATGCCGGACGTCGCCGTCGCGTTGGTAGTACCGGCGGCCATGCGGGCGGGACAGCGGCCGGCTGCGCATCGTGCGCGCGGGGCGGTCGCGGCCGGGCCGGATGCAACACGCCCGGCAGGGGCCGGGCGCGGGTGTCGAAGCCTGTCGGGGACGCCCGGCGTCAGTGGGCGTGCGGCAGCGCCGGCTTGCGCACCACGCGGTACTCGCCGTCCATCACGTTGCCGGCGGCCTTGCCCGCGGCACGCGCCCTGCGCGCGGCCAGCAGCTTCCAGGTCAGGCCGACCAGGATCATCGCCGCGCCGACGAACAGCCCGGCCACGACCAGTACCGCGAGGATCGCCAGGCCCAGCAGGCCCAGCGCGATCCGCAGCAACGGGTTGCGCGGCTTGCGCGGCGCGAACAGGTTGCGGAGGGTGGCGAACTGGAAGTAACGGATCTGCATGTCGGTGGTATGACGATTTGGCTGGCCGAAGTATCGGTGGGGATGCGGGCCAATGAGTGAATTTGTCGTTAAATGAGGTCGCGCATTCATGCGGGCCCCTGGCCGGGCGGGCCTGGCCGGCGTGCGACAATCGGCGCAATTTCCTGCTGTCATGCGGTCCCGCGATGTCCATGTCCGTCCCTTCCGCCGTCGAGCTGGCCCGGCTCGACGCCCTGCCCGACCCGGGGTTCCTCCTGGTGGAGGCGATGGTCGAGGGCGATGCCGAGCCGGTGATCCTGTACCGCGAAGGCGCCCAGGTACGGGCGTGGCTCAATGTCTGCCCGCATGCCGGCCGTCCGCTCGACTGGGCGCCGGGGCAGTTCCTGAAGAGTCGCGATGGCCACCTGGTCTGCGCGGTGCACGGCGCCGCGTTCGAGCTGCAGGGAGGCAACTGCGTGTCCGGGCCGTGCAAGGGCGACGCGCTGCGCGCGGTGCCGGTGCGGGTGGAGGACGGCAGGGTGCTGCTGGGCTGATCCCGCTGCCGCGCCACGCGTGCGGCGCGGCGCTCAGAACATCAGGTTGACCATCACCACCACCACCAGCGTGTAGATCAGCGACAGCGGGCCGCCGACGCGCCACATCTCGCGCGGGGTGTACTTGGCCGGGCCCATCACCATCGAGATCACCGGGTTGGAGGCGGTCATCAGGTTGTTGGAGGCCGACAGCGCCACGATCAGCGCGAACGCGGTGGGGTTGCCGCCGGCGGCCAGCGCCAGGTTGACCGCGATCGGCACGGTGACGATGGTGGCGCCGACATGGCTGATCACCAGCGAGAACGCGGTGGTCAGCACCGCCAGCGCCAGTTCCAGCACCCAGATCGGGATGCCGGCCGGCAGCTTGTCGATGGTGTGGCCGGCGACCCAGGCCGCCGCGCCGCTGGAATCCATGGCCCAGCCCAGCGGGATCAGCCCGGCCATCATGAAGATGGTCTTCCAGTTGATCGAGGCGTAGGCCTCGTCCATGCGCAGCACGCCGGTGAGCAGCATGCCGGCCACGCCGGTGAGCAGGGTCAGCGCCACCGGCAGGTGCGAGGTCAGCGCGATGATGATGGTGATGGCGAAGATCGCCATGGCGATCTTGAACTTGTGCGGGCGCTGTTCGCCCTTGGGGTAGTCGGTGACCACCACGAAGTCGCGGCTCTCGGCGGCGGCGGCCAGGTCCTGCCATATGCTGTGGAATACCAGCATGTCGCCGGCGCGCAGCGCCACGTTGCGCACGTCCTCGCGGATCACCTGCTTGTCGCGGTTGATCGCCAGCAGGCTGATGCCGCGCTCCTTGCGCAGCCGCAGCTGGCCGGCGGTCTTGCCGATCAGCTTCGAGGTCGGCGGGACCACCGCCTCGGAGATGCCGGCGCGACTGGGGTTGAACAGGTCGCCGAGGGTGCGCAGGCGCGAGGACATGCGCAGGAACTGGTTCTGCGCGAAGTCGGATACCGGCTGGCGCGGGCCCATCGCGCCGATCACGCTGCCGACCCAGATGCGCATGTCCGCCGGCGGCGCCAGGCGGGTGTCGTTGCCGGTCTTCAGCGCCAGCAGCAGCGGCGCCTCGAACAGGCTCTCGACCTCGCCCACGGTCATCCCGACCAGCGGGCTCTCGGCGGTCACCGTCAGCTCGAACACCTCGCCCTCGATGCCGTAGGCCTTGGCGAAGTAGCTTTCGGTGCGCGCCGGAGTCTGGCCATCGCCCTCCTCGGCGCCTTCGCGGGACAGCTTGCGGTCGCCGAAGAAGCGGAAATACAGCAGCGAGGCGACCAGCAGCGCGATGCCGATCGGCAACGGCGCGAACATCCGCAGCGGCTCGATGGTGGCAGTGCCGGAGGGCAGGTTGTTGTTGGCCGAGATCAGCAGGTCGTTGAGCAGGATCAGCGGCGAGTTGCCGACCATGGTCAGGCCGCCGCCCATCACGATGGCGGCGGTGATCGGCAGCAGCAGCCGCTTGAGGGTGAGCCCGGTATGCGAGGCCAGCCGCGAGGCCACCGGCAGGTACAGCGCCATCACCGACGGGTTCTGCATGAACGACGAATTGAGCCCGGCGGTGGCGCTGGTCAACAGCAGCAGGCGCTGCTCCAGCCCGTGCGAGCGCCGCAGCAGCCAGCCGGCCAGCCGGTTCAGCGCGCCGGTGCGGTCCAGCCCGGCGCCGAGGATGGTGGTGGCGATGATGCTCATCACCGCGTTGCCGGAGAAGCCGCCGAAGATCTCCTCCGGTGCGATCAGGCCGGTGACGCCCAGCACCACCATCACCACCAGCGCCACCACGTCGGCGCGGATGCGCTCGAACAGGAACATCGCCATCGTGAAGCCGACCAGCCCGAGGACGAGCTTCATGTCGGTCGTCAGCGTGAGGGCGGTATCCATGCGTGGGCGGTTCCTTCAGTCCCGGTCAGGTGCGGTCGTAGAGCAGGTCCCAGACACCATGGCCGAGTTTCTGGCCGCGGGTCTCGAAATGGGTCTGTGGGCGCCAGTCCGGGCGCGCCACGCTGCCGCGCGGGCCGGCGCGGTTGCACAGGCCCGCGGTGGCATCGAGCACGTCCCACATCTGTTCGGCGTAGTCGGCCCAGTCGGTGGCGCAGTGCAGCAGCCCGCCGGGGCGCAGCTTGCGCACCAGCAGCGCGGCGAACGCCGGCTGCACCAGGCGCCGCTTGTTGTGGCGCTTCTTGTGCCACGGGTCGGGGAAATAGATGCGTACCTCGTCCAGCGCGCCGTCGGCGATCTCCTTCTCCAGCACTTCCACCGCGTCGTGGTGGTAGAGCTTGACGTTGCCGGCGTCGTCGTCGGCCAGCGCGTTGAGCAGGCGGCCCACGCCCGGGGCATGCACCTCGATGCCGATGTAATCCTTGGAGGGGTCGAACCGCGCGGCATGGCGCAGCGCGGCGCCGTTGCCGAAGCCGATCTCCAGCACCTTGGGCGCAGTGCGGCCGAAGGTGGCGTCGAGATCGCGCGGCTGGCCGCTGAAGTCGATGCCGAAACGCGGCCAGCGCTCGTCGAACGCGCGCTGCTGGGCCGGGGTGAAGCGGCCCTGGCGCAGCACGAAGCTGCGGATCTCGCGGCGGCCTTCGGTGGCGGTGAAGGGCTTGGGCGGCGCCTTGGCGCCGGCGCTGTCGAAGGGATTGGTCATCAGCCGATCAACCCGTCCACCGGCGAGGATGCGCTGGCGTAGCGCTTGCGCGGGATGCGCCCGGCCAGGAAGGCTTCGCGGCCGGCCTCGACCGCCTTGCGCATCGCGCTGGCCATCAGCACCGGGTTGCGCGCGCCGGCGATGGCGGTGTTCATCAGCACGCCGTCGCAGCCCAGCTCCATGGCGATGGCGGCGTCCGAGGCGGTGCCGACGCCGGCGTCGACGATGATCGGCACCCTGGCGTTCTCGATGATCTCGATCAGGTTGTACCGGTTCTGGATGCCCAGGCCCGAACCGATCGGCGCGGCCAGCGGCATCACCGCGACGCAGCCGATTTCCTCCAGGCGCTTGCACAGGATCGGGTCGTCGGAGGTGTAGACCATCACCTCGAAACCGTCCTTGACCAGCTGCTCGGCGGCCTTGAGGGTCTGCACCACGTCCGGGTACAGGGTCTTCTGGTCGCCCAGCACCTCGAGCTTGGTCAGATTGTGGCCATCGAGCAGTTCGCGTGCCAGGCGGCAGGTGCGCACCGCGTCCTCGGCGGTATAGCAGCCGGCGGTGTTGGGCAGGATGGTGTAGCGGTCCGGCGGCAACACGTCGAGCAGGTTCGGCTCGCCCGGGTTCTGGCCGATGTTGGTGCGGCGGATGGCGACGGTGACGATCTGGGCGCCGGCGGCCGCGGTGGCCAGGCGGGTTTCTTCCAGATCCTTGAACTTGCCGGTCCCGGTCAGGAGCCGGGACGCATAACTCTTGCCGGTGATGACCAGCGGATCGGTGGGGACGTGTGCGTTCATGGGGCGATTATCGCGCATCGCGCCAGGCGCCGCCCCGTTTTCCGCTGGCACCATCCCGCGCGGCGGTGGCATCGGTGCTTTCCGGGCGGTGTCGGCACAGGCCTCGCCGGCATCGTCGCGCCGCTGTCCATGCCCGTTGCCGGTCAGCCGCCACCCAGTGCGTGCACGATCTCGACCACGTCGCCCGGGTGCAGTTGCCACTGCTCGTGCCGGCTCCGGGAAACGATTTCGCCGTTGACCTCCACCGCGACGCGGCGTTCGGCCAGGCCTTCTGCGGCCAGCAGGGCGGCCAGGGTCAGCGGTGACGGGATCTGGCGGGTTTCGCCATTGAGCTGGATATCCATGCCGTCATTCTCGCCAGCACGGCCGCAAAAGCCCAGCCCATGCGGCAGTGCAGCGTGAGCCAGCCGTGGGGCAGTGAAAAACTAGTTCCATGCGGCAGCGTACGCTGTCGTCTTCCTCGTCCGTGCAGGAGTCTCCCCATGCGTGTCACTTCCCGTCCACTACGCACCGCGCTCACCCTGGCGCTGGCCGCCGCCGCCGTTCCGGCAATGGCGCAGTCCCCGTTCTCGAGGACCGTGTTCTTCGGCGACAGCCTGACCGATACCGGCTACTTCCGTCCCATCCTGGTGCAGGTCAATCCCGGCGCCTCGGCCGCCGGCCGCTTCACCACCAACCCCGGCTGGGTCTGGTCCGACTACCTGGCCAACTACTACGGCACCAATGCCCAGCCCAACGGCAACGGCCAGGTGGGCGACAACTACGCTGCCGGCGGTGCGCGCGTGGATGTGGATGTCGGCAATCCGCTGAGCCCGCTGCTGCCGCCGATTCCGTCGCTCAAGAGCCAGCTCAACAGCTACCTGGCGGCCAATGGCGGTCGCGCCGATGCCAATGCGCTCTACACCGTGTGGGGCGGCGCCAACGACGTGTTCGCGGTGGCCGGCGGCGCACCGGCGCAGGCCACCATCGGCGCGGCGGTCGCCAGCCAGGTGGGCATGGTCGCCACGCTCAAGGCGGCCGGCGCCCAGTACGTGATGGTGCCCAGCCTGCCCGACATCGGCCTGACCCCGGCCTCGCGCGCCGGTGGCCCGGTGGCGATGGCGCAGGGCACCGCGCTGGCCAAGGCCTACAACGACGCGCTGTTCGGCGGGTTGAAGCAGGCCGGCCTGCAGGTCATCCCGATCGACACCTTCGGCATCCTGCAGGAAATCGTCGCCAACCCGGGGGCATACGGCTTCAGCAATGTGTCCGGCACCGCGTGCCAGCCGCAGGTCACCGCCCAGTCGCTGACCTGCACCCCGCTGAACTACGTCACCCCCAACGCCGCCGATACCTATGTATTCGCCGATGGCGTGCACCCGACCACGGCCGCACACCAGATCCTCGGGCAGTACTCGATTTCGGTGCTCGAGGGCCCGCGCCTGCAGCAGGTGCTGACCCATTCGGCGCAGACCACCGGCCGTGCCCGTGCCGCCCAGGTGGGCGGCCATCTCGCGGGCCGTCCGGCCGACGGCATGAGCTGGTGGGGCAACGTGCGCGGCGACATGCAGCGCTACGACCATGCCAACCTGTACGACGGCATGGCGCCGGCCGGCCTGTTCGGCATCGACTGGGCGCGCGACGGCATGGTGGTCGGCGGCTTCGCCGGCTACGGCCGCATGGACGCGGACTTCGGCAACAGCATGGGCGACTTCACCCAGTCCGATACCACCCTGGGCGTGTTTGCCGGCTGGTATGGCGACCGCGCCTGGGTCAACGGGCAGGCCAGCTACAGCTGGCTGGGCTATGACGTGACCCGCAAGGTGCAGCTGGGCCCGGCCACCCGCGAGCACAAGGGGTCGCCCGACGGCAGCAACCTGGCCGTCGCGCTCGATGCCGGCTATGAGTTCGGCCAGCAGGGCGGCTTCCGCCACGGCCCGGTGGCCGGGGTGGTGTGGCAGAAGGTCAAGCTGGACGGCTACCTGGAGAGCAACCCCAGCGCCACCGCGCTGGGCTATGCCGACCAGAACGTGGATTCCACCGTCGGCCGCATCGGCTGGCAGGCGCGTTTCGACGGCGGCAGCGTCCGCCCCTACGTGCAGGTCACCTACGACCATGAGTTCGAGGATGGCGGCAAGCAGGCCAGCGCCTGGCTGCAGACCATGGCCGACGTCGGTGCCTACAAGGTTCCGGGGCTGCAGTTCGACCGCAACTACGCCACCGCGGTGCTGGGGGCGCGGATGGACCTGTGGGGGCTGCAGAGCAATATCGGCGTGAGCACCACCGCGGGCCAGAAGTCGGCACGCGACGCCACGCTGTTCGCCACGTTCAGCGGCGGATTCTGAGCCCGCTGCTGCGGGTTGCAGGGCGGCGCCGCGTCCCGGCGTCGCCCCTGTCCCGGACCGGCATCGGGCCTGCGCATTGCAGATTGGCATTGCGCGGCAGGCCCCGGTCCACATAGACTGCGCATCGCCGCGCGGGTGTAGCTCAATGGTAGAGCAGAAGCTTCCCAAGCTTACGACGAGGGTTCGATTCCCTTCACCCGCTCCAGCATGTTCGATAACTTGCTGATTCTAAAGCGGAATTTGACACTAAAAAGCGCCGAAACAGTCCCTCCCGAGGTACTGTTTGAGGTACTGATTTGTGCCAAAGCCATACATCATCAGACGCCGTTCTGGCCTCTACGTTCGATTTCTTGTTCCCATCGACCTACGTCAAACGTTGGGTTCGACATACGTTGTTCGTCCACTGCTATCAGTCAAAGACGATGCACGATTGATAGCCGCTCAAATGGCTGTGAAACTCTCCAGAGCGTTTGACAGTGTTCGGGCAGGGGTGATGGACAACGACGAAATGAAGGCTCTCAAAAGCGGTTTGAGAGCGTTGCAGACAGGTCGGTCTAAAGACTGGCAGACAGATGAAATCGTGCTTGCCAATGGCACCCGTTTGAAGGGTGTCAAAGTTGAGAGCGATGAAGATGCTCGACGGTTTTCCAAGTTCTTGGCGGACGTTGGAGCATCCCCAGCATATGAACCACCACCACCGAAAAAAAGTGGTCTGACACTGATTCAAGCCATTGTCGAGCACATTGCAGATTTGCAACGTGAGAAGTTGGATGGCCGAACAATTCTCGACAGTCAGCACACGCTGAAGTTGTTCGCGGGCATCATCAACAACGACCAAAAATTGGTTGCAGACATCACCCAAAACGACATTCGGGCGTTTCTGGATGGTGTGCGTTGGTGGCCGTCCAACGCATCGAAAAAAGCACAATACAAAAATCTGTCGGTGCTGGAAGTCATCGCACTTGCACAGAAGAACGACGAACCAGAACCCGCCCCGAGAACCGTTCAGAAGCACACGCAACGATTGAGTGTGTTGTTCAATGCGTTGGTTGCATCCAAAGACATGGGTGCCAATCCCATCCACGGAATGCGCGGAATTCCGCAACCTAGTGATGAAGATGGTGGACGGCCGTTTTCTGCGGGTGAACTGGCAATCATCTTTGAACCCAATCGGTTCCAAGCGTGGGCAAAAAAATGGCCACATCGGTGGTTCGGAACAATGCTCGGGTTGTTCTCGGGTGCCAGAGTCAACGAGGTTGCACAACTCCGAGTTGAAGACATTGAGAACAAGTTGGGCGTTTGGGGTTTCGTTGTCAGACGCAGAAAAGCACTTGACCAAAAAGTCAAGAACGACACCTCTTTGCGTTTCGTTCCGATTGCGAAGCCTGTTTTAGATGCTGGATTTCTAAAATACGTTGATGACGTTCGGAGTTCTGGACACAGTCGGTTGTTCCCCAATCTTCCCAACTCCACTGGTTTGGGATTTGGTCGGCAGTTGTCCAGACAGTTCAGCGCGTACCTGAAAAAAGAGTGTGGCATTGAAGACGCGGGGTTAGGGTTTCACGCATTCCGCCACACCTTTGCCAGTGAGTTGGATCGGAAAAAAGTGACAATCAACACGATTGCATCCATTACGGGCCACGCAACGAAAAGCAAAAGTGAAGCACCAACGTTGTCAGAGGTCTACATCGAAAAAATCATTCCTGACCAAGTGGAAGGTCTGGCAAAGTTCAGGCCACTTGTTGAGTTGTCAGCGTACAAAAAAGGAATGTTTAAACGACAGTTGCGAGAAGCACCCATCGAACTGGTGAAGAAGAAAAAAAGCGCCGTTGGCTAACATGGAGGTCAAGATGCAAAGTGTGTTTGTTCTTTCGAAGATTGTGGGTAAGTCCGTATTGAACGTTTCAGGGCTGTTTCGTGGGCTGATATTGTCTGTTCTTACCGCCATGTCTATTTTTTCAGTGCCCGCAAATGCTGACGAAGGATTTGGAGCCCTCAGTGATACCGCGCTCTTAGAGGAATGGTGGGTTGTTCAAGATGCGTGTAGAGGTGGATACGACGACTATTCTGCGTGCGAGAAGCGCGACCAACTCACTGCTACGCTCACAGCGCGTGGTTATGAACAACATAATCATGATGTTTGGACATCGCTCTCAGATGTGCAAAATTTCAATGGGGTAGTTGCCAGTACCAATGAGTGGGCTGTTAACCAAAGTTCTTTTATGCGGGCTATGGCGGCTACTGATGTTCTACAGTCTCTAAGGAAATATCTATCGGATGATAAGATAATTGCTCTGTGGAATGACTCGCATGAAATCATTCGAGATGTGTACCCGCTTGCGTGGGGTATATTGAGACTTTCGATGCGTATGGTAGTTATGGATCACTCCAAGAGTAATGATCCGCGCTATAATTTAGCGTATTGAATTATTTTTTATTGTTGAAGCGCCACTTGCATGTGGCGTTTTTTTTGCGCGCCTCGATTTGCTTTGCTATGTGTTTTTGAGAAGCCTATAGCTTTACTTGTGTTTTAACTAAACCCGAAGGGGTAAACCCCTTCCCACCCCCATATGTATGGAGTGGATTCTCTAGAGAATCTATAGCTTTACCTATGTATAACTATAGCTTTTCTATGTTCTAGATGGCTTTTACAAGTGGATACTTCCACTCAGGGGTGTTTACAGATGTTGTTCGTTTTTCCACAGGAAAAACTCCCTACGGGCAACGAACTTGTCTGTAACCACCCCGGTAGAATTTGATTTCAAACCCGCCCGACCGTAGCCCACAAGTGATAAACGGTGTGTCGTTATCACCACTCCGATACGCGAAACATACTTCGCCTTGAACCCAGTTCGGAGCAACATGTCAGGGGGAAATCGTCCAAGCCTTTCATGTCTAGTTGTGTGGTGCATCGTGTTCAATTGTTCCCCGCCTGATGCAGTTGTCACGAATACTTACGGCGTGGTTATCCCGCTTCTTCCATATCCGATGACCGAAAGTGTTTCGAAGTTGTAGCGAGTTGGGGCTTGATTTTTTGAGATGGTTTGCTAACTTGAATTAACAGGAGCAAACGCTTGGGTATCGCAAAACTTCTCTTTGCCGTACTCGCCACAGGTTCGTCAAAACGTGTGGCCATAGTTCCAAGGTAATAAAACTCGCTCTTAAGTCAAGAGCGAGTTTTATTTTTATGGGAGGGTGAAAATTTGGCGGTGGTTCCACCCGAAGGGTCACCTCCAAAAACGTCGATGGCTATACTCATTTAGAGCCTGAAATCAAGGTGATTTCAGGCTAATGGAACTCCCATAGCAACGACAGCAACAACAGAACAGCACAAGAAATGATGGTGTTATGTTGAGTGTTGATGTGTCAGAAGCAACAGCCGAGACAAGAGCAGAAGAACAACAACAAGAGCACAAAAAGCAAAAGTGGTGTGTTGCGTGTGGATGTGTCAAGAGCAACGGAAAGAGTCAGAAGCGAGAACAAAAACTGAAAAAAGGCAGTTGTGGTTTTGGTGGGTGTGGGACGAAGAAGCAATAGCAAAAGTCAGAAGCAAGAACAGAAACCAGAGCAAAGCAAAATCAAAAGCCGAGTGGATGGAGTTGGTCGGTGGTCTGATGATGGGCGAGAGACGTTATGCACATGTCGCACCATGGTTTTTGTGCAGAGTCACACAAATCGACCAAAAAAACGCCGAAAGCCTTGGGGCGCAACGGTTTCCACGTATTACGTCTTTGCACACGTTTTTTGCAAAAAACACGCTCAAAGCCTTATGTACCAACGCTTTCGGCGTGTGCACGTTTTTGGGAAACGTGATTTTTCGAGCGCCGTTCAAAATTATTCGATTTTTGTTTCTGAAATAGAAAAGTGAAAACGATGCGATCTGACCAATGGCCCCGGCGTGCGAAATCATTGCATCGGAATTTTTTACAAAAAATCATCACATCCAATCAGTGCAATACGACCACTTGCGCATCTTTTCGAATCTGTTTAGCTGGAGAGATGAAACGAAATCATCCACACGCCGATAACACACCTCCCCATTTTCGGACGGTTATACCGTCCGAGAATGGGGGGAGTGGACACAGGTCGAAACGAGAGTGTAGACCGATAGGTGGCCACGGGGGCACAGCCCCCACTGCGGTTTGTGTATTACAAACCGCAGTTGTTGCGCACGATGACCAACCGATACCCCTGTGTATCGGTTGGTCGAGTAAGCACGAAAAAAAACTAGAACGCGACAAAAAATTTTACGAGCGACAATCCATTGCCACAGGTAGACCGTGGACATTGGAGGCCGACAAGTACACAAGAAAGGTTCTTGATGATTGTCCAGAGCGAACATTGACACCAGCAACCGCAAACGAGTACAGAAAAATTTATCAGCGGTTGTCTGCTGAAGGTCTGACCGCTTGGGAGAAATGCAACAGTGTCCAGCACTGGAACAAGTTGCGAACCGCGTGCAGATGGACAATGGCTGATGACATTCGCAGGTTCCGACGAATGTCAGAGGTTGCAAGGAAGTCGGGAGACATTGCAACAGCACAACGCTACACAATGGAAGCGTGGAAGTTGTCCGTTGCACTCGATGCACAATTTTTAACCGTTGGTCATCAAACGTGGTCTGACAAATTGCGTTGGATGAAGTCCAACGGATTGCAACCAGTGAACAAGGCAAAACGAAATACAACGGCTCCTGATGTTGATGTTGCCAATGGTGTGTTGTTGGACAACAGACACCGAGGAACAAAATTATTACAGCGTCATTCCGAGCGGTTGGCAGTTCTGGCTCTAACAGGTTGCAGGCCTGCAGAATTGATGAAAGGCGTTGTTGTTCGGTTGTTGCGAGACAAGAACGGACAACCCAAAGGTGTGGGCATTGAAATCAGTGGTGCAAAGGTTGATGACCACCGAGGCCACGAAAAGCGCAGACTGGCTTTTTTG
>Ga0209933_1002163_pt1 | contig 12348 bp, 1 predicted proteins | sample ThiBiot_300_biof_FD_183944 | JGI IMG/M metagenome (GOLD analysis project Ga0209933, IMG submission 183944) | Wastewater bioreactor microbial communities from Cape Town, South Africa - Thiocy_cont_300_biof (SPAdes) | ecosystem: Engineered > Bioremediation > Thiocyanate > Unclassified | place...
TCTTCTGAACGGCGGTTTTGCTTTTAATCTCGCTGGCTTTTGCCCGTCCAATGCCATCGTCTTCAATGCTGATATGGAGTAGATTATCGGCTGGTTGCCTTACCCGAATGATTACGTTTCCTTTGCCGCGTTTGTGCATCAATCCGTGCCAGATCGCATTCTCGACATAGGGCTGAATAAGCATAGGCGGTACTTCGATAAACTCTGTTTCCAGGTCGCTGGCAAGGCGAATGTCGAAGTCAAACTGATCGCCGAAGCGAAGTTTTTCCATTTCCATGTAAAGCCGTAGCGTTTCCAGTTCAACCGCCAGATTAATGCGTTCGCTTTGGGAGTTCTCCAGCACCAATCGAATCAGTCGGGAGAAACGCGTCAGATAAAGTGACACATTTTCGGTGTCGTTGTTAAGGGCATAGCTTTTAATCGAGTTCAGACAGTTAAAGATAAAATGCGGGTTCATCTGCGACCGTAAGGCCGTCATTTCCATCACACTGATTTTCTGTAGTAAGCTGGATTCTTTCTGTCTAGACAGTTCTTCCTGCTGATGCCGAATAACTTCTTCCTGTTTCAGATTCGTTTTTAAGGTTTGATGAAGCTGGTGGTTTTTATAGGCCGCGTATCCCAGGCCCAGGCAGGTCGTCAGGATTAGTGCATAGAACCAGCCAGTTCGCCAGAAAGGGGGAACAATGGAAATTTGTACGGTTGTTTCGGTACTTGGCAGGCCCTCGCTATTCATGGCTTTGACCTGAAACCGATAATCACCCGGATCGAGGTTGGTATAGGTTGCGAAATTTTGGGTACCGGTTTGCTCCCAGTCTCGGTCTACGCCTACCAGTTTATACTGATAGGTTGTTTTGGCCGTCTGGAAAAAGTTCAAAGCAGAAAAATGAAGGGTAATAAAGTTCTGCTGGTAGTTCAGTCTGATTTGTTTCGTAAAGGCACTGTTGGCCGGGAGCGGGAATTCGTTATTCATGACCTCAACGTCGGTCAGCAAGGGAGGTGGCGAAAACGTATTCGGTTTAAGGGTTGTTGGCAAAAATGTGACAACCCCTTTGGTACTACCAAAATAGAGCCGATTGTCGTTGCCGACACACGTTGCCGCCGTGTTGAACTCGGTACTGCTAAGGCCATAGCTTGCGCCATAGGTAGTAAATCGCTTTTGGGCTGTATCGAATTTGCAAATTCCACGACTGGTGCCTACCCATATCGCCCCCTGTTTATCGGTTTGCAGGGAATAGACAACGGCATCTGGTAATCCCTCCTTTTCGCTAAATAGTTGAGCCTTCCCTTTAGGGGTCGTGGGTAGTTTGATGAGCCCATTGTCGGAGGCCATCCAGATCGTACGATTGACCAGTTGGGCATAACGGATGGTAGGCGATAAGGCGCTAACGGGCGGAAGTTCCTGAAAAATCCCCGTGAGGTAATTGTACTTTATCAGTGACGTTGCTTCAGTACATAACAGCACAGTGCCCGTCTGGAATAGGGTTGGGTCGTCAGGTTCCAGCATATATCGGGCTGTAACCGTATGTTTTTTGGCATAATTGCTCCGGTCGGCCAATTGGCTCCATGTACGAGTGGTCAGGTCAAATAGCGATACCCCGCTCAGCCCACTCAGGAGTAGTGCATTCTGATGACGCAAGAGCAGGGCAGTGTAAAAATTGGGGTATTTGCTGGGGTCTTTATAGGGATAGGCAGTAAAGGCTTCGGACGGTTTTTTTTGCGGATCGAACAGACAAAGCCCTCCGGCTCCCACCACCCAGAGGTTGCCCGCATGGTCACGAACAAAGGCATCGACCCGATTGAACGGTAACGAGTGGGGCTGCCCCGGTTCGTTGCGGTAAAATGAGAGTTTCGAAAAATTGGCTTCGGCCCGAATCATGCCACCCGTTAACGTACCTATATAAAAGATACTGTCGTCGGGCGTAAAGATGCCCATGGTCATATTGTCGGGTGTGGCGGATTGACTTTGCGGTTGAGCTGAAAATGAGATGGTTTGAAAAAAGCTTTTTTCGGGATCGCAACGCGCAATGCCACCACCCATCAGACCAGCCCATAAGATGCCCTGTTTATCTTCAAAGAGTGAAATGACGTAGTTAGTAGGCAACGAATACCTGTCGGGGGTAGCTGTCTGGCTGCTCCTTACCTGCTGAGTCGAAAAATCATAGTAAAACAGACCATCGTTGATGGAACCGATCCACAAATTGTTTTTACGGTCTTTCAGAATACACTCAATGGTATTGTGGGTCAGTTTCCACGGGCTGGTTTTCGTCGTGATGTGTTCAATAAGCGTAAGCCGGGTTCCAGTCCGAAATCGGAATATGCCTTTGAATGTACTGCAAACCCATAATTCTCCGTGCGTGAAAGCAAACTCCCGAATATAGAGGGGTGGCGATTCGTTTTTTATCCATGCTCGAATGCCAAGGGGTGTGAAGCGTTGCCCATTGAACACGTGGATGTCGTTCATGGAACTTACACAGATTTGGCCCTCTTCGTTGAGGGCAGTACTCCGCAATGGTTCGCCGAGGTCTTGGTCGGTTATGTATTGCCGGATTGTCTTTTTGTTTTTAGGACAGCCGTACAAACCCTCCGTGGTAGTGAGAATCCAGATGGTCTCGTCCCGGTCTTTCAGAAAGCGTATGGCTGCCAGACTATCGGCTTTTCTAGGCAGTTTATACAGTTCGGAGGGTTTATAGAATCGGTCGCTCGTAGGCTGATAAATGCAAATACCCTGCGGAGTGCCTACCCAAAGATTGCCCCGATCGTCGGTTAGTAAGGCGCTAACTGTATTGGCGCAAAGAGAGTGGGGCTTCCCTGCGGTTTTCTTATACGGTTTAATCTGGTAACCGTCAAAGCGATTCAGGCCGTTTGGGGTCGCAAACCACATAAACCCTTCAGGTGTCTGGGCAATATCGTAGCCAATATTTCGGGTCAGACCTTGTTCGGTCGAATAACTTTCGAAGCGTAGAGGCTGGGCATTACTATTCAAAGCGGGGAATAGCAGTATCCAGACGAAAGCCATAAGCCCGATCAATTGCACACTGCGTTTCATGAGAATGCTTTGTTACCCGTTTCTGTAAAGTACATCAATTCGATCCGCTCGCCCAAAACGCATACTCAACCAAAACCAACCTATACTCAATCGTTAGGCAGGTTCAGCCATTTGTTAAAATGAAATTAAAAAAAATGTACTGATTTGATAAGGTAATGCTCTGATAATAAACCCATAATTGATTTGGATACATCTATTTGCACATAGTATGGAAAACAATATAATCAAGTTGACACCCCGTGAGTATGAAGTACTTTGCTATTTGGTAGAAGGGTATAGTTATAAACAGATAGCTGATCAATGCATGGTTAGCTTTTCTACTACCAATACGCACCTTAAGCATATTTACAAAAAGCTGAATGTTCGTTCGGCGACGGCTGCCGTCAGTAAGGCGTTACGTGAGCAGATGCTCTGAGTTGACCGTTTACTCATATCCCTAATTCTAGCGATTGACGAGTGTAGGGTGATTCCTGAATTTTGTCCTGAAAGAAAAACAGGATTTTGCGGATGCCTATCCCTTCGGGAACGAATGGAGGTGGCTGCTCCGGCCGTGTTAGGGGACATCAGGAAAGCATACTGATGGTAGGGCGAAAGTCAGAACGGTAGCCTTATTGGGCGGATGGAAACGTTGACGAGTTGGGGTAGACATAACGCTTGACCACCTCGATTTTATTAACTACATGGTGCTGGCTGGCAGGCAGGTAGTCTGGATAGCCTTTGCAGTAGCATTAAGCAACCAGTGTACGGCTGAATAATAGGGATGACTAGCGCGCAAAAGCTAGTACGGGATTTCTGTGTACCATAACTAACCCATTGGTAGGCGAAGCAGATGAAAAAAGGCTACGGTATTCTTTGCGTGTGGCTGAGCGTATGGTTCATGCAAAGCCATGCTCAGGACATTCAGACAATTCGGAAACAGCAACCGTTTCGGATCAAAGGGACTTTGTCGGCAGGTATGTGGCTTTACAACACCAGTGGTATCGCCAACCGCAGGCAGCCGTTTAGCTGGTATTTGACAGGCTCGCCCAGCGTAACCATCTATGGTGTGACATTCCCCTTTACGCTGACAGTTAGTGAGCAGGAACGTCGATTCACCCAGCCATTCAATCGATATGGTGTGAGTCCTTATTACAAGTGGCTGACCATTCATGCGGGGTATCGAAATGTCAAATTCTCGGATTTTACCCTGGCCGGGGTAAGTATGCTCGGCGGAGGTTTTGAGATGAATCCGGGTAAGCTGCGGCTGGGCGTTATGGTAGGGCGTATCAATCGGGCGGTAGCCGAAGATTCTGTGCTGGCCGATGGGAAAGTGTATAATGCTTATCCGGTCTATAAGCGGATGGGCTATGGTTTGAAAATTGGTTATGGAAAACCGAATAACTATATCGATCTATCCTTTTTCAAAGGCTACGACGATTACCGATCGATTGCCCGGCCCATTCGCAACACGCGTGTTACCCCCGCCGATAACGCCGTTCTTGGCCTTAAAACACACGTGACGCTGCTTAAGCACCTGACCTTGGATGCCGATGTGGCCATGAGTGCCTTTACCCGTAATCTCTACGCCAGTTCTTTAGACAGTACAACACTCAATACGCAATTGTCATTTCTGAAAGGAGTGCCTGCCATTCTCGAAGTGAATTCATCGACTGGGCTTTATCAGGCCATGCGGGGTTCGCTTTCGTATGGATTTGCCAATGGTAGCATTGCTGCCCGGTACGAACGAATCGATCAGGATTTTCAGTCGCTGGGTTCATTCTTTTTCAATACTGATAATGAGCAATGGACATTGACGCCTTCGTTTTCATTTTTCGAAAACTTCATTTCCATCAGCGGTTCCTATGGCGTGGCGCACGATAATCTGAATGGGAAGAAATATGCGACCACGTTTCGTTCGATTGGAGCGCTGAATCTGGGTTTGCAGCTAACGGACGAGCTGAATGCCAGTCTGTCTGTTTCCAATTTCGGTACCAACCAGAACCGGGGTTTGGGCGATCTGTTCAATGATACAACGGCCATAAGCATCGTCAATAGCAGCTATGCGCTTAACGCGTCGTATAATAAAGCCGATCAATATCAGAGTCATAGCGTCAACTTATCGGCTGGTTACCAGAATGCCAACGATCAGAACCGCTTTACCCGAGACCTGACCAATGTCAGTTCGCTATATGCTAACCTGAGCTATACCCTACTGGCCATTGAACAGGAATCGAACGCCAGTCTGACCCTCACCTACAACAATACCCAGACGCCTACTCAACGAATAGTTACCCTTGGGCCGTCGCTGTCTGTTGGCATCCCCTTTCTGGACAAAGCCCTGCGCCCTGTGCTGAGTGGGAGTTATTACCTCCGGCGAGCCGACGGAGCGTCGGACGGTAGTACGCTTTCGGTAAACGGCACTGTGAGCTATAGAATTGAGAAGCAAACGTTTTCGGTAGGCGGAAGCCTGTTGCATAATAGCAGTTACACGAGTCTGACCCCCAGCTTTACCGAAACTCGCCTGAATGTTACGTATGGATACAGTTTTTAACCCTCAATGGAACGGAATATGCCACACTATCGCTACCGTTTGAGTTTGATGCTGTTCTGCCTTATGTCGTTGCCGATATGGGGGCAGCAGGTTAGCAATCAGGTACAGATTCGAATCCTTCAGCCAGTTCAGAACCGGAGCTTCGAGGGCACCTTAAACGACCTGACAGCCATTGGCGATCAGCTTCAGGTTCAAATTCAGCAACTGACGGGTACCAATCGTCGGCGGGTCAATCTGGTGGCTACGCTGGAAAATCTGGCTCAGACTGTTCGGATTCGTACCGTTACCAACACCGCCATCGAACTGAACGGCACTACGCCCTTTGTGCTCTATGGCCGCAATCTGACCAACTTTTTCGATGCATCGTCTATCGAAGTCGAGGGTATAGATCGAAACGAGCTGATCCAGGGAGGCTTCGTTTCCGAGGGGTTTTATAAGCTGTGTGTTATTGCCTACGACGCTGATATTCAAGGAGGTTTTAGCTCGCAAATCTCCAGTCCGAATCTGTCGGGGTGTGTTACCTTACGGGCGCAATATCCCGAACCACCCCGTATCAATCTGATTGCCAACAGTTCCGTACAGCCTGATACGGGGCTTATTGTTACCCAGGCCCTGTTCAACATTCTGTGGTCACCTACCACGGGCAATGGCACTACGTTTCAGTACACGCTGCGAATTGCCGATATGGGTGATGGATCACTCAACCCCGAAGTGGCCTTTATGGACCCAAATATTGCCTTTCAACAGGTCCGGCAGCCTACCTATGAGCAAACCACCCCCTCAACAAATATGATGGTAGGCATGGGCGGTATGCTCGTAGTTCAATTGGAAGAAAACCATCGCTATGCGGTTCAGGTACAGGCGGTTGCTGCCAACGGCTCAGGGGTGAAAAATGACGGATTTAGTCAGGTGGTGGCGTTCTGGTTTGGTAATAAACCGAATAGCAACCAGGCCGTAGCGCGGATGGCCCCCTCGATCAACTACGTCGCCTATCCGCAGGGCGGATATATGCCCTTCCGGGGAATGCCCGTTGTTGTAAAATACGACCCATATAGCGACGATTATAAACGGTTTGACTCGGAATTTACTATTTCAGGACTCCCGGTATTTAAGCGAGCACTGGGCTGGGCTTCGGGGCCGTTAGTGTCGCAGCGGAACAATATCGGTGATAACACCCTTACCGAAGAAGACGCTCAGTACGTTGCCATTAGCCAGAATAAAAGCCATGCGAACTATAGAAGTTTTTTTGTAAACGGGTTAATGCGTGGGCAGACGTACAACTGGAATGGTAGCGTCTGGCTTTCGGATTGGTCGGAACGGGACAATGACCGGAAACAGGATATTTCTGGATCGTTTAAAGCCGGAATGGGGTCGCCTGTACTGCAACTGCCTGCTAATAAAGATACGCTCAAAGGTGGGGAGATCAGTTTTCAATACCGCACGGCTGAGGTGCCGACAGTCGGTGATGGATTCAACTTTAGTAAGTGCTTCGATATTGTTCAGGCAAGCCGCAAGCAGGTCGAAGGGTTTACGATTTCCATTAACGAAAAGGCCGTTCTTGAGGTCGCTGATACGCAATCGTTTACGAGTGTTATGTTTAGAGATAGCGTCTCGTTAAAAAAAGCATTCGATCAGGGTGAAAACGGCGAGGGTATTCAGGCATACGTTTATGCAAGTCAGGCCAAAAAATTCACTATTACGCAAAAAGGCACATACTACTGGCGGGTGCGTTGGCTCACCAACCCCGATGGTCCTGTTACAGGGCTTTCCTACAATCAAAGCGAAATCTGGCAGTTTACCATCGGTGAACCTACCAGTACAACCAGTACGACAGCCACAACTGGCGATACGCCCCCACAGGTAGCGAAAGACTGCAAAGCCAACTGCGATGTGCCATTGCCAACCAGCCCGGTTGCCACCGGCATCGCGAAAAACGTAGCGGTAAAAGTGGGCCATTTTACCATGCTTGTCACGGTCGCTACACCCAAATCGGGCAACACTTACGATGGCGAAGGTATCATTAAGAATTTCTCAATCTGGGGCTATGAACCCGAACTGAAAGTTCAGTTTACCAACCTGAAAGTCACCAAAGTTGATACATACCTACAGGCGTTTGCGGGCGAGGTAAATACATTGACTGGCGGTCATGAACTGCTCAACCTGGCCGAAGTGGCATTGGGCCAACCACTGACTTTGCCGCTGGGCTTCGATTTTATGCTACAGGGCAATCGGTTCATTCTGCAACTGACCGGGCTGAAGTTTCTGACGACAAAAGCCGAAGCTTCCTTCCGAATTGCCGGGCATATTCCCGGTGCTGAGGGCGACGAACGCAAATATGACATCGTGGCCGACAAGGTATGTATGGTGCCCGGAGGCTTTGGCGGAACAGCTCGCTTCTTCCTGAACGCAAACATATATGGTAGCGCCGAAGCAGACGCCTACCAATTCTACATCAAAGGCAAAGAAGAAGGGGCTGTTGAGCGAAGTTCGTACGTTGAGTTCAAGTGCGATACATTGAGTCTGCAACTGGCGGGAGGGCTCCGGTTTCCGCGTACTAAACTGCTTCCTGAAGACGATCAGGGGCAGATTATTGCGGGTAATGTGGACGCTGAGTTTCTGTACCGGATCGATCAGCGAGTTACTAAAGAGGCTTCACCAGCAGGCGTAACCACGACAGGCATGGTGGTTGGCCTGACGTTCAATCATCCGTTTCAGGTGGTAGGCTTCGAGGGCTGGGGCTTCAAGATGCAGGATGCGTTTGTCGATATGTCGGATATGAGTAACCCTCCCGATATGCAGTTTCCGGCGGTCTATAATTTTGCCTCCTGGCTGCCGGCCGGACAAACTGCCAATGAGCAACTCCGAAAGACCTGGAAAGGCGTATATGGTAGAACGTTCGCGCTGCGAATGCCCAAAGAACTGACCGAAAACCGCAGGTCGTTTGGGGTTCGCGACCTGATTATTGATAAAACGGGCGTAACCCTTTCGGTCGAAGCCGAGAACGTGCTGAGCCCTGAAGAAGCAGGCTGGGGTTTTTCAATTGACAAACTAACGTTGTCGATGATTCAGACGTCTGCGTTTTCGGGCAATATGAAAGGAAAAATCCAGCTACCGATTTTTGACCCCGGCGACCGGCTCGATTACAATATGGTGTTGTCTTCGCAACCTATCAGCAGTACGGCTGGTCCAAATTACATCTGTACCGTATCGGTTCCGGCAGACGAGCCGCTGAACATGAACCTATGGCTGGCAAAAATGCAGTTGGACCCCAGCTCGCAGGTTGAATTTAGCCTGGGCGGAGCCAGCAAAATCCGGTTGAAAGGGCACCTGAACGGGAGTTTAGGCATTTATCCCGGAGGCCGCGACGAGTTGATGGGCTTGAAACTCACCGATGTTCGGTTTGAGAATTTCTCGTTCGATACCGATTCGTCAGGCTTTTTCACATTCAAAAATGCCAGTTATAGCCGGGCAAGCGGCCAGCCTGTTGTATCGTTTGCGTCGCCCCAGCACAGTGCGGCTAAGTTTCCGCTGACCATCAACGAAATCGATTTCAGGAAGGATAATACGGGAGGAGTTCCCAAACCGGGTTTGCATATCGACGCTGATCTGGCCCTTTCAGACGAAATCACGGCCGGTCTGGCGCTAACGATCTATGGAAAACTGGAACTGGCAGGTGTCCGCCCTGTCGATGTTGGCTACGATCATACCGATCTGGAGGCCATTCGGCTCGATGTGGAAACGAAAGGATTCACGCTGAAAGGCATCGTAGAATTTTATAAGAACCACGAAACGTATGGCGATGGCTTTTACGGCGATGTGGCCGTAACGATGCCGATGAAAATTGGCGGTCGGCTTACGGTTCGGTTTGGGACTGTGGGAGAAGCCGGGCAGGCCGATTACTATTCGTACTGGTTCGTAGATGGCATGATTCACCTGAAAAACGGCATCGCCATTGGCCCACTATCCCTGAATGCCTTTGGCGGAGGAGCTTACCACCATATGCGGCTCAGCAATCCAAACGACATGACCGCCGAAAAGGCCAGTAGACTAGCCCGCGAAGCGCTGGCCGAACCCGACGTAACCCCCGATAAGATTCCCGCATCGGGGTTGAAATTCGTGCCCGATAAGACTGTTTATCTCGGGATTCGGGCGGGTGTTGTGGCCAGCATGACGGGCGAATCGACCATTTTCAATATGGATGTGGGCCTGACTGCCGAAATCTCAGGTAGCGGTGGCCTGAACACGATTTCGCTCAATGGGAATGGCTATTTATTGCAGGAGTTGGACACCCGCCCCGAAGATCCACCGATGAAAGCGTCGGTCCTGATTACCTACGACCGAACGGGCGAGAAGTCAAAGCTGGATGGCAATTTTCAAGTCATGGTCGATTTCTACGATATTCTGGTTGGTCGCCGGAAGGATAATATTGCCGGCGAAGCCCAACTTCATATCGACGACGAGATGTGGTACTTCTACCTGGGCAATCCCTCTGACCGGGCGGGGCTGAAAGCTAGTCTGAAAGTGGGAAAAACCGATGTTGCCAGCCTGAACATGGATGCGTATTTCATGGTTGGACACGGGATTCCACCTGAATTGCCACCCCTGCCTGAGTTCGTGCGGAACATGATGAACCATAGTTCGGGTGATAATCTCGACAACCAGGTGACGTCTGATAGCCGAACCCCCCGCGTACCGACTACCTACGAAAACGGAAAAGGGATTGCCTTTGGCGGTAGTATCGACTTCCAGACTAAGCCTACATTCCTTGTTTTCTATGCTGATCTGCGGTTGGTCGTTGGGGCTGATATTACCATAACGAAAAATGAATCAGCGGTTTGTGCGGGGAGCAACGAACCACGGGGCGTCAACGGCTGGTACGGGCAAGGACAGGCCTATGCAGGCATCAAGGGGGCAATCGGTATTCATGTTGACCTGGGTTTTACGGAAGGCAATTATGAAATAGCCAGCGTTGGAGCCGCCATTGCTATGACGGCTAAACTGCCCAATCCCAACTATTTTTCAGGCCGGGCCGCGTTATACTACTCTATTCTGGATGGTTGGGTAGATGGTTACTGCAATTTTAACCTCGAATTTGGCGAAAACTGCGTATTGGCAGGCAACAATCCCCTCGGCGAACTGAATTTTATCTCCGATATGCAGCCCGACGGAGGGCAGGAGGTAAGTCCGGGAACCGACATTACAACCTCGTTCTATTTTCCGATGGACAAGGAGTTTGAACTGGAGGAAGTGAGGCCCGACAACAGCGTGGTTATCCGCAAGTTTAAGCCATTCATCAAACGCTATGAACTGTTTGAAACCAAAGGCAACAGCCAGACGCTGGTAGCGAATCTGTCGCAACGGTTCGAGCGGAATAATGTGGTGGCAATCCTCTCGCACCGCGATTACCTGAAAGGCGATACGCCCTACAAAGCCATCATTGAGGTGCAGGTGTACGAGACCACGAGTGGTAGCCCGGTACTGGTTAAAAAACCGAACAGCAACGAGCCTTTCAGCGAAGAAAAACCAGTATCGTTTACAACAGGGCCACTGCCAAAAATGCTGGAGAATGTGGTCGACTCGTGGCCGCTGCAAAATCAACGCTTTTTCCTCCAAAATCAGGGACTTGAAGCGGCCGTGTCGAGAATTACGCCCGGTGTTGAATCATTTTGCCAGGAAGCAACATCGCGCGGAAAAAAAGGCTACATTAAAGTTGGCGGGCAGGCCTATTTATTCACCAATTCAACGGAGCAGAATACGCAGAATGCAGCAACGGGAGGAGCTAGTGCCGTTGGCCGGTCGGTGGGATACAAGGCCATTTTTACGCCAAAAGATGGTAGTTCGGCCCCCATTGAAGCGAATCTGACGTATTATGGCGATGCGATGGCGGTTGAGTTTGATATCCCTAAACTAGCCAATAGCACCACCTACCGATTGGACATTGTGCGGAGAGTACGGCAGGGAGCCAACGCGTCTCCAGCCACGGCCATGGCATTTTCGGAAGGCCGGAGTGTGACCACGTTTAGCACACAGAACAAACAGGGGCAGGCCGTTGCTATGGACGGTGGTCGTTCGACGCTCAGCCGTCGGCAGTTTGGGATACGGGGCATTCAGGGTACGAGCGAACCGCCGGAGTTTGTCGTTTTCAGCTATACCTTCCGAACGAGCCGCTACAATAGCCACCGTGAAAAACTGGCAACTCTGACTTTGACGCCCGGCCAGACAACCTTTTTGGGTGTCAGAACCTGGACTGTGGAAACAGATGAGGCTTTTGAAACGGTCGATTTCCCGTCGACGATCATCGCAGCCGCAAAAGGCTCACAAACGGCTTCTGAAGCATGTGGGGCTATTCAGATTCCTCTCATGCAGCTAATTCTGCCCGATCAGAGCAATACGTATCTGGCAACCGCCCACCGGAAGTTTCAGGTTATTGGCGAGCTTATGACCGACTATAATCGGCTGAAATTCCCCGGTATTCAGCACGAAAAAAACATAGCGAATGCCACCGACAATCAGATTCGGAATACCGTCGGGTTGGGCAGTTATGAACGGGGGTTGGTCTTGTCACTCCGTACAGGCCCCCAGCGTATGGCATCGTCGGCATTTGTGCCTGAATTAACGGTAATGCCCAATTTACTGGGAAGTGGGTCTAGTGTGCCGTTGCCTTTCACAACGCCGTATTATGTGTCGAGTGGCCTGGTAGCTGCTCTCGATCCATCGGCTAGCCCAAGGCCCAACGTAGCAGCATCGGCGGTGGCCGTCAATGTGGGGGTAG
>Ga0209933_1002164_pt1 | contig 12339 bp, 10 predicted proteins | sample ThiBiot_300_biof_FD_183944 | JGI IMG/M metagenome (GOLD analysis project Ga0209933, IMG submission 183944) | Wastewater bioreactor microbial communities from Cape Town, South Africa - Thiocy_cont_300_biof (SPAdes) | ecosystem: Engineered > Bioremediation > Thiocyanate > Unclassified | place...
GCCGCTTCTCAAGGACGATGCGCATGCGCCGCCTCCCCCTGCCCCATCGCGGCGCGTCCCTTCTTCTTGCCCTCGCCGAGCCCGGCCATCATGAGGCCGATCTCCTCGCGCGTCAGCGAGCGCGTCGGCACCGGCTCCGTCAGATGGCCGCGCGAGATCACGGCGACCCGGTCGGCGATCTCGAAAATTTCGTCGAGGTCCTGGCTGATGACCAGCACGGCCGATCCCGAGCGGGCGAGATCGATCAGCGACTGGCGGATGACCGCCGCCGCGCCGGCATCGACGCCCCAGGTCGGCTGGCTGACGACAAGCACTGAAGGCTGGCGATCGATCTCGCGGCCGACGATGAATTTCTGCAGGTTTCCGCCCGAGAGCGAGCCGGCCTCCGGATCGACGGCCGATTTGCGCACGTCGAAGGAGCGGCCGATCCGCTCGGCCAGCGTCCGCATGCCGGAAAAGTCGATGACGCCGATCCGGATCAATTGGTCGCCCGTCGCGTGGCGGGTGAGCAGCACATTGTCGGAAAGGCGCAGCCGCGGCACGGCACCATGGCCGTTGCGTTCTTCCGGCACGAAGGCCGCGCCCATCCGGCGGCGGCGCGTGACGCCGAAGCGGCCGGCCGGCTTGCCGTCGATGGTGACGACATCCTCGCGCGCCGCAAGCCGCTCGCCAGAGAGCGCGTCGAAGAGCTCACCCTGCCCGTTGCCGGCGATGCCGGCGATACCGACGATCTCGCCAGCCCTGACATCGAGCGAAATGTCCTTGAGCGCGACCGCGAACGGATGCGGCTCGGGCATGGAGAGGCCCTGCACCTTGAGGCGCGTGCGCATCGTGCTTGGCGGCGGCGTGTCGGCGGAGAGGACATGCACATCGGCGCCGACCATGAGGCTCGCCAGCTGCGCCGCCGTCTCCTGCTGCGGATCGCACTCCGCCACCACCTTGCCGAGGCGCAGGATGGTCGCGTGATGGCAGATCTGCTTCACCTCCTCTAGGCGGTGGCTGATATAGAGCACAGCGCAGCCGCGCGCCGTCAGCCGGTCCAGCGTCACGAAGAGATCGTCGGCCTCCTGCGGCGTCAGCACCGAGGTCGGCTCGTCCATGATGAGCAGCTCGGGATCCTGCAGGAGGCAGCGCACGATCTCGACCCGCTGCCGCTCGCCGACGGAGAGATCGACGATACGAGAGGCGGGATTGAGCGGCAGTCCGAATTCGCGCGACACCTCCTCGATCTCTCGCGCGAGCGCCGCGAGATTGGTGCGATCGGCCAGCGCGAGGGCGATGTTTTCCGTGACGGTCAGCGCGTCGAACAGCGAGAAATGCTGGAACACCATGCCGATGCCGAGCTTTCGCGCGGCGGAGGGGCTCGGGATGCGGACCGGCTGACCCTTCCAACGGATTTCGCCTTCGGTCGGCTGCAGCGAGCCGTAGAGGATCTTCACAAGCGTCGACTTGCCGGCGCCGTTCTCGCCGAGCAGCGCATGGATCTCGCCCGGCCGGATCGTCAGGTCGATCGCGTCGTTGGCCTTGAAGCTGCCGAACAGCTTCGTGATGCCGATGGCCTCGACGAGGGCGCCGGATTGCGGCCGCGTCCGCCGCGCGGCGATGGCAGGTTCCACTTCAGCTCCCCCTCGGCGAACGCAACGACAGCATGGGATGCGCTTCGGCCCTTGATGGGGCCGCAAGGCGCGCCGCCTCGTCGCGGATCAGCAAGTCCGATGCCACCGACGCGGCGATCACCGCCGGCAGCTTCGAGCGGATGCCCGGAAGGCCGATCGGCGAATGCAGCGTAGCGGAAACGGTCCCCTCGACACCGGCCTCGCCGAGCAGGCGCAGGAAGCGTGCCCGCTTCGATGCGCTGCCGATGAGTCCGACATAGCCGAACCTACACGCTGCCAGCGCTTTGTGCACGATGGCGAGATCGAGCGCGTGGCTGTGTGTCATCACGAGCACGAAGGCGCCGTCGGGGGCGGCGGCGAGCGCCTCCGGCGCATCCGCCTGGCGGACGCAGCGGCAATTGGCGGGAACGAGTGCCGGAAAGGCGTCCGGCCGCGGATCGATCCAAGTGACGGCGAAGGGCAGAGGCGCCAAGGCGAGCACCAGCGCACGGCCGACATGACCGGCGCCGAACAGGAACAGCGCGCGCGGATCCTCGCCGAAACCCTCCTCGATCGCCCCGCCCTCAAGCACGGCCGAACCGATCGAAACCGACGATTCGCCCGTGATATCGCGACGGAGCGGCTTGCCCTCGGCGATCGCCGCCCGCGTGCGGAACGGTCCGCGCGCTTCGGACTCCGCGAGAGCCTTCACCTCGTCGCGCCGGTCGGTCCCGAAGATCTCCAGCGCCAGCTCGACGCGGCCGCCGCAGCACTGGCCAAGTTCCGGACCGAGCGCGATGCTCGACAGAAAGAGGCCGGGAGGCACCGCCTGCGCCATAGCGCGCTGCGCCTCCGCAATCGCCCGCCATTCCAGCGTTCCGCCGCCGATCGTTCCGGTGAAGCTGCCGTCCGGCATGACGATGATCCGTGCCCCCGCCTCGCGCGGTGCCGAGCCGCGAACCGCCACGAGCGTCGCCATCGCGGCCCTGCCATGCCGGTCGATCGCATCGAGGAGGCGTTGCCAGACCTGCATCAGGCGTCCCCGGACAGAGCTCTCCGCACCGCCTTGAGGATCGCCTCGGGCGTCGCCGGCGCGTCGAGTTGCGGCACGGCGCCGGGCCTGACGCTGGCGACAGCATTGGCGATCGCGCACCAGACCGAGATCGGCAGCATCAGCGGCGGCTCGCCGACCGCCTTGGAGCGGTAGATCGTCTTCTCGCGCGCGCCGTCGGACTGGAACAGCTTGACGACGAAATGCTCGGGCACGTCGGAGGCGGTGGGGATCTTGTAGGTCGAGGGCGCATGCGTCCGCAGCCGGCCCTGCTTGTCCCAGACGAGTTCTTCCGTCGTCAGCCAGCCCATGCCCTGCACGAAGCCGCCCTCGATCTGGCCGATATCGATCGCCGGATTGAGCGACTTGCCGACATCGTGCAGCACGTCGACCCGATCGACCCGCATCTCGCCGGTCATGGTGTCGATCGTCACCTCCGAGCAGGAGGCGCCATAGGCGAAATAGTAGAACGGGCGACCCTCGGCCTTGTCGCGGTTCCAGGAGATGATCGGCGTGCGGTAATGCGCTGCGGAGGACAGCGAGATGCGCTCGTTGTAGGCGGCATTGGCAAGTTCGGCGAGGCTCATCGACTGGTTGTCGAAGAACACACGATTGTCGCGGAAATTCACCTTGTCGCGGCGCACGCGCCATTTCTGCTCGATGAAGGCGTAGAGACGGTCCTTGATCTCGTTGCAGGCGACGAGCGCCGCCATGGCGTTGAGATCGGTGCCCGACGAGGCGGCGGTGGGCGAGGTGTTCGGCACCTTGTCGGTGCGGGTCGCGGTGATCGCGACCTTGCCCATGTCGACGCCGAATTCCTCCGCGACGACCTGCGCCACCTTGAGGAAGAGGCCCTGCCCCATCTCCGTGCCGCCATGGTTCAGATGAACCGAGCCGTCGCGATAGAGATGGACGAGCGCGCCGGCCTGGTTGAGCGGCATCAGCGTGAAGGAGATGCCGAACTTGATCGGCGTCAGCGCCAGCCCGCGCTTCAGGATGCGGCTCGACGCGTTCCAGGCGGCGATCTCGGCCCGGCGCTCCCAATAACCGCAATCCTTCTCGAGCTCGACGACCAGCTCGTGCAGGAGATTGTCCGTGACCTGCTGGCCGTAGGGCGTGCGATCACGCCCGCGGCCGCCGTAGAAATTGGCTTTGCGGACCTCGAGCGGGTCCTTGCCGAGCCGATAGGCGACCTGGTCCATCATCCGCTCGGCGAACACCATGCCCTGCGGTCCGCCGAAGCCGCGATAGGCGGTGTTGGAGCAGGTATTGGTGCGGAAGCGTCGCGTCAGCACCCGGCAGTTCGGATAGAAGTAGGAATTGTCGGAATGGAACATCGTCCGGTCGACGACGCCCATGCTGAGGTCTTCCGAATGACCGCAGCGCGCATCGAGCGCCACGTCGACGCCCTGCAGGAGGCCGTTCTCGTCATGGCCGACGCGGTAGCGCACGCGGAAATCGTGCCGCTTGCCGGTCATGATCATGTCGTCGTCGCGGTCGAGCCGGAACTTGCAGGGCTGGCCGGTCTTCACCGCCGCCAGAGCGGCGAGCACCGCCCATTGCGTTGCCTGGCTCTCCTTGCCGCCGAAGCCGCCGCCCATGCGGCGAATCTCGACCGTCACGGCGCTGGAGGGGATATGCAGCGCATGCGCCACGACATGCTGCACCTCGCTCGGATGCTGCGTCGAGGCATGCACCAGGATTTCGCCGGCCTCGCCCGGAATGGCGAGCGAGATCTGACCCTCGAGGTAGAAATGCTCCTGTCCGCCGATGCGGAACTCGTCCTCGAAGGAGACCGGCGCCGCCGCCACCGCCGCGTCGGGATCGCCCTGCACGAAGGCATAGTCGGCGAGAACCTTGTCCGTCGCCTCGGCGACGTCGATGATCGGCGTCGCGGCCTCGGTCACGAACTTGGCTTTCTTGGCCGCGCGTCGCGCCGCGTCGCGGGTCTTCGCCACGACGGCGAAGACCACCTGGCCGTGGAAGCGCACCTCGTCGGTGGCGAGCGCCGGATCATCGCCGATCTGCTTGGGCGAGATGTCGTTGGCGCCGGGGATATCCTCCCCGGTCAGAACCGTGACAACGCCGGGCGCGGCCCGAACGGCCGAAAGATCGACGGAGATGATCCGCCCGCTGGCGATCGGCGCATAGCCGGGCGCGAGATGCAGCGTTCCCGACGGCTCGCGGATATCGTCGATATAGGCTGCTGTCCCGGTGACGTGGCGCGGCGCGCTGTCATGCGGCAGTGGCTTGCGGACGACCTGCAGCTCGGCCTCGGGGCGCATGGTCTCAGCCGGCATGGACGGCCTCCTCGCGCTGGCCGACGAGACGCGTGCGCTGCGTCGGCGTTCCGGCCGCTTCGAGCAGCGCCTTGCCGAGCAGCGCCTGCGCGGTGTCGGCGCGATAGGCCGCGCTGGCGCGGTGATCGTCGAGCGGACTGAAATCGGAGCGCAGCGCCGCGAAGGCACGCGACCACGCGGCCGAGTCGGCGATGGCGGTACCGAGGAGCGCGGCCTCCGCGCCCTTGGCGCGCTTCGGCGTTCCCGCCATGCCGCCATAGGCGATGCGCGCTTCGCGGATCACCCCGTCGGCGTCGATCGTGAAGCGGAACGCGCCCATGACCGCGGAAATGTCCTGGTCGAAGCGCTTGGTCACTTTGTAGCAGCGGAAGATCTGGTCCTCGCGCAGCCGCGGCACCAGCAGGCCGGTGACGAACTCGCCCGTCGCGCGGTTCTGCTTGCCATAGTCGATGAAGAAGTCTTCCAGCGGGATCACCCGCGAGCGGTCGCCACGCCGGAGCTCCATCGTCGCGCCGAGGGCGATCAACGCCGGCGGCGAGTCGCCGATCGGCGAGCCGTTCGCGACATTACCGCCGACCGTGCCGGACGCGCGCACTTGCTTGGAGCCGATGCGGCGGAAGAGTTCGCCGAGATCGGCATCGATCGAGCGCATATGGGGCTCTGCCGCGGCGAAGCTCGCTGTCGCGCCGATCAGGATCTCGCGGCCGGTATCCTCGATCCGGTTCATGCCGGCGACGCGGCCGATATGGATGATCTTCGGGATGTCGCGCAGCTGTTTGGTGATCCAGAGGCCGACATCGGTCGCGCCGGCGACGATCACGGCGGTCGGGTGCTGCTGGTAGAGCGCAGCCAGAGCCTCGATGCTGGCGGGCGCCGCGAAGAAGCGCTCGTCGTCGCCGATGAAGAGGTCGCGGTCGTCGGCGAGGAACTGCAGCACGCCGGCCGTGTCCGCGGCGCCGCGGTGGAAGGCGTCGTCGCGCGGCGCGGCCGAGGCCTCGATCGCCGCGTCGACAATCGGGCGATAACCGGTGCAGCGGCAGAGATTGCCGGCGATCCAGTCATTGACCTCGCCGCGCGTCGTCGGCCCGTCCGTATTGTGGAACATGGCGAAGAGGCTCATCACGAAGCCCGGCGTGCAGAAGCCGCATTGCGAGCCGTGCCGGTCCACCATCGCCTGCTGGATCGGATGCAGCCGGCCATCGGCGGCGAGGTCCTCGACCGTCACGATCTCGGTGCCGTCGACCATGCCGAGCAACTGGATGCAGGAATTGACCGGTTCATAGACGATCTCATCGCCACGACGGCGACCGATCGCGACCGTGCAGGCGCCGCAATCGCCCTCGCCGCAGCCTTCCTTGGTGCCCTTGGCGCCTTCGGTGAGCCGCAGATGGTCGATCAGCAGCGCCATCGGGTCGAAATCGCCGATCTCGACGATACGGCCGCGGCGGACGAAACGGATGGTGTCGCGCATGGGGATCAGCTGCCGCGATAGGTTGAATAGCCGTAAGGCGAGATGAGCAGCGGCACGTGATAATGCTGGTCGGCGGCCGCGATGCCGAACCGGATCGGGATGACATCGAGGAAGGCCGGCTCGGGGATCGAGACGCCGCCGGCCCTCAGATAGTCGCCGGCATGGAAGACGAGTTGATAGGTCCCCGCCGTGAAGGCCTCGCCCTCCAGCAGCGGCCCATCGACCCGCCCGTCGCCATTGGTCACGACGCTCTTCAGGAGCGTGGCGCCGTCGCCGAGGCGGTAGAGTTCGATCGTGAGCCCCGCCGCGGGCCGTCCGGCCGCCGTGTCCAGAACATGCGTCGTCAGGCGGCCCATTCGAACTCCCATCACACGATCTGCCAAGGCCCGCCCAGCCAGACCATACGGACTGGCTGCACAAGGCTTAATCAAATCGTACAATCAATTCCGCGCTGCACGCAATGGCGGCAGAACGTCCCGCCGGGGGTATCAACGGTCAGGGAATGAGGACGACCGAACCATGCGTGCGGCGCTCCTCCAGCGCCGTCTGCGCGGCGCCCACCTCGGCAAGCGCAAAAGTCTGCGGCGCGTCGACCCGTATCGCGCCCGACGTGATCATCGAGAAGAGATCGTCAGCGGCTTCAACAAGTTCGGCCCGCTTGCTCACATAATTCCCAAGCGTCGGCCGCGTCGCGTAGAGCGAGCCCTTCCGCTGCAGCAGGTTGATCTCGAACGCCTCGACCGCGCCGGAGGAATTGCCGAACGACACGAAGAGGCCGCGCGGCTTGATGCAGTCGAGCGAAGCCGGGAAGGTGTCCTTGCCGACCGAGTCGTAGACCACGTCGCATTTCGCGCCCTTGGTGATCTCGCCGACCCGCGCGACGAAATCCTCCGTCCGGTAGTCGATGACATGGTCGCAGCCGAGCTTCCGCGCCCGCTCGACCTTTTCCGGCCCGCCGGCCGTCCCGATCACCGTCGCACCAAGGGCCGAAGCCCATTGGACCGCGATCGAGCCGACGCCGCCGGCCGCGGCGTGGAAGAGCAGCACCGTCTCCGGCCCGACGACATAGGTCTGGCGCAGCAGATAGCGGGCGGTGAGCCCCTTCAGCAGCACCGACGCGGCGGTGGCGTCGTCGATCCCGTCGGGAATGGCGACTAGCCGGTCGGCAGGCACCAGCCGCGCCTCGGCATAGGCGCCCGTCGGGCCGGCATAGCCGACGCGGTCGCCGACCTTCACCGCCTCCACGCCCTCGCCCACCGCCTCGACGATGCCGACGCCCTCCGAGCCCGGTATGAAGGGCAGCGGCTGCGGCGGCGGATACAGGCCCGAACGGTGATAGACGTCGATGAAATTGAGGCCGATGGCGGTCTGCCGGATGCGCGCCTCGCCCTTGCCCGGCGCACCGACATCGACCGGCTCGAAGCGGAGCTTGTCGGCCCCGCCCTGTTCATGGACGCGAATGGCGTGGATCGTCGAACCGGACATCGGTCACCTCCCTGACGGGCCGGTGCGGTCAGGCACCGGCGGATGCGAGTTCACCAGCCGCGTGGCGCGGGCGCAAGCCGCCGGCGAGCGCGAGGCTGACGAGGAGCGGCGGCAGCAGCATGGCGAGGCCGAAACGCAGGTCGAGATGCTCCGCCACGAAGCCGATCATGGGCGCCCCGACCAGGAAGCCGCAGAGCGCGAACAGCGACAGGACCGCGACATTCGCCGCCGCCGGGCGGTCGCCGAGCCGCGCCGCGGCCGTGACGCCGAGCGGGAACCCGACGGAACAGCCGAAACCGAGCGCGGCGAGGCCGATCAGCGCCTGCGTCGCCCCGCCGCTCGTCACCACCAGCAGCACGCCGCCGATGGTGATCAGGCCGCAGAGGCGGGCGAGCGGCGCCGCGCCGAACCGCGCCGAGAGGTAATCGCCGAGGAAGCGTCCGGTTGCGATGGCGAAGGCATAGGCGGTGTAACCGAAGCCGGCGAGCGCCACCGGCGAGCCGATCACGTCACGGAGGAACACCGCCGACCAGTCCGCCGCGGCGCCTTCGGCCATGGCGACGCCGAAGACGAAGACCGACAAGCCGACCAGCGCCTTCGACGGCAGCGACCACGGGCTCTTCGTCGCCGGAGCGCTTTCGGCATGCTCGGCCGAGACATCGAGCGGCAGCGTGATGGCGAGCCAGAGCGCCGGCCCGACTAGCGCCACCGCGACGATGGCCAGCGACCAGCCGGGCGGAAGGGCGAGCGCCGCGAAGCCAACGCCAACGAGGCTGCCCGCCATCTGGCCGAGGCTCCAGAAGCCGTGGCAGGTGCTCATGATCTTGCGGCCGGCGCGATGCTCGATGGCATCGGCCGCGACATTCATGCCGAGTTCGAGGCCGGAGATCGCCGTGCCGGCGAGGAGCAGTGCCACGAAGAGGCTCGGCAGGCTCCAGGCGAAGGCCGGCAGCGGCACCAGCAGCAGGAAGACGACGAAGCCCCAGATCATGGTCGCCCTCGCGCCGACGCGCTCGACGAAGCCGCCGGCGAAGGGCAGCGTGATCAGGAGCCCGATCGGCATGCCGAGCAGCGCCAGCGCGAGTTGCGCCGGCCCGAGGCCCAGCGCCTGCTGCACCTCGGGGATGCGCGGGAACCAGCTCCCCATCGCGATCGACTGGATGAAGAAGATCGCCATGATGCGGCGGGTATCGGTCATCGCAAGCGTCCGTGCTGCCGGTGCGTCAGGCGGCGGCCGGCTGGTGCGCCGTCTCGCCGGCGCGCAGCGCCGCGCCCTTGCGACGGACGCGCACCTCGCCGGCCAGGGCAAGGCTCATGCCGGCCGCGAGCAGCAGCGTGGCGAGGCCGATGCGCAGCCCGAAGAACTCGGTGACGAAGCCGATCATCGGCGGCCCGACGAGGAAGCCCGAGAAGGACAGGAGCGAGAGCGCCGCGACATTGACGGCAGACGAGCCATCGCGCGACGCCGCGGCCGTGACGGCGAGCGGGAAGACGATCGAGACGCCGAAGCCGGCCGCCGCGGCGCCGATGATGACCAGCGTCGGGCTCGGCGCCAGCACCATGGCGAGGATGCCGGCGACGCCGATCGCGCAGCACACCCGCGCCATCGCGACGGGGCCGAAGCGCATCGAGAGGAAGTCGCCCGCCAGCCTTCCGGCGGCCATCAGGAAGCCGAAGGCGGTGAAGGCGAAGCCGGTGACCGGCGGGACGGCGCCGAACACGTCCCGCAGATAGATCGCGCTCCAGTCGGTGATCGCGCCCTCCACCAGCAGCATGCCGAAGGCGAAGAGGCAGAGTGCGACGATGGATTTCGGCGGCAGCACGAAGATCGGCGCCTTCGGCGCATCCGGATCGGCCGGCGCCGGATCAAGGCGAGGCAGCCGCGCGGCAAGCAGTTCGGCGAGGATGATGATGGCAACAAGGGCGATGGCGAGATGCGGGCCGGGATCGAGGCCGATCGTCGCCGCGAAGGTTCCCGTCGCGCCGCCCGCCATCAGGCCGAGGCTCCAGAAGCCGTGGCAGCGCGACATCACGGTGCGACCGATCGCGGTGCCGATCCGGTCGGCGGTGACGTTGAGCGCGACCTCGAGCGGCCCCATGCCAAGGCCGACCAGAACGAGAGCGACGAACAGCACCGTCGGGCTCCAGGCGAAGCCCGGCAGCAGCAGCGGGATCATCAGGAAGAAGATGCCGTAGCGGATCGCGTTGCGCGGCCCCATCCGGTCCACGACGATGCCGGAGAAGGCCATCGAGCAGACGAGGCCGATCGGAACGCCGAGCAGGCAGATCGACAGCGCCGCCGGCTCCAGGCCTAGACGGTGCTGCACGTCTGGGATGCGGATCATCCAGTTCGAGAGGGAGAGCGAATAGAAGAAGTACAGCGCCATGATAAGGCGCGCGGAGGCGAAGGAGAGGCCCATGCTTGCGACTGCCAGATGCGCGGAAACAGCCGCTTGCGCGACCGGGGCCGAAGTCCGTCGCTGACGGATTCGCCAATCCGATGGTGAATGTGCCTCTTCTACAGGCGGCTCCGGCGGCTGGCAATCGACAGCCGCCGGATTTTGAACCGCTTCATTCGTCCGGTCGCGGCCTCAGACCTTGCGGTTTCGCTTGGCCGAAACGTTGAGGATCTCGACGAAGGCCGAGAAGGCCATCGCGGTGTAGATGTAGCCGCGCGGGATGTGGAAGCCGAGGCCATCGGCGACCAGCGCGATTCCGATCATCAGCAGGAAGGCGAGCGCCAGCATCTTGGTGGTCGGGTGCCGCTCGATGAAGCCGGCGATGGCCCCCGAGGCGAGATACATGACGCCCATCGCGATGATGACGGCGAGGATCATGACCTCGACATGCTCGGCCATGCCGATCGCGGTGACGATCGAATCGACCGAGAACACCATGTCGATGACGATGATCTGCGCGACGATGGCGGTGAAGCTCGCCTTGACGGCCGAAGCCGTGTCGTGGTGCCCGCCTTCGACGCCCTGATGGATCTCGTGCGTGGCCTTGTAGATGAGGAAGAGACCGCCCGCCAGCAGGATGAGATCGCGCCAGGAAAGGCCCTTGCCGAAGATGGTCACGACCGGCTCGGTGAGGCCGATCAGCCAGGAGAGGATCAAGAGCAGCAGGATGCGGAAGACGAGGGCGAGGGCGAGGCCGATCTGGCGCGCGCGCCGCGCCTCGACCGCCGGCAGGCGGCTGACGAGCACCGAGATGAAGACGATATTGTCGATGCCGAGAACGATCTCCATCGCCGTCAAGGTGAGAAGGCTCGCCCAGGCGCTTGCCTCGAAAAGGAGATCCAGATTCATGCCGCCGCCCCGTTGTTGAAAGAAATGCTCGCCCGTCCCGAGCCGATCTTGGCCGAGGCTCGCCCGGCGCTCAATGCGCGGAGCGCGGCCGCGTTGCCTGAAGAATCGCGCCGATCACCGTCAGATAGACCGTCGTCGCTCCGAGCCCGATCAGCACCGGCAGCGACGGCGCCATGCCCTCGGCGAGCGCGAGGATGGAGAAGGCAGCCCACGCGAATGTGACGGTGAGCGTCACCGGCCTCAGCCGCTTGACGCGGAACGGATGCACGAACTCGATCGGCGCGAAGGTCAGCACGGCGAAGAGCACGATGATCGCCGCCGCGAAGACCTGGTTGAGGTCGAAGGCCATCAGCACGAAGACGACCATGTTCCAGACGGCCGGAAAGCCGCGGAAGCCGTAGTCGGCGGTCTTCATGCGCGTGTCGGCGAAATAGATCGCGCCGACGGCGACGACGAGGACGGCGCCGGCGACGCCGAACCCCGGCGGCAGGATGTCGGATCGCGCCAGGATCAGGGCCGGGATGAAGACATAGGTCGAATAGTCGATGACGAGATCGAGGATGGCGCCGTCGAACCACGGCACGCGCTCCTCGACGCGCACGAGACGCGCGAGCGGGCCGTCGATTCCGTCGACGAACAACGCCGCGCCAAGCCAGAGAAAGGCCTCGACGAACGCCCCCCGCCCGACGGCGAGCACCGCCAGCATCGAGAATACGGCGCCGCTCGTCGTCAGCATATGGACGAGCCAGCTGCTCGCTCGCGGCCAGGCGTTGATCATCGCGCCCCTTCTAGTCTCAAGCGGAGGAGTTCCGCACCCGCCCGCGCGATCCGCGGTCATTCAGGCGCCCCATGGAGTCGATAGGGTCTCAGCCTGCCGCTGGCAAGGGCGCGACGGCGCCGAACTGCGGCGTCCTGTCGCTTGCGACATCGCTCGCGTTGCAAGCCATCCCCGTCGGGCTCACCTTGCTGGCGTTCATCCGGAGCTTGCCATGTTCGGATTCTCCCCCGTATCCGCGGCAGTCGGCGGCGCCATGATCGGCCTCGGCGTTGCGCTGCTTTGGATCGTGAATGGCCGCGTCTGCGGCGTGTCCAACATCTTCGGCAGCATCGTCTCCGGAAACTGGGCCGA
>Ga0209933_1002168_pt1 | contig 12300 bp, 7 predicted proteins | sample ThiBiot_300_biof_FD_183944 | JGI IMG/M metagenome (GOLD analysis project Ga0209933, IMG submission 183944) | Wastewater bioreactor microbial communities from Cape Town, South Africa - Thiocy_cont_300_biof (SPAdes) | ecosystem: Engineered > Bioremediation > Thiocyanate > Unclassified | place...
GAGCCCCGACTCTTTGGGCATGTTGATGTCTAAAAAGATCAGATCGACCGGGTTTGTTTCCAGATACAGACGAGCCTCTCCGGTACGAATGAATGTTTTGACCAGCTCTACTGCCTCCATTCGGTTACAGAAGGCTTCAATCACATCCAAGGCAGGACGTTCGTCGTCGAGGGCGATGGCTTTCATCAGGATAATAGTAGCTGAAGATGAACACGGAACTTGTTGGGGCCGTTGTCGATGGTTAGTTCATGGGCATCTGGGTATAGAAGCCGAAGCCGTTCGCGGGTGTTTTGCAGGCCTATCCCTGTTGAGTTTTCGAACAGGCTGATCTGTACTTTTTTATTGGCTACGTATAGGCTCAGCCGATTTTCCTCAATTCGTACATGAATGTCTATGTAAGAGTCTTCATCCGGGCTTACGCCGTATTTAAAGGCATTTTCAATGAAGGAGAAGAGCAGTAAGGGGGCAATTTCTAGATGGTTTTCATTCCCTTCCAGTTGGTAGTTGATCCGAACGGCATCTCGTAAGCGCGCTTTCTGGAGGTCGATGTAATTGGCGATGTAGTTGATCTCCCGCGACAGAGCCACGTTATCCCGATGGGCATCCCGGATAATATACCGCATGAACTCCGAGAGTTTTACAATCGTATCAGCAGTTTGCTCGTCCTGACGAATGGCCAGTGCATAAATGCTGTTGAGGGTATTAAACAGAAAATGCGGCTGGATCTGCGCTTTGAGTTGGCGAAGCTCAGCCTGCAACTGGTCATTTTCGACCTGATGAAGCCGACTCGCTGTCTGAACTGAAATTGAGATGAGGGTACTCACACTGCCGATCAAGAAAAAGATGGCCAGCTTGACCGGGAGTAATAGTGTAAATGTGTTACCGTGACGACTATCAGGCCCTTCTCCGTGATGGGGATGGTCGTCTGGTCGGTGTGAATGATCGAATGACTCAAAGCGAGGCTTATGGCCGTCAGCATGGGACGAAAAAGGGGAAGCATCGTGGGGACCCAACATCATCTCTTCCATAAAGATTTGTCGGAACCAGGCTTGCGGAGTGTTCTCTGAGGGGGTTTTAAAGAAAAACCACTGTTCAATTCGATAGGGCAGATAAACAGCGGTCAGTATACAGCTAATGGCTATAAGGACATAACGTCGGTACCGCTTATTCAGAAACAGGCGCGGTACAAATACCGTATGGTTAATGTACGAGAAGGTTATCAGGAAAAGATAGGCCAGGCTGTTCTGAACCAGATGCTCATGAGGGCGCAAAGGCGAAACGCTTGCTCCGCTGAATCCGTAATAGACAATTGGCAGAACGGCCAAAGCCATTCCGATTAAAATATGGGTTTTATGGATTCTAAACCAGGCGACCATTTACTACGTACCGAAAAATACAAAAGTATACGAGCCCGTTGGCGGCTGGTAATAATTGTGGCTAATAAGCGAAAAACAGGGGTAAAGGGGGACGGGTGGCTAATAAAGATACAAGGGTAGGGCTTAGGTATGCCCTATTCCCTCATTGCCCCACCAGTTCCGATTCCCGGAGGCAGGCAAACACTTCGCGGTAGAACTCTGGGTGCGACTGCCAGGTCTGAGCCGTAACCATGTTCCGGTCGCGGACGGCCTGTTCGGTTGCGTAGGTTCCTCCGCCCATTTCAATTTCGGCACGCACATGCTCGTAAGCCGTTAGGGTTCGGTTGTGGGCTAAACCCGCCGTAACCAGAATCTGAATGCCATGGCAGATGGCAAAAACCCATTTACCCTGCCGGTCGAACTCGCGCACAACATCCAGCAAGGGGGCATGGTTGCGCAGGTATTCGGGAGCGCGACCTCCCAGCAGCAGAATGGCGTCGTAATCATTGACCACTATATCCGCAATGGTCAGGTCGGAAGCCAGACAATAGCCGGGGCGCTCCATATAGGTATCCCAACCCGGTTCAAAATCGTGCATCACCAGGTTAAGTCGGCGTTTGCTGGGAGCCGCAATCACAGCGGTATCACCTTCTTCCTGAAAACGGTGAACAGCATACAGGGTTTCATAACTTTCACCTCCATCGCCCGTAACGACTAAGATTTTGCGATTCATGTAGATAAGGAGTTAGAACACGGTTTATAGATCTCTGCACCTTAAAGTATAAATCCTGCCGTTTATACTTCAATCGGATAAACCCCTATTATGAATGAAATCAGCCGGTAAGCTCATCTGTATGCTCGTATGGATCAGTGGTTCAGTACAGTCGCAGAGCCTCCCCTTAACCATTACCAAACGTTACCTGAACTTGCCCGTATCGCAGATGCAGGGCCGGGGAACCATGCAGTTTACAGTACAGGGTAAACCAGAGCGCTCGTTTAAAATACGACTGGCGACCGGAAAGCCCGACTACTGGGTGTTTTGCGACATGGCTGCGCTGAAAGGCAAAACCATTACCATCAGCTACGATGGCAATTCGGAGGGGTTAACCCAAGTTTATCAGGATGATAAAATCGCCGGGCAGGATTCGCTATACAAAGAGACCAATCGGCCGCAGTATCACTTCTCTTCCCGCCGGGGCTGGATCAACGACCCCAACGGCATGATTTTCTATGAGGGAGAGTACCATCTGTTTTACCAGCATAACCCCTACGAACGCGATTGGGAAAACATGTCGTGGGGCCATGCCGTCAGCAGGGACATGATTCATTGGGAGGAGCTACCGACAGCCCTCTCGCCCGATAGCCTGGGGACGATGTTTTCGGGATCAACTGTCATCGATTATGCGAATACGGCTGGTTTCAACCGGGGCAATACACCGGCGATGATTGCGTTGTTTACTGTCGATAATCCAGATAAACAGGTTCAGTGTATGGCCTATAGCCTGGATAAAGGCCGTACCTGGACAAAGTATGCCAAGAACCCCCTCGTCGACTCCAAAGCGAAGTGGAATAGTAAGGATACGCGCGATCCACGAGTGTTTTGGTATAAGCCGGGCAATCACTGGGTAATGGTGCTCAACGAACGGGACGGCCATTCGATTTATACCTCAAAAAACCTGAAAGAATGGACGTATCAGAGTCATGTGACGGGCTTCTGGGAATGTCCAGACTTGTTTGAATTGCCCATAGATGGGGATAAACGCAAAACAAAATGGGTCATGTATGGCGCATCGGCCACGTACATGATTGGCTCGTTTGATGGCAAAACCTTTACGCCCGAGTCCGGTAAACATTATTATACGACGGGTAGCATCTATGCCGCACAAACGTTTGCCAATATGCCCGAAACCGATCCCCGACGCATTCAGATTGGCTGGGGCCGTATTTCGCAACCGGGTATGCCCTTCAATAATCAGATGCTTCTGCCCACCGAGCTACAATTGCGAACCACCAAAAATGGTCACCGTCTGGTTAGTTTACCCGTCAAAGAGACGGAACAGTTGTTCGATCTGGTTCAGCAGGGGAGTGATCTGAGCGCAGCCGAAGCCAACGAAAAAGTGAAATCCTTTAAAGAGCTAGACCGATTTCGATTGACTACAACGCTTAAACTATCGCATGCAACCAGCGCGGGGGTTTCGCTTTTCGGTCAGCGGATACTCGATTATGACCTGAATTCGAACCTGGTCAATGGCGTCTTTTATTCTCCGGAGAACATGACCAGTATGGAGTTGACCGCCGATATTTATGTCGATCGGACTAGTATCGAAGTGTTCATCGATGGAGGAGCTTATTCGTATTCTCTCGCGAGAAAGCCGGTTTCGGCCGCCAAAGAAGCTATTCAGTTTTGGGGTAACCGTATTGATGTGAAGAGTTTTAAGTTATATACCGCAAAATCGATCTGGAAATAAGGATTTCAGAGATAGCTCAATGCCTGTAGCAAAATAGTATCACTGGCTACAGGTACTAAAATCTACTTTAGTCGCTGCGAGGTGAAAGGCGTCGATCGGTACAGAATAGCAACTCACTCGCAACGTCGTAGTTCGTACCTGTCGGACGGACAAAGGCGTAGTTGATAACCTTTCCATTGAGCCAGATGCGGCTACCCTTATAATCCCATTGACCAGCCGGGGGCGATGCATCTTTTTCGGAACGCCCGTAATTATGGAAGTCAATCCAGGCACCTACGCGCTGAATGACCATGCCTGACTGCCAGATATCGCCTAATCGCAACTGCGCGTGGACGGGTCGGCTAGCCAGGCCCCAGATGAAGCGCCAATTTGCCCTAGACGTGAAAGCCTCATGAGCGGATCAACGGCGGGTTTGTTGCCTTATCGGTCGGTACGTAGTCGATGGATTTGGGTTTGAGCCACACCAGTTGCATGACCAGTGCGCCCACTACGATGAGTGCCAGCCACGCAAAACCCGCGCCCAGACTTCCGGCATCGGTCGATTTGCCCAACCAGTCTGTTACCAGCGCCCCGGCAAAAACGCCCGTCATATTCATCAGTCCATAAGCCGTTGCCCGTCGTTGAGCGGGAACAAACTGACAGAGAATGGGCATGTTGTTGGCGTCGAACATTCCAAAGCCTATTCCGAAGCAAAGGGCTGCACCCACTACGTGAATCAGCGAACTGCCAAAGCCTAGCAGCATCAGCGCCGGAATGGTCAACGATAGTCCGATGGCACTGGTATAAATCCGCCCCCGCACATTGGTTTGTACCCATCGATCCGACAGAATACCGCCGAGGATAACGCCTAAAAAAGATGAAACGGCAATGCTGATGGTGGAAAGAGGTCCGGCACTGGCCATGTCGATGGACAGGTTCGTAGCAAACAGGGTCGGGAGCCAGTTTTTCGTTGCCCAACCCGGTAAACTGGGGATGGCATAAACCAACAGGATAATCCAGAACGACGGATTTTTTAGCAGTAGGCCCAGGCTTTGCCAAGGTGAATCGGTTGATTGATCCAGCGTTGGCTCCAACTCGGCTACCTGTGCTTCCCGGCGGATTTCGCGGAGAAAGAGACTCAGAACAAGCGCATAGACCAGTCCGGCCAGCCCAAATACCTGAAAAGCCAGTTGCCAGGAGTATGTTCCGGCCACTGTTGCCCCAAATCCGCCCAGCGCCTGACCCGCATACAGTCCGGTCATATGGATACCAACAGCTAGTGATCGGGTTCGGGAGGTGTGGTAATCGGCAATCATGGCCAGCCCCGATGGGATGTACAGCGCTTCGCTAATGCCCATGATAGCCCGTAAGGTGTAAAGCTGGGTAAATGTAGTGGCATAGCCCATCGAAAAGGTAACCCCCGACCATACCGCCAGGCTCCCGACAATCAGCCACTTCCGGTTCAGCCGATCAGCGATGAGCCCAGATACAGGGCTCATCAGTCCGTAAATCCAGAGGAAAATGGCCATTAGACGGCCAAAGTTGGTCGCAGATTGCAGCGCCTGAATATCGACCTGCATGGCGGGGCGCATCGTGGCCAGCATCTGCCGATCCATATAGTTCAGCATCGCCACTAGCCAGAGCAGTCCTACAACGACCCAGGCATACGATCGGGTATAAACCATCTTGTTCATACGGTTAAGGGCTGACAGAGGTGATTAGCCGAATAGTGGGCGTACGAATACCCGGCGATACTTCACCGGAAGGCAACAGAAATGATTTCCCCCAACGAATAGCCGTCGTTGTAACGGGAGCCGGAAAGGGCATATGCCCCACCACCGCCCAGCGTTTCGTATCGGTTCGGTATTGCCAGATTTCGCGTCGAAAACCCGGATGATTCATCTGTAAATCGTTTCGCTGGACTACCCATTTCGCTTTTTCAGGATGATCTGGCTGGTTGGTGATCTGGTTATTGAGGGCCTCAATTTGCCGGAGTCGAACGCCATCATCGCCCCCGAAAAGCAACAGCCGATTGGTGTCTACACCAGCCGCTTCATGGGCGGCCACGGCCACGGGTAAATTGCCTAGCCGCTGCCAGGTATTCTGCTTCGGATGATATTGGTAGGCGTCCCCAAAAACCGTGGTCTGCCCCGCCACCGTTTGCCGACCGCCCAGGACAAACAGACTACCTCCATCGGCATCCGGCATTGCTACCAGAGTTGTAAAACTTCGTGCCTGCCCTGGCAGATCGGCGCGGGATTGCCAGCTGGATTCGGGATGTTGCAGGTTCAACACAAACAGGCTCCTGACAGAACCCTGGCTCGATTCGCCACCGAACACGTACAGTTCGTGGCCCAACACAGACGCTGACAGATTCGCCAGTGCAAGGGGTAAATCGGGCAGGGTTTTGGTAATCACCTGCCGGGTTTTGGGGTGCCACGTTAATGAGAAGACCGCTGCATGCTGTTGGTCCGCATTCGCACCGCCTATACAGATCAACTGCTCATTCCAGGACACCGATGCGCCATAGGCCAGCGGTCCTGGCAACGTACCGGCTGATTGCCAATGGGTCGACTTGCCCGGCTCCGAAAGTACATATACAGCTGATTGCCATGCCTTACGGCCATTTTGCCAGGGGTAGCCATTGGGGAAATTGGCACCGCCAGCCAGCAGCAAGGCCCCATGGCTGATACCCGCAAAAGCCCCCGCCACACCAGGATTGGGTTTGCCGTCGATGCTCGGTAATTCCGGTAGTGTCCCGTACCGGAACGAGGATTGTGCGTCCGCTGGAAGATGAGTCGGTAAGGTTAGCATGAGAAGTAGGAGTATAAACAGCCGGTTCATGGAGCTTAGGCCATTACCGGCATCTGCGACGCATACGCATGAAAATCAATTGACCGCAGGTCGGTTAGGAACGCCTGATACTGTTCGTCGGTCATGTTCATTACGGGTAGTCTGAACTGTCCGCAATCCAGACCGATGGCCCGCATATAGGCTTTCCCGGTAGCAATGCCGCCATACTTACCCAGTAGCCGCACAATCTGGATGGATCGATCCTGCATTTGCTGCGCTCTCGTCACATCCCCGGCATCAAAAGCGGCCATAAGTTCGTGATACACCGGGGCCGCGTAATTGAAGGTACTTCCGACGGCTCCCCGTGCCCCCATGGCCATAGCGGCCAGAAAAATCTCGTCCCAGCCCCAGAGGATGTCATATTTTCCGTTGCCATACAGTAGGCACCGTCGGTAGTCCATCAGGTCGTTATGGGTGTATTTGATGCCCCGGAAGTTCGGTAACCGCCCGTCGATACAGGCCATAAAATCAATCATCGACAGGTTGGCTCCCGTCAGGGCAGGGATGTGGTAAAAATACAGACCAATCTCGGGAACCGCATTGCCAATACCGATGCAGAATTGAGCCAGCAACTCTACCGTAGCGGGTTTAAAATAGTAGGGCGCCAGTACGGCTACTGCGTCGAACCCATGCTGAGCCGCCTGCTGGGCCAGCAGAATACTTTCGGACTGCGACGTACCGCCAACCAGCATGATTTTCTGCAAGTCAGGCTCATCAACCGCGCCCCATGCCTGAATCAACTGCTGTTTTTCAGGATAGGACAGCGAAACGCCTTCGCCTGTAGAGCCACCTACGAAAGCGCCTTTCACCCCATTCTGAGCCAGCAACCGGGCGTATTGAGGAATAAGGTCGAGGTTGAGCTGCCCATTGGGGTGCATGGGTGTGAACGGAGCGGCTACCAGACCCGTAATTTTTGATTGACTAGTCATGCGTGTATCGGATTCGGTCAGTGTTTAGATTTCTCCGGGAAATCTCCCGGAGAAATACCATAATTACCAACCTATGATGAAATTTTTTCGATTAATACCCAGCTGTTTGCGTCAGCTTCGGATCGGTGTTTAGCATGGTGATGGAAATTGGAAGAGCCAGTTTATACGTCTGCGAAGCAGGAAGATACACCGGATTGATCGCATTGAATACGTAGGTGTTACCGGCCCGCCGGAGTGCCCACCAGCGTTTACCCTCTCCAATGAATTCGCGCAGGTATTCGTCCAGAATGGCATTCATATTCGCATCCTGGCTCCCGTTGGTGTAGGGCGTATATCCTGACCCGTACGCCCGTGCCCGAATGGCGTTGATCTCGGCCGAAGGATCAACGCCCGATTTAGCCTTGGCTTCGGCCAGTAAAAGCAGCACATCGGCGTAGCGGTAAATCGGGAAATCATTGTCGTACAACTGCGTTCCGGCATCCACCCGCCCGATGAATTTGGTCAGTAGTACGCCCGCTGTTGGATTACCCGCTGTGTTGCGATACATAACCCGGAACGAAGGGCGTACCCGGCTATCTTTCGGATCGCTTAACCGATTGATCATAGCCTGCGACATACCAACCCGGCTGGCACCGGCTACGTAGGGGTACGCCGAACTGACGGTTACGGCTGGACCAGGCACGGGGTCCAGAACAAGCGTACCTGCCTGGGTAGTGTTGACCTGAAAACTGCCGTATGCATTCATGGTCGACTCGTTTTTCTCGAAACTCAGCGCAAAAATGATCTCCTTGTTATTGGTTTCTTTGGTTGGGTCGAAGATGTCGGCATAGTTGGTTTGTAGCCCCAGCGTCGATAGTCCTTTCACTTCATCCAGCGCGGTGCGGGCGGTGGTAAAATCGGCGGCACCGCCCCCCATGTGCGTTCCCGACCAAATGAACACATCACCTTTGAGAGTCAGGGTAGCGGCCCGGTTCCAGTAAACGCGTTTGGGTGTAAACGAATTGTCGCCTGCGAACCGGGTCAGTGATTGCTCCAGATCGCTTTTAATGAGCTGCATAACCGCTTCGGGTGTAGATCGCTCGCGGTACAGATCACTTAGGTTATCGACCGAGGTAACGGGTTCGGTGGTAATGGGAACGCTGCCCCAAGTCTTGAGCAGGGTATAATACATATAGGCCCGAAGTCCGTACATCTCGGCCAGATACCGATTACGCGTCGTTTCGGCCAGGGGTGAATTAGGGAATAATTTAATAACCGTGTTGATTCGGTCGATGAGCGTATACAGACCCGCCCAGTTGGTAAACGGAACGTTGGTTGCGCTGATATTTTGCGACCAGAGCTGTTTGAGCGTTCCATCTTCCGATTCGGTATATAGCCCGTCAGCCCAAATATCGGAGCGCATTTCGCCAAGTTGGAACAGCGTAGCCTGATACGTACGCAGCGACGCATAAACACCTGTATACAGGGTCTGAGCGGCATTGGCATCCGACAGTACCAGGGATTGATTGAGTGACGTTTGTGGAACAACCTCCGACAACTGCTGCTGACAGGAAAAGAGCCCCGCCGATAGGCTCAAACAGCTTGTAAGAGCGAGGATAAGTGTATGTTTTTTCATGATGATTCGGTTTGTGTTGTAGTCTCAACCAACAGACTATAAGCTAATCGTAGCGCCTAAGGTGACGGTACGAGGCAGCGGGAAACGGCCGACATCGTTACCACCCACTTCGGGGAAGGTGCCGTTATACTTCGTGAAATACACCAGATTGGAGCCCGTCAGGAAGACCCGTAGCCCCTGTACCCGTTTGCGGCTCAGTCGTTCCAGCAGTTGGGCAGGTGTGTCGTAACTGAGCGTTAGTTCACGCAGGGCTACGTAGTTACCTTTCTGCCAGAAGTTGGCCGGGGCCGTTGTGCTGCCGCCCGCATCGGTAAAGTAGTTACGGGCGTAGTTGGCCCAGTAATAGCGAGGTAGCGTACCCGTCGGGTTATCCGGCGACCAGGTATTGGTTATGTCTACCGGCCCGTTCTGCGATCCCTGCACCTGCGACAAGCCTCGCAGATACGACTGGTTGAGAATCACAAACCCTAACGAATAATCGAATTGGCCAAACAGCGTAAACCCTTTCCAGCTCAGGTTCGATGAAAAACCGCCCTGAACGGTTGGTGTGGTACGGCCTACGTATACAAAATCGCGGTAGTCGAGCGAGTCGTTGCGGTCGAGGTCGCGCCAGCGGGCGTCGCCCAGAAGCTTGATTCGTTTGTTGGTGTAGGGCAGGTACGAGTTGTAGAAGTTGGCGCGGGAATCGAGTTCGGCCTGTGTGGTATAGATGCCGTCGTAAATGGGGGCGTAGACCTGATCCAGCCCGATTCGTTTCCCTTCCTGCAAACCGCCTACCCAAACCAGTTGATTGGTAGTCGGGTCGAATACCTGCGACGCACTTTGCCGATTCAGCGGCAAACCGTTGTTGGGCAATTTGATGGCAAAGTTCTTGACGCTATACAGGTTTGCATTGACCGACCACGACAAACCACCTTCCGTTTTGGGCCGGATGATCTGCGTGCGGATGTCCAGTTCAATGCCCCGGTTTTGTAGCTGCCCCAGGTTAGTGACGTAGCTGTTGTAGCCCGTCCAGCCCGGAATATTGAGCGTCGAAATTTTGTCGTACACATTACGGATGAAGTAATCGGCAATGAACGTAACGCGGTTATTGAACAGGCCCAGGTCCAGCCCGATGTTGAGCGTACTGGCTCGTTCCCAGCGCAGATCGGTGTTAGTAATGCCGCTGGCAGCAAAGCCAGGTTGTCCGTTGTAGATACCGACGTTGGCATACTGGGGTGTTGTAGCATAGTCGCCGATGATCGGGTTGCCACTGGCATCCAGCGGGTTAATACTGCCGTTTACACCCCAACTGATGCGGGGTTTGAGTACAGAGACAAATTGTTTCAGGGGCGAATTGGCAAAAAAGGTTTCGTTGCTCATGTTCCAGCCCGCCGATACCCCCGGAAAGAATCCGTATCGGTTCGTTGTCAGTTTCGACGTACCGTCATACCGCATGTTCAGCGTCAGCAGGTACTTATCGGCGTAGTTGTAGTTGATCCGTCCGATGCCCGATGCCAGTCGTTGCCAGCTATTAAAGGCCGATGTTGGAATCCCAACCGCAGCCGTCGAGGCCGATAACCACGGAATAAAATCAGTAGCTGCCAGATTGGCCGAAGCCCCGTAAGAATACTGGCGGTATTCGTAGAACTCACCACCACCCAGTACCGATATCGTATGCAGGCCGAAATCCTTATCGTACTGTAGAAATCCGTTGTAGGTGTATTGGCTGGTGCGTACGTTGGAGAAGGACGCATTTCGGGTCGAAACGAGTGCCCCGCCAGTTCCATTGATATAGGCTTTGGTAAACTGGTCGTTGGTGGTATAGCGGTAATAGCCGGAAGCGCTGCCCAATACTTTCAGGAACGGTGCCAGCCGATATTCCACATTCAGGCCGCCCGAGTACCGCTGTTCGTTCGTGTTGTTGATGAACTTATCGCTGAAGTAGGCTGGGTTGCCGAGCGTGCTGCCATCTACACCCGGTAGTTGTTCGCCTGTGCCATCACGAGTGAGCCGGACAGTTGGGGCAATACCTGTAAACCGCTGTACAAGACCACCGGATAAGCTGCCACTGGCATCGGCCGTGAGGTACGAAGGTGTACTGCTAGCATTGTAAGCCGCCAGGTTTAGCCCTATGGTCAGATTTTTGCCGACATTCAGCCCACCGTTGAAATTCAGATTCAATCGTTTCAAGCCCGAGCCAATAATGATGCCCTGATCGCTCAGGCTTCCTACGCCCAGAGAAAAATTGCCCATATCGTTGCCGCCCGATGCGTTGAGGTAGTGTTCGTTCAGGACGCCAGTTTGTAAAATCAGGTCTTCCAGTTCCCGCTGGGTAGTTGATCGGTACAGGATGCTGTCCATCTGCGCTGGATTGAAAGGATTCTGGTCGACCAGCAGGTGGTATTGCGGATCGTTGAGCAGGCTCCGGTTCGTATTGGTCAGTTGCTGAGTCGAATATTTTCCATCGGGAGCCGTCCAGCCCGAGTTCAGTCCCCAGCCCCAGGCACCCGTCAGTTGGTTGCGGGTATTGTTCATTTCGGCCGTGTTGTTGTCAGCCTGAGCCGCTGCGTAGCGACTGGCAAGACCCCGTCGGTTCCATTTAATATAATCCTCGGCACTCATGTACTGGAGCGGATTCCGGCGGATGTAGTTGGCGGCATGTTTAAAGGTATAGGTTACGGATGTGCGGCCCTTCTTACCTTTCTTCGTCGTTACCAGAATCACCCCGTTTGCAGCCCGTGCTCCATAAATAGCCGTTGACGCAGCATCTTTCAATACGTCCATTTTTTCGATGTCCTGCGCATTGATGCCATATAGAGAAGGCACAATCACCCCATCCACGACGTATAAAGGCGTACCTGAACCGCTGAAGTCCGTACCCCCGCGTAGCACAATGGTGGGTGTCGAGCCGGGCTGACCAGACGTTTGCTGTACCCGTAAGCCGGGCGCAGTACCCTGCAAGGCCGTGGCGGCATTGGTACGTGGAACAGACTTAAGCACTGTATTATCGATGCTGGCAACCGAGCCGGTCAGGGTTCGGCGGCTCTGCTGTCCGTATCCCACTACTACGACTTCATCGAGACTACGAGCACTTTCGGCCAGGTCGATGGTTAGGGTCG
>Ga0209933_1002169_pt1 | contig 12280 bp, 7 predicted proteins | sample ThiBiot_300_biof_FD_183944 | JGI IMG/M metagenome (GOLD analysis project Ga0209933, IMG submission 183944) | Wastewater bioreactor microbial communities from Cape Town, South Africa - Thiocy_cont_300_biof (SPAdes) | ecosystem: Engineered > Bioremediation > Thiocyanate > Unclassified | place...
GCTTGGAGCATACCAGGCCGGTGTCTACGAGGCGTTGCACGAAGAAGGTATCGAGCCGGATTGGATTGCCGGAGTTTCGATTGGAGCCATCAACGCCGCTATCATTGCCGGCAACTCGCGCGCGCGCCGGCTCGAGAAGCTTAGAGAGTTCTGGCATCGCATCACCGAGCGCAAGGTCTGGCACTATACGCCCGATGGCGATGTCTATCGCCAGATGCGAAACGCCACGAGCTCGATGATGACGATGACGATGGGGTTGCCCGGCTTCTTCCAGCCGCATTCCGTCAACCCCTGGCTGAGCCCCACCGGCGCGATGACCGCGACGAGCTTCTACAATTCCGATCCGCTGAAGGAAACGCTCCGCGACCTCGCCGACTTTTCAATGATAAACGACCGTTCCATGCGGTTTGCCGTCGGCGCGGTGAATGTTCTCAGCGGAAATTTCATCTATTTCGACAACTATCAGGAAGAGATCGTTCCGGAGCACATCATGGCGTCTGGCGCGCTCCCGCCCGCGTTGCCGATGATCAAGATCGGCACCGACTACTATTGGGACGGCGGCATCGTTTCCAATACGCCTTTGCAGCATGTGCTCGACAACGAAGACAAACTCAACACGCTCGTTTTCCAGGTCGATTTGTTCAGTGCCCGCGGAGAATTGCCACGCGATATGGAAAGTGTGCTCGGCAGGCACAAGGACATCATGTATTCTTCGCGCACGCGGCATAACACCGACGTCTTCCGTCGCACGAAGCAGTGGAAGAGCCATCTCTACAAAGCGCTCTGCAAAATTCCGGAAAGCGAACTGAGCGCGGAGCAGATCCATCTCAAGGATGAGCTGAGCAAATCACCCGAAATCACGATCCTGCACATGATCTATCAGCAGAAAGCTTATGAGGGTCACGCCAAAGACTATGATTTTTCCGGCACGTCGATGCGCGAGCATTGGCAATCTGGTTTCGAAGACACGCGCCGCTCGCTGAAGCAGCGCCATTGGCTTGAAATGCCGCCGCCCGGATCAGGGATAATCGTTCACGACGTCCACGCCTACACGGCATAGCTGCCTTTGCGACACCCGCGAGGCTCATTCACACGCGATGTGTCGGCCTGCGAACATGCGTTTCGGGCTAGCTGAACGCATGATCAAAGCCCGCAAACCCGGCAAAGCGAACTATCGCTTGCAACGGCGAAGCACACAAAACTGGAGCGTGAACGCCATCATGCCCAGCTCCGTCGCACCCGCGCCGCCAAGCTCCGTCAGGTCGCCGCGACGGCAAGCACGGTAATTACCGAGACCCGCGCTGCGCGTGCCCGCGCAAACGATCACTTCCACTGCGAGTCATACGATCCAGCTGCTCAACAAACTCATTTTTCTGCCGCGATGGGACGCTCGTAATACCGACTGTTTTTGAAAACCAGAATCCATCGGCTGCCATTCTTACGACCAGGCAGCCGATCGTGTCGTCTGAATTGCCGTGCTGCCTCATCTGCTTCGAAAACCACTTAACCCAGCGCGTGCGCATCGCAGTCTCGGTAGCGAGCATGATCCCGAGCGTATTCCAGTGCTCTGCGTCAGCATTGTTTTGACCTTCAAGACAGGTCAATAAGTATGCGCGCGTGAAGCGGCCCACAGGGTCGGGATCTTTAGCGATGTAGCTCTCCATGCTCTCCAAAAGATCATCGAGAAGCTTGTCGACGAGCGCGACGATCAACGCCTGCTTTGTCGGAAAATGGTGCAGGAGCCCGCCCTTACTCACGCCGGCACGTTGCGAAATTGCATCGAGGGTCGCATTCGCGATCCCAACCTCCGCGCATAACCTCGCTGCGACGTCGAGCAACTGGCCACGAACTTCAACCGGCCGCTTCTTTCTACGGTGAGCAAGGCTCATAGGAGTTTATCTCTTCCTCTCCGCGCCGCACGCGTGGCTGAGTGAATCCACAGCCGCTCTTGAAAAAACCGTCTGGATGGTATCTTTATTGTTTTTGCCACGTAAATCCACTAGGAGATGATGAAACTTTCGTTTTCCAGGATGTCTTCGCACCCATCAGACGTCCGGACGCGATCGAAAGACGTCACGCGGATGACGTCATCTCCATCAAGAGTTCCTTCTTTGCCAGCCTGCTCATTGTAAGCAAATCCGCTTAGAACCCAGGACTTCAAAGGCCTTCAATATGTTGACCGTTCGCGAAATTCTTGCTCGCCCTATTCGATGGCGCGCAGCATGTCTCGGTGGACTCTCCCTTGCTGTTCTAGCGGTGGGACCGGCTTATGCTCAAGAGGGAGGCGCGACGCCGCCGCCGGCGGTATCGGTGCTCAAACTTGCCGCACATCCCGTTCCAGTGATGAGCGAACTCCCAGGCCGCATTGCAGCGACCCGCGTTGCGGAAGTACGGGCGCAGGTCACGGGAATTCTGCAAGAACGGGTATTTGAACAGGGTACGTTCGTTAAAAAGGGCGATGTTCTCTACCGCATCGATCCCGACCTCTTTCGGGTGCGGGTAACAAGCGCCGAGGCCACGCTGCAGAGAGCAAAAGCCCTTCAGGCCAATGCCAAGCAGCAATATGATCGCCAAAAGGAGTTGCGGGCGCGCGACGTTGCGAGCGGCGCCAGCTACGACACCGCAGCCGCAAATCTCGCGCAATCGGATGCAGATGTCGCGCTCGCCGAAGCGGCGTTGGAAGAAGCGCGGATCAATCTTGGATATACTGAAGTTCGTGCTCCGATCACGGGCATCATCGGCGGAGCTCTTGTCACCGAAGGCGCGCTGGTGACGACGCTGGACGCCAACCAGAAGCTTGCTCTCATTCAGCAGATCGATCCGGTTTATGCGGATTTCACGCAGTCGTCCGCCGAGTTGCTCGCGCTGAAGCGCGCTGTTGCGGACGGCAAGCTCGCAAGCCCAGCGCCGGGCCAGGCTCGCGTCGAACTCGTCTTCGATGACGGCACGATCTATGCGCAGCCGGGAAGACTGCTGTTTTCGAGCGCAAGCGTCGACGCCATGACCGGGCAGGTCACCTTGCGCGCTGAATTTCCCAATCCGAAAAGCGACCTGCTTCCGGGCCTCTATGTCCGTATCCGTATCGAGCAGGCCGTTCGCGATGGAGCGATCACTGTTCCGCAACGAGCCGTTCTTCGCGCTCAGGATGGCAAAGCTCAAGTCTACGTTGTTGCGACCGACGGGACGGTCGAGGCGCGCGATATAACGCTTGGACAGACGTTCGGCTCTGACTGGATTGTCGAAACGGGTCTCAAGAGCGGCGAGCAAATTATCGTCGACGGCGTGCAGAAGGCACAACCGGGCGGGAAAGTTACCGTCGAGATCTGGAAACCGGCCGAGAACGCGCGACCGGCAGACAAAGCGGCAACGCAAGCAATCAGATAGGCGCCCCGATGGCTCAGTTCTTCATTGGCCGGCCTGTGCTGGCGTGGGTGTTCGCGTTCTTCATCGCGATCGCGGGCCTGATCGCCCTGCCCTTTCTGCCGATTTCGCAATATCCCAAGGTTGCGCCGCCCCAGGTTATGATCTCGACGCTTTATCCCGGCGCTTCACCGCAGGAGATCTATCAGGGCGTCACGCGGCAGATCGAGGAAGAGCTGAATGGTGTCGATCAGCTCGTCTACTTTGAATCGACGTCCGATACCTCGGGCGCGATCACTATTACGGCCACCTTTAAACCTGGAAGCGACATCGACCAGGCCTCTATAGACGTTCAGAACAAGTTGCGGCGTGTAGAGCCGCGCCTTCCGCGCGCTGTAACCGCGCAAGGCATTACGGTTGAAGAAGCGAGCACGGGCTTCCTGCTATTCATCGCGCTCACATCGACGGATGGAAAGACGGACGAGATCGCGCTCGGCGACTATTTAAGCCGCAACGTCCTGGGCGAACTCCGGCGCATTGACGGCGTCGGCCGCGCCCAGCTCTTCTCGGCGCAGCGCGCCATGCGTGTGTGGATCGATCCGGACAAGATGGTCGGTTACAACATCACCGCCTCAGATGTCAGTGACGCAATCCTGGCGCAAAACGCCCAAGTCGCAGCAGGACAGATCGGCGCTGCTCCCAATCCGATCACCCAGGATCTGACTGCCACCGTTCTCGTCAAAGGACAGCTGAGCGACACGAAGGAATTCGGCGAGATCATTCTCCGCGCCAACCCGGACGGATCGACAGTGCGCCTGCATGACGTCGCCCGCGTCGAGGTCGGTGCAGAAACCTACAGCTTTGCGGGCCGACTGGATGGCCAGCCAAGCGCGGCCGTCGGTATTCAGCTTTCGACATCCGGAAATGCGGTTGCGACGGCCAAGGCCATTAAGGCCAAGATGGAGGAACTTTCCCGCTTCTTTCCTCAAGGCGTCGCCTATTCGATACCCTATGACACCAGCCCCTTCGTCTCGGCGTCGATCGAAAAAGTTCTGCACACGCTGGTCGAAGCGATTGTTCTCGTCTTTATCGTCATGTTCGTTTTTCTGCAGAGCTTCCGCTACACGCTCATCCCGACGCTCGTGGTGCCCGTGGCCCTGCTCGGCACGCTCGCGGTCATGTATGCTGCGGGCTTTTCGATCAACGTCCTGACCATGTTCGCGATGGTGCTTGCCATCGGCATTCTTGTCGACGACGCCATTGTCGTCGTCGAAAACGTCGAGCGCATCATGGCGGAAGAAGGGTTGTCGCCAAAAGACGCAACACGGAAAGCGATGGGCCAGATCACGGGCGCCATTCTCGGCATCACGCTGGTCCTCGCGTCCGTCTTCATCCCGATGGCATTCTTCCCCGGGTCGACGGGGATCATCTATCGTCAGTTCAGCCTGACGATGGTCGTCTCGATCCTGTTCTCGGCGTTTTTGGCCTTGTCGTTGACGCCTGCGCTCTGCGCAACGCTCCTCAAGCCGATCCCGCATGGGCATCACGAGAAGAAGGGACTTGGCGGCTGGTTCAACCGAACCTTCGATCGAATGACGTCGGGATATTCGGAGCGCATAGCCCGACTCGTCAAACGCGCGGGCCGGATGATGGTCGTCTACCTCGCGCTCCTCGCCGGGCTCGGATATCTGTTTTTCAATCTGCCAAGCGCGTTCGTTCCCGATGAGGATCAGGGGTACATCATCGTCGACGTGCAAGGGCCGCCCGAGGCCAGTCAGAACAGAACCATCGCGTCCCTTGAAAAGATCGAGGCCGTCTTCAAAGGCGAGCCGGCTGTCGATAACGTCTTCTCCGTCCAGGGCTTCAGTTTCTCCGGCAATGGGCCGAACGCAGCCCTAGTGTTTCCGACATTGAAGGACTGGTCGGAACGCGGGGCCGGAAACTCAGCGCAGGAAATTGCGAACCGGGTCAACATGCAGCTCTTCGCGCTCAAGGATGCGACGACGTTTGCGCTCTCGCCGCCGCCGATCGAAGGCTTCGGCACCACCAACGGCTTTTCATTCCGTTTGCAAGACCGCGGCGGCCTAGGTCAGGATGCACTTAACAAGGCGGCGGGAGAACTGATCGAAAAGGCTTCAACAAGCGGCATTATTACCGGCATTCGCGCGGAAGGCATGCCGGATGCCGCGCAGATCATCCTCGTTATCGATCGCAAGAAGGCCAACACGTTCGGTGTGACTTTCGCGGACATCAACAACACGATCACCGTAAATCTCGGCTCTTCCTACATCAACGACTACCCAAACGACGGCCGAATGCAGCGCGTGGTGGTGCAGGCGAAGGATCGAAGCCGATTGCAGGCCGAAGATCTATTGAAGCTCAATGTTCGCAACGCGAACGGCGGTATGGTTCCATTGTCGTCCTTCGCAACGGTCGAATGGCAAAAAGGCGCCGCGCAGATCGTCGGCTACAATGGCTATCCGTCGGTGCGCATATCGGGTGCGTCGGCTCCGGGACATTCCTCAGGCGCAGCGATCGCGGAGATGGAGCGCCTCGCCTACCAGCTGCCCAAGGGATTCGCATTCGAATGGACCGGACAATCGCTTGAGGAGATCAAGTCCGGAGCACAGGCGCCATTCCTTCTCGCGCTCAGCATCCTCTTCGTATTCCTGCTGCTCGCGGGGCTCTATGAAAGCTGGTCAATTCCTCTCGCGGTTATTCTCGTCGTTCCGCTGGGAGTGATCGGCTCTGTCGCCGCGGTTATGCTGAGAGGGATGCCCAACGATCTCTATTTCAAGGTCGGCCTCATCGCGATTATCGGCCTGTCGGCAAAAAACGCCATCCTGATCGTGGAGTTTGCGAAAGACTACTATGCTCAAGGCAAATCGCTTCGCGAAGCTGCCGTCGAGGCGGCGCGGATACGGCTACGTCCAATCATCATGACGTCGCTCGCCTTCGCGCTCGGCGTCGTCCCTCTCGCCATCGCGGTGGGCCCAAGCGCCGCGAGCCAGAACGCGATCGGAACAGGTGTTCTTGGCGGCATGATCTCGGCGACGATCCTTGCCATCATCTTCGTGCCCGCGTTCTTCGTTTTTGTTCTTGGCGTCCTGAAGACCAAACGGCCCGAACAGGATCATCGTGACGGATCGATCGCAAGTTCGGCACCACGCGCCGCGATGGAACCAGAATATTCTCCTGGATCAGGAAGCCTGCCGTAGGAATTGCGCGACGGCATTCGACTGCCGTCGCCGCAGGACTCGGCTTACAAAAAAGCGAGAAATAAAGAGCTAAGTCTGAATGCCATCGACGAAGGCAAAAGGACTAGCCCGTTGTTGACGCGACCTCAGGCCCCAAAACCGCCATCGATCGTGTGCTGCGCTCCAGTAACAATGCTGGCTTCGGGACCGACGAGATAGGCAACCATTGCCGCAACTTCAGCTGGCGTCGCGTGTCGCTTGATCGCCATCGGAGAGTGCATCTGCTCCTTCATCGGACCATCCGCCGGATTGAGATCCGTGTCGACCGGACCCGGCTGCACATTGTTGACGGTGATGCCCGAAGGAGCAAAATCCCGCGCCAAGCCACGCACCATTCCCTGCACGGCTGCCTTCGTCATCGTGTAAGCCGCTAATCCTGGAAACGGCGTCCGGTCTCCATTGACCGATCCGATCACAACTATGCGACCGCCGTTCTTCATTTTTCGAGCGCCTGCGACCGCCGCGTGATAGGGGCTACGAATGTTGATATCGATCATTCGGTCGACATCGTTTGGATCGAGATCGCGCGCATCTCCAAAAAGCGCAATGCCGGCATTAATGACGAGAATATCGAGGCGATCGAACGTGTCGATGAACGCGGTCACCTGTTTGACATCCGCACTATCGAGCTGATCGGCTTTCGTGCCCGTGCGCGTCGCCAGCGCCTGAGCGGCGTCCTTCTGGAACACATAAGTGAACTGAGTATCGGCACCGTCACTTACGAGGCGCTCGACTATTGCCGCACCAATGCCTCGGCTGCCACCGAGAACCAATGCCTTCTTTCCGGATAACGGCGCCATGCTGATTTCCTCCGAATGAATTCACCGCATTCGATAGTGGACTCTCAGAGAGACCTCAAGGGCGCATACGTTGCAGCACACTTCAGCAAAGATTGGCATCGGATTTTCAGAGCATTATTGCGCAACACTTGTTGCGCGAGCCAGCGCAACAGTTGGTGCGTCCGTGTCGAACCGCAAATGTAAAAAGCCGCCTATATCATCGGTAAAATTACGACATTTGGTTATGAAATAATCTGGCACATTCCTTGCGCTTCTTCCCAATCAATCTGCACGCCTGCCTCGCCGGCGATGCAGGAAACTCGCGTAATGCATAAAATAAACTGGGAGGAATTTGATGAAGGGTTGTCACGTCCTTGGAGCTGGCGCGTCAGTGTTTACTCTGGCACTGACACTGGCACTCGGCGCCGGACCGGCACTATCTGATCTGGGCGTCAAGACACTCGAAGGCAAGCATGTCCAGTATTACGTCACCGAGGATATGCTGCTCAATGCAGATAAGGATCCCAATAACTGGCTGATGTACGGACGCGACTACGAAAGTACGCGCTATTCGCCGCTCAATCAGATCACCGCGAACAACGTCGGCGACCTCGTAGCCAAATGGAGCCTTTCGTTCGGTGTTATCGGCGCGCAGGATTCGCAGGTCACAGCCGTCAATGGTCGTCTCTATGTGTCGTCGAGCCAGAACAAGGTTTTTGCAATCGACGGAGCAACCGGCAGGGAGCTTTGGCGTTACGACCACCCGCTTCCGGCTGATCTCGGTCCGAAGCTGTGCTGTGGCGACGTGAACCGCGGTGTCATCGCATACGAGGACAAAGTCTATATCGCGACATTAGACACACATCTGATTGCGCTGGACAATGACACCGGCGAAGTCGTTTGGGATCAAAAGCTCGGCGACTACAAGACCGGCGAAATCTTCACCTCGATGCCGGTCGTGGCCGATGGGAAGATTATGATTGGAAACTCGGGAGGCGATGTCGGCGCCAACGCGGGTACGATCTATGCAGTTGATGCCGAAACGGGTGCGCCTGCTTGGAAAACGTACACCGTGCCGGTCACCGGCAAGGAAGATATAGCCAAGACGTGGGGCAACGGATCTTGGAAGACGGCAGGCGGCACACCGTGGCTGCCGGGATCCTTTGATAAAGAGACCGGGCTGCTTCTTTGGGGTGTTGGGAACCCAGTGCCTGATTTCGACGGCAGCGTTCGACCCGGCGACAACCTTTACACAGCATCAACAATCGCTATCGACATCAAGACCGGCGAGATCAAGGGGCACTTTCAGTACACGCCGCACGACACGTACGACTACGATGGCACCAACGAAGCTATCGTGATCACTGACAAAGAGGGCCGCAAAGTCTGGGTGCACGCTGATCGTAACGGGCATCTCTACTCAATCGACCGCAGCACCTACAAATGCAACTGGGTGGTGCCTATGTCCCGCGTGAATTGGGTCAAAAGCTGGGGCGAAAATTGCCGTCCTATCGTCGACCCGGAGAAAGTACCGACATACGGCAAGGTGACCAAAGATATCGCGCCGGTGCTCGACGGAGGCAAGGAATGGGTCCCGGCTTCCTATAGCAAACGGACGGGCTTCGTGTACGTGCCTGGCCGTGACATGTCGATGGATCTTGCCGCCAAGAAGCAGGAGTTCAAACCGGGCGAATGGTATCTCGCAACGGACGTGCTCAAACTGAATCCGGGCGGTGGGTATGTGAAGGCGTTCGACGCGACGACTGGGGAACTCGCATGGGCACGGCGTCAGAATACGCCAGCGACGGGGGGCATCCTGTCAACGGCCGGCGGCTTGATCTTCAACGGCGATGCGGAAGGCGTATTCCGCGCGATCAAGGACGACACAGGTGAAACTCTTTGGGAGTTCAATGTGGGGACTGGTATCCACTCCAATCCGACGACTTTCATGGTTGGCGATACGCAGTACGTCGCGATCCTCGCCGGTCCGGGCGGCGGGAGCATCTGGCCACTCGTCTACGGCGACTGGCTGAAGACTCGTCAGCAGGGTGGCAGCATGTTCGTCTTCGCTCTGCACAAGAAGAAATAGTCAGCTTCCAGGCATGACAAATGACCGTTGCCGGCCGGACGATCTCCGGCCGGCATAAATTGTTTTTCTATTTGGGAGCATACAGATGGTTTTTGCGCCGAAGGTTCTTGCATGCACTGCCGCCGTACTGGCGATCGCAGCCGTCGCTTTCCACGCTAATGCCGAAGATTCGGAAACGTCAGCGACCACCACGACGCAGACAGGCATCAATCCCTTCGAAGGCAAGCCTGACGCGATCGAGAAAGGGAAGAGCATCTACAGCAATACATGTCTCTTCTGCCATGGAGCCAATGGCATTGGTGCGCGGGCGCCAAATCTGGTCAAGGGCATGTTCAGACCAAATGGCGGAGCCGATGACGAGATCATCTTTGGCGTCATTCTCGGCGGCCGCCCGGGCACGATCATGGGAAGCTTCGAAGGCACGTTGACCACAGACGAAATTTGGGAGGTCATGGCCTACCTGCGAGCCGAAGCTCGGACTCAAGCCCTCCAGAAGGGAAAGAAGAAGCGCATCCCCAACCCATAAGCCGCCCCCCACGGGATGCGCTGAAGGATGCGCTAATCAACGAGACTTTCGGCGTCACTCAAGATGACGCCTTGTCAGCCTCGACATAGAGGGCGCTGCCCATCTGGCGGAACTTCTCGCTCATGTCGGCCATGCCGATTTCCTTGTCGTTGAGCGTCGCCGCGTAGTCGCGCACGTCCTGCGTGATCTTCATCGAGCAGAACTTCGGCCCGCACATCGAACAGAAATGCGCGACCTTGTGGGCGTCCTTCGGCAGCGTCTCGTCGTGGAAAGCGGTCGCCGTGTCGGGATCGAGCGACAGGTTGAACTGGTCCTGCCAGCGGAAATCGAACCGCGCGCGAGAGAGCGCGTCGTCGCGGAGTTGCGCCGCCGGATGCCCCTTCGCGAGATCGGCCGCATGCGCCGCGATCTTGTACGTGATGACGCCCGTCTTGACGTCGTCGCGGTTCGGCAGGCCGAGATGCTCCTTCGGCGTCACGTAGCAGAGCATCGCCGTGCCGTACCAGCCGATCATCGCCGCGCCGATGCCGGACGTGATGTGATCGTATCCCGGCGCGATGTCCGTCGTCAGCGGTCCGAGCGTATAGAACGGCGCTTCCCCGCAGGCCTTCAGCTGCTTTTCCATGTTGACCTTGATCTTGTGCATCGGCACGTGGCCGGGGCCTTCGATCATCACCTGGCAGCCTTTGGCCCAGGCGATCTTGGTCAACTCTCCGAGCGTTTCGAGTTCCGCGAATTGCGCGCGGTCGTTGGCGTCCGCGATCGAGCCCGGGCGCAGCCCGTCGCCGAGCGAGAACGACACGTCGTACTTGCGCATCAGATCGCAAATCTCGTCGAAGCGTTCGTAGAGGAAGCTCTCCTTGTGATGCGCGAGGCACCACTTCGCCATGATCGATCCGCCGCGCGAAACGATGCCCGTCACGCGATTGGCCGTCAGCGGCACGAACGGCAGCCGCACGCCCGCATGGATCGTGAAGTAGTCAACGCCCTGTTCGCACTGCTCGATCAGCGTGTCGCGATAAAGCTCCCACGTCAGCTTGACCGGATCGCCGTCGCATTTTTCGAGCGCCTGATAGATCGGCACGGTTCCGATCGGCACGGGCGAATTGCGAATGATCCATTCGCGCGTCGTGTGAATGTTGCGGCCGGTCGAGAGGTCCATGACGGTATCGGCGCCCCAGCGGATCGCCCACACCATCTTCTCGACTTCCTCCTCGACCGACGACGTGACGGCGGAGTTGCCGATGTTGGCGTTGATCTTCACGAGAAAGTTGCGGCCGATGATCATCGGCTCCAGCTCGCCGTGGTTGATGTTCGCCGGAATGATGGCGCGGCCACGCGCGATCTCATCGCGCACGAATTCCGGCGTGATGTGCGCCGGGATATCCGCGCCGAAACTTTCGCCGTCGCCGATCGCATCCTGCGCACGCGCCAGAGCTTCGGCCCGCCCCAGGTTCTCGCGATGCGCGACGTAGATCATCTCCTTCGTGACGATCCCCGCCCGCGCATACTCGAATTGCGTGAGAGGTTGGGGATCACCGCTTGCAAACTCCGCTCCGCCTTGCGGGGTGGGGGTCATCGCCCGCAGCGGCCGGAACACCGTCGGAAACACGCGCGCGGCGTGCGAGCCCGAAACGTTGCCGTTGTCCTCGGGCTTCACCCCGCGCCCGTCATATGCTTCGACGCCGCCGCGCTCTTGCACCCACGCGTCGCGCACGCGCGGCAGGCCCTGCTCGACATCGATCGTCGCCGCCGCATCCGAATAAGGCCCCGAGGAGTCGTACACGCGGAACGGCGCCTCCCCACTTGCCTCGCTGAGCACGATCTCGCGGAACGGAACGCGCAGATCCGGCGCAGCGTCGGGCGACACATACACTTTGCGCGAGCCCTGAACCGGCCCCGTCGTCACCTTCGGCGTTACGATCTCGGAAGCACGGGTGACTTTGTTCATATTTTTTATCCCTCGAGGAACACGAGCGCGAATTGCTATGACCGTTGCACCACTTCTCAATGGCCACACCCAGCAAGGGCTGTTGCAAGGCTTACGCCAAGATTTCCTCATAGGTCGGCGGCAGGAGCGGCTTTGTTTTCCCCTCGCGCGAAGTCGCCATTCACTTTGATTTCCGAGCACCGCGAGGCATGCGACAGCTGTTGCATTCAACAGGTGTTGCATGCATGGACATGACGCAGCTCGATCGTGTCCATCCACTAGAGTTGCGATCCGTTGCATCGCCTGTGGCGCTCAGAAAGACAAACATCTCTCATGCGA
>Ga0209933_1002172_pt1 | contig 12257 bp, 10 predicted proteins | sample ThiBiot_300_biof_FD_183944 | JGI IMG/M metagenome (GOLD analysis project Ga0209933, IMG submission 183944) | Wastewater bioreactor microbial communities from Cape Town, South Africa - Thiocy_cont_300_biof (SPAdes) | ecosystem: Engineered > Bioremediation > Thiocyanate > Unclassified | place...
TGAGATCCGTGCCGTTCGGCCTTTGAATATGCACGTCGCTCTGATGATAGTATGGCGCGCTGAGATATCCGCTTGCGACGGTTTCCCTGGAGTTGAACCACGATGATGCTGTGGCCGGTATGGCAGCGTTCCCGGCGGAGTCGTTGTCGCGATCGCCAATGAACGATGATGAAAGCATGATCGCGCTGAGCATGAGGATGGCGCCTGCGGCCGCCATCCTGTCGATCATCGTCGAAAGGCTCTGCGGCGGGGTGAGATCGGAAATCGCGTTCCTGGCCGTCAACGACGCTGTCATGCTTGCCCGTCTCTGAAATGAGTTCCTCAACCGGCGTCAGATCGCACAGTGCGCAGTGCCGGCCCCTCGCAGGCGCCGACGTAAATCCGGAGTTCGGCGCTGCGTCAACCTGTTTGCATGCGCTGATGCGTTCCGGCGCAGTTGATATCGGATAATCAGAATCGATTGGAAACGGGGTAGATTTGCAGGCGCGCGATCACCCGGTCTTTGATGCGGGCCGATCGCGGCGATTTTGCCGCGCGTCGCGAGTGTGCGTGAAGTCGCTCAGCAGTCTCCACACACGAGGAACCTATGACCGATCAAGAGCGTGCTCAGATCATCGTGCGGGACGTTTTCCTCCACGATCTAAAGGGAGAAATCGGGACGCTGGCACGGCTTGGCGTGCCGCTGGCCGATCGTCAGGACATGATCCAGCGCTTGGCGCAAGCATTCGGGCGTGTGCGCGAAGAGGAACGCTCCAAGGCCGCGGCTTAGCGTTTTCGCATAAGGCATGAGGTGTCGCGTGCGCCCGGCGCGGTTTTTGTGCGCCGAGGCGTACGCCGTGCCGCCGTTTCGCATTTTCTTTGTCTTCGCTGTCCTCGATGCGGTTGCAGCGATTGCTCCGTGGTTCCCGAAGCTTCTGGGTTACGCGGAAAGCGACGTTGCCGTCGTGCCGCTGGCGGTCTGGCATCGGGACGAGCTTCTTCTTGGAATGATGCCAGCGGTTCTCGCCGGTTTTGTGCTGACGGCGTTGCCGCGCTGGACGCGACGTGCTCCGGAGAGCGCGAGGGTGGTAATAGCGCTCGCAGGTCTTTGGCTTGCGGGGCGCGTCGCGCACGTCGTGGCGGCGGAAAACGTTCATGGAAGCGCGCTGGCTCCTGCTATCGCTTTTTTGTTCATAGCCGCATTGAGCCTCATCGCTGCACGGCAAGTCATCGCGGGCCGCGCATGGCGCGAGATCAAGGTCGTGCTGCTTCTTGCTGCGTTCGCCGCAGCGGCAGGATTTCAATCGCTTTATCCGGCGGCTGCGGAGAGCGAAATAGCGATGCGTCTCGGGCTGGCGAGTGTGCTCGCTCTCGTCGTTGTGTTGGGCGGGCGCATCGTGCCGGCGCTCACCGCTGCGTGGTTAGAGACGAGAGGACAAGTAGTTGCAAAGGTTCGCGGCAATTGGTTCGAGCCGACTGCATCCGTTGCGGTCATATGTGCGCTTCTGAGCTGGGCGGTCGCGCCTGAGGCGGAACTCAGCGCGCTGGCTTCGGGGCTTGCTTGCTTTGCTCAAGCGGGACGCTTGGCTCGCTGGCAGGGATGGCGCGCTGCGCGTTCGGCGCCGATACTTGCTTTGCACGTTGGCTATGGCTGGATACCCGCCGGCTTCGGACTTCACGCTGCGGCCGTCTTTTGGCCGTCGGCCGTCAGCCAAGCTGCTGCGGTTCATGCCTGGGGTATCGGAGCGATCGGGTCGATGAGCATCGCCGTCATGGCCAGCATGATCCGGCGTCACGCGCGTACTCCGTTCGCGGTGTCAGCGACTCTGGTGCTGTCTCTCGCTTGCGCGGCTCTCGCGGCTCCGGCGCGTATCGTTGCGGAGGCGACGGCAGATTCAAGACACGTGTGGCTGCTTATTTCCGCATGCAGTTGGATCGCAGCTTTCGCGCTCTTTCTTTTCGCGTTCCGGAAGCTGCTGCTGAGGCCGTCCGGCCCCTCTAAATAAACACGGAGGCCTCAGGTCAACGCTGAGGCCTCCGTTACGCTTTGGACTCTACGCGACGCTACTGCTTTGCAGGTCCCTCATGCATGATCGAGTCGTTCTTCGGACCGTCGACATTCAGGAAGCCGACGAGGCCATGCTCCAGGCGAGAGAGGGCATGATCGACCAGGATGTAGCGCCCGGCGCGATCGAGCTTGAAGTCGACGATCGTGGCGCCACCCGGAGGAACCGAAACGGTCTGCACGCCGATCAGCGGGGGCGAAACAACGCTTCCGAGTGAATAGACGTGATCGAAGATTTCACCGATGACGTGGAACGACGATGTGAAGTTCGGTCCGCCGACGCCGAAGTAGATGCGCACGGTTTCGCCGACGCTGGCGTAAAGCGGATGGCTACGCGTAAGCGAACCGACGGAGCCGTTGAAGAGGAAGTATTCCGGCTTTTCGTTGATCAGCTTTTCGTAGTCCATTTCCTGCTCACCGGCAGTGCCGAACGATTTGACCGTGTAGACCTCGCCTTGCATGACGTAGAATTCGCGGTCGACCTGCGGCAGGCCACCTTCCGGCTCAACGAGCAGAAGTCCGTACATGCCGTTGGTGATGTGCGTCGGCACGCTCGGCGTCGCGCAGTGATAGACATAGATGCCGGGTATCAGAGCCTTGAACGTCACGACGGTCTCGTCGCCGGGATCGGTCTGCGTGAATGCGGCTGCGCCGCCGGGTCCGGTTGCACCGTGGAAGTCCACGGAGTGAACCATCAAGCTGTCTTTGTGATTTTTGAGATGCAGCTCGACCGTGTCACCGACGCGAACGCGAAGGAAGGGACCCGGGACTTTGCCGTTGAACGTCCAGTACGTGTAGGTCGTGTTGTCATCGAGCTGTCCCTTGACCTCGACAGTTTCGAGATCGATGCGGACGGTCTTTGCCTGACGCGGACCGATCGGGCCTGGCAAATCAGCGGGGTCCCGCGTGATGTCGGCTCCGGACGATTTCATCTCGGCGCGATTGCCCGGTAGGACCTGAATGTTGCCCTCCATGCCGGCTTGGCGATGGCCTGCGATCGAGCAATAATAGTTGAATTCACCGACTTTGCTGGCGACGAACGAGAAGGTCGAGCTGGCGTTCTTGCCGTTAACGATCGCCGATCGCGCCGCATACTGATCAACGACGACATCGTGCTGCGCACCTTCGCCGTTCACAAGGTTGACCTGAACCGTTTCGCCTTCGTGGACGACGAGCGTGGGATTGATCTTGTGGTCGATGTCGCCGCCGACGCCGATGTAGACCATGCGTCCTTCAGCGATGCCGGTGCGGAGGGTGAATACGACAGGCGCGTGGGCGCCGGGCGTCGGATCTGTTTTTTCTTCCTCGTGGGATTTCGGCTTCTCTTTCTTGGCTGGCGCGTCGGCGGCCGGGGCGGCCTTTTGCGCCATATGCTGTTGCTGGTCTGCATGTGCAGCCGGTACCGAAAGTAGTGCGGCCATTATTAGGCCGACAACCGCCCCGAAGCGGTGGAATATCATGCAATCTCCTCCTTGTGGCTCTCGCGCCTAAATTTGCCGAGAGCGCTGCGGCCGGTCGATCACAGCGCGCTCGTCACGTAGCCCTGACAGGCCGATTGATCTGTTGACGGATCGTTCGTTCTCGGGCCTCAGGCTGTGTCAAGCACGGCCTCTGAGAGGGAGCCTTGTCTTTGGATAAAAGAGACAAGCTGCGCGTCGAAATCGCTCAGCGCATCATGTCGCGACTACGTTTGACGCAGGCTCCGATGCGTTATCGGAATCGGATGTTTGCGGGAAGGCTCGGTTCCGCAATGGCGCGGGATTGAAGTTTCAGGAGATGCACTGTGGCGAGCGACTCTAGCGAGAGGCGCCGAGCACGGTCTCGATACGCGACGCGATTTCGTTGTTTGGAATTTCGGCTGGGTCTTCGTCGATCTCGGCAACGACTTTGCTTCGGACTTCCGGCTTGATCATCTTGCGGAGGTTGCCCAGCATGGTGCCGGGAGCGATGATCACCAACCGGTCGAATGCTTCCTTGGCGGAGTGCTCCGCGAGCATCGTGGCGAGCTGGCTCGCAAACAAAGCTTCGAGGGCCGTGTTGGAAACTCTGCGCGAAGCGACACCCAGGCGGGCAAGTCCGGCGGAACCGTGGAGACGCTCTGATGGCGTCCTGCCGAGTTTACGGTCTGGCGGTTCCTCGCGTCGCGAGTCCGATCCGGAAATGACATGCACACCCTGGCGGTTTGCGGTCGTCTCCAGGATGCGGGCCTTGCCGCCATCCGTCACCAGTATCCATGTCCGCGTGTGTGTCATGCCGGGGCTGCGCGCTCATAGTGTATTTTCGTCCTTCAAATCTTTGACGCGCATGCCGGGTGACGCCTTGATCGAAATCAGTTGAAATGGGGTGTTGCTGGACCATGCATGAAGCAATTCGGCAGGGGTTCTGCTAAGCTGAGCCGTTGCGTCAGATGCCTATCCAATACGTGAAATGAAGGAAAAAGCCGGCCGATGCTGCAGGCGCTTCTCAAATCCGCCGTCGTGGCGATCCTGGCTATCGATGATCGCGGGCGAGTGCGGACGGTCAACCCCGCGGCCGAGCGCATGTTCGGCTATACGGCGGAAGAGATGCTCGATCGCAACGTCAGCATGTTGATGCCGGAGCCGTACCGCACGCAGCACGACCACTACATGGAGCGGTATGTCCAGACGGGTGAGAAGCGGATCATCGGCATCGGCCGCGAAGTTGCGGGCCAGCGCAAGGACGGGTCGATATTTCCGATCCACCTCGCGGTTGGCGAATTCGAGATGCAGGGCGAGCGCTTCTTCTCCGGCATCATCACGGATTTGAGCGCGCATGCCCGATTGCAGGCGGAGATCGACCGTCAGTCGCTGCTGTTCCAGGCCGTGTTTGACTATGTGCCAGAGACGCTGGTGATCTCGGCGCCCGAGGGGCAGATCGTTCTCATCAATCCCGCCGCGACGCGCATGTTCGGTTATAGCGCGAGCGAAGTTATCGGGCTCGACTGGACGACGTTTTTCGATGTGCCGCCGGACATGGCGCAACTTGAAAAAGAGATTGCATCGAAACACGCGGCAGACGGCGGAAGCGTTGAGATTTCAACCGTGCTCCGCCGCAAGGACGGGCGCACGTTTCCAGCGCAGGGGCATATCGCAGTCATTGCCGGCGCCGACGGGACGCAGATGGCGGTGGTCAGCCTGTTCCGGGATATGACCGATGAGATGAAGCGGCGGGAAAGCTCGCTCAGGCTGCAGAAGCTCGAAGCCGTGGGCCAGCTGACGGGCGGCATCGCGCATGACTTCAACAATCTGCTGACGATCATTTCCGGCAATCTCGAATTGCTGGAAGGAACGATCGAAAATCCGGATGATCGTGAGCTTCTCTCGCGGGCGATGAGGGCCGCCGACTCGGGTGCGCGTCTGACCCGGAGACTGCTGACGTTTGCGCGCCGCCGGCAGCTGGCGCCGGAAGTGATCAATCTCAACGAGCAGGTTCGGAGCATGACCGAGCTTTTGCATCGGACGCTTGGCGCGACAATCGATCTGCAGACAAGCTTTGCGCGCGATTTGTGGTTGACGCGCGCGGATGCGGGCGAGGTCGAATCCGCGGTCATCAATCTTGCGATCAACGCGCGCGATGCGATGCCCAATGGCGGCAAACTCGCCATTCGCACCAGCAATGCGGCGCTGGAAGGCGACGAGGTCGGCTTCGAGGGGCCGCTGGTGGCGGGCGATTATGTGCGCGTGTCGGTATCGGACAACGGCTCTGGAATGACGAAGGACGTGCTCGGGCGCGTTTTCGAGCCATTCTTCACGACGAAGCCGCCGGGACGCGGAACGGGATTGGGGCTCAGCACCATCTACGGTTTCATCAAGCAATCCGGTGGGAGTATTACGATCTACAGCGAGCCCGGAGCGGGCACGACCGTGAACCTTTATTTCCCGCGATGCCTCGATTATCCGGGCGCCGTCGTTTCCGTGGCGGACGCGGTAAAGGAGGAACGAGGTCGCGGCGAGCGCATCCTGGTCGTAGAGGACAACGGCGACGTACGGGCGTTGACAGTTCAGCGTCTCGAACGTCTCGGCTACGAGGTGGTGGAGTTTCCCACGGGCACGGCGGCGCGCGAAGCGCTCAAGGCCGGGTTGAAGGTCGACCTCGTATTCAGCGACATCATCATGCCGGGAGGGATGACGGGCGTCGATCTCAGAAACTGGATCTGCGCGTTCGAGCCGGCTTTGCCAGTGATCTTGACGACGGGTTTTGCGGGAGACGCGGGCGATATTGCCACGATCGCAGACGAATGGCCGATCTTGCGCAAGCCTTATGGGCAAAGAGACCTTGCTGAAATCGTCAGGAAAACGCTGGAGAAGCGCAAGGTTTGAGCGTGCCGCCGTCGACTGCTACGCGGCGGAGTTCATAGAGACGGTGTCGCAGACTAGGCTTTTTTTCGCCTGACATCGCTGGAGAACATATAGCCGATGCCGCGGATGGATTTGATCTTTGGCGAGGTGCTTGAACCGTTGTCGATCTTGCGGCGCACTCTGCTCACCAATGCATCGATCGAACGGTCGAGCGGCGAATAGTCGTGCCCCTTCAAAATGTCCATGATCTCGTCGCGCGTCAGAGCGCGATGCGGGCGGCGGGCGAACATCTCGAGAAGATTGAATTCGGCGGTCGTCAATTCGCGGGACGCGCCTTTTTCGTCTTTGAGTTCGCGGCTGGTGGCGTCCAACGACCAGCCGGCGAACTCGTAAATCTCGTGCGCTGGGGAGGATGTCGTCGAGGCCGCGCGGTTGCCGCCGTCGTGCCGTCGCAGGACGGATCGTACGCGGGCTAGAACCTCGCGGAGGTTGAACGGCTTCGAGATATAATCGTCGGCTCCGATCTCGAGGCCGACGATGCGGTCGACGGTGTCGCCTTTACCCGAAACCATGACGATCGGAACATCGTGCTTGGCCCGAATTTCGCGGGCGAGTGAAAGTCCATCTTCCTGCCCAAGGGCCAAATCCAGCGTGACGAGGCTGACGATATCCTCATTCAGCGCGGCGCGCGTCGCTGCGGCATCCGCGGCTTCCGCCACGGCGTACCCTTCGCGCTCGAAGCACGTCCTCAGCAGACGTCGAATTTCGGGCTCGTCGTCAACGACCAGGATTTTCGTTGTCACGTCAGCTCTCCAAGGGGCATGGCGCGGTGAGAGTATAGATTACAAATTGTTACAATTCTTTACCGTTCAGGCAAACCTGGGCGAAAGCCATCGGCTTCTATGGTCTCGATTGATGCCGCCGTTCGAGAGCCAAGGAGAGCGGATATGCTGGGTGCAACTACTGTTCATGATGCTTTTTCGTACAACCCTCATCAGGGGCTATCGCGAAACTCCGGCGTAAGGAAGCGTGATGGGTTCGAGCACGCCTCGATCCGGCGGCTGCGAGCCAAAGAGTACATTTTCTGCGAAGGCGATCCGAGAACGCAGATTTTTTTAGTCGAGCAAGGGGTCGTCGCGCTTTCGAAGGTGCTGGGAGACGGGCGCCGACAGGTCATAGATTTCGCTTATCCCGGTGACTACATTGGGCTTGGCCTTCACGGCGAGTACATTTTCGACGCGCAGGCCACTTGCGCCGCAAAGGTCAAATGCATCGCGGCCTCGGCCCTTGAAGAAGCAGCCGCGTCCGATCCAGACCTCGCGCTGATGCTCTATAAGGCGGTATCGGCCGAGCTTGCAACAGCCCGCAACCTGCTTGTCTGCGTCGGGCAGGGCACGGCGATGGAGCGCATTGCCGCTTTTCTCGTCAGGTTGCGTGACCGCGCAGCGAGTACCGGCCGGAATGGCAGCGCCTTCAGCCTGATGATGCGCCGCTCGGATATCGGCGATCTCCTGGGGCTGACGATCGAGACGGTCAGCAGAACACTGACGAAGTTGCGCAGCATGGGCGTGATCGAGATCGTCAACTCGACCGAGGTTCACGTTCTCGACGAGGTGAAGCTCGAGCAACTCGCGGCTTGATCTGATCATCCACGGCAGTCGATTGAAACCAAGGCCGCTTTCTCAGCGGCCTTTTTTATGAGTGCCCGGCTTTCTTCACGATGGCAGCGGCTCGTCCAGGATCAAGTCGTGGAACCCTTCGAGCACGACGCGAGCTTTGGCGCTATCGTCGGCGATCACTCTGATGAAGCCTTCGAGCGCCAGCAGTTCGCCGCTGACGGAATAGACGCCGCGCCCTTGCTCCCAGATCCATTTCACCCGGCCAGACCTGTCGATGATGCGATAGACGAGCTGGAAGTTGCGCTTCAGCATGACCTGCTTGTGTACGTGGTTCCAGGCGTAGTCGCGGTCGTCAGGAAACATGATGTGCTGGAAATACAAGTTGGGGTCGTTCACCAGATGATACGGTTCGTATCCGGTGACTTCGAGGCAACCGTCGCTGGCGAACTCGAAGCTCCAGTTGCGGTCGCTTTTGCAGCGATAAACCATGCCTGGAATGCTGTTGAGCAGCGTGCTCAGAGAGCGCCGCACCGCGCGTAGGCGCGCCTCGATTTCCTTCTGCTGATTTATGTCCGTCAATGTTCCGATGACGGTGCGATCCGAACCGTTGACGCCCCTGGCGCGCATATCGAGCCAACGGGATGTGTGATTGCGCGCGATCATGCGCAGCTCCATCCGGCAGGTGTCGCGGTTGCAGCGCAGCAAACCGCTGATCTGGGCGTCGGCCAAAGGGCGGTCTTCAGGATGCACGAACGTCCCGAATGGCTGATTGAGGCTGTCGGCGATCGTGTAGTCCAGCAAATTCTCCCACGATGAGCTGAGCATCGAGATGTTTCCATCGCCGTCGATCGTGAAGACGATCTGCTCCATGTGCTCGACGATCTGTCGGTAGTCGACCGGCATAAGGCGATCTCTCGGGAGCGCTTGCGCGGTAGGTCCGGCCGCTTCGTTCGGAGCGTCGAGAGGGGCTGTCGAGTCGAGCGATGTAATTGTTTGCGGAGTCGAGTCCGGTTTGATCTTTGTCAATACAGGCGGAGCCTGTTCCGGATCATCATCGCTCGATTTTAATTGTTCGCCACGTCGAACAATCGGGACGAGCACCAGAACGATAACGCCAACGAGTATCGCGATCGCTCCCAGACCGAAGAGGGCGAATGCTTGTATGGTGCTGAAAATGAGCATCGTCATGAGCACGACCAGTCCGATGACCACCGAAACAGCGCGTTCCTTCACACAGTCCCGCTTCGGCGATCGCGGTATTTATTCTGCTTATATCAGCCGTGTGCGTAAAGCATTAGGTCGTTACCCGCTATATTTTCGAACTGCTGGCTTGGTTACGAGCGCAGCGTTTGCGGCGCTAATTCTTTTCACGGCATCGTGGTACTTATCGAATTACGGCGCGGCTATCGGCGACGCACTGCGCAAGCTGCATGCAGCCGAGATTTCATTGGTGGCGCAGCCGTCCGAGGGTGCGAAGGATCAAAACGCATCCCCCGTTGTAGACCTCATTGGTTCGGACGTTTTTGACGATGAGATCATTGTGCGAGAGTCGGACGTCAATCTCGACGTCCTGAAGGACGGCCAGCAGGGCAAAAGCGAAATAGTCTCTCGCGATGCGATCGAACTGTTGCAGCAGGCGGGGCTTAATCTTCAACGGAATTTGGAGGCGAGGCGTACGCAGATCGCGTTTCTGCAGCTGTTGAGCTTTTGCGTTTTGCTGTTTTGCCTTGCTCGTCTGAGCGTCGGGTCGCGGCGGGTTCTCGTTGACCGCGTGGACCGGATCGCGGGTGCGGTGTCAGCTGGCGGCGCTTACTCGCAAGATCGCGCGCGACGCGATGAGATCGCACGGCTCGAAGACCGCGTCGGCCGCTTGCTGACCGAGATCGCAAATTCCGGTGCGGGAACGGACACGCGCACCTCGCTCGAGCGCATGGCGCGCATTCAAGATTATCTTTCGAATGCCATGAGCGTGATGCTTCGGCATCCGTTCGGCGACGGAATGCTTCGGAAAATTCTCTATGCGCTGGAGCGCACGCTCGATTTGCAGAATACGGCGATCGTTTTTTCCGAGGATGCGGCGGTGTTTCATTCCGGACGATGCCTGTTCTCGAACCGGGAGCCGGCGGCGCTGTCGAAGCAGTTCGAGGCCGAGATATCCCAGGCCGGGGCCGGAGCGATCGTTGAAGAGCATTCGGAGGACTTGCGCACGCGCAAAGTGGGTCTCGGGTTCGTTGATGCGACGGGCGAAACGAGCGTGCTGCTGGTCGAGTTATCGGGCGATCGGACGCTGGAAGCGGTCGAGATCAAGACGCTGCGTATTACGGCCAGCCTGCTATCGATGGCGGCGAAACTCGATGGGCACGATCAGGAGGCCCGCCGTATCGCCGTGCTTGAAGAGCGCGCCGCGATCGCGCGAGAGCTGCACGACTCGCTCGCGCAGTCCTTGTCCTTCATGAAGATCCAGCTCGCGCGGCTGCAGTCTTATCAGAACAACGTGACCAGCGAATCCCGCGAGCAGACGAAGGCCATCACCAGCGAATTGCGTCATGGCCTGGACAATGCGTACCGGGAATTGCGCGAGCTGCTTGCCACCTTCCGCGTTCACATGGACGTCAGGGGGCTAGACTTTGCAATCGAGTCCGCGATCGAAGAATTCAGCCAGAGGTCGGGCCTGCCGATCTCTCTGGACAACAGGCTTGCCGGTGCAGCGCTGACGGTGAACGAGGAATTTCATGTCCTGCATGTCGTGCGCGAGGCGCTGAGCAACATCCTGCGCCATGCGCGCGCCACCAACGTCTGGATCACGATGGACGTTCGGCGGAATGGGGAAGTGACCGTAACAATCGATGACGACGGGATCGGTTACCGCCCGGCGGAAACCAAGGAAACGTCTCATCACGGGCAGACGATTATGAAGGAGCGTGCTTTCAGTCTCGGCGGAGCGATCGATATCTCTCCGAGGCCGGAAGCAGGCACGCGCGTGACGCTGACGTTCACGCCGCAGAAATTGCAGTATCAATGATGTTCAGGTGCCGATCATGATCAAGGTTGTTCTCATTGATGACCATCCGTTGTTTCGCAAAGGCGTTCGGCAAATGATCTCGCAGGACCCGAACTTCAGGGTCGTCGGGGAGGCGGCTTGCGGGCAGCAGGGCATCGAACTCGCGTTGGCGTTGAACCCCGATATCGTGCTGATCGACATTAACATGAAGGGTATGACCGGGATCGATACGCTTAGGCACTTGAAGGCAACGCATCTTCTTGCGCGCTATATCATCCTGACCGTCTCGAACTCAGAGGACGATCTGATAGAGGCGCTTCGCGCAGGCGCCGACGGTTATCTGCTCAAGGATATGGAGCCGGAAGACCTGTGCACGAACCTGCTCAAGGCCTCGAGCGGGGCGACGGTTCTGCAAGACACGCTGGCGGAGGTTCTGAAAAGTGCGCTGCTCTCGCCGGTCAGTGCCGGAAGCTCCGGCGAGGAACTCCTGACGCCGCGCGAGCGCGAGATTCTCGAATGTCTGGCGGAAGGGCTGAACAACAAGACCATCGCGCGCAAACTCGGGATCAGCGATGCCACGGTGAAGGTTCACGTCAAAAACGTTTTGCGCAAGTTGAACCTCGCGAGCCGGCTTGAGGCCGCCGTGTGGAAGCATCGCCTGAAGCAGCCGAACCAAAACGGCGGCAAGATCGATCGCGGGCTGCACTGACGGCCGCTCGTTCGGCCGGTTGCCATCCCTAAAACGTCATTGCGAATTTGAGCGCGGCTTTGATGCGATGGCGCGCGTTTGCGCCGTCGCGTGAACATGGACTGCTGGGTTCGAGAAAATCGCGTGTGCAAATCCGATTCTTTACTTATTTTGGAATCAATCTAAAAAGACATTTATTTCAATAACTTGACATGAAACAAGCTCGCGCGCTCTGCCAAAGCATAACATCGTATCGGAGTGCGAGATTTATGCCGCTGGTCTCGGTCGGACGATGGTCTCGATGAGGAATGTTTGTCTGCCGGGAACGTGAGGCGTATGACCACTGTCGATCTCTCACGCTACTTCGCCAACCTCGACGGCGATGTCATCAGCACGGCGTTTGCGTCACGGCGCGCGGTGATGCCGTGGCGGGATCGCCGTCCGCTTGGCGAAGACGATATCGCCGACATCTGGCCCGGCGTGCTTTCCGAGTGCGGTCCGCCAAGGCGACGGCTGGCCTATATCCACGTTCCGTTCTGCGCCAATCATTGCCTGTTCTGCGGCTTCTACCGCAATGCCTATACGC
>Ga0209933_1002175_pt1 | contig 12241 bp, 9 predicted proteins | sample ThiBiot_300_biof_FD_183944 | JGI IMG/M metagenome (GOLD analysis project Ga0209933, IMG submission 183944) | Wastewater bioreactor microbial communities from Cape Town, South Africa - Thiocy_cont_300_biof (SPAdes) | ecosystem: Engineered > Bioremediation > Thiocyanate > Unclassified | place...
TTGTGAGATTCCACTAACCCGCAGTCGGGGAGGGAAACCGGGAAACGCTTCTGGCTGTTCCTTCAATTGTTGTTACGCTGATCAAAAGCCGCGCACGTTCATGAGCTATTCACACTGCGAACACGCTCTGCGAAGCTTACTACTTTCGCAGCGGCTCAGCGTCCGGCTTTTGGGGATCGTCGATTGGAATGGGTGCCGGCTGCGGCGGCTCCGTGGGTTCCGGAGGCAAGGGCGGTAACTGCCCAGGCTCTTGCGTCGGAAAAGGATTGGTCGGGGGATCGTGTTCGTTGCCCATTCTCGGAACTCTCCAGCTGTCGCTCGTCATGTGACGCGCATTAGTCTAAGCGCGCAACTCAAGCTTGGAGTTCCGACGGTGTGACCGCTAGCTGACATGACGCAAATAGCCCGCTGGCGGGTTCGGCCAGCGAGCTATTGCGCACGTTGAACAGCGTCCTTAAACGTCCATGCTGCCGTCGTCGTCCGACCAGTCGTCATCCTGATCGTCCTGCATGTCGTCGAGCGCAGCATCGTCGGCAGCGAGGTCTTTCCGCGCTTTATCGGCATCGTCTTGCGCGTCCTGGGCATCGTCCTGCGCGCGATCGAGCTTGGCCTGGGTTTCGCTGGCCGATGCCGAGCTGCCGCCGCCGAAAAGATTGCGAATGCTCTCCGCGATGAACATGCCGCCGGCAACGCCGGTCGCTGTCGAAAGCGCAGTACCGAGAAAACCGCCGGTGCGGGACGGCTGCGACGCCCACGGGCTTTCAGTGGCTCGCGCAGGGTTGGGAGATGTTTCGGCATCCGCATACCGGCGGCCAGTCTGGTAGTTAGTCTGCGCGCCTGTCTGCGGAACCGATGAGCCGCCGAGAAAACTGGATGAACCGCGCGACGCACTCGCGCTGCGATCTTCGCCCGCCGCCTCAAGCTCCTTGATCCGCGCTTCGGCGCGATCCAGCGCCTGCTGCTGCACGAGCACGCTTTGGGTCAGATAATACGGAGCGTCTGGAAAGCGAGACAGAATATCTCGAATGAGCTGTTCCGCATCCCGATCCTTCGGCCCGCCGCTTGCGCTTCGCAAGCGAGCAAACAAATCCTCGATGAGACGTTGCTCCTGAGAATCCATGACAGGTGCTCCTTCGCCGTTGTGCGCCACGCCGAAACCGCACGGCGATTGTTATGTAGGGTGCGGAACGGCGGAAGAAATACCGCCGCGATTACATTTCGGTCAGGCGACTCTTGTTTCGTTGAGTTCGTGAACCTGGTTGTGGAACGAACGGCGGCTCCGCGCTGAATCGGCTTCAGGAAAGCTGACGCGCGATTGTGCGCGCGAGCGTCGCGCGTGAACGCGCTTGTCATACGGCAAAGAGCGCCGCGACGCCTTCCGCTGTTCGGCCTAGGCCGCAGCATCGCGCTTCTGTCGTTGGTCTGGATCGTACGGAAAAATCACCGGCGCGGCGCCGCTGCTCGCAAGCGCCGGCGCGTTGTGGCGCAAAGCAATTAGCGTTGCTCGGTCTGCGATCCGAGCGTCGCGATATTCTCGCCCGTGTGATCGAGCGTTTCTGCGATGAGCGCGATCGGCGCCTTCGACGGAACGGCACGGCGCACGATTTGCGGAGCCGGCCGACGTACAACCCGGCGCTCCGGCGCGGCCGAGGCGATCTTCTTATCGGAAGGCTTCTTCTCTGACGGCTTCGGCATCGCGCGCGCCAGCCCGCCGCCAAGGCCCATGTAGCCGCTCATCCATGTCGTTTGAACGGCGACGGTTTCGTCGATCGTAAGGCTCTGAGCCGCGAGATCGCCCGGAATGACGGACGCCGTCGCAGCGAACACCCCAGTCACGACCAGAATTCGAGGAAAGGTCACGGTGGTCAGCCCGGTGCAAGAGACAGCTCCGGGGAATTCAAGGTGCTTCGGGTAAACAAAAAGTTAATGCGCGGAGCGAAGCGGGATACTTGGTTCCAGACCGGACGCGTCGATCTTGCCCTTGCGATCCGGTGTCGGAAGAACCGGCGTCGAAGCTTTGGCGAGTTCCGCATCGATATCGACGACGGTGCAGCCGGAAACACGCATCGCATCATTGATGCTGTTGGCCTCGCGCCGCATCTCCGCGAGCTTTTGCGTCTTAGGCTGGTCGATGTAGGGCTTGCCTTGCATCAGATCGAAGACGCCCGAGAGCGTGTCCGGAACCGACTGCTCTTTCTCCATCGCGCTCTTCAGGCTCTTCATGTCGCTGATGCGCTTCGACAGGTAGCCGCTCATCTTGGTGCACGGATCGCCGGGTATGGCGGGCTGCGCTTTGTGTTTGGCGGAGCAGGGCGTGCTTAGCATTCCGATGCTCGAAATCAGCATCGCGCCCAAGGCGGCGTGAAGACGAAACGAACGTCGCTTAAGCGGCAAGACTTTCATCCCGATCGGTCCTTTGTTCGTCGTCTCGCCGCGAGTGATGTGCGGCGTCGATTTTTTACGCGACGGCCTGGCTCGAAATTGCGGCCACGCGACGATGCAAAGCTGTGTCTTTATTTCGAGCGTCAGAGTTGCCCGCACGCGCACCCCGGATACAAAGAAACCAAGGGTTTGCTGTGGTTTCTCACGGGCGACTGTCGCTTGAAAGTCACGCGTCCGCGCGCCGCGACTTCGTCCTGCTCGACATAAATAATATGTTATAATATACGAAACCTAGATCGCGGCATTTGGGGGCCGCTCTCGAGGAATTGGGGGAAATGATGCGTAGGTATGTTGGACTGACTGTGGCCGCTGTGGCGTTGGGGCCAATCTCGCCAACGCTTGCGCAAGAAACGCACGCGCAAGACGCAACGCCTCCGGCATCTGCGAACCAGCCGGCGCAATCGGATTTGCAAAGCGTCGGGTCGCAACTGCCGGCGGTGGTCGTCGTGGCGCCCAAAAAAGTCGCCACATCGAAGCCGAAGTCGCGGAAGCCAAAATGGAATGACCTGACCGGACCGAAAGCCGCTGCTTCGAAGCCGGTGACGCCGCAATCGGTATCGTCGCCTGACTCCGGAAACGATGATGCTGTTTCCGCGGCAACGATCCTACCGCCACCCGGAACGCTCATAACGCCGCAAACAGGGACGCAGGCGACAACAGTCACGAATGCCCGCGATATCATTCCGACGCACGGCGCAACGCTCACCGACACGCTGGATCAGCAGCCGGGCATTTCCGGCTCGACGTTCGCGCCGGGCGCAAATCGCCCCATTCTCCGTGGGCTCGACAACAACCGCGTGCGAATTCAGGAAAACGGGATCGCGACCGGCGACGTTTCCGACATCAGCGAGGACCATGCTTTTCCGGTCGATCCCTATAGCGCCGACAGCGTCACCGTGGTGCGCGGACCTTCGACCGTTCGCTACGGTTCGCAGGCGATCGGCGGTGTCGTCAGCGCCGAAAACCAGCGAATTCCGACCTACATTCCGTACGGCGGCTTTACCGGCCAAGTCACCGGCGGATTGAGCTCCGTCGATAACGGACGCGACGGAGCGTTCAAGGCGACGGCAGGTTCGCAGGGCTTCGCCATCCACGCCGACGGCTTTGCGCGCCATGCCGACGATTACGATACGCCGGAAGGCCGTCAGGAAAACTCATTTCTCGACAGCCGCGGCGCGTCGATCGGCGGTTCCTTCATCGGACGTGACGGGTTCCTGGGCCTCAGCTACACGCGTTTCGATAGTCTTTACGCAGTGCCCGGCATCGAGGCCGCGGAGGAAAAATCGCGCATCGACATGGGCCAGGACAAGATCAACGCCAAAGGCGAATGGCGCGCGCCGGGATTGGGCATCGCCGCCGTACGCGGCTGGTTCGGCTGGACCAACTACGCGCACAACGAACTCGTTTTCGATGCGGACGAGGTCGCCGACGCCGTCGGATCGCGCTTCACGAACCGATACACGGAAGGCCGCGCGGAAATCGAATCCGTGCCTGTTGCGACCGCGTTCGGCGCACTGACGAGCACCGCCGGCATTCAGATCAGCAACCGCCAGCTGGCCGGCATCAGCTTCGAGGGCGACAATCTGCTCGAACCCAATACGACGGACAGCATCGGCGGCTATCTGTTCGAGGAACTGCGCCTGACGCCTGCGCTCAGGCTGCAGGCCAGTGGCCGCGTCGAGAACGATAACGTCAGCGGGTCGATGTATGCGGATATCATGAACCCGCTACCCGACAGCCTTGTCGCCGAACGCAAATCGTTCACGCCTGTTAGCGGCAGTCTCGGATTGCTCTATGACCTGCCGCACGGCGTCGTAGCGCGGCTCACCGGAACCTACGCCGAGCGCGCTCCGGTTGCGCAGGAACTCTTTTCGAAAGGCGCGCACGAGGCAACGGAGACGTTCGAAATCGGCAATCCCGACATCGGCATCGAGACGTCGAAATCGATCGAGTTTGGTTTCAACAAAGCCGCAGGCCGCTGGCGGTTCGATTCATCCTTCTACTACACGAAGTTCGATGGCTACATCTTCCGCGATTTCACCGGCGCAAAATGCGACGACACGATTGCCTCGTGCGGTTCCGGCAGCGAACTCGATCAGGTGATTTTCAATCAACGGGACGCGACGTTCTATGGCGTCGAGCTGGCGACAGAATACGACGTTGCTCAGATCTGGAACGGCATCTGGGGCGTCTCGGCCCAGTACGATTTCGTGCACGCCGAATTCTCGAACGGCGAGTACGTGCCGCGCATGCCGCCGCACCGGATCGGCGGCGGGCTCTACTATCGTGATGACGCGTGGCAGGCCAAGGTTTCATCCCTCTACGCATTCAATCAGAACGACATCGCTCCGCACGAAACGCCGACTGCTGGCTACACGCTCGTCAACGCCGAGATCAGCTATACGATGACGTTGAACGGCGAGGGCGGGATCGCGCCGAAACTGATCATCGGGCTCAAGGGCGAGAACCTCTTGAACGAGGACATTCGCAACAGCGCGTCGTTCAAGAAGGATGAAGTCCTGCAGCCGGGTGCGAACGCACGATTATTTGGCACGCTCGTCTACTGAATAGAGAGATCATCGCCAGCCGCGCGTAACGCATGACCGGCGATGATGCGCTCGACAGAGAGAGCTAGTGACCACCCGCGCCCGCGGGGATCGCGGCCGGTTTGCGCATCAGCAACGTGAACAGCCCAGCCGTCGCAAACAGGATTGTCAGAAACAGGAAGACGTCCGCGAACGACAACACGTTGGCCTGTTTGCGCACGAGCATCGCGAGCTGCTTCAACGCCGTCAGATCGCCATCGGGCATCACTTGCGACATGGACTGCTGCATGTTTCTGAGCTGGTCTTCCGCAACCGCCCGGCCCCAAGCAACATTCTCATGTAAGCGCTCAAGATGCAGATCGAGGCGCTTGTTGAGCAGCGTATTGATGACCGCGAGGCCAACCGCGCCGCCGAGGTTGCGGGTGAGGTTGAACAAACCGGAAGCATTCTTCAATTGCTCCGGCGGCAGCGTTCCGAGCGACAGATTGTTGATCGGAACCATGCACAGCATCAGCGACGAGCCACGCAGGATTTGCGGAATGAAAAGCTCCCAGAAGTCCCAGTCGGCGGTGATGGCCGTCGTCCAGTAGGTGCCGGCAGCGAAACCCGTGAAGCCGATCAGCATCATCACGCGCGGATCGAGGACGCTCGCCAAACGTCCGCTGATCGGCGCGGTGAGGAACATCGCGACGCCCGTGACGAACATCGTCTCGCCGATCATCAGCGCATCGTAGCCGCGCACCTGTGCGAGATAAACCGGATAGAGATAGGTCAGGCCGTACAGTCCGATGCCCATCGTGAAGCTGAAGGCCGAGCCGAACGCAAAGTTCCGGTCTCGAAAGGCGCGCAGCTCGACAATCGGCTCCTTCGCGGTCGCAGCCCGCCAGAAGAATACGATCGCGCCGACAAACGTGAGAACCGCGAACGTCGCGATGGTGCTGTCGTCGAGCCAGTCGTAGCGCGGGCCTTCTTCGAGAACGTACTCGAGCGAGCCGAGCATCACCGCCATGCCGGCGAGCCCGACGAAATCGAAGCGGCCGAACAGCGAATGATCCGGCTTGTCGAAATCGACCAGGAAATACACGGCGATCGCGACCAGAATGCCGGGCCCGACATTGACGAGAAATAGCCAGTGCCAGGAAAAGGCGTTGCTGAGATAGCCGCCGACGGTCGGGCCGATGGTCGGCGCCAGCGTTGCGACAAGGCCGATGATCGGCGACACGATGTTGCGCTTCGATGGCGGAAAGAGCGAGAACGCGACGGCGAACACGCTCGGGATCATGCCGCCGCCGATGAAACCCTGCAGCGCGCGGTAGACGATCATCTGATCGATCGTGGTTGCCGTCGCGCAAAGCGCGCTCGCGGCCGTGAAGCCGATGGCTGCCGACAGAAACAGCACGCGCGTCGAGAGCGCACGCGCCAGAAATCCCGACAGCGGGATCATCACGACTTCCGCGATCAGATACGCCGTCTGCACCCACGGAATTTCATCCGAGCTTGCCGAAAGCCCGGCCTGAATTTCGGACAGCGACGCCGACACGATCTGAATGTCGAGGATCGCCATGAACATGCCGAACACCATCGCCATGAAGCCCGCGAGCTGGCGCGGCGTAACGCCGATCCATTCGAGCGTGCCCGGCGGCACGTCGGAAGCGGGATTGGTTCTTGGTGTGTCTGATCGGCTCATCACCGTCACCTTTCAGGTAACGCGATCTCCAGGACTAATTCGAAGCGTGCTGCTGCCCGGCGGTCTTAGGCGTCGTGCGCGTGTCGATATCGACGACCACCGACAACCCCGGCCGCAACCGGCCTTTCGCTTCCGATGCCGGAACCTCGATGCGCACGGGCACGCGCTGCACGATCTTCGTGAAGTTGCCGGTCGCGTTTTCCGGCGGCAGCAGCGAGAACTGCGACCCGGACGCGGGCGCGACGCTGACGACCTTGCCCTTCAACACCGTTCCGCCAAGCGCATCGACCTCGACGTCGGCTTCCTGACCGACGACGATGGGACCAAGCTGCGTCTCCTTGAGGTTGGCGTCGACGTAGACCTTGTCGAGCGGAATGATGGCAGCGAGCCGCTTCGCCGGCGTCACGTAGTCACCGACCTGCACGTTCTTGTTGCCGACGATGCCGTCGAACGGCGCGCGGATGACTGTGAACGAAAGATCGCGCGCCGCTTGCTCGACGGCGACCTGCAACTCCTTCGCAACCTGCGTCGCCTGTTCGCGCTGCGCATGTAGAAGCGCGATGTTCGCATCCGCCGACTGGATCGCGGCCTCGTTGGCCTTGACTTGCGCACGTGCGGAATCACGAGCGGCGATCGCGGCATCGAGCGACGCCTTCGTCGCATAGTCCTTCGCCGTCAGCGCATTCGTGCGCGTGAAATCAGCTTCTGTCTTGATGACGTTGGCTTTCGAAGCGTCGATCTGCGCGCGCGCCTGCGCCGCTGCGGCTTCAGCCGCTTTGATCTGAGCGTCGAACGTTGCGATGGCCGCGTTCTGCGTCGCGAGCTTGGACTTCGCCTGGTCGAGGGCCAGCCGGTAATCGCCGTCGTCGAGGCGCACGAGAACGTCGCCGCCTTTGACGAACTGGTTGTCGGCAACTGGAACGTCGGCGACGTAAGCGGAAACCTTCGGCGAGACCATCGACATGTGCACGCCGACGTAGGCATCGTCCGTCGAAACGATGAAGCGGCCGACGGTGATGTAGTGATATCCGGCCCACAAACCCGCCATCAGCGCCAGCGCGCCGATGCCGATAAAGATCGGCTTCTTGCGCGACGCAGGTTTTGACACGTCCTTGCTCGCAGCCGGAGAAGCGCTCCCACTTTCGCGGGCTGTCGCGGGATCGCCCGAGTCGGCGCGCGGCGAGGCATCGGCTTTCATGGCGCCGGCTTCTTCTGAAGCCTCAGGAGCGCTGCTCGATTTTGCGAGGGAATGAATGCGCCCGCTGCCGGATTGCTGGTTTTGGCGGTGCGAGTTCTCGTCCGAGGGGTGATCGAGGACGGTCTGCAAGGTTCCTCGCGCCATGGGTAAATTCCCTTGTCTCGAAATGAGTAAATAAACCGTACGGTTCAGTTCGGACTTGACTTAGCTGCTCTGCTGGTCAATATCAAGGGGAAACTGAACCGTTTGGTTCACATGTTGACGCATTTCGACAATCGGGCGGTAGCGCTCGAATAGGATCAAAGTCATGGAAACTCGCCCAGCGACGCCGGAAGTTTTGGAACGACGAGGAGGGCGGCCAGCCGCCGGAACCGACCCGAACAAGCGTCGGCAGATTTTGGAGGGCGCGGGACGTGTCTTCTCCACGCTCGGCTTCGACGCGGCGAGCATGAACGACGTCGCACGCGAGGCGAAAGTCTCGAAGGCGACGCTCTACGTGTACTTCCAGGACAAGGAGCATCTCTTCACGTCGATCTGCGCCGAGCGTCGCGATCGCAACATTTCAGAGCTGATCTCGCTCCTCGATCCGCAGAAGCCCGTCAGAGCCACGCTGCTTCAGTTCGGCACCGAGATGATGCGGCTGCTCTCTGATCCGTTCGTCGTCGCTGCCCATCGCATCGTCATTGGCGTTGCCGAACGGATGCCGGAAATCGGCACCGAATTTTTCGAGGCTGGACCGAAGCGCATGGCGACCGCACTCGCGGCCTACATCGACGCACACATCGCGGCCGGGCGCTTGAACGTCCCGAATTCCTATCTCGCTGCCGCGCAGTTCCTTGAGCTTGTGCAGTCGTTGATCTTCCGTCCGCGTCTCTATGGTGCGATCACGGAACGTCCGACCGATCAGGAGATCGACACGGTCGTCGAATCCGCGGTCACGATGTTCCTCGCAGCCTATCGCGCGAAGGACGCAAACTGAGGACGTCAGACGGCGGCCGCTTCCGGCAGCTGTTCCGCAAACGCCAGATCGCGAGGATTCCTCTCGACGCCCGCGAGCGTATGCCAATCAGGCAGGTTCGCGAGCGAGGAATCGATAAACGTCTGGTGCCAGAGCTGCGTCGCGAGCACCGCGACGAGCCCGAGTTCCATCGAGCTTCGCTGATAGAAGTGCGACGACAGCTCCGTATATTTCGTTCGCCACAGTGCGACGGCCTCGGGATCGAAGTATCCGGTCTTTTTCAGCGAAGCTTCGCTGAGCAGCTCGTCGACGTAGGGCAGACGCTGCTGCAGGAAAAAGCCATCGAGCGGCGCGCGGAACATGCCCTTCGGCCGCCACGCAACCGACTTCGGCAGCCATTTCTCCGCCACGCGCCGGACCAGATATTTTTCTTTGAGCCCTTTGATCTTCCAATTTGGATCAAGGCCCGCAACGAAATCGAACACGTTGTTGTCGAGGAACGGATAGCGCATCTCGACCGACTGGCTCATCGCGATGCGATCGCCCTTGAGGCTCAAAAGCTGGCCCGGAAGATGGATGCGGCCCGCCCAGTATATCGCGCGATTGATCGGGTGCCAACGCTCCGCCCGCCCGAGGTCGGGCGCGAAATCCGCATAAGGATCATGATCGCCAAGCTCGCCGAGCATGTCGCCGCTATAGAAACGAAAACGCGACGCGCCGAGCAGATCGTAAAAGCGCTGGAACGGATGCGCCCCGCCCGCCGAGGGCGCGCAGCGATCGAGATAGGCGACGGCATCCTTGTTACAGCCGAGCCACGCGAAGAAGCGTTTGCGAATGGCGGCATCGATCGTGCCGCCTGAAATCGCGCCGAGCCACTCGAGCACGCGGTCGATCTTGTACCACGGATAGCCGGCGAACCATTCGTCGGAACCTTCGCCGGTCAGTGCAACCTTGAAGCCCTTTTCATGCACCTTGCCCGCAAGAAGCATCAGCGCCGTGCACGACGTATCCGTGACGGGCGCTTCCGTTGCGACCAGCAGCCGTTGGTAGTTCGAAACGATTTCTTCCGAACCGCACGGCACGATCGTCGGATCGGCCTTGAGATGGCGTGAGATCACGGCCGCCTGCTCGGTCTCGTCGAGTTTCGGATCGCGGATCTTGACCGTGAACGTCGCCGGCGGCGCGCCAAGAATGTCGCTCGCCATCGCGACGACCGTGCTCGAGTCGACGCCGCCGCTGAGATACGATGCAACCGGAACATCGGCGCGGAGCCGGCGCTTCACCGCGCCATACAGAACGCTCTCGAACTCATTGACGAGTGTCTTCTCGTCTTGGCCGCGCGCTTCTTTCCCTTTGTCGGGAAAGTCCATCGTCCAATACGCATGCTCGCTGATCGCGGCGGCGTCGCCCTGACGGCCGCGCGAGATTTTCAAAAACGTGCCGGGCTGCAGGATGTTAATGCCGTCGAAGCAGCTGAACGGCCCCGCGACTGCGAGAAAATTGAAAACCGCATCGATACCGCGCCGATCCGGTTTCGGTTCGATCATGCCTGTCGCGAGCAGCGTCTTGATCTCCGACCCGAAGATCAGCCAGTCGTTGCCGAACCGCGTCGTGCGCGTCCAGTAGAGCGGGCAGATGCCGAAACGGTCGCGCGCGAGAATGAATTGCTGCTTGCGTTCGTCGAACAGCGCGACGGCAAACTGACCGTTGAGCTTTTCGAACATGTCTTCGCCGTGCGCTTCCCACATGTGCGGAAGAATTTCGGTGTCGCAGTGCGTTTTGAGCGTGTGACCGCGCGCCGTCAGATCGCGGCGCCAATCGTCGTGGTCATAGATTTCGCCGTTGAATACGACCGAGACGGATTTGTCCTCGTTGAACATCGGCTGTTGACCGTCGGCCAATCCGACGATGCTGAGGCGGCGCGATGCGAAGCCGACGCCGGGCCGCTGCAGATATCCGTCCTCGTCGGGGCCGCGATGCTGCATGGCATCGGCGGAGCGCTTGAGCACGGAGAGGGGAACCGAGCGGCGCCCTTTGAGATCGATGATTCCGAAAATGCCACACATACAACGTCCAAACTTTTTGATGGCTGTGGATTGCGCAGCAAGCGCGGCCGATGAAATCGGGATGTAGGCCGCATTACCGCAATTCTGCCGAGCAAGCTCTGGCGAACTTATGCTGCGGTTACCGTCCGGCGGTTCCGGAGCGGAATGTTTAAGGCCGGTACGTCACCGAATGGTGGTCGCCGTTCGCGACAAATACGCACAAACAGGGCTGTTAAGGGAGCTAGGCCGGAAGGCTTAGCCCCCTCTTGAAATAGCGGTAAAAAACCGTCGATCGTGACCGGAAGATACTTACGGCGCCGGAGCCGGTGCCGGTGTGGTGGTCGAGCTGTCGGTTGCCGGCGGCGTAGCCGGTGTTTCAGCAGGCGCCGGAGCGGCTGGCGTTTCTGCTGCGGCCTTCTCGGCGGCGGCTTTCTCGGCAGCTGCCTTGTCGGCCGCTTCCTTGGCTTCCGCAGCCGCCTTGTCCGCATCAGCAGCAGCTTTATCTGCCGTCGCGCTGTCGGTCGCGGCCTTGTCGGCAGCGTTGTCAGCTTTCTCTTTTTGACTATCGCAAGCCGCGCTCCCAAGCGCGCCGAGCACTGCCAGCGCAATTAGCAACTTTCTCATGGCACATCTCCTAGCCGCAAAAGTAGTCTCACCGCTGAGTTAAGTAGGTGCGCGGGCATTCAGGCGCAATCACCGGCCGAAATCAAGGCGATTGCTCCGAAATGCGATGAACCAACTGAACATGGTTCGCGATTTGAATACGAATTGCATTTAATTCGCATATGCGAGCACCGGGCAGGAGAGAGCTGCTTTCTCGCAGCCGCTATTCTTTGCGCCGTCGCGTCATGAACGCCAATCGCTCGAGCAGATGAACGTCCTGTTCATTTTTGATGAGCGCTCCGGCAAGCGGCGGCACGAGCTTGCGCGGATCGCTCTCGCGGATGAGAGCGGGATCGATGTCCTCGTGCAGAAGCAGCTTCAGCCAGTCGAGCAACTCAGACGTCGACGGCTTTTTCTTGAGGCCGGGGACGTCGCGCAGTTCGTAGAAAATCCGAAGTGCATCGCCGACGAGCCGCTTCTTCAGTTCCGGGAAATGCACGTCGACGATCTGGCGCATCGTCTCGGCGTCCGGAAACTTGATGAAGTGAAAAAAGCAGCGCCTGAGAAACGCGTCGGGCAATTCTTTTTCGTTGTTCGACGTGATCAGAACGATCGGACGCGTCGTCGCCTTCACCGTCTCGCCCGTTTCGTAGACGAAGAACTCCATGCGATCGAGTTCTTGCAGCAGATCGTTCGGGAATTCGATATCGGCCTTGTCGATTTCATCGATCAGCAGCACCGAGCGCTCGGGCGCCGTGAACG
>Ga0209933_1002178_pt1 | contig 12208 bp, 6 predicted proteins | sample ThiBiot_300_biof_FD_183944 | JGI IMG/M metagenome (GOLD analysis project Ga0209933, IMG submission 183944) | Wastewater bioreactor microbial communities from Cape Town, South Africa - Thiocy_cont_300_biof (SPAdes) | ecosystem: Engineered > Bioremediation > Thiocyanate > Unclassified | place...
ATCCTTTGGCAGTAATATCACTGTAGCGCGAGCCGTAAACAACCGGGTGGCTGGCGATAACTTTCTGGATGGTGTGTACTCGGGCGCAACCCGGAGCCTGCCCTATTATTCGCCCTACAACGAACAGGGGCAACTGTATGCGCCAGGTGATCCCAATTATCCGGACTTCCCAAACTTCAATCCGGTTGGTGAAGCCCTTTTACCTCGCCAGCAGGTACTGACAACCAAAATGCTGGGTGGTGTATACGTAGCGTATCAATTTCTGCAGAACCTACGTTTTCAATCGAAAGCCAGTATCGATTACAACAGCATTATAGAGAACCTGTATTTTCCCCGATCGACGGCTACCGGAGGGTACAGTGCCAGTTTGGGGCAGCAAGGGTATGGCGAATATAATACGAGTTTAGCGGCAACGTTTACAAGCTCTAACACACTGTCGTACAATACACTGATCAATGAAAAACATCGGATTAGCGCACTGGGTGGTATCGAAATCATTAAACGGACCAACCGGGCCGGTTCGGTGAATGGTGAATATTTCCCAAGCGACGATTTTACGTACATCTCATCGGCCGGGGTGGTCAATCAGGGGAGCTCTTCATTGGTTAACAGCGGTTTATTCTCAGGCTTAGGCGAAGTTAAATACGATTACAAAGACAAGTATCTGGTATCTGTAACGGGTCGATACGATGGGTCGTCACGGTTTGGCCCCAACCGGAAATTCGGTTTTTTCCCATCAGGGTCGCTGGGCTGGCGTATCTCCGAGGAATCATTCATGGAACAATTTAGCTTCCTGAGTGACCTAAAACTGAGAGGGAGTTATGGATTTACGGGGAACGAACAGATTGGTAACTTCCTCTATCTGGGAACCTGGGCAGCTACTACGTACAGTGGTTCGTCCGGGCTTGGACCAGCCGGACTTGCCAACCCCAATCTGCAATGGGAACGTACACGAGAGGCTAATGTTGGTTTGGATGCGTCGTTCTTCAATGGGCGCTTAACTGTTACGTTTGATGCCTACAGCAACCTCACGGATAAACTCTTGTTCAGTCAGCCAATTCCGTTGACTTCAGGCTTTGGTTCGGTGCAGGGGAACATTGGTAAAATAAGCAACAAGGGGCTGGAGCTGACCATCAGCACGGTTAATATTGATAAGAAAGGCCTCCGCTGGAATACAGATCTGAATATTTCGACTAACCAGAATAAAGTAGTTGAGTTAGCCACAGACGAACCTTTGTTCGCTGGCTATCAGGGCAACGGCGTTGCGGCTACCAACGTCGTATTGCCAGGGCAACCGCTCGGCACATTCTGGGGACTGAAATTCTTAGGCGTTGATGCGGGTACGGGTGATGCTATTTACCAGGATAAGAATGGGGATGGCCGAATCACTCCCGACGATGGGCAGGTAATTGGCAATGCACAGCCGAAGTTTTTTGGTGGCCTGACCAACCGGCTTTCGTATAAAGGATTCGACCTGAGTGTTTTCTTCCAGTTTTCCTATGGCAATCATGTATTGAATATGACCAAACAAACATCGGTCAATACAGGCTCGTCACTTGCCTTCAACCAGAGTGTCGATGCATTGAAGCGGTGGCAGAAAGAAGGAGATATTACGAGCGTTCCACGCTATGTGTACGAGAACACCTATAACAATTATCTCAGCAGCCGTTTTCTGGAAGATGGTTCTTACCTGCGTCTGAAAAATGTGACGATCGGCTATAACCTGCCTAAAAAATGGGTTGGTTATGTAAAATTATCGGGCGTTCGGGTTTTTGCTTCGGCCACCAACATCTGGACGTACACAAAATATTCAGGATCAGATCCGGAACTAAGTACGCTGGATGGATCGACAACCGCCCAGGGTATCGACTTAAATACGCTTCCGCAGGTTAAAAACATATCAGGTGGCGTAACAGTGACGTTTTAAGCACTGCTCATTTATTATTTCAGGCAAGCACACGTTCTCAATGAAGTCTTACATAACTTGTTTCATACTGACAATTGTTCTGCTGAGTTCCTGCCAGGATGTGCTGGAACCCACACCGTACGATTTGCAGATCGATGAATTAACCCTGAAGCGGGCCGCCGATGTGCCACTGGTGCGGATTGGTTTATATAGTTCGTTCCGGGCAATGACTTCCTCGATTGTCATTGCGGGTGACTTCACGGCCGATCATATCAAGCATAACGGCACATTCGCTTCCTATCAGGAATTTGGTACGAAGCAGATTACAGCTACCAACTCCGATGTCACTACATTTTGGGGCGCTATTTATGGGTGCGTGTATGTCGCCAATTTTATTCTGGAACGGCTGCCTACTGTGACGGGCGTTACGACTGATGCCCGAAAACAGTTGACTGCCGAAGCCAAGTTTCTGCGGGGGCTGGCGAATTTTTACGGTGTCTATACCTTTGGTGATATTCCACTAGTAACGACGACCGACCAGACAACGAACCGAAACATCAGCCGGACGGCTAAAGCTACGGTTCTGGCAGCGGTTTTGGCCGATTATCAGGCTGCCCTGGCCGATTTACCCGACGACTCATCGACTGGCGTGGCTTATCTGTCGAAGCGGGTAGTACAGGCTGCCCTGGCCCGATTTTATCTGTATCAGAAAAACTATGCCCAGGCAGAAAACTATGCGTCGCTGGTGATCAACTCGGGTAAGTTTTCGCTGGTGCCCGATTACAATACCATCGTTAAGCAGAACTTTACGGCTGAATCCATCTTTGAAGTGGGGTATACGCAAAATGATGATCCAGCTACCCTAAATACCTTATTTGTTTCTCGTCGGGAAGTGATTCCGTCGGATCAGGTCGTGATCAGCCTCAACTCACTGGAATCAGGCACCCGCGTGGCAACGATTTCCTTCGATGTGACAAAACAGCAAGGAAACGACAATGGCTGGACGGTTCGTAAATATGGCACAGCTGTTGAGAACAATGCCAACATTGTGGTGTTCCGCTTAGCTGAAATGTGCCTGATTCGGGCCGAAGCACGCGCGCAGCAGAATAAACTGACTGGTACGACAGGGGCGGTAGCTGACCTGAATTTATTGCGAACACGGGCCAAAAGCACCGCTGTAACAGCTACTGCACAAGCCGATATCCTGCTGGCGGTAGAGCGGGAGCGTCAGTATGAACTGGCATTCGAAGGGCACCGCTGGTACGATCTGGTGCGGACGGGACGGGCACAGGCTGTGATGTCGGCTTTCTCGCCCAACTGGAATAGTCGATATGAATTATGGCCTATACCACAATCGGAAATTTTACGTAACCCCGGCCTACAGGGAGCCCAGAATCCAGGGTATTAATCATTAACGAATCGAAACGTCATGATAACCAATAAACTACGTGGGTTGTTCGGAGTCGTACTCGTGCTGACGCTGGGCGTATTCGCCTGCGAAACAAGCGATATTGACCGTATTTTCGAAGGACCCTACTATGTTCGTTTTACAAAGGATAGCTTGACTTATAAGGAAAGCTATAGCCAGCCGATTAACATAGAGGTACATAATGCCGGGCCGCAACTGGACCAGGCCATTACCATCAACTATACGGTTGGCGGAACGGCACGCGAGGGGAAAGAGTACTATTTTTCCAGTAAGAAAGGCACCGTAACTATCCCGGCTAAGTCGAGCAAGGCCAATATTGTGTTGCAACTGATTAACAACGCCAACAACATCCTGGAGTCATCGACCGTAACGTTTACCATAACCAGCGTACAGCCTAGTTCATTGCAGGTGGGTTTTGGCAGTGGCGAAAACGTTATTGGTAAGCAGTTTACCCTGATTATTCAGGACGATTGCCTGCTGGGCGGGTCTTATACAGGAACACAGGTATTTAATACACAAACCGGACCGCAAACGGCCACTATATCGAACGTACAGATCACCAGTACCGACTGTAAAAACTATGTATTGAGCAACTGGAATATTGGTCTCCTTAGCTTTGATGCGATCAAGCCAACGCTCACTTTTATCGACAATGGGGATAACTCACTCACCGTACCGACTCAAAACAATGCTGAATTAGGATCAACAGACACGATTAAGGGTACAGGAGCCTGGAATCCCAAGAATAGGGTGATTACCCTAAGCCTTCAGTTTACTATTAAACAAAGTACAGGTAAAGATACGACACTGAATTACGTACAAACCTATACGCCCCAGTGAGGGACTGTTACAGAACTATTTACAGACTAGTTGACAAGCTTTACCTATGCGACAGTTTATACGCGTCTTATTGATCCCAGGATTTATCGGCTGGATACTGGGAGGCTGCTCGGAAAAGATAGAACCCAAACCTCCGACGTACTCACAACTGCTGACAGGCACCGACAAGAAAACCTGGAAGATGGTCTCTTTTCAGGTGATCGACGCGGGAAATGCATCGGGCGTGATCCCCGTGACACAAAGCAATATAGCGCCTTGTATTTACGATGATTACCTGACCTTTTATGCCAATGCGGAACGAAAGTTTGAGGCTAGTGAAGGGCCTACAAAATGCAGTGCCTCTGATCCCGATATTTATGTGACAGATAAATGGACATTGATCAATGCCAATGCAACCCTGGAATTCTACATTCCCATATTGAACGGTATATACCCCTGGGTGATTAAAAACCTGACCAGTACATCAATGACGGTTCAGTATTACTTCCAGGACATTGATGCCAGTTACCAGTTTACGTTTACCCCTGTTACGACCAAATAGGCATATGTTTCGATTCATACTTAGCCTAACCTTACTAGGTTTATTGACAACCAGCTTACGCGCTCAGGCTCCTGAGAAATGCGGAACGATGTATCTGGATAGTGTGCGTCGGGCCAAAAATCCGCAATTGGGTTCACTTGCCGATTTTGAGCGGGAGTTGCAGTTGAAAATGATTGCGCTCAAAAAGCAAATGGCTAATAACCGGACGGCAGCCGCTACGGTCATTACGATTCCGGTTATCGTTCACGTAGTACACAATGGAGAAACGGTCGGGTCGGGGCGAAACATAAGTCAGGCACAGGTGCAATCGCAACTGGCCGTATTGAATGAAGATTATCGACGGAAAGCCGGTACCCGTGGGTTTAATGACAATCCGGTGGGGGCCGATATTGAAATCGAGTTTTGTCTGGCTGCGGTGAATCCGCAGGGGCAAACGATGGCCGAGCCGGGTATCGATCGGTACAACGGCAATCGAACCACCTGGGATCAGGCCAGTATCGAAGGGGTACTGAAACCCAGTACCTACTGGAACCCCGATAAATACTACAACATCTGGGTACTCGACCTGAACGAGCCTTCTGTAAACGGGCAATTATTGGGGTATGCACAGTTTCCCAGCCAGTCGAACCTGCCGGGTATCCCTACCAACTCCCCTGCCAGTACGGATGGGGTCGTCATTTATTATAAAGCGTTCGGAAGTGCCGATAAAGGAACATTCCCCGTACTTCAGGCTCCCTATAACCTGGGTCGTACCCTGACGCATGAAACGGGCCACTTCCTGGGTTTGCGGCACATTTGGGGCGATGCCGTTTGTGGCGACGATTTTTGCGCCGATACACCTCCTCAAGCGTCGGCTAGTAATGGCTGCCAGGTGGGGCGGGTAAGCTGCGGATCGACAAACATGGTGCAGAACTATATGGACTACTCCAACGATGCCTGCTCCAATATATTCACCCAGAACCAGAAAGACCGGATTCGGGCAGTTATGGCACTTAGCCCCCGGCGGTTAACATTGCTATCGTCTAACGTATGTGGTACACAGGTGGCCGCCCGGCCCATTCCGAATTTCCGGGTCGATAATCAGCAGGTTTTGCTGGGAGGACAGCTTAAGTTTACCGACCTATCGGATAATTTTCCGACCTCGTGGTCATGGACTTTTGAAGGCGGGACCCCGTCAACATCTACGGAGCAAAACCCGACGGTTACTTATAACCAGCCGGGTAAGTTTAAGGTAACGCTGGTCACTACAAATGCGGTTGGTCAGTCGGACCCGCTGGTGCGCACCGAATACATCGAAGTACTGAATGCGGGTCTTTGTGCGGATATCACCAACTTTAATGGTACGGCAACCATACTGCGGGAAACAGGTGGAACAGGCTATGTAGCCGGGCAGAATAGCCACAAGAGTCAGGCCGTTTCGGAGTTCTTTGCCAATAAGCTGGCCTATAATAACCTGTCGGGAGCTACGCTTAAATTCGGCGTTGCTAAAGCCGCCAAAGGAGCCGCGACGGAATCGGTTGTAACCGTAACGGTCTGGAATGGCCGTGGATTCCAGGGTGGGCCGGGTGCTATTCTGGGACAGAAAGATGTTCCTTTGCGGGATATTCTGAACGACGTAGCCAATAACCGTGCTACCTCTGTAACCTTTGATAAGAGCCTTCCGTTGAGTGGCTTACCATTTCATATCGGTATTTTGCTCCCCTACGCATCGGGTGATACCGTTGCCTTAGTGACGACCAAAAATGGTGAGTCGCTGGCCGCAACATCGTGGCGGCTTAGCCAGCAGGGCAACTGGATTCGGTATGCCGATAGCCTGGGTTTGAACGTGTCGCATAATATTGCCGGTCGGGTTGGGCAGAAACCCTCAGTACAGGTAGCCGCTTCGGCTGTTTTTATTAACCCCGGTCAGACCGTTACGCTGAATGCGCGTGGGGCAAGTATATTCACCTGGAGTGGCCCAGGCCTCAACACAACACTGGGGGCGCAGGTAGTGGCTAGCCCTACCCAAACCACGTCCTATACGGTTACGGGTTCGGGACTGGATTTGTGTAGCACAAGCGCCGTCGTGACCGTCAATGTCCGGGCGGGTACCGTTACCTCGACAACCCCGCTTGCCGAACAGGCCCTACAGATTACGCCCAACCCCAGCGACGGCCAGATGATGGTATCATTCAGCAGCCCGCTGCGAGGAGCTTTGACACTGGGCGTCCGAAACATAAATGGAGCCGAACTGAGCCGTCAGAACTACCAGAAAACCACCGATGTCTTCCAGCAGGAACTTGATATAAGAAACACACCGGGAGGGGTCTACTTTGTTGAAATCAGGATGGGCGATGAGGTATTCCGAAAACGAATTTTGAAGCAGTAAAACCAAACAGGGCCGGGTCACGCGATTCGGCTCTGTTTGGTTTTACTGAAGAGTAAATAGGTTGTACAAATCAGCTTGTTTAGAAACGTATAAATTACTCGACCGCTTACATAGAAAATTACTCGTTAAATGTCTGCTTTTGCTTATTTACAATCTATCAGGCGTTGAACTACTGATTGAATCTCAACAAAACAAGGACGGGCATGAACGTGGTGAGGCTTCTCTTTTCGCTCGCATGGATGCTGGTGGCCACTAAAGTCGGGGCGCAAAGTCCGGTGAATGGTTCTGGTAATCTGGTATCTGGTGGTCGAACGCGGACGTTTTCCTATCATCTTCCTACAGCTTTTCCGAAGGATAATCTGCCGCTTGTGATTGCCTTTCATGGCGATGGTGGTACAGGCGCTGGCTTTCAGTCGTATGCTGGGCTGGATGCCGTAGCCAATACCCAGAATTTCCTGGTAGTCTACCCAGATGCCGTGACGGTGGGAGGGGGTATTCAATTCAACAAATATGCCGATACGGCTCCTGGTTTCGGATCGGCAGGAGATGCCAATGGCCCCAGCCCGGCGGACCCGAATGCGCCGGATGATGTACGATTTACCTCTGATCTAATTGATTACTTTGCTCAAACCTATCGCATCAATCGCAATCGGGTGTACGTAACGGGGCATTCGGGGGGTGGGTATATGTGCTATTTCCTCAGTATGGCACTGGCGAATAAGATCGCGGCTTTCGCTCCGGTAGCTGCCAGTTTGTGGGTTAATAACAGCTATTCAAACACGTATTTTTCGGCAGGTACGTATACGCCCGTTCCTATACTGCATATCCATAGCGCAGGCGACCCAACCGTAACGCCCCCGATTGTACCCTATCCCAAAACACCAGCCTATGCCTGGCCGCTATCGAACTATGCCGGGATGAACTGCAACAACTGGAGTTCGTACACGACTACCGCTTTTAACCCTACTGTCGATTCACTGACGTTTTGTGGATCAGGCAAAAAAGTGGTTTTATTGATGACCAAAGATGCCACACACGGCTGGAGTACGCAGTTCAACGTTGCTCAAACGATCTGGAACTTTGTCAAAAGCTATCAGCTGAGCAGTTTCCCGGAAGTCGATAACCACATCAAGGTCGATCAGTTTGGGTATTTGCCACTGGCTAAAAAAGTGGCTGTTGTCAGCAATCCGCAAACAGGCTATAATTCAGGCGAACCGTTCACGCCATCAGCCACATATCAGATTCGGAACGCGGTAAACGATGCGGTTGTGTTTACAGGAACGCCTACGTCGTGGAGTGCGGGCGCTACCCATACGCAGTCGGGTGATAAGGTCTGGTGGTTCGATTTTTCGGCCTTACAGATTCCCGGAACCTATTATGTGTATGATGTAGGGCAAAACAAGCGATCGTATGCATTCGATATTGGCAATACCGTTTATCAGACTGTTCTGAAGCAGGCGACGCGTGTCTTTTTTTACCAACGAAGCGGCTTTGCCAAACAAACCCCTTATGCACAAAGTCCGTGGACCGATGGTGCGGCTTTTCTGGGAACGCAGCAGGATGCCGACTGTCGGCTGGTGAGTAATACGTCGGTAACTACGTCGAAAGATGTACGGGGTGGGTGGTTCGATGCGGGCGATTATAACAAGTATGTTCCGTTTACCTACGGCACACTGGTGGATATGTTGCTGGCCTATCAGGAAAACCCGACGGTCTGGACCGACGATTTTAACCTGCCAGAATCCGGAAATGGAGTACCGGATTTGCTTGACGAGGTGAAATGGGAACTCGACTGGCTCCTGCGGATGCAGCAGGCCGATGGGTCTTTACTACATAAAGTATCGGTTATCGATTTTAGTGCTACCTCGCCCCCCAGTGCCGATACCCATGCTCGTCGGTATGGAGCTGCCAGCACCGATGCCACGGCTACCGGAGCGGCTGTTTTTGCACTGGCTGCCATCCAGTTTAAATCGCTGAGTAGTCCGACCCTGCAAAGCTATGGAAGTACGCTTCAGACGGCGGCTATCAATGCGTTCAATTGGGCCAATAGTAACCCATCTGTCCTGTTCAATAATGCTGGTTTCCAGAGTGTAGCGGCCACTTATGCCGACAATGACCGACTGGCCAGGCGTGTAGCGGCAGCGGCTTTCCTGTACGTTCTGACCGGCGACAATACCTACAAGACATTCTTTGATGCAAACTACAGTCAGGTGCATTTGATGCAATGGAGTTTTGCCTATCCGTTTGAGGCCACCTACCAGGATGCGTTGCTCTACTACACTCGCGCTGCCGGAGCCACAACCAGTGTTAAAAATGCCATTTTATCGACCTATTCCGGGAGTTTGAAAACAGGTAATTCGGACAACCTGCCTTCGTATCTGAATCAATCGGATGCGTACCGGGCCTTCCTGAAAAATGACAATTATACCTGGGGCAGCAACGAAACCAAGTCGCATCAGGGGAATATGTTCTTCACCATGAACGTCTACAATCAGGATGTGGGCAATAAGACCAATTATCGGGATGCGGGCATGGGATTCATTCATTATCTGCATGGCGTCAATCCGACGGCTTACTGTTACCTGACCAATATGGGCGCCTATGGTGGCGAATTTTCGGCTCCGACTATGTACCATTCGTGGTTTGGCGACGGAACTGTTTTCGACCTGAATCCGCCACCGGGTTATCTGATGGGTGGTGCTAATCCAACCTACGCGCCCGATGCTGCGTATTCAGGGCCTGTAATCAGTCCGCCACAGAACCAGCCGATTCAGAAATCCTATAAAGCCTGGAATACAAGTTATCCTGAAAATTCCTGGCAACTTAACGAACCGGCTATTTATTCGCAGGGGGCCTATATCCGGTTGCTGTCGCAGGCTAGTTGCTACACCGATCGAGTAACCAGTGTAAGATCAGGTAATTGGAATGATCCCGCTACCTGGGCTTGCGGTCGTATTCCGTCGCTCACTGATCAGGCATTTGTCCAGCCGGGCCACGTTGTGACCATCGACGCGACTGTACAGGCTAAAGGGCTTGACCTGAAAGGTAAAGTCAATTACATAAATGGCGGTAAACTGACTATCGGTAACTAGACAGGTAAAATACGGCGATTGCTAGTATTCGATAGCACTATATTGCTTTATAAGGAGGAGACGGTCTAAAAAGGTATTTTTAAAATAGACCCGTTTAGCCTACACCACTATGAAGTCGCTTTACTATTGGATAATTTGCTTACAACTGCTTGGGGTTTCGGCGTTTGGGCAAACCTTTACCTCATCGAATCTGCCCATTATCATCATTAATACAGGCAGCAAAACCATTGTCGATGACCCGAAAATTGTAGCCGATCTGGCGATTATCGATAATGGTTCGGGCAAACGCAACACCTTGACGGATACGCCTACGTTTACTAGTAAAATTGGTATCGAACTACGGGGCTCATCGTCGCAAAGTTTTCCTAAAAAACCGTATGGATTTGAATTACGGGATGCGTCGGGCGAAAATTCCGTCAATGCATCGATTCTGGGTATGCCTTCCGAATCAGATTGGGTGCTCAATGCCATGTATAACGACAAATCATTAATTCGGGAGCCGCTTACCTACGATCTTAATCGACAGTTAAGTGCTTATTATACACCTCGTTTTCGCTTGTGCGAAGTGGTATTGAATGGGAGCTACAATGGTGTGTATATGCTGATGGAAAAGATCAAACGAAATAAAAATCGGGTAAATATCACCAGCATTAAAACCTCCGATAACACAGGCGATGCGGTAACGGGTGGATATATTTTCAAAATTGATAAATACACAGGTTCCGATTCGCGCGACTGGGATTCTCCCTTCAAAACCAATGGCATTGCTATTCCTATTCAGATTGATAAACCCAAAATCGATGAGGTGACCGAACAGCAATACCAGTATGCCAAACAGTTTGTAACCGATTTTGAGAACACGCTGGCTGGCGCTAAATACCAGGATTCGGCAGTCGGGTATCGAAAATATATTCATGATGATTCCTTTGTCGACTATATGATTATGACCGAAGTGGCGCATAATCTGGATGGGTATCGGCTGAGTGCTTTTTTCTATAAAGATCGCGATTCGAAAGATGGACGAATGGTGATGGGACCGATCTGGGACTTTAATCTGGCCTATGGCAATGCCAATTACTGCAATGGGAATTCGTATCAGGGCTGGTCGTACACCTACGATAAAATCTGTGGAGACGATCCCTATCAGGTTCCATTCTGGTGGTATAGACTGGTGAGCGATCCTCGCTTTTCGAAGGCTGTACGGGCCAAATACCAGGCGCTTCGAAAAGGGTTGCTCAAAACTGAGCGTGTTCAGGCCTATGTCGATTCAGTGGCCAATGTACTGGCCGAACCGCAGAGTCGTAACTTTCAGCGCTGGCCTATTCTGGGCGTTTATGTCTGGCCCAATAGCTTTGTCGGCAAAACCTATCAGGAAGAAATCAACTTTCTGAAAACCTGGGTTAAAAACCGCCTGGAGTGGATGGATAACGCCATTCTGACAATGGATGTACAGGTGCTGGGCGTAGAGCCAACACCTGGGTTTGAGGTGATCGTTCAGCCCAATCCGTCAGCGAGCGATATTACTGTTCGCTACCGATTGCAAAAGCGGACTAGTGTTTTATTAACGATAACCGATGCCAGCGGACGAATTGTACAGCAATTTACCCGGCCGGATCAATCAATGGGGGAACATCAGGAAACGTTGCCAACCCATTCGCTGCCTTCGTCACCGGGCGAATACATTCTCCGGTTAACGGCTGATGGTCAGTATGGTAGCCAGAAAATAGTACGCTTCTGATTCCCTTGCAACGGAATACAGTTGATAAATCCAATAACTTTCGTCGGGTTCTGTAGTTATATCGGAGAATTAAATACTCAACAAAACGATGGAAACGCAGCAACGATTGGATGGGAAGAAGGTAGCGATTTTGCTGACCGATGGATTTGAACAGGTCGAAATGACGGAGCCCCGCAAAGCCTTACAGGATGCTGGAGCCACCACGCACCTGATTGCTCCGAAAGGAGGTGATGTAAAAGGTTGGGAACACACAGATTGGGGCGATACGTTTCCGGTTGATTTGCCTTTGGCGGG
>Ga0209933_1002179_pt1 | contig 12206 bp, 10 predicted proteins | sample ThiBiot_300_biof_FD_183944 | JGI IMG/M metagenome (GOLD analysis project Ga0209933, IMG submission 183944) | Wastewater bioreactor microbial communities from Cape Town, South Africa - Thiocy_cont_300_biof (SPAdes) | ecosystem: Engineered > Bioremediation > Thiocyanate > Unclassified | place...
CCACTCTTTCAGTTTCTGGAATGCCCTTTCGATTTTATTCTGTGAAGCATTTCCTGTAAACAATAATTTTGCTAACTGTTGTGTAATAGTAGAACCACCTCCTCTTTCACCACCAAATCTAATGGCTCTAAGAATTGATTTGAGATCAATTCCGGAATGTTCCTTAAAACGTTCATCTTCTTTAGCCTGAAGCGCATAAACCAAAAACGGCGGAAGTTGTTTGTATGTAACAGGTTTTGTCTTTTCCTTCTCGAATTTCCCTAACAAAACGTTATCCGAAGAATAGATCTCCGATGCTACGTAAATATCAGGATTTTCAAGCTCTTTTACATCAGGCATATCGCCTACAAAACCTTGAGAAACGGCAAAAAACAATGCGGAAATCCCCAACACAACTGCAAAAAATCCTATCCAAACAAATTTGATCCATTTTTTTATGGAAGGTTTGGACTTTTTCTTCTCTGGTAAAGGGAAAGTTTTATTTTCAGATTTTTTATTTTCCATTAATATCAATTAAGGCTTTATATTTTGAATTTTTACGCCAAGATCTTCGATTCCCGGCAGTATATTTTGTCTCATTGCCTGCACGACTTTTACAGAATAATTTCCATTCTGAGGAAATTTGTAATTCAATTTGTATTGAAATAAAATCTCCTTTGTGTCACCAAAACCAGATCCAATCCATTCGCCATTCGGTTTTGCCAGGACATAATTGAGCGTATCGGTCGAGATCGTCTTTTTATTATGTTCTATACTTGCAATCAGCCTGAGATTACTGTAAGGATAATCATTATTATTTCTCACTATAAAAATAATATTTTTTTGATTCTGTGCATCGGTTACATCAAAATCAAATTTCTGAACATCCTTTTTATTCCATTTGCTATCAATATCCTTTGTCAGGATTTTATCATCACTATTTTGACAAGAAAAAAGTGACAGCAATAAAACAAGGTTAGCAAATATTCTAAGCATTACCTTCATTTTTAGGTGGCGTTTTCTTTTTCGCTTTCTTGAACGGTTTTTTATGGTTTTTATTTTCCTGTTGTTGATTCGAATTTTGATTTTGATTCGAATTCTGGTTTTCTGCAGGTTTTTGTTTAGAAGTATTTCTGTTTTCTGCAGATCTTTGTTCAGAAGAGCGGTTTCTGTTTTCTTTTTGATTCGGATTTCTATTATCCTGAGGTTTGGAATTCCTGTTCTCGTTTTGACTTCGTTCCTCGTTTTGTCTTGGATTTCTGTTGTCTTGATTTTTGGAATTTCTATCTCTGTTATTCGGTCTCGGTTTTCTGTTCTTTTTCTCGAAACGGTCTACACTGTTTTCCTGAATAAGGTCAGACGTTACCAATGGATTTTCAACTACCCTAAGTTCCTCTAAAGCTGGTGTTTTTTCACCTTTCTTGTTTAATGAAACCAGTTTCTTTACTTCAAAAATATCCAGATCGTACCAAGCCATTGAGTTTTCAACGTATGCAAACCACATTTTCTTTTTGAAAACATCGATTTTGATACAGAAGGCTTTTCCTTTTTCGGTATTCAGAACAGTATTTGACGAAGGGAAATCTTTCAAAACATCCAGGTAACTGTCCAGTTCGTAATTAAGACAACATTTCAGTTTACCACATTGTCCAGCCAGTTTCTGAGGATTGATACTTAGTTGCTGATACCTCGCAGCATTGGTATTCACAGAACGGAAATCTGTCAACCAGGTTGAGCAGCACAATTCTCTTCCACAGGATCCAATTCCACCGACTTTTGCAGATTCCTGGCGGAATCCGATCTGTTTCATATCAATCTTTGTACGGAAAGTTCCGGCATATTCTTTTATCAGCTGACGAAAATCTACACGATTATCGGCTGTATAATAAAATGTTATTTTGGAACCATCACCCTGATATTCAACATCGGTGATCTTCATTTCCAGATTGAGGCCATAAGCGATCTTACGCGCATCAATCTTGATATTATTTTCTTTTTTTCTAAGTTCCTGCCAGGTTTCTATATCTTTCTGATTGGCAAGTCTATAAACCTTGAGTATATTATCTTCGGAGACGTTTTTCTTTTTCATCTGGATTTTTACCAGTTCGCCTGCAAGACTTATTACCCCTATATCATGACCCGGACTCGATTCTACAGCAATGATGCTACCAATATGTAAAGGCAGGTTGTTGACATTTTTATAATATAATTTACGATCGTTTTTAAAACGAACTTCTACATATTCAGAGCTTTTTGATCCGGATGGATTAACATCGGAAAGCCAGTCAAAAACACTTAATTTATAACTATTACCACAGGTATCTACACTACTACAACCATTTGCGCTTTTTGTGCCGCAAGAATGGGAAGAATCGCCGGATGTTTTGCATCCACAACTCATATGTTATTTTTTATGTCTGATTGCAAAGTTAATATAATTTTTATTTAAGCCTGATGATTATATTTTTTAAAAATATTTTTTTATTAATTTTAAATTAATACTTGGTTAATATTGACAATTAATTACTAAAATTAAAAATTCGTTAAATATAAACCAAAATCAAAAGCATCATTTTAACAGGGTTTACAATAGATCGTTTAAAGCTAAACTAAATTAGTTTTTTTTCAAAATCAAACAATAAACAAAAGATTATCAACAACTTAAACAAATCATCAAATCAAACAATTATTCTACGAATAGCAATGTTTAACTTTTTTTAATAAATTTTATAATTGTTATTAAAATAATTATAAATTTGGAACATTAATAATAATTATATGAGAAAAATTTTAATAACCACGGCATTAGCTGCCGGTGTAATGGCATACGCAGGAGGATTCCGGGTATCTCTTCAGGGCGTTAAGCAGCTTGCAATGGCTCATACAAGCGCCCACGCTGAAGATGCAAGTGTTGCGTTCTTCAATCCGGCAGGTATATCCTTTATTCCTTCGAAATTAAGTGTTGCAGCAGGTGGATTTGGAGTATCCAATAAGATTACTTATCAAAATACAAGCACTCTTCAACAGACCGAGACGGATAATCCGCTAGGGACACCGATCTATGCTGCAGTAGCTTACAAAGTTTTGGATAATCTTTCCCTTGGTTTTAGTTTTTCCACACCTTTCGGAAGCACTATAGAATGGCCAAGCGACTGGGAAGGCAAAGAAATTGTTCAGAAACTGGAACTTAAAAGTTTCTTTTTCCAACCAATGGTTTCTGTAAAGTTAGCACCTTGGGTATCATTTGGAGCCAGCTATATCTACGCAAAAGGAAAAGTAGACTGGACAAAGGCTTTGACACAATACAACGGACAGCTTAATCTTTTGGATGATACTGCTACAGGCCATGGTTTTGGATTTGGTTTCTATTTCCAGCCTGATAATAAATGGGATGTAAGTATCGCTTACCGTTCTCCTGTAGATATGAAAGCTAAAGAAGGAAAAGCCACGTTTATGGTTCCAAGTTCGTTATTACCAAATTTTAATGGTGGTACGGATAATTTTAAAGCTACACTTCCTTTGGTTGATGAATATACGCTAGGGGTGACTTATAAAATAACACCAAAATGGCTAGTCTCTGCAGATTATAACTACCATGGATGGGAAAGATACAGCAAGCTGACGCTTGATTTTGACAAAGTAGCGGCAGGAAACCAGCCGAATGATCCAACAGTTCTGGTTTCGCCAAAAAACTTTAAAAACACATCCACTGTGCGTGTAGGAACACAATATGCATTTAACGATATGATTTTTGGTAGATTGGGTTGGTATTTTGACCAATCTCCTTATGATGACAAAAACTTCATCCCCGAAACACCTTCTTTTGACAACTACGTAATTACAGGAGGTATTGGTTTAAAGTTCAACAGATTAGGTGTTGATCTTTCAGGTGCATATGCAATGCCGAAAAGCAGAACGTTCAACAATCCTAACATAAGCTTTGCCGGACAAGCAAAAGCTAAAGTGTTCTATTTCGGACTTGGATTATCTTACAATGCATTTTAAAAATTGAATCTATTATGAAAAAATTATATATATCAACAATAGCAGCAGCTTTGCTTTTCACGGTTAGCTGTCAGAATGATTTTGAAAACAGCACAGAAGATGTAGTGGTGACTTCCGGCGAGGCTAACTTTTCTAAGTATATTGCATTAGGAAACTCTTTGACATCAGGATACAGGGATAATGCACTTTACATAGATGGGCAAAAAGAATCATACCCAAATCTAATTGCAGGACAAATGAAACTTGCAGGTGGAGGCGAATTTGTTCAACCTCTAATGGCAGATAACAACGGAGGAATGGTTTTTGGAACCACAGTAATTTTGGGGACAAAATTATACATATCAGGTTTCTCAAACGGTCTCCCTGTTCTTAAAAATGTTGCAGCTACTCCTACAACTGATGTTACAAAAAAAATAACCGGCACTATCAATAACATGGGTGTTCCCGGAGCAAAATCATTTCATTTAATTGCTCCAGGATACGGAAATGCAAGTGGAATTCTTACAGGAACAGCAAATCCTTATTATGTGAGATTTTCAACAAGCAATACATCCACAGTTGCTGCTGATGCTGCCGCTCAGAAGCCGACATTTTTTTCAATTTGGATTGGTAATAATGATGTTCTGAGCTATGCCACTAACGGTGGAACTAATACTGTAAAAGTAAACGATGTAAATACATATGTTGCTGCAACAGTACAGACAAGTGTAGATCCAACCACTTATAAATCCAATGATATATCAAGTCCGCAGGTTGTAGCCGGTTCTATCAAAACCGTTTTGGAAACGCTTAAAGCATCTGGAGCCACAAAAGGAATCATAGCCAATATACCTTATGTTACTTCTATTCCTTATTTTACAACCGTACCTTACAATGCGATTCCTCTGACTGCAGCTAAGGCACAAGCGCTAAATACAGGTCTTTATCAACCTATGAAAAATGCACTTACTTACTTAGGAGCAGGATCAAGACTGAATCTAGTAACAGCAGGCCAAAATCCAGTACTAATAGTTGATAACAAACTTACTAATTTGTCTGCACAACTTACTGCTGTGTTAACTGCTTCTGGTGTCCCTCCAACTAAAGCCGCTATGATAGGAAATGCATTTGGACAGGTAAGACAGTCAACTATAGATGATTTGATATTACTTCCTGCCTCAAGCCTTCTTGGTATCGATGTAGTAACAGGGCAACCAGCTACAGACACCTCTGAGTTTGTTTATGGAGCTTCTTATCCTATCGGAGATCAACTATCATTGACCAAAGATGAAGCGGCTAATGTAAAGACTGCCATAGACGCTTATAATTCACAGATTGCTACTCTTGCTTCTGCATATGGACTTGCTTTCGTAGATGCGAACGCAAAAATGACAGAACTCAACTCTGCATCAGGAATCCAATGGGATGGCGTGCGCTATTCCGCAAAATTCGTGACCGGCGGTGCTTTCTCTCTGGATGGTGTACACCTTACAGGACGTGGATATGCTATTGTTGCTAATGAGTTTCTGAAAGCAATTAATTCTAAATACAAATCTAATCTTCCTATGATTAGCCCGAATTCTTATTCTGGAGTTACTTTTCCATAATTAGAATAAAATATTACCATAAAAGCCGTTCTTTGTAAGAACGGTTTTTTTATTGAGTATGGATATTATTTCCGAAATATAATTTTTTGATTATTTTTACATCCGTAAGATCAACCAATGCTTTCAAAAAGAGTCAAATACGCCATCAAAACCTTACTGTTCCTTAACCGCAAGGACAATGCTTCCTTATTTTCCGCGAAAAAAATTTCAGAGAGCGAACGTATTCCTTTGAAATTCCTGGAACAGATACTGAGGGAACTGAAGCAAAACAAAATCCTCAAAAGCGAACGTGGTGCCGAAGGCGGTTACACTTTTATGAAAAGCCCGTCAGAAATCAAAATCCTTGATGTTATTCGCATTGTAGACGGACCCGTAGCAATGCTACCGTGCGCTTCTCTTAATTTTTACGAAAAGTGTGATGATTGCACAGATGAAGCCACTTGTAGTATCAGAAAGCTTTTGATCAATGTCCGTGATAATATGCTGCCTATTTTGGACACAAGCATTGCTGATATGACCAAGTCTGAGCAAACACCTTTCTAATGTTCACCCACGACTATTTTATGAAAATGGCTTTGCAGGAAGCCGAAAAAGCAATGGAAAAAGATGAAGTACCGATTGGCTGCATCATAGTATCCAATGACAGAATCATTGCAAAATCCCACAATCTCACCGAAACCCTGAACGACGTTACGGCCCACGCAGAAATGCAGGCCATAACCTCTGCTGCTAATTTTCTTGGAGGGAAATATCTTCAGAACTGTACCTTGTATGTAACTTTAGAACCTTGTGTCATGTGTTCCGGAGCATTAGCTTGGTCACAGATCACAAAAGTGGTGATTGGCGCAAGAGATGAGCAGAGAGGTTTTATCAACAAAGGTTTATCCCTTCATCCAAAAACGGAAATCGTGACAGGTATTCTGGAAAACGAATGCTCTGCAATCATAAAAGATTTTTTCAAGAATAGAAGATAGCTTATAAATCCTTCCCAAGAAAATATAATCCTTTCAAAGTATGTAGTCGGTCAGCAATATTGATTTTGTCTGTCAATGGTTTATAAACGTGGCTCACGCCACCGGTTGCGATGACGAAACAATTATCATTGACCTCATCATTAATTCTATCTATAAAGCCTTCCACCATTCCAAGGAAACCGTAAACCATTCCACTTTGCATACAGCTGATGGTGTCTAGTCCTAAAACCGATTTTGGTTTTACCAATTCGATTTCTGGCAATTGTGCAGTTCCTTGTATTAAACTGTTCAATGAGGTCACAATTCCCGGAGCAATGATGACGCCTAGTGTTTCTCCATTCTCAGCCAGACAACTTGCTGTGAGCGCTGTTCCAAAATCCAGAATAATTTTTTTCTGACTCGGATACAGATTGTGCGCCGCAACCAAATTGGCATAAATGTCCGTTCCCATTTGTTTGGATTTCGGGATGACACCGGACGCTGTGTTCCTATCCACAATCACAGGGATTTTATTATGAATTTTCTTAATGGCACTCGCTACTACCTTCGTCAATTGTGGAACTACGGAACCGATAATGACCTTATCAATTTTATCAACCTCGATTTTATAGGTCTGATAAAGCATTAGAACCTGAACAAATAATTCGTCGGTGGTTTTGTATGGTTTGGTATTGATGACCCAGGAGATGTCACAATTATCATCATCAAACAGTCCGAAACGGATATTTGTATTTCCTATATTGATTACAATGGAGTTCATTACTTACTTTTTTAATATACTAATTTCAAGAATTGGCCTATCCATAAGGAAAACGAGTCTTCTATACTCAACAACCAGTATTTTTGCTTCTTCGTTGAGCCTTTTACACTGGAAAACCACCCTTATTGCATCAACGACAAGCCTTTTTGGATCAAAAACTACCCTTTTTGACTGGATGACGAGCCTTTTTGCTTCATCGGCGAGTCTTTTTCCCTCGACATCCACGCTTTTTGCCTCGTTTAAGATTCACCGATTCTTTTGCCTTCAATCCTATCTCTTATTTTACTTCCAGATAATTATCTTCAGGATTCACATCCGCCAATCTTTGACTGAAATCGATTCCCATTGCAGACAATTGTGCTTTGGTGTAAGGAATCGTAAAACTATATTCCTGCTGAGTCCAAGCCCAAAAAGGCAGGGTCTGGATATTACCGTAAATATCCTTGGTTTTCCAAACTCTTGTCAGGTTTAGTGGAATATTATAGTTGATGACTTTTTTATCTTTTGTCAAAATACTGAAATCAATCGGCATTGGAACACCACCTTTATTCACTAAAGTGATTGTTGTTGATTGTGGGTCATATTTCACATTCTTGATGCCATAATCGATAGTTTTTGTCGTGTTAATCCAATAATGCTGGAACCACTTCAAATCCATTCCTGAAACCAATTGCGCAATATGAATGAAATCTCTTTCTGTCGGATGTTTCATTGCCCATTCGTCATAATATTTGAGCATAATCTTGTTCAGATTTTCTTCTCCAACTATGTATCCTAATTCAACCAAAAACGTTTCACCTTTGATATAACTAGCATAAGTATAAGCTGTTCCGTTATCGTGATGGTCACCCAACCAAACTGCAGGTTCTTCTTTCCCCGATTTTGTAAAATTAACATAAGCCTTGATTGCTCCAACAAATGGATTTGGCTGAGATTCCTTTGGCGGGAATAATCTATAAGATACAAAATCTTCTGCATATTGCGTGAAACCTTCATCCATCCAAGGTCTTACACTTTCGTTAGTTGCTAACATCTGCTGAAACCAAGAATGCGCACCTTCGTGAAACATCAATCCAGAAAGACCTTCTACCGAATTTGCTTCTCCCAAAATCATAGTACACATTCCGTATTCCATTCCGCCATCACCACCTTGAATGAATGAGTAACTTGGCCATTTGTAACGTCCAAAAGTCGCATTCATCAATTGGTAATATTTTGTGATATATGGTTTCATTTCTGACCAATATTTTGTCTTCTCAGATTTCTGATAAACCAAATATACTTTTGGTCCATCCAAAATTGGAAAACTCTCTACCGAATAATCTCTGTCAGCCGCCCAAGCAAAATCAAGGATATTTTTCGCTGTCCATTTCCAAGTTACTTTGTTAGAAATATCTTCTTTTATAGTGGCATTGCTGTCATAACCTTTTACTTCTGTTGGGTTTTCAAGATTTCCTCCAGCTCCGATGACATAATCTTTATCGATTTTGATATTCACTTCATAATCAGAAAACGGCGCGTGAAATTCTCTTCCCACATAATCAAACGCTGCCCAACCATCATAATCATATTCAGCAATTTTTGGGTACCATTGCGTCATTGTCATATCGACACCTTCTCGGTTGTTTCTTCCGGCTCTTCGGATTTGCATCGGGATATTGGCATCCCATTCCATTGTGAAAGTCGTGGAAGAATTTGGTTTGATTGTTTCAGCAAGAAAAACTTTCATCACAGTTCCCTGAATCTCGAATTTCAAATCTTTTCCGTTCTGCTTTATCCAACGGATATTTTGTGCGCCTTCTTCATTCTTTGGAATCTCGGACAATCTGGAAACTATAGTATTACCGACTCTTTTTGCCAATCTTCCATCAGCATTCACACCCTGAGACTGCACACGCTGATCCATCATAGAACCCGGTTTGAAAGCGTTCCAATACAAATGTAAATAAGCGACTTTCAGCTCGTCCGGCGAATTATTTCTGTAATCTAAAGTCTGTTTCCCTTGGTAAGTAAAGTTCGCAGCATCCACATCAATATCCATTTTATATTTGGCATATTGCTGATAATATGGAGTTTGCTGCGCCGACAAGATGAGAGAAAAAAGAATTGAGAATAGAGAGAATTTCAGTTTTTTCATAGATTCATTTTTATCAACCCTTTCAGAGTTTTGAACTCTGAAAGGGGTTTCTTAATAATTTTACCAAAAATAGGAAGTTTTTGGTTAATGGCAATTGGAAAGGCTGGGAAGGTTATGTTCTGATTGGAAATTTCGTAGATTTGAAAAGAGCAATAATAGTGTATATGAAGCAATTATCAGATATTATTAAAGAAAAAATCCAGAATGAAATCAACGTAGGAAGATATCCATTTAAGTATTCTTATGAGCAGTTTCAAAATGACACTAATAACTATAAAGAGCTTATAGGTTCTGTTAAATTATTAAATAATGACTTAAGAACAGATTTGAACTTTGAAGCTGAATATTTTGATTTCATAATTAACAAAAACACTCAATTGATTTTATCATTACGTGAATATTTCCAAGTTTCTGAAAAAGCAGAAAAGGATTATTCTACAAGTGAATATTCATATAATGTTATTAATCATTTTTGGATGATTTTTACGGTAATATCCAATAATTACATTTCCTTAAAAGATTTATTTTTAAATTGTAAAGACTACCAAGGTAAAGTATTATTTAGAAATACGATTGAATTAACTGAACTTTGCATCAGCATTCTTGGAGATGAGGAATTTTACAATTTTTTCAAAAAAGAAAACAATGTAAATCATTCATCTAAAAATTATCAGACTTTAAAATTTGATAGCATCAAGAAAAAATCTAATAAAATTATCCAAGAAATTAAAAAACTTCCAAAGAATAATATTGATAAGGAATTATGGGATGAATATTTAAAAATGAGAGATGAATACTATGATGATACTTCTCAGCATATACATTCTAACTTTTTCAATTTAATGTTAAATAGTCATATACCTTTAAAGAATTATAAAGACTTAGATTTATCGGAATCTCTTGTTCATAATCTCACAGGAATAATAAGTTCAAAAACTAAAAAAAACATTGAACATGTAATTTTATATGATTCTATTTCATATATGATTTTGATGATTCTATTAGTAGATAATCACAAATTACATTTTTCAAAATTGGATTACAAAACTAATTATTTAATAATATTATCTGCAAATAATTGGGAGTTATTGAAATCCAGAAAGAAACATTGAATTCATTTCATAGATTTTTTTTAACCCAGAACATTCTCTACAAAATATGTCTAGATTCCTACGGAATGACAAAATTGTATTTCTATGTTGGCTGTTATTCTATTTTGAATCCGCAGCCCGACTTGAGCGGAAATCCTTTTTTGCTTGGCTTCAAGTTCTATTTAAAATAAAAACTTCTGCAAAAAAGATTGGGAGCGGAAGGCGAATTAAGCTGCCCAAATTTTAATTAACCCTAAAAACCGGATAAAGCCGGAGCGTTTTCTCGTAATAGTCTGAATGCTTATAAACCCAATCTAACTGCGCTTGTCCATCATCAGCAAACTTAGGATTATTCGCTTTTTCCATTTCAAAGGCGGTTTTCAAAGCTTTGTTGTCTTTCAGAAGTTTGCTCGCTGTATCTTCGAAAACATAAGCCGAGTAATATTCTTTCTGACCCAAAATTGCGTCAAATAAATTCCAGTTGAAGTAAGAATCCACCGCTTCTGGCTCCAAAGTTTCTAACAGAAATTTCACGCCTTCCTGATTGAGCGGAACGAGAAAATCGCCGGCTCGGAATTTGGTTTTTCCGGATTCTTTGGTCACAAATGTGTCGTAATGCAGATAATGACCTTCATAAGGATTCGGAATGGTTTTGAAATCTTTGATTCGGTATTGTTCCACTGTAATTGTAGAATCCTTTTTTATCGGCGTCATTTTGATTTGGTTGAGTTTCAGCAAATCGATGATTTTCCATTCGGATTGAGGAATGACGTAATATTTTGGAATCGTGATTTCTTTTGCCGGAACGTAAGTGTTATAAAACTTGACAGGCTTTGAAAATCTGGAATTTCTGTCATACCAAAGTCTGTTCTTTCCGGAAACATCACTTGGTTTATATTTGGCTTCAAAACCTTTGAAATTGATAGTTTCATATTTTGTAGAATCAAGTTTCCAAGCCAAAGCGTATCGATTTCCGACTTTGTATTGTTTCAGATTTTCAGTTCTTTTCTGTTGAATGGTTTTATAATTTTCATCGATATAATTCAGATTGTCAACCATATAATCGTAAGTGACTTTCACACGGTCTTTGTATGGTTTCAGCATATGCGTTTCCACAACCGTCCCGATGACATTGAACAAAGTCGTGTAACCCGTCGCATATCTCGGAGAATCCACAAAAGCGGGAAAACCGCCGTCCGGAACATCGCCGTGGATGTTGACATAAGGAACGGAAATCACGCCTTTTTTCTCCATATTTTTCAGAAGCGTTTTCTGCATCTCGTCATTGAAATAATTGCCGAGAATATTACCCAAACGTTCTTTGTTCGTAGAAATATATGTGAAAGTGTATTGATAATCTGCACCGTTGCTGACGTGATTATCAATAAAAACATCAGGCTTTAGCCATTGAAAAATCTGCTGGAAACTTCTGGAATTTTTTGAATCTGTCTTGATGAAATCCCGGTTCAAATCATAATTTCGAGCATTGCCACGGAAACCATATTCTTCCGGACCATTTTGATTGGCTCTGGAAAAACTTCCGCGGTTCATCATTCCGCTGACGTTGTAACTTGCAATTGCCACGAAAATAACATTCTTCGGTGCTTTGACTTTTCCGGTTGCTAAATCTCTCATCAACATCATCGTTGCATCAATTCCGTCTGGCTCGCCTGG
>Ga0209933_1002193_pt1 | contig 12134 bp, 7 predicted proteins | sample ThiBiot_300_biof_FD_183944 | JGI IMG/M metagenome (GOLD analysis project Ga0209933, IMG submission 183944) | Wastewater bioreactor microbial communities from Cape Town, South Africa - Thiocy_cont_300_biof (SPAdes) | ecosystem: Engineered > Bioremediation > Thiocyanate > Unclassified | place...
CCCGCCAATGACGCCAGCAAACCACGCAAGTATTCCGGCCAGCAATGACACGACCACGAACCACGTCGTAACGGAGGCCGTTATCTTGCGCGCCTGATCAGCAGACTCTTTGGCTGCCTGCACTGTCTTGTTATAGGCGTCGTTCGCTTCCCGGATCATCTGATCCACGCGCGCCTTGGCTTCTGCTTCGCTGATACCGGTCTGCCGCGCGACAACTCTTTCGAGATCCATGCGATCGGCAGGAGAAAAACTTCCGGCCGCAATGCTGTGCGTGACGATACGGGCCACTTCCGATTTTGCGTCGGCAGACTGCCCAGGTGAGCCTCCCGGCGCATTGGCATTCGTTGATCTCAACGCACGGTCCACGTAGTAGCCGATGAAGTCACCGGCCTGATTAGCTGACGCCTTGACGCTTTCCGAAAGAACTGGACCTGCGGCCTGGGCTGCAACAGTTGCGGTTCTGCCGACCCCCGACGCAACGACCGAACTTGCGAGAAATGTCGTCAACAGCAGGCCGAAACCCCAGACGATCAACGCATTCAAGCCGTCTCGATTGGACCGCTCGTCAACAGATGAATCAAGCGCAGGCTTTCGTAACCGCCCCACGACGTATCCACCGACCGCGCCAGCATATAATGCGGTTATCGCAAACCACGCTGCGCCAGCAGCTGTCATCGCTGACGGCGATGGGTTGTCGTAGTTCCAGGGAGAGACCGCTGCGAGGCCGAGGGCAACGCCAGCCGCGCCGAGCAACATGCTGCTTGCCGAGGAGATCGCCGTCGCTCCGAAGATCGCCGGCCAATCGACATACTTGATTTCATCATCAGGAACGACAGTCGCAGGAATGTCCAGTGGTGTCATCGCCATCACGACCTCATCAGAAAAGAAGGAAAAGAAGAATAATGATCGGTATCGGAATGCCGATAAGCCAAAGCAAAATGGGCATGATTAATCCTCGGCTGCTACGTTGGTCTGCAGGTGCTTCGCCATGTCGAGATGGTGCTCGATAGTGGGCAACGTTCTCTCTGCGAAGGACTTCAACGCCTGCGTCGAACCACTGGTCTTCGCATAGCCCAACTCTCAGAGATCACCGTTGTTCCCGCGATATGTCTAAGAGACCCAACGAGCGAAATCGCGAACGCTGACCAGCCGATTATCTGGACAAGCCGTACCGTGCCCACGTTGATCTGCACGCAAAAACACAGACCAAGGTGAAGTCATAAAATCCCCCGGCAATTGCCGCCTGCATCATGATGATGGGGGCTGGCGCAGCAATGCGCCGAACAAGAAACGGGAAAGGCTGCAGCACAGCACCCGCTAACTCGCAGTCGCAGTCGACAGGACTGGTTTTCAGAGGCCGCGCTTGATAGCTCCCTGCTTTGCGGGCAACTACACAGCCGTAGCCCGTAGTGCCTTCATCGCGCGCTCTGCCACTCACAAACATCCGCCGGGAAAAACTCTCATAGCCCTCGAAAGCTTGACGCTAACTCCGCCTCTACCCGTGAACGCTCTTCAGGATTTGCCGATTCCGAGCAAAATAAGCCTCGCAATCCCTAGCAGTTGCATTCTCAATCACCAGAAAGTTCGCGGCAGTAAATTCAATGCTGCTACACGGCAGCGCGCATTCCACAAGCCTACATATTGCCGGCAATCATCCGAAATACTTCGTGATTCAAACAGTGCTGTTCCGTACTTAACGCACGGTGTGCTCACTCGGCATACAAGAGTACCATAAGAAAATGTAATAAGTATGCGGGCCGCGCTATGAGCGTATCGTACGACCACGAAACCATGGAAAAAATGGATCGTGCCTATCTCCGATCCGTCGAAGTATTGTTTGGTACAGATCCTGCTGATGAGAAGGTGAAAGACGTCATAGCGTCTTCGATTTTATTCATGGCGAGGGCCGGAAATAAATCGGTCGAACAAATGGCCTTGTATGCAATATCGAGCGCTCGGCTTATTTTGGAAGACCGCCTCGCCTCCGTCTCTCCCCTCGTCCTGCACCGGCCAGCCGATTAGCTTTGAACTGTGCCGCTGCAGCTTCCCACAGATTATAACCCAAGATTTAGAGCTTCCGCTCAAGCCCGACGCGGAATGGAGTCAGGTGATTTCGTCTAAGCGCTGTTTGATCTCTCGGAAAACATTTCGAACATTGGCTGCGATGGCTCGCGCCTCAGTTACGGTTGCGACTGAACGATGATAAGACGGAATTGGAACTGGGTCGCCGAGCAGATGGCGTCGCAACGAGGTCGCGGTATAGGAATTGGCAATTGGTTCAAAGACGACTTCGTAAAACAGAACTTGCGCGAGAATGGTCCCCGCAACGTCCCTTACATCGATCCGCCAGTCTGCTCCGACATTGCCGCCACGCCGGAGTTCCTCAATGACAATATCGGACGCAATCGTTCTCGCCTCGGCTCGCGCTGCTTCGATATTATCGAATTCAGCACCCTCGTCGTCGGCGACTCTCTGCAGCCCCATGATTATGTCGAAGAAGATCAGCATCCCAGCAGTGTCCGCAACTATCGTGGGAATTAATAGATGGATTTTAGTCCGCTTTCCGACCCACATCATGACATCAAGTAAGAAATACAGTACGCTTGGGTACAATTTTATTGCGTGACGGCCATTATCGCGGGAGGAGATGAAGGCCATGAAAAATGCTGCCCGTCTCAATTCTCGTGGAAACCTTATCTTATCCAGTCTCAGCCTTGCCGATTACGAGCTTTTGGAGCCGTATCTCGAGACCGTCCAATTTCGCACGCGCGATTGCCTAGAGCAGACAAATAAAAAGGTCGAGCGCATCTATTTTCCCTATCGCGGATTGATATCCGTCATCGCGGTCAGCCAAAATAAGCGCCACGAATCCGAAGCCGGAATTATCGGCTGGGAAGGAATGACCGGTGCCTCCGTCGTTCTTCGAAGCGAACCTGCGCTGACGAACATCTTCGTGCAAATACCGGGTGACGGCCGTGCTGTTCTGGCCGGCGATCTTTCGATGCTCATGGCAAAAAGTTCGACGCTCAGGGATGCTTTCTTGAAACATATTTACGTGTTCTTGATTCAAGCCGCCAACACCGCTTTGGCGAATGCTCGCGGACGGCTCGATCAGCGCCTCGCCCGTTGGCTGCTGATGGCCGATGACCGGGTGCCAGGCGACGGCCTGCAGCTCACGCACGAATTCCTCGCCTTCATGCTCGGCGTGCGGCGCGCAGGCGTGACGATTGCCCTCCAGCACCTCGAAAGCCAAGGACTGATCGCCAATTCACGAGGACATATCCGTTTGATCGACCGGAGCGGACTTGAACAGTGTTGTGACGGTCTGTATGGCGTCGCTGAGCGGGAGTTGAGCCGTCTGTTCGCACCACGTTACGGCGGAGAATAACGCAAGCTTTCCGGCAGACGACGCGTTATGATCGAACCATTCCAAAAAAATCAGCGCGAACGTTATGACCTCCGATGCAACGCCACTAGCCCCCCCGTCTTCGATCAATGCAGTCCCGGTCACGGGCATCGGCGCTTCTGCAGGCGGAATTCCCGCGCTGCAGGCTTTTTTTAAAGCACTTCCCAGCGACACTGGTGCGGCCTACGTCGTCATTCTTCATCTCGATCCGGAACACCAAAGCGATCTGGCCCAGATCCTGTCGCTCGCGACAAGCATGCCCGTCACCGAAGTCGGCGAGGCCACAGCCATCGTTGCAAACCACGTCTACGTTATAAGCCCGAACCGCAAGCTTCTCATATCGGCCTCCCAGATCTCGACAGCGCCATTCGATGAACCGCGCGGACAGCGCGCGCCGGTCGATTCCTTTTTCCGGTTGCTCGCCAGGCAACATGGAGACGGCTTCGCAATCATCATGTCGGGCGCGGATTCGGACGGCTCGAATGGCGTAAAGGACATCAAGGAAAACGGCGGCCTCGTCCTGGTGCAGGACCCGGCCGAAGCGGAATTCTCATCGATGCCGCGCGCCGCCATCGCAAGCGGCGTCGCCGATCTCATCCTGCCTATCCGCGACATCGCATTGCGGATACCGGAGCTGATCCGGAAAAAAGGACAGTTGCATGCCGAACAGAACGCAGGCAGCAGCGAGGATGCCTTGAAACGAATTCTCGGCTTTTTGCGACTGAAAACCGGACACGATTTCTCGAACTACAAACGCCCGACTGTCGTACGGCGCCTCGCACGACGAATGCAGGTCACGCGCTCCGAAAATATCGAGGCCTACACGGCGCACCTGCGCTCCAGGCCAGAAGAAATTCAGGCTCTGTTTGCCGACCTCCTCATCTCCGTAACGTCTTTTTTCCGAGATCCCCCTGCCTTCGACTACTTATCGCGCGACATCATCCCCAAACTGTTCACAAACAGAGAGCCAGATTCTGTTCTGCGCATCTGGGTTCCGGGCTGCGCGACGGGAGAGGAAGTCTACTCTCTCGGCATTCTCATTCTCGAGGAAGCCGCACGACGTGAGTTAAAGCCTGAGATCCAGCTTTTTGCGTCCGACCTCGACTCGACTGCTCTCGCGACCGCCGGCGAGGCCCGCTATCCTCTGTCGATCAAATCCGACGTCTCCGAACAGCGGCTTCAGCGATATTTCACCCGCGAAGGCGACAACTATCGCATCAAGCGAGAAGTGCGCGATCTCGTCGTGTTTGCTGCACACAGCTTGCTTCGTGATCCGCCATTTTCGCATATTGATCTTATCTCGTGCCGCAATTTGTTGATCTATTTGGATCGTGATCTCCAGCAGCAGGTCGCCTCTACGTTTCACTATGCTTTGAGACCCGGCGGATATCTGTTCCTCGGTTCGTCCGAAACGATCGACGGCAACACGCTTTTTCGTATCGTGGATCGCGATACGCGAATTTACCAGGCATTGGAGCGACCGCGTGACAAGCTCCCGCCTCTTCCTCGCATTCTTACCGGCCCGACGATCGTCGGGCCGCCATCGCGTCCTGTCTTGCGACGGTCGCCCAGCACGAACGATATGTCCATGCATCGACAAGCGCTTGAAGCAACGGCTCCTCCCAGTATCATGATCGACGAGGCGCATCAGATCGTCACGCTGTCGGAAACGGCCGGACGCTTTCTTCTGCATTCCGGCGGTCCGATGACGAGCGAAGCTCCCGACATCGTCAGGCCCGAACTGCGCCCGGAACTTCGCGCAGGTCTGCATCGCGCATTCGAACAGAACCAAGCCACGCTCACAATGCCGATCCCCGTTCGATTTAACGGCGACGTACACGCCGTAAGTCTGCAAATTCGCCCTGTGCAAAAGGAAAACGACGCACGGGTCGCCCTCGTTCTGTTTCTCGAAGGCGGTCCCGTCGAGCGCAGGAACGACAGTCGCGCCACCGACGATTCCGCGCCGACGACGGTGGTCACTGAACTTCGAGAAGAGCTGCTGGCGACGCGCGAGCGCCTCCGGGCGAGCCGCGATCAGTATGAGGCCGTGACGGAAGAACTGCGCGCTTCCAACGAAGAGCTGCAGTCCATGAACGAAGAATACCGCTCGACGTCCGAAGAACTGGAGACGAGCAAGGAAGAGTTGCAGTCGATCAACGAAGAGCTTCAGACCCTCAACAATGAGCTCAAGCTCAAGCTGGAAAGCGTTTCGCGCGCACACAACGATCTTCAGAATCTGATGGCCGCCACGGATCTGGCAACGCTGTTTCTTGATCCCGATATGCGCATCAACCGGTTCACGCCGCGCCTCGCTCAGATTTTCAATGTCGTCAACGGAGATGAAGGCCGGCCGATCTCCAATTTTACGAACAAACTGAAATACAATGACCTCACACGCGACGGCAAACGTGTCCTCGCCGATCTGACGACGCTCGAGAAAACCATCGAAAGCACCGACGGTCACTGGTTTCTTCTCCGTGTCAGGCCCTACCGGACGCTTGATGACCGCATCGAGGGCGTCGTCATGACATTCGTCGACATCACCGAGCAGCGGAAAATGGAAGAACACTGGCAGGAGCGTCAGCACCTGCTGCTCGCCGAGCTGTCACACCGGTTCAAGAATATCTACGCTGTTGTTCAAGCCATCGCCGGTCAAAGCTTGCGTGACAGCGGCGCAACCGACAGCACACGCAACACGCTGAACTCACGTTTACGCGCGCTGGCGATATCGCACGATTTGCTCGTTCAGAACGAATGGCAGAGCGTCGCGTTCGAGCGGCTGTTGTCGGAACAGCTCACAGGCATGACAGATCGCTTTCGTTTCGAAGGACCGCACGTCGAACTTCCCGGCGAGCTGGCGACGCCGCTTGCTCTAGCTCTGCATGAGCTGGAAACCAACGCTGTCAAATACGGTGCGCTGAGCAATAAGGACGGCAAGGTCACGCTGACTTGGATGAAAAGTGAGAAAGGTGGCAAGAAGCGCCTCTTGATCACCTGGTCGGAAGAAGGCGGCCCAAAGGTCTCCGAGCCCACCCGCAGAGGGTTCGGCAGTTCGCTGTTGGAGAAAGGCCTGCCCAATGCAGAGGTTACGCGCGAATTCCGCGTCACGGGTGTGACCTGCACAATCGACTGTCTTCTGGAATAGCTTGGGTCTTGAACAGCGGTTCGGAGCTTATGCGCTGCATCTGCGTTGACAAAGAACGCAGACTGCAGGAGCGGCGCAGTGGATTACAACAGAGTTTTCGCAGTAGGCGCTTCCGCCGGGGGCATTGAAGCACTTCTGACGATTGTCCAGCAGCTGCCTGCTGACTTCGCCGCTCCGATCCTCATCGTCGTGCACATTTCGCCCGACAGCCCCGGTTATTTACCTGAGATTTTGGCGCAACACGGTCGGTTGCCGGCGACGAACGGCATTGATGGAACCGTCATAGAAAACGGGCGCATCTATTTCGCGCCGCCCGACAGGCACCTCATCGTCGACAAGCATGGCAAACTGCAAACGCCGAGAGGGCCCCGCGAAAATTGGAGCCGTCCCGCGATTGATCCGTTGTTTCGATCCGTCGCGCTCGGTTTCGGCACGCGCTCAGTCGGCATCGTGCTGTCGGGCGGTCTCAACGACGGCTCAGAAGGTCTCCGGGCCATAAAACTTTGCGGCGGGACGACCATTGTCCAGGATCCGTCTGACGCCATCGTCAATTCCATGCCGCTGAACGCCATGCGCAACACGACGATCGATCATTGTCTACCTGCGCCTGAAATCGGAACTCAGATATCAAAGCTTGCCCAACAACGGCCCCTCGAAAAACCGGTACCCACCCCACCGACGACTCGTCAGCAGATCGCACGCGAGGTCGCCAAAATTCGTCATCGCGCGCGCCGCTTGGATTCAGCAGGCGGCAGACGTCGGCACATGACAGCGACGACGGCTATCGGCTGAGCCACACAAATGTTGCGCAACGGCACCGTCAATTTCTCAGACTTTCCAACTACTCAAACGGAGAGCGCCCGCGCCTTCAAACTGATCGCTATAACAGAGATAGAAGCCTCGAGTTTTTAAATCTCAATTTGAATGGAAGCCGATCGTCTCTCTACGCTGATCTGCATACGGATAAAAAATTCTTCCGCGCACTAAAGCGCGGGGCCATGCTTTTCTAATAAACAAATCTAGAAATCAGATTTGCCCGAACAAACCACAAATCGAGATAAGCATATTCCCGAGACGCTCATAACCAACGCACATATTCTCATTTCATCTTTATTTCCCGCCACGGCTTAGTGCCCCGCACTCGGACCCTGATCGACGTTGATCTGCACACGGAGCGCAGATCCATTCGATACGTGGACTTCACAACCGACAGGGATGTGCATGTCCATGAGGTGCCGAGCAATGGGGTTTTATCGTGGAGGTATTCTAGATGTACGGGGGCACTAGCACGCACGCTCGTTCTATTTTGGGAACAGCCGTTGCCGGCCTTATTCTGCTCGGCGTCACGCCGGTGTCTGCAGCCGATCTCGGGGGAAATTGCTGCGCGGACCTGGAAGAGCGCATCGCTGAGCTCGAAGCGACGACAGCCCGCAAGGGCAACCGCAAGGTCTCCTTGACCGTGTCGGGCTTCGTCAACGAAGCAGTTTTGTTCTGGGACGACGGCCACAGGAGCAACGCTTACGTGGTGACCAACGAAACTGCGCAGGATCGCGTCCGCTTCCTGGGTTCGGCTCAGATCACCAAGGACTGGACCGCCGGTTACCTGCTTGAACTCGGCATCCGCGGCGCCCGCGAAGATCGGGTCAACCAGTTCGGACCGAATGCTGATAACGGCGTCAGCGTCCGCCATAGCGCCTGGTACTTGAGCGGTAAGGACTACGGTAAAGTCTGGGTCGGTCAGACCTCGGATGCAGCCGACGGCATTACCGAAATCAACCTCGCCAACACCAATCACTTCTCGTTCACGAACAGCTGGGGCAACACCTTCGGCGATCAAGGTAACGGCTTCTACCTCTATCGCAACAACGGCGTCCTCTCGACCAGCAACAATCGCTACGGTCAGTTCGTTGCGCAGGGAGCACAGCAGGCGGCGCCTGGCGAAGGGCATCGCTTCAATGTCGTGAAATACGAAACGCCGACGGTTGCCGGCTTCACAGCCTCGGCGGCTTGGGGCGAGGACGACATCTGGAACGTCGCGCTTCGCTTTGCCGGCGAGCACTCGGGCTTCAAGCTCGCAGCCGGTATCGCATACACGCATTCAGATGACGTCTCGAACAGTCCAGATGGCCACGTCACTGCAGTCAATCGTGGCGCTGGCGATACGGACGAAGTCGGTCTGAGCGGCTCGATCTTGCACATCGAAACCGGTCTCTACGCTTCGGGTGCTTACGGCCGTTTGCATGACGCTGGACTGGATAATCTTTACGGCCAGAACGTCGATGACGTGACGAGCTTCTGGACGATCCAGGCCGGTATCGAACGCAAGTTCTTCCCGATCGGCAAAACGACGCTCTTCGGCGAGTACTTCAATCTCGATCGCGGCGCCGGATTCTCGACGTCTTCCAGCACCGGCCTGATCAGCGCGGTGAACATCTCCAGCTTGTTCGCTGGCGCATCAGGCGCGGGCTACCGGGTTGCAAGCTCGGAAATCCGCGGCTGGGGCCTTGGCGTCAACCAGAACCTGAATGAGGTCGTCGATGTCTACCTCGACTATAAGCACGTCGAGCTTGACGCGACTGCACTCAACGGCGCGCATTCCACCCAGGAACCCATCCAGTTCTTCACTGCTGGCGCCCAGATAAAGTTCTGATCGAAGTCTGAAGCCTTTTCGTCCCGTCTAGGTGTATTCAACTGCGATCAAAAGGGCCGCATTCCGTGAGGAATGCGGCCCTTGTTTTTCGCTCGCTGCGACGCGGCTTTGTCAGCCGCCGTTCTCACGCATGGTGTCCCAGAAATCGACGGTCGCTTCGCGAAGCGTATTCTTGCAATCGCGCGCGCAATCGATCAGCGTTCCATGACGAAGCTCGAGCTTTTTCCCGTAGGCGCCTTGGCGCAACGGCGCCGTATAGCAGGGGTAGTTGCCATAACGGCTGCACGCCGTGACGACATTCGCGGACCGCGACGAGATACCGTCACCTGCCTGCGATGCCGTGGCGCCGATTGCGATGAATACCGAGAGTGCACCGATCATCAGACATGTCTGTTTCATTACCGCTCTCCGCTGTCATAGCGTCGAGGGAGCTTAAGCGCGCTTTTCGAATATGCAAATCACCAAAAACGATAACGCCGCTAATTCCGTTATTTTGGACGATGCAACGAAATGCAGTGCACCGCTCAACGAAAAAGCCGAAGCGCATAGCGCTTCAGCCAAAACTATCTTTCCAACCTGCTAGCAATAGGTCCGGCCTCCGGCGCCTACACACGCACGAGGCCGGTCTCCGCTTGAATGTCTTTCAACGCCGCGACCAGCACATCGATCTCGCCGCATGTGTTGTAGAAGGCGAACGACGGACGAACGGTCGTTTCCTGCCCGAACCGACGAAGGATCGGCTGCGCGCAATGGTGGCCCGACCGCACGGCGATACCGTACTTGTTGAGCCGTGCCCCGATCTCTTCGCTCGGAACACCTTTAAGCGTGAGCGAAATGACGCTCGCCTTTTCCGGCGCTCGTCCGATGATCCGTAGATTTGGAATCTGCAGCAGCCGCTCCGTCGCGTAAAGGAGCAGTTTGTGCTCGTAGTCCGCGATGTTGTGAAGTCCAAGGCGCTCGACATAGTCGATCGCGGCGCCGAGGCCGACCGCATCGGCGATGTTGCCCGTACCCGCTTCGAAGCGCTGAGGCGAACCATGAAATTCGGTCCGCTCGAACGTCACATCGCGGATCATGTTGCCGCCGCTCTGATAGGGCGGCAGCGCGTCCATGATTTCCTTCTTCGCGAACAACGCACCGATGCCTGTCGGAGCAAACAGTTTGTGACCCGACAGCACCAAGAAGTCGGCATCGAGATCCTGCACATCGACTTTCATGTGCGACACCGACTGCGCTCCATCGACGAGCACGCGGGCTCCGACGCGATGCGCCATTTCGATGATCGCCTTAGCCGGCGTAACCGTACCCAACGCATTCGAAACGTGCGCGAACGCAACGATCTTGGTTTTGGCGTTCAGCAACTTCCCGAATTCGTCGAGCAACAATGCGCCGTGATCGTCGACTGGCGCAACGCGAAGTTTTGCCCCCTTGGCAAGGCAAAGCTGCTGCCAGGGAACGATGTTGGCGTGATGCTCGAGATTCGTGATGACGATTTCGTCGCTAGGTCCGACATGCTGCCGGCCGTACGTCGCCGCGATCAGATTGATCGCTTCCGTCGCACCGCGCGTGAAGATGATGTCTTCCGCCGAACGCGCATTGAGAAATCGCGCCACCTTCGAGCGCGCGCCTTCGTAAGCGTCCGTCGCGCGCGCAGCCAGCTCGTGAGCTGCACGATGAATGTTGGAATTCTCGTGCTCGTAGAAATATCTGAGACGATCGATCACCTGCTTCGGTTTTTGCGTCGTCGCCGCATTGTCGAACCAGATGAGCGGCTTGCCGTTCACCGTTTCGTTCAAGATAGGGAAATCGCGACGCACGGCCAAAACATCAAAGCCTCGCCCGGATGTTGCCGGCGCAAGTGCCGTCGGCGTCAAGCCCGGAACATCGATCCCGTTCGCGCTTGGCGAAGTCCCATTCAGGAAATAGAGCGATGAACCGTCGACGCCGGGCGGCGTGGACGTGACGGGCTCCGAGAACAACGGCGCCAGCAGCGACTTCAACTCAGCCTCGAACGGAAGTGGAATGTCGCTCAGCTGCAGCCGCGTTCCACCAGATGCCGGCGCACTGATGCCGGAATGATCGATGAGCACGGGCGGCGGCGGATTGGCCGGCGGAGGCTGCGGCGGAGCACTTTGCGTGATGCCCGGCAGCGTTTCGACCCGGCCGTTGGACGTCACCGGCGCATCGCGACTTCCTCCAAATCCCGAAAGCGACGGACCAGCCTCCACGTCGGCCGGAAGCAGATCCGTCGTCGGTTGCGACAGCACGTTGACCGCAAACGGATCGAATTGCGGAGCGCCAGCAGCCGTCTGGCTGCTGGACACTGGAACACCACTCGCCGGATTGCCTGCCGAGACGACCGAAAAGTTGGTCGCCTCAGGTACGTTCGCGTTCGGCGCATACGGAGAAACCGTTTGCGCCGGAGAGGCTCCAATGCCGGGTAGCGACGGTCCGCCGAGCGCAGACGGGGGCACCGGGTAAAGAGAACCAACCAACGCATCGAGAACGCGCTCGTCGAGAGCCGATGAATCGAACGGCGTCGGAGTTTGTGGTCCACCGAAGTGCGCCGGTGATGCGGCAGTCGGCAACGGCGAGGTTGGCGCCGACGCCACATGCGGCGCAGACGAACCGCCAACCTCGACGGGCGACGCTCCGAAACTCGAAAGCGACGGTCCACCCAAGATCGGAATCGACTGGCCGGGAACGGCGGCGAAAAGCTCGTTCGCGAGCCTTGTCAGCGCCGTCGCATCGGGCAGGCCTGCTGGCGCCTGCCCCGACCCGAGCCCGAATCCGCGCGCCGCAGATACGAGCGCGTCAAGATCGGCAGCTTCGCGTGCGTGATCAGCTATAGACATGATACTTGCCCACCTCGACGTTCTCCAGCACTCCGAGGGCATCGTCCGTCAGAACGGCCAGCGAGCAATAAAGAGAGA
>Ga0209933_1002196_pt1 | contig 12109 bp, 25 predicted proteins | sample ThiBiot_300_biof_FD_183944 | JGI IMG/M metagenome (GOLD analysis project Ga0209933, IMG submission 183944) | Wastewater bioreactor microbial communities from Cape Town, South Africa - Thiocy_cont_300_biof (SPAdes) | ecosystem: Engineered > Bioremediation > Thiocyanate > Unclassified | place...
CTCGCACCAGCTCGAATTTGTGGAGGCGCGCGGTAAAGCGCGCCTTGGCCGAAGGTTCCAAAGTCCTGAGCAGCACGTTGCTTTCAAGATGCCGTTCGCTCACCTGTCCTCCAGTGCCAATCTGTGGTGGCCGGACCGTAGCCGAGGCAGTCATGAATGAGTGTAGGCTTGCCGACACTCACGGATGACGCTCGAACGCATCGCGTACCACCTTGCGACCCGGCGAATGATCCTAGTCGTCGACCGGTCTGGCTGGCGAACGACTGAGCCCTCGTGTGTCGGATCTCCACCGCGGAAGGCGATAGACTGACGGTTCCAGATGCCATCGATTACGCCGGCGTGTCGACGACAGGGCCACCGGACTGAGCGCACCCCCAACGTCGTAAGCAACAGCTAATTAATGCGAGGGTAATCATGTCCCACGGATTGGCTCGCATTTACCCGTTGAGGTCCAAACGTATGATCTCATCGCGCCGTTGCAGATGTGACGGACCCCCACTGTGACAACCGCGTGCTGCCGGGAGCCACGTCACCTGCAACTGCCGCGCATGCGCATCGGTGCGAAAACAGCGGCCTTCAAACTGAAAGGCCATCGAGACAGGCAGACGGCGGCCGCGTGTTACAGGCCTTCAGCGGTAAGCCATTCATGCCGCATTTTGTAAGTGAGGGGCTCGATAACGGCGGGACCGACCCACCGGAGGCCGATGGACCTCTTTCGATCTCATTGAATTTGCCCGCCCCGAAAATGAAGTTCGGATTCTTACGTTTCAGCGGCGCGGAGCTTTTCGCGAGTAGCAATAGCCTCAAGCTCCTGCCGGAAGGCCTTCTCTGCCGGCTTGAGGAGGGGGGAGGCATGGGGTAGCGCTTCGTATCGCGACTTGCCAATCGGTGTGAGGATAAGCGTGGCTCCTTCACGCTTCACGAGACCCAGGGTTTCGAGCCGGGCAACTGCACGCGGCCGGAGCTCTTCCGGAGGCACGGCGCCGAGAGCGATGCGGCGCAAGGTAACTTCTTCGTTGGGACTGAGAGGGGCAGCCTGGCCTCGTAGCATCCATCGCCTCCTGATGCTCGGCTCAAGCCTAAGTTGGATGATGCGGGTGCAGCAATAGAAAATGCCATCGGTGGTGCTGAAAATGTTTTCGGCGCAGCCGCCGGCATCGAGTGCTGATTGCACAGGATTCTTCCGCATATCCCTTGGTTTGCATTTTTTATCCGACTAGCAGAACGGGATTGCCGGATCGTCGTTATACCCGATGGCAGCTGGCCGGTGACGCATGGAGGAAGCGCATGGCGACGGCGAAGAAGGCGGTTCGCGAGGCGTCCCGAAGGAAGGCTGCGAAGCGAGAGTTGATCGACATCGGTCGGGCCAAGCTCTACGTTCGCCGCAATGGCCGAGGGATCTCATTCAAGAAAGTGGAAGAGATGGGCCGGTCGTTGGCCCAGGATCGTCGGCGGAAGGCCAAGACGGTGTCGCGTCCGGGCCAGGGCGATCGAGGGGATAGGTTATCGCGAGGTCGGACGGCTCGCTGATCCGATCGCTGCTGTCCGATCATGAATAGAGTGGCCTACGAGGAAGCCGATGAGGTGCCGTTGGTCATCTGGCTGGAGTGGCAGCACAGGATACGTCTGACGGCCCATCGACTGTCCGTTGAAAGCACCATCGGGGAATCGAGAGACCGCATCCTGCGCTCACGAGCGCTGTTGGAGCGACCGATCTATTGTCCAGGCCTTGGCTTGGCCATGGCGCGGTCGCCAGGCCAGGGCTCTTGTGCTTCGACAAGGTCTTTGGACTTGGCCACCCCGGCCAAGTGACGCCAATGGCCCACTGCCGCAAGAAGGACCGCTTGATCAATGGGGGTCCCGGGCGTCACCGGCCATGTGCTGGCATCGGCTGCGAAAAATAGACATTCGGTGGCGGACTTCACGGCCGTCTCCTCGTCTCAACGCTGTTGAGCGGGAGCGCGGGATATTCTTGGCCTAGATGCCGCTGTCTCTCAGCCGTCGGTGCTCGCGATTCGCTGCCTACGTTAGGGAAGCCTACGCCGTTGAGGCCGCGGAGCGACGCCGACTGCTTCGGTCAGTGCATCTGCGGAAGGGGCCTTAGTTTTAGCGCGTGCAACCGGATGGCCTAAGGGCACATTGTGCATAGTCGTCGGTCGTGGTTTCCCGCTGCGAACTGGCGACACGAGCGGAAAGGGCCGGTAGTCACCCAGCCGGTCCTTTCTCTCGGATTGATATCGGCACAGCCGTCGGAGACCGGATCGAGAAAGCTCCCATACCTTGAAATCGTCACGGGCGCTTGCTGGCGCAGGACCGAACGAGCGTTGCTCCCGAGACTCCGGCCGCCCTGGCTTCGCCCGAGCGCGCGCATTCGTTGTTTGGCCGCTCTTTTATCGTGTGCTCGGTGGAACCCTTTTCGAGCAGTCGGCCTTTCGTTCTCGGGGAACGAAGGGAGGGTATCATGCGATCTGAGAATCCGACTTTCTGGGCGTCCGTCGCTTTGTTGATCCTGTTGTTGGGCATTGCCGCAATCTTCGGGCTGATGGGCTGGAATGCCTCCGGCCTCGGTTCGGATGACGTCAGCCTCGCCGGGGCCTTTGCCATGGTGGGTGGTGTCATCGCCGGCGTCGTCCTGTGCGTGGGGCTGTTGACCGTCGTCTTCGGTCAGCGGCGCTTGGCAGGCTCAGGTAGTGGGCCGGTCATCTCACCAAGGCCTCCCAAGGTCGCACCGCCGGAACACCGGTCGGAGTCGCCTGTCTGCGATCAGCGTTCGTCAGAGGCGCAAGAATCGAAGGGCCTGATGAGGAGGCGCCGCAACGTGGTCATGCCGGAGTCGTTGCCGTATCCATGGGAGCACCGGCGCTGACGGCTGAAGAGACGAAAATCCTGGCCACCATTGTGAAGGGGGAGCGGCTGGACCTTCATAATCGAAGGTTGATCCGACTGAGCCACCTTCGCCTGATCATGTTGCAAGGCACCACGTCCTTCGTTCCGACGGCGCTGGGCTACGACTGGTATCGGCAGCACATGGAGGACGCGCATGGCGACGGCTAAGAAGGCAACCCGGAAAGCGCCGCGCGAGAAAGCCGCGAAGCGGGAGCTCGTCGATACCGGTCGAGCGAAGCTCTATGTTCGCCGCAACGCCCGCGGGACCTCGTTCAAGGAAGTGGAAGAGGTCGGGCGATCGTTGACCCAGGACCGCCGGCGGAAAGCCAAAGCCGTATCGCGTGCGGGTCAGGGCGATCGAGGAGACCGGGCTCCGCGACGCCGGGCGCCTCGCTGAGAGCCGGCAGCTGTCGCAACCGGTCCCTGCAGATCGCGTTTATTGGTTAGGTCGGCACCCACCACCCACAAACTGCCGGCCAGTCCCGCCTGCCACGGGACAGAAAGGGCCTGTCCCCGCGGGCCCTTTCCTTTTTGTGACAGCCTAACTATTCCGTCGCGACCACGCGTAGAGCTGCGAGAGGGCCTTGCCGTCCTCCCCGTAGGCAATCCGATCGGGGTCGTCCGCCAACGGCAGTCCATCCACGCGTCGCCGGCCTGCTTTGGTAAGCACGAACCTCCCGTCGACAGTCTTGATGAGTTCGAAGGCCTCGAGGCGACGAACGTCGCTGGCGTCGCGCTCACTTTCCGCCGCACCTTCGTGGGCAAGCCGGCGCAAGGTCTTCTCTTCGTTGGGACTGAGGGGAGCGCCTGAGCGTCGTGCCATGGGAACCTCCTGCGCGTCACCGTCACCTAGCCCACTTTCGTGTGATCCTGGCAACAACAACCGGCAGCGGGGAGGCTGCGAGAAGTATAATCAGGAGCTGTTTTCGTTGTTGCCCCATTGTTTGCAACCGAGCGTCGATAGTTGCGTAGTGTTCTATCGTCGGCTCGTAGCCCCAAAAGAGCGTCGACGGCTGAGAGACAGCGGCATTAGACCAGAGGATGTCCCGCGCTCCCGCTCACACTGATGCGGAGGGTGCCATGACGCCGCAAGAATGCATTGCTATGGCTGAGAAGTGCGAACGCATGGCGTTCGACTGCACATCTGACCTTGATCGACGGATGTTGCTGGCGGCGGCCAGCCACTGGCAAACCCTGGCTGCAGTGGCAGGAAAACCCCCGCCCGGGCCTAAGGCATCTCAGGAGCGAAAGGAGCAAGAGAAACGCGACTTGGTCAGCTCCTAGGGAGGAGGCCATGGATCAGAAACCTGCCTTGTCTATGGTTGTCGCTCTGCTGATCCTCTTGCTGGGCATTGCAGCCGGCATAAGCCTGATGGGCTGGTATGCCGCCGGCATAGGATCGAACGACGTCAACGTCCCCGGTATTTTCGCGATGGCATGCGGTTTAACAGCCATCATCATCCTGTGCGTCGCTTTGTGTTCCGTGGTCTTCGATAAGCAGCCGGCCGGGCAGTCGAGGCGCGAACCGGTGACCCCGCCGAAGCCGCCCACGGTTGGGGCGCAGCAACGCCGCCAAGAGCAGGTGGGCGAGACGGCCGCCAAACTTGCCCAGGACGATCGCGGAGACGAGCCGCCGACAGCGACGCGCTGAAATCGAACGGCCCCAGCAACCAAGCGAGCGGGGCTGGCATTGAGCCTTGTCGTCAGCTTGGCTTGGCCTCCTTCGTTGGCGGTCGCTGCGTGGGAAGGGGCCGGTACGCTCATCCTGGCCCCTTCTTCGAACGAGGTTTGGTCACTGCTTCCGACCCCGTGGGAGGGCGGCTACAATTCAGGGGCCACACGCTTCGCCAGGGCGTCGCGGCAGATCCCAGACCCTGCTGGTTGGCCGCCTCGCCATCTACCATGCGCGAGGCGGGGTGGCGCCGTTCGTGGGCCTAAATCCGGCCAGGTCGAAAAGAGGCAACAACGGTCGCGAGCGCCCGCCGCAGGATGGTGGCTTCGGGGCCCTCCGTGGCCCGGGGTAGTGACTCGTATCGATTTCGACCGACCGGCGTCAGAACCAACTTCTCCCCGATCATTTCCACCAGTCTCAGCGCTTTGAGTCTCCTCACGGAGCCGGATGGCAGTTCTTCAGGGGGCACCACACCAAGCGCAATGCGGCGTAGCGTGATTTCCTCGTTGGGGCTGAGCGGGGCGGCTTGACCTCTGAGCATTTCATCCTCGTACGCTTCAAATGGGGGGGGTGGACATGCTGGCAAGCGTGACTATCTCCTCGTCAAAAAAGAGATATGTGGCAGACCGTGCGGAAACAAGCGTTCGACGCCGTCGAGGCCCGACCATGATCAGAACCGATACGCAGATTCGCGACGCCCTTCTCGAAGCCTGCCATCGCGGTGGGCTCGATACGAGTACCTTGACTGTCGAGGTCCAGGGCAATGCCCTGATCGTCAAAGAAACTGTGGCGTCGGAAGAGGATCGCCGCAAATTGTGGGATCTCCTTGAGACGGTCGACAGCCGGATAACCGACTTTACAAGTCATGTCCGTGTCGTGGCCATTCCAGCGTCGGACCGAACCCCGGTTCCGGCGCCTTCGAGTCCAGCTAGGCCGCAGCATCCCGGCCCGCTGTGAATGCTGCGGACCGCAATCGGCCTGCGAATTTCGATCACGCTCTTGTCGGGTGACGCGCGCCGGGTGTGGGTTATGGGTTAGAAGCCACGCGCCTTGAGCGCCGCCCACAGCCCCAAGACACCTGTCGGTGCCCGCCTCTCTCTATCTCACCCACAGAGGATGCGGGGTGGCACCCGCCCGTCAAACGCGGCCTCCTCTCGCTAAATTTTTCAACATGGCCAGATCTTGACGCCTGCCGGTCTTTTCCTAGATCGACGTCAGGTGGGCCCCTCAAGGGTCTGCCGCGCAAGGCCGGCCGCCCTGCGGGGGGCCGGTTCCATATCCATCGCTCATCTAGGAGGATGAAAATGCGTACCGAGTTCGATTTTGCTCCCTTGTATCGTGCCACCGTCGGCTTCGACCGGGTCTTCGACATGCTCGATTCCATGGCCGGCCAACCGGCCCATGGCGGCTACCCGCCGTACAACATCGAGAAAACCTCCAATGACGCCTGGCGGATCGTTATGGCGGTGGCCGGGTTCACCGAGGCCGAGCTCAACGTCACCCAGCGCGAAGACGAGCTCCTGGTGACGGGGATGGGGCAGCCCGACCGGCATGAGAACACCGAGTACCTCTACCGCGGTATTGGCGCGCGCAACTTCGAGCGCCGCTTCCAGCTGGCCGACCATGTCCGCGTGACGAACGCCAAGCTGCAGAATGGCTTGCTTTCCATCGATCTGCAGCGCGAGCTTCCGGAGGAGAAGAAGCCTCGGCCGATTCCGATCGCGGCTGAGACCGGACCTCGCACCATCACCCAGCAGTAAAGGTCCTGCGCGTGGCCGGGCCAATCAGGGCCCGGTCACGCCCCCTCGCATTTCCAACAGGAGGTAAGGGTATGACGTTCGCGTCAGCCGCTTCCACGCTTGGCGATACGTGGAATGGCCGGCTTTCAGACAACATCGAAGTCTTCTCAGCGTGGCCCGAGGCAAAGGGCATGCGGTTTTCGCCCCCGACGCGCGCCCCATCAGACCTGTCGCAGGGCAGGGTTCTGTTGGCCGTCGAGGATGTCATCTTGGCGTTCGATCTGCAGCGTCTGCTGCGTGAGGCGGGCTACCGCGTTGTCGGACCTGTGACCACGACGACCGAGGTCCAGCGCATGATCCAGCGTGGAGACATCGATTGCGCTATCCTCGATCTCGACGTCGATCGGCGCGCACCGCTACCGATCGCGGATTTGTTGGCCTTCGCCAATGTGCCCTTCGTCTATCTTACGACGGGCGTGTTCGGGCCGATCCCGTCACGACACAAGCGGCGACCGATCGTTGAGAAACCCATTAGCCGCGATGCTTTGCTCGCTGCGATTGGAGAGGCAATGGCGACACCTCGCGAGACTATTGATCGAGGACGGGAGGTAGCCGGCGCAAGGGTCGTCCCTTGGGAACGGGTATATCCGCCGATCTGACTGCCGGTGGGCGGCCGTTCCGGCGGCCGCCCACTTCAAAGAAAGTGGGCGGAGAACGCAATTAACCGTAGTGGGCGAAGGTGACACAGGTCCGTCGTTATTCGATTGAGATCAAGGACGTCGAAACGGGAATTGTGGTGGTATCCACAGTCGTCGACTGGACACCCGACGAACGGCGCTTGGCGGTTAGGCTGGCTATGCGCGAGGCGGACGAGCCTAATCATCTTCGGGTCGGCGAGACCGGTCCGGCATGATGGATTTGGTCTGGCATGACCGTCACAAATCGAACTTAAGATGCCTCTCCATTGGACGATCGATTCCAGGAAACGTCTGGTCAGTGCCGTCGCAGACGGCGATGTGGCACGCGCTGACGTCGAGAACTTTCTGCAGGTACTCGAGCGCGCCAATGCAATGAGCTACCGCAAGCTGGTTGACGGCAGTGCGGGCGACACATCGATGAGCCCCGAAGACCTGTTGGCCATCGGCGTGCGCATTCGCGAAGGCCATGCCAGGGCCCGTGAACTGGGCCCGTTAGCCCTGGTGTTACCCGCCGACAAATTCGAATTGGTGTCGCGCGTACTGGGTATTCTGGCGGCAGCCGACCGCCCAATGCGTATCTTCGACTCGCTGGAGCCGGCCCGGGACTGGATAGACAACCTTGCCAGTCAGCCGCCGACGAAAAAGCGGCCGCGGCCCGCCAGAGGTGGGTAGCGGGTCCTGTCTTTTGAATGGCGGGCCGGCTTCGCATCATCGAGGAAATCAGTTCGCCTGCGCAACTTTGCGAAAGGTCCAGGCATTGCTTGGCCGTGTCCTGGGAAGGGGCACCCGCCCTCCAGCGCCTCCCCGGTCCAACTGGAGGGCGGGGCGTTGGGGACTCGCCTGAACCATGAATGCTCGTCGTTACTCGATTGAAATCAAGGACCTCGAAACGGGAACGGTGAGGCCATCGTCGAACGGGCGGCAGACGACCGACGGCTGGCGCTCATTCGGGCTGCTGCCAACCCACGAGCGGGCGTTACAAGTCCTTGCGAGTTAAAACGGACATATCGGCAACCGGATCTTTATCTAGGCGTTTCCTGCGTCGAGGTTCCGACATGAGCACGACCGATATCCAAATCCGCGAAGCCTTCGTTCAATCTTGCAAGCACTGTGGTATCGACACGAATACCCTGACCGTTGAGGTTCAGGCCAAAGTCTTGACCGTCAAGGGAATGGTGGCCACGGGCCAGTTGCGCCATAAATTGTGGGGGCTGCTGGAAAAAGTCGATAGCCGAGTGACGGAGATCATCAGTGAGGTTCGCGTCATGCCGACAATTGGCGAGCCCGACCACACGCAGGCGACCACGGCAATGGTGTCACCGAAACAGCCGCAGCAGTCCGACCTGTAATTGGACGCGAGAGGAGAGCAGCTCTCTCTCCCTTACTTTAAAGCCTCGCCCGGTGATCCCGGTGCGGGGCTTCGGTCGTTTCGGAGGGCGTGGCGACCTCTGCGTTCGGAACGAAGGTTTCGATTTTGCGTTGACCATGATGCCAAACCGTCTGCCGCCGCCTCAAACAAACGGGCCGCCGCCTCAAACAAACGGGCCGCCGCCTCAAACAAACGGTATGCCGCCGCCTCAAGTCGAATGCCTGTCGCGAAACGAGGAAGAAACTTTGCGAGCCATCGTCAATGGGGCGAGCGGGCTTGGTCTGCGGTAATGCGATATTTCTTCGTTGAGCCATTTACGGCTGATCAAGGCAGGACCCAACGTGTTGCCGACCGCGCTGGGTGTCGCATGGTGTCGAACGTTCCCTAGCTCTGGGAGATCGGAACAGGAACGCGACCCTACGAACTGAATTCATCATCAGAGCCTTTCACAGCAGCAACAAAGGCCCGACGGCCGCTTTGAATCGGCCTACGTCGCGGGAAATTCAACGGCTGCGCGACCGAGCTGGGAAGGCCACCTGCGCCTGTCCCTGCTGACCTGTCCTGTCACGCTGTGGGCAGCGACGTCTGAAGCGGAGACCGTTCGCTTCAACCGTATTAATCCCGAGACCAACAACCGCATCAGCATGGTGACGGTCAACGCCGGCACCCGCGAGGAGGTCGAGCGTGGCGACTTGGTGAAGGGCTTCCAGGTCGCGAAGAACGAGTACGTGCTGTTCACCAAGGAGGAGCTCGACTTGGTGGAGACCGAAAGCACCAAGATCCTCGATATCGAGAAATTCATGCTGCGCTCCAGCATCGACCGGCTTTACTTGGACACGCCCTATCATCCCGTGCCGTCGGGCAAGGCCGGTGTCGAGGCCTTGGCGGTCATCCGGGAGGCCATGCGCAAGCAGCAGATGGTGGCGATCGGCCGCCTGGTCCTGAGCCAGCGCGAGCGGCTTTGCACCATCGAGGTCGAAGAAGACGCGCTACAGATGACGACCTTGCGCACCGAGGCCGAGATGCGGCGTTCCTTGACTCAGGACCGCCGGCGGAAAGCCAAAACGGTCGCGCGGCCAGGCCAAGGGGATCGGTCACCGCGGCGCCGGGCGGGTCGCTAATCCGGTCGCTGCCGTCTGATCATGAAGAGAAGATCCCGGGAGGAAGCCGATGAGGTGCCGTTGCTCATCTGGCTGGAGTGGCACTATCGAGTACGGCCGACGGCCCAGCGACTATCCATCGAAAGCATTGTCAGGGATTCGAATGAGCGCATCCTGCGCTCAAGGGCGCTGCTGGAGCGGCCGATCTATCGGCCCGACCTTGGCGTGCCTATGTCACGGTCAGCAGGCCAAGGCTCTTGTGCTTCGACAAGCTCTTTGGATTTGGCCACCCCGGCCAAGTGACGCCAATGGTCTGCCGTCGCGAGAAGGACGGCTTGATCGATTGGATCTCTGGCGTCACTGGCCATGTGCTCACAGCGGTTGGCGTAGCAAACGCATTCGGCGGCGGACTTCATGGCCGTCTCCCTCATCTCAACGCAGTTGAGCGGGAGCGCGGGACATTCTCGGATCGGATGCCGCTGTCTCTCAGCCGTCGGCGCCCACTGTTCGCTGCCGACGATATGAAAGCCTAGGCTCGCGAACGCGGGGAGTCACGGCGAATGTATCGGCAGCCTGGGCAGCAGCTCATTTACGTGCGACGCGCAACTGAAGGATATCGGGGCACATTGTAGCATGTCGTCGGACGCGGAAGTCCCGAGCTGCGCACCGGCGATGCGAGGCAGAAAGGGCCGGTAGTCACCCACCCCGGCCCTTTCTTTTTCGAGCGCCTAAGTGTGCCGCTGGCACCGCGTGTAGAACTGCGACAAGATCTTGCCGGCCTCACCGTAGGCAGCCTGATCGTGGCTGGTGGTATTGAGCTGCGGTCGCAGGCTGTCCACCCGGCGGCGGCCGGCGCCGGTGAGCACGAATCTACCGCCAACGATCTTGATCAGTTCAAAGGCTGTGAGGCGACGAACATCCTGGGTCGTATGATCGCCTTCCGCGGTGCCACCATCGGCAACTCGGCGTAGCGTCGTTTCTTCGTTGGGACTGAGTAGCGCGCCCGAGCGTCTTCGCATGCGGGCCTCCTCTGTTTCATCGTCAGCTAGCGCACTTTCGAGAGGTATTCGAGAGGTAGTGGCAAGGTCAATCCATAGCGGCGTGAATGCAATTGGATGGGGCGAAACCCACGGCGGATTGGTTACACGATCAAGCGCGGCGGCGACCATTACAGCAGGCCGCCGAACCCCACGCGCGTGACCCACGCGCGTGGGCGGTGTTTAAGGAGGGGTCGGTCTAACCGCCGGCCCTTTCTTAATTCGCTTCACCAACGCAACCCTACCTAAACGCGGCCATTGATTGTCTGCACCCCCGTTTGCGCCCCCGCGACGCTGGTGCAATCCAGACCAAAAGCTGGGTGGGGGCCGCTTCTCTCCGGAAGTGGCCCCCACCCAGCTGTTGGATCTTCTCGAATTCGCTCAGATGGCTCGTGAACAGGAGCTCGTGGGTGGGACACGAAGTGGGGCTGCCGCTGACATGACCAACGCCGAACGCCTGATCCGCACCCTTTACAAGCTCACCGAAGGCCAGCTCGGCCAATGGCGTATGATTGACAGCCTGGGCAAGGTCGGGACGGCCGGCGCCGTCGACACGGCAATGCGGGCCGGGTGGATTGACCTGGAAGGCGGGCATTTGGTTCGGCTGACGGAGCAGGGCTGGCAGCGCGCGACCATTGTCGGCAAGTAGGCCTAGGGGCTCGCGAGCTGCGCCTTGATGCGTTCGGTCAGGAGTTCACGTCGAAGTAGGCGATGACGCCCATGATGGCGACGGCGCCCAGGGCAAAGGCCATGGCCTTCGCGCTTTTCGCAAGGACTGCGGTGATCAGGATCATGCTCATGGTCGTCGGCCTCCCTTCGACCACGAGATTAGCCGCTATTTCAGTTGCTGTGCAGTCCGGGAAACTGCGTAGCAAAAGGCCTGAATTCCTACATTTCGTAGGCCAGCACCGCCGGCCTAACACCCTGTGGCGACTCGCTTTTCGTTCTTTGTTTTGCGCTTGATGTTCTCTAAATGTTCTCATAGGACTCGCCGACATCGGATCCGTCGAGAACGCCCATGCTCCCCTTCCAGAAGCCCCTGACCCTGCACGAGGTCGCCCTGTCGACCTATCCGATCGGCTTGGAGTGCCGGCGCTGCGTCCGCCGGACGCTGCTGCAGGCGGAGGACGTCGGGGCGCGCCTCAACGATCCCCGCTCGCTGACCGAGGCCGGCCATCGCTGTCGTTGCGGCTCGACCGACTTCGAGGTCGAGCACTTCGCCACGCCGTCGAAGGCACGCGGCTGGATGCGCAACGTCTGAGGGGGGAGGAGAGACGTGCAAATGTCGTCGGCCGAGATCGAGTGTTACTTCCCGCATGCCACGGCGCTGATTGCACGCGGGTCGATGACCTTCACCGATCACGCTGAGCTCAACGGCTATGCGAAGTCGCTCGGCCCCTATCGCGCCGGCACGTTCAACGGCCTGACGACCTATCGCTACGCGCGCCCCGACCAGGCGGCCGCACTCACCGAGTATTTCCTGGCGAAGCACCTGCATCGCCTGAAACCCAACAGCCTCGAATCCGCGTCGCGCGAGGAGGTGGCGAGCGAATGGATTCGCCAGGCGGACGAGCGCGAAGAGATCCTGGCATGGGCGCGGACTCACGG
>Ga0209933_1002198_pt1 | contig 12105 bp, 10 predicted proteins | sample ThiBiot_300_biof_FD_183944 | JGI IMG/M metagenome (GOLD analysis project Ga0209933, IMG submission 183944) | Wastewater bioreactor microbial communities from Cape Town, South Africa - Thiocy_cont_300_biof (SPAdes) | ecosystem: Engineered > Bioremediation > Thiocyanate > Unclassified | place...
GCGCCATCTCGCAGATCATGGACGCCGCCGACCCGATCGCCGGCGAATACATGCTGGAAGTCTCCAGCCCCGGCGTTGACCGCCCGCTGACCCGCCTGAAGGACTTCGACACCTACGAGGGCCTGGAAGCCCGCGTCGAACTCGACCGCATGGCCGAGGGCCGCAAGCGCTTCAAAGGCGTGCTGGCTGGCGTCGACGGCGACAACATCGGCATCGACCTCGAGGGCGACGAGCACACCGCCCTGATCCCGTTCGCCTGGATCATCGACGCCAAGCTGGTGCTCAGCGATCAACTGATGAAGCGGGGAGCCGCGCAACGCGCCGCCCGCATCGAAAACGAAAACCCGTCCGAAGACGAAGAGGACTGACCCATGGCCACCGGCATTTCCGCCAACCGGCTCGAACTCCTGCAGATCGCCGACGCGGTCGCGCGTGAAAAGGCGATCGAGAAGGAGATCGTCATCGAGGCCATCGAGGACGCGATCCAGAAGGCGGCCCGCAACCGCTACGGCGCCGACAACGACATCCGCGCCAAGATCGATCCCAAGACCGGCGAGCTCGAACTGAAGCGCGTGGTCACCGTCATCGAGGACGATGTCGAGCTGGAAGAAGGCGAAGTCGGCAAGCTGGCGATCAGCGAAGCCAAGCTGCGCGACAAGGACGCCTTCGTCGGCAAGACCTACGAAGAAATCCTGCCGCCGTTCGAGTTCGGCCGCGTGCAGACCCAGATGGCCCGCCAGGTGGTGACCCATAAGGTCCGCGAAGCCGAGCGCGAGCGTCAGTACGAAGAGTTCAAGGATCGCGTCGGCGAGATCGTCAACGGTTCGGTCAAGCGCGTCGAGTACGGCAACGTGATAGTCGATCTCGGCCGCGGCGAAGGCATCATGCGCCGCGATCAATCGATCCCGCGTGAAGCCTTCCAGGTCGGCGACCGCATCCGCAGCGAGACCAAGGGCCCGCAGATCATGCTCAGCCGCGCCCACGGCGGCTTCATGGCCAAGCTGTTCGCCCAGGAAGTGCCGGAAGTCTACGACGGGGTCATTGAGATCCGCGCCGTGGCCCGCGATCCGGGCAGCCGCGCCAAGATGGCCGTGGTGTCCAACGAAGGCAGCATCGACCCGGTCGGCGCCTGCGTCGGCATGCGCGGCAGCCGCGTGCAGGCGGTGGTCGCCGAACTGCAGGGCGAGAAGATCGACATCATCCAGTGGAACCCCGACGAAGCGACCTTCATCGTCAACGCCCTGGCCCCGGCTGAAGTCAGCAAGGTGGTGATGGACGAAGAGGACGAGCGCGTCGAAGTGGTGGTGCCGGACGACCAGCTGTCGCTGGCCATCGGCCGCCGCGGCCAGAACGTGCGCCTCGCCAGCCAGCTGACCAACTGGCAGATCGACATCATGACGGAGAGCCAGGAGAGCGAGCGCCGTCAGCGCCAGTTCACCGAGACCACCGCCCTGTTCCAGGAAGCTCTGGACGTCGACGAGGTCATCGCCCAGCTGCTGGCCACCGAAGGCTTCAGCTCGGTCGAGGAAGTCGCCTACGTCGACAGCGAGGAAGTCGCCAGCATCGAAGGCTTCGACGAGGACACCGCCGAAGAGCTGCAGGCCCGCGCCCGCGAGTTCTTGGAGAAGGAAGCCGCCGAACAGGACGCCAAGCGCCGCGAACTCGGCGTCGAGGACGACCTGCTCAACATCGACGGCGTCACCCTGCCGATCGCCGTGGCCCTGGGCCAGGGCGACGTGAAGTCGGTGGAAGACCTGGCCGGCCTGGTGCCGGACGACCTGCGCGGCTGGTTCGAAAGCAAGGGCGGCGAGCGCGTGCGCGAAGCCGGCATCCTCGACAGCTTCGCGATGTCGCCGGAAGACGCCGAGGCCCTGATCATGCGCGCCCGTGTCGCCATGGGCTGGGTCGAGGCTCCCCCGGAGCCCGAGCCCGAGGCGCTGGACGACAACGACCTCGATCCCGCCGCCGAACTGACCGAGGAAGAGCGCTTCGAGCTCTCGCTCGGCCAGGGAGCTTCGCGCGACGCCTGATGGCGTAGCGCGAATGGGGCCCGTCCAGATGGACGTCGTGGCCGAAAATCAGATCGAACCCAAGGGCCCTGCCACCCATGCGGCGGCCTCGCGGGAGCGGCGTGACCTCGTCTCGGGCGAGGTGCGCGACGAGGCGCTGCTGATCCGCTTCGTGGTCGGTCCCGACGCCGCCGTGGTTCCGGACCTGGCGCGCAAGCTGCCGGGCCGTGGGCTGTGGGTGGCGGCCGACCGCGCCAGCGTCGAGACAGCGGCCCGCAAGGGTCTGTTCTCCCGCGCGGCCAAGGCCAAGGTCTCCGCCCCGGCTGACCTCGCCGATCAGGTCGAGACCTTGCTGCGACGCCGTGTCCTTGAGGGACTGGGGCTTGCGAAACGGTCGGGAGCCCTTACTTCCGGGTTCGACAAGGTCCGCGCCGCCCTCAATGACGGCAAGGTCCTCTGGCTTATCGAGGCGTCCGACGGCTCCTCAGACGGCCGATCCAAGGTTCTCGGCCTCGCCCGCAACATCCGGCCCGAGCCCGGCATTCTCGGCGTTTTCACGTCCGACGAATTGGGTTTGGCCTTGGGCGCTGAGAATGTGATACACACGGCCCTCCTTGCGGGGCGCGCCTCCGAGGGCTGGACCGCGGAGGTCCGGCGCCTCGCCGGATTTAGCCCGCTCCTTCCTCCGAGTTGGCGCGAGGGGCCGTGATTAGGACGGTGCGATCACACGCAACCGTCCCCTTTTCCATTGGTGCGTCGGGCGTTTCTCCGACGGGTGCAAGTCAAGCGAGCGAATGAGCGACGACAACGAAAACGGCCGGCCCGGCAGACCCTCCCTCACCCTGAAGCCCCGTCCGGGCGGATCGGTGAGCGCAGGCGTGGTGAAGCAGAGCTTCAGCCATGGGCGGTCGAAGACCGTGGTGGTGGAAACCAAGCGCCGGCGTTTTGATACGCCGCCCGCGGGGAACCTTGCCGCCCCGAGCGCAGCCGAGCGCCGCGAGACCCCGCCGGCGCCGGCCCCGACGCCGGCTGCTCCCGCGCCGCGCCCCGCCGCGCCTCCGCCGCCGTCCAGCGCCGGACACCTGTCGACCGACGAGGAGGCTCGTCGCCGTCGCGCGATCGACGCCGCCCGCGAGCAGCAGGATCGCCAGGCCCGCGCCCGCGCCGAGGAAGATCAGCGTCGCGCCGCCGCCGAAGCCCGCGCCCGGGCGGAAGCTGCGGCCACCGCCGCCGCCGCCGCGGCAGCCGCTGCTCCGCCGCCGCCTCCGAGCGCTCCCGCGGCTCCCACGCCCGCGCCGCGCGCTGAAGCTCCGGCTGCTCAGGCCGCCGCGCCGCAGGGCGCCGGCCAGACCCGCACCTACGAGCCGAGCCGCGAACGTCGCGACGACCGGCCGACCACCACGACCTATCGCCCGGACCGCCCGCAAAACAGCGGTCCGTACAACCAGCGCGCCCCGCGCGAGGGTGGCGAGCGCTTCGAACGCGGTCCGCGTCCGGAAGGCGGCGCCGGCGGCGGCTACCAAGGCCGTCCGCGCGAGGACCGTGGCGATCGTCCGCCGCGCGAAGGCAATGTCTATCGCGGCGCGGGTGACCGTCCGCAGGGCGGCGCCGGGCGTCCCGAAGGCGGCGGCACCGTCCGCTACTCGGCGCTCAGCCCGCGTCCCGCCGGTCCGCGCGATGGCGCCCGTCCGGGCGGTCCGCGCCCCGGTGCCGGCCGTCCGCCGCCCGCCGCTCCGGCTGGTCCCGAAATCCAGCGCGCCACGCGCCAGGCGCCGCGCCCCGGCTCGGCCAACCTCGACCGTCGTCCCGATGAGGAAGACGCGCGTCGCGGCGGGCCCCGGCAAGGCCGTCTCCCGCACCCGCGGCGAGCCGATCCGCCGCCAGGGCCGCCTGACCATCCAGGCCGTGGCCGGTGACGAGGACAGCGCCGAGCGCATGCGCTCGCTCGCCTCGGTGCGCCGCGCCCGCGAGCGGGAGAAGGAAAAGCGTAAGGGCGGCACCGCCGAACAGGCCCGCGCGGCCCGTGAAGTGGTCATCCCGGACGTCATCACCGTGCAGGAGCTGTCCAACCGGATGGCGGTGCGCGGCGTCGACATCATCAAGTTCCTGATGCGTCAGGGCGTGATGCTGAAGATCAACGACGTGATCGACAGCGACACGGCCGAACTGGTCGCCGCCGAATTCGGCATGACCGTGAAGCGCGTCTCGGAAAGCGACGTCGAAACCGGCTTCATCAGTGAAGAGCAGGACCACGACGATCACCTGGAGACCCGTCCCCCGGTGGTCACCGTCATGGGTCACGTCGACCACGGCAAGACCAGCCTGCTGGACGCGCTGCGCAAGGCCGACGTGGCCGGCGGCGAGCACGGCGGGATCACCCAGCACATCGGCGCCTATCAGGTGCGGCTGGAAGACGGCCAGAAGGTCACCTTCCTCGACACCCCGGGCCACGCGGCGTTCAGCGCCATGCGCGCCCGCGGCGCCAACATCACCGACATCGTGGTGCTGGTGGTGGCGGCCGACGACGGCGTGATGCCTCAGACGATCGAGGCCATCCAGCACGCCAAGGCGGCCAATGTTCCGCTGATCGTGGCCGTCAACAAGATGGACAAGCCCGGCGCCGATCCGACGCGGGTGATCAACGAGCTGCTGCAGCACGAGATTGTGGTCGAAAGCCTGGGCGGCGACACCCAGCTCGTCGAAGTCTCGGCCAAGACTGGCCAGGGCCTGGACGAACTGATCGAGCGCATCCTGCTGCAGGCCGAAGTCCTTGACCTGAAGGCCAACCCGGATCGCACCGGCGAAGGCGTGGTCATCGAAGCCAAGCTCGACAAGGGCCGCGGCGCGGTCTCCACCGTGCTGGTCAATCGCGGGACCTTGAAGCGTGGCGACATCGTCGTGGCCGGCGCCCAATGGGGCCGGGTGCGCGCCCTGCTCAACGAGCGCGGCGAACAGCTGACCGAAGCCGGTCCGTCGACCCCGGTCGAGATCCTCGGCCTCGACGGCACGCCGTCGCCGGGCGACCTCCTGGCCGTGGTGGAAGACGAAGCCCGCGCCCGTGAGCTCACCGAGTACCGCCTGCGGGTGAAGCGCGAGAAGAACCTCGCGCCGTCGGCCGGCGCCTCGATGACCGACATCATGGCCAAGCTCTCGGCCAAGAAGGTCTCGGAACTGCCGCTGGTCCTCAAGGCCGACGTGCAGGGCTCGGCCGAAGCCATCGTCGGCTCGCTCGACAAGATGGCCACCGACGAGGTGCGCGCGCGCATCATCCTGTCGGGCGCCGGGGCTATCAGCGAAAGCGACGTGCAGCTGGCCAAGGGCGCCGGCGCGCCGATCATCGGCTTCAACGTCCGGGCCTCGGCCCAGGCGCGGGCCCTGGCCGAGCGCGAAGGTGTCGAGATCCGCTACTACGCGATCATCTATGACCTGCTGGACGACATCAAAGGCGTGCTCTCGGGCATGCTGGCTCCGATCCAGCGCGAAACCTTCCTCGGCAACGCCAAGGTCCTGCAGGCTTTCGACATCTCGAAGGTCGGCAAGGTCGCCGGCTGCCGGGTGCTCGAGGGCGTGGTCCGCAAGGGCGCCAAGGTCCGGATCGTGCGCGACGGCATCGTCGTGCTCGAACTCGGCACCCTGCAGACGCTCAAGCGCTTCAAGGATGAGGTCAACGAAGTGCCCTCCGGTCAGGAGTGCGGCATGGCCTTCGCCGGCTTCCAGGACATCCGGGAAGGCGACGAGATCGAGTGCTTCACCGTCGAGGAGATCAAGCGCCAGCTCGCCTAGAGCCCGCCTGATCCTGAAGTTCGGGACGCCCGCGCGGGAGACCGCGCGGGCGTTTCCGTATCCGCCGTCCACGGCTAAGGTCCGGCCCAACTTAGGCCGCCTTCCGCCCATAGAGCCCGTCGAATGCGCAAGCTGACGATCGCCGCCATCGCCCTCTCGCTGCTTGTCGGCGCCTGCACGACGGTCAACCGCGTCGACGCGGCCGGCGACGTCCACGCCCTGCTGATCGCCATCCGCGACGACGATCAGGCGTCCTTCGACGCCCGGGTCGACAAGGAGGCGCTCAAGCGCCAGCTGGAATCGCAGCTGATCAACCGCGCGCGCGGCGCCAACACCAACGACAGCATGCGGGCGCTCGGGGTCTTCCTCGCCGGGCCGGCGGCCGACCTCGCGGGCGAGGCGCTGCTGCGGCCGCGCGTGTTCCGCACCGCCGCGGCCTACTACGGCTACACGCCGGACAAACCGATCCCCGGCCGCATGGCCATCGCCGGCGCTCTGCAGCCGGCCGGCGGCGGCCGCGTCTGCGCCAAGCGCGCCAAGGACGGCCCCTGCCTGCTGACCTTCGCCCTGGAGGACGGCGTCTGGCGGCTGGTCAGCTTCGACGGCGACCCGGCCATGCTGGGGCTGCGATAGCCGCGATGTTCGACCGTTTCGCCGTTCTCGCCGCCGTCGCTCTGACGCTCGCCTCGCCCGTCGCCGCCTTGGCGGCTGACAAGATGTATTCCTATGACCCGGCTTCTCCGGAGGCCAAGCGCCTGACCGGCCGCGGCCTGACCTTCATCTTCGAACGCTCGATGATGCGCACCCGCGCCAAGAGGGTGATGGCCACCGCCGTCTCGGCCCAGGCCTGGCTCAAGCCGGCGGGCGACAAGGTGCTGGGCAAGGGCGGGCGCGCCGCGCTCGGCGGCGAGCCGATCGACGGCGAGATCTATGAGGTCGACGCGGCGCGTGGCCAGGGCCGGGTGTTCATCCGCGCCTGGTGTCCCGGCTCGACCAGGCTGTGGATGGCCATTCCCCGCTTCGGCTACAGCCAGCCGCTGCCCGTCGTGGCGATCGGCGACGACCCCAAGGCCAAGGACGCCGTCCGCGTCTGCTCGCGCATGACCTTCGACTTCAAGGGCGAGTGGAAACTGCCCGGCCGAGGCGCGCCGGACCCGATGGATGACCCGCTCGACGGCGCGGGCCTGCAGGGCGCCGGCTTCTGACATGGACTCCAAGCGCCTCCGGCGCTAGAAGCCCGCCCCTCATGAAGCACAAGTCCAACAATCGCGGCGAACCTGCGCCCCTCAGCCAGCGTCAGCTGCGCGCCGGCGAGCTGGTGCGCCATGCGCTGGTCGACATCCTGCGCGAAGAGGAGTTCGCCGAACCGGCCCTGGTCGGGGTTTCGGTGACCATCTCCCAGGTGCGGATGAGCCCGGACCTGCGGCACGCCACCGCCTATGTCGAGCCGCTCGGCGGCGGCAACGCGCAGGAGGTGGTCGAAGGGCTGACCCGCGCCTCCAAGTTCCTGCGCGGCCGCCTCGGCCGGGTGATCGACATGAAGTTCACCCCCGACCTGAAGTTCCGCCACGACGAGAGCTTCGACGAGGTCGACCGGATGGCCAAGCTGTTCGACGACCCGCGCGTGCGCCAGGATCTCGAACAGGACGACGATGGCGAGGAAGCGTAAGGGCCAGGCCGTCAACGGCTGGGTCTGCTTCGACAAGCCGCTGGGCATGGGCTCGACCCAGGCCGTCGGCAAGCTGCGCTGGCTGTACGACGCCCAGAAGGCCGGCCACGCCGGCACCCTCGACCCCCTGGCTACCGGCATCCTGCCCATCGCGCTGGGCGAGGCGACCAAGACCGTCGCCTTCATGATGGACGCCGCCAAAAGCTATCGCTTCACCGTCGCCTGGGGCGAGACCACCACCACCCTCGACCGCGAGGGCGCGGTGACCGAGACCTCGGACGTGCGCCCGACGCGTGACGCCATCGAGGCGGCGATCCCCGCCTTCATCGGCGAAATCCTGCAGGCGCCGCCGGCCTACTCCGCCATCAAGGTCGACGGCGAGCGCGCCTACGACCTCGCCCGCGCCGGCGAGGCGGTCGAGCTCGCGCCGCGCCCGGTGCGCATCGACGCCCTGCGTCTCGTAGAGGTCGAGCCGGACGCGGCGACTTTCGAAGTCGACTGCGGCAAGGGCACCTACGTGCGTTCTCTCGCCCGCGACCTCGCGGCCGCGCTCGGAGCCTGCGGCCACGTCAGCGTCCTGCGCCGCACGAGGGTCGGGTCGTTTACCGAAGCCTCGGCGATATCACTGGAAACGCTGGAAGATTTGAGGCATAAGGCCCGCGCTCTGGAGGGTTTGCTTCCGGTTGAGACCGCGCTGGACGACATCCCGGCACTGGCCATCACCGAAGATGACGCCCTCCTGCTAGTGCAGGGACGCTCCATCGTCCTGCTTCCTCGCGATGTCGAAACGCTCTCCGCCCGTCTTTCGGGTGATGCGAGAACTGTTTCGGCCATGGCGAACGGCAGGTTGACGGCCCTGTGCGAGATGCGCGCGGGACGGCTCAATCCCGTGCGGGTCTTCAATCTCACCTGAGCGGAGACATGACCGATGTCGATCACGCCGGACCGCAAGGCCGAACTCATCACCACCCACGCCCGCAGCGCGGGTGACACCGGAAGCGCCGAAGTGCAGGTCGCGATCCTCTCTGAACGGATCGCCAACCTCACCGAGCACTTCAAGACCCACAAGAAGGACAACCACTCGCGTCGTGGCCTTCTGAAGCTGGTTTCGCAGCGTCGTTCGCTGCTCGACCACCTGAACAAGTCGGCTCCTGAGCGTTATCAGGCGCTGATCTCGACCCTCGGCCTGCGCCGCTAGGTCGAAGTCCTGCCCACCGCGTCCTCCGGCAGACGGGGGCGCGGTGGTGCGGCCTTTCGCGACGTGCGAAAAGGCTGCCCGTTGATGGCGACCAAGCCCTCACAAATCTGCCGATGGACCGAGGATCACCGGATCCGCTGAACCCAGCCGTTTCGCCCCGTCCACGCCCCGCCGGGAATTCGCCCGCCGGAACCGAAAGAAGAAAAATGTTCGATATCAAAAAGAAGACCATTGAGTGGGGCGGCAAGACGCTGACCCTCGAAACCGGTCGCATCGCCCGTCAGGCCGACGGCGCCGTGCTCGCCACCCTGGGCGAGACCGTCGTTCTGGCCACCGCCGTCTTCGCCAAGCAACAGAAGCCCGGTCAGGACTTCTTCCCGCTGACGGTCAACTATCAGGAAAAGACCTTTGCGGCCGGCAAGATCCCCGGCGGCTTCTTCAAGCGTGAAGGCCGTCCGAGCGAGAAGGAGACCCTGGTCTCCCGCCTGATCGACCGCCCGATCCGCCCGCTGTTCGTCAAGGGCTTCAAGAACGAAGTCCAGGTCGTCTGCACCGTGCTGCAGCACGACCTTGAGAACGATCCCGACATCCTGGCCATGGTCGCCGCCTCGGCCGCCCTGGTGATCTCGGGCGCCCCGTTCATGGGTCCGATCGGCGCCGCGCGCGTCGGTTACATCGATGGCGGCTACGTCCTGAACCCGACGCTCGACGAGCTGAAGGACAGCAAGATGGACCTGGTCATCGCCGGCACCGCCGAAGCGGTGATGATGGTCGAGTCTGAAATCCAGGAGCTGGACGAAGCGACCGTCCTGGGCGGCATCGCCTTCGCTCACGAGGGCATGCAGCCGGTGATCGATGCGATCATCGAACTGGCCGAGCACGCCGCCAAGGAGCCCTTCGACTTCACGCCGGAAGACACCGACGCGATCAAGGCCGAGATGAAGGGCATCGTCGGCAAGGACATCGCCGAGGCCTACAAGATCCAAAAGAAGCAGGACCGCTACGAAGCGGTTGGCGCGGCCAAGAAGAAGGCCATCGCCGCCCTTGGCCTGTCGGACACCAATCCGGCCGGCGCTGACCCGCTGAAGCTGGCCGGCGTGTTCAAGGAGCTGGAAGCGGACGTCGTCCGTCGCGGCATCCTCGACACCGGCCTGCGCATCGACGGTCGCGACGTGCGCACCGTGCGTCCGATCCTCGGTGAAGTCGGCATCCTGCCGCGCACCCACGGCTCGGCCCTGTTCACCCGCGGCGAGACCCAGGCGATCGTGGTCGCCACCCTGGGCACCGGCGACGACGAGCAGTTCATCGACGCCCTGGAAGGCACCTACAAAGAAAGCTTCCTGCTGCACTACAACTTCCCCCCCTACTCGGTGGGTGAGACGGGCCGCATGGGCTCGCCGGGGCGTCGCGAGATCGGTCACGGCAAGCTGGCCTGGCGGGCGATCCGCCCGATGCTGCCGAGCAAGGAAGACTTCCCCTATACGATCCGCCTGGTTTCCGAGATCACCGAGTCCAACGGCTCGTCCTCGATGGCCACGGTCTGCGGTTCGTCCCTGGCCATGATGGACGCCGGCGTGCCGCTGGCTCGTCCGGTCTCGGGCATCGCCATGGGCCTGATCCTGGAGTCGGACGGCTTCGCCGTTCTGTCGGACATCCTCGGCGACGAGGATCACCTCGGCGACATGGACTTCAAGGTGGCCGGCACCAGCGAAGGCATCACCTCGCTGCAGATGGACATCAAGATCTCGGGCATCACCATCGAGATCATGAAGCAGGCCCTCGCCCAGGCGAAGGACGGCCGTGACCACATCCTCGGCGAGATGAACAAGGCTATGGAAGCGCCCCGCGCCGACGTGGGCGAGTTCGCCCCGAAGATCGAGACCATCACCATCCCCACCGACAAGATCCGTGAAGTGATCGGCACCGGCGGCAAGGTGATCCGCGAGATCGTCGCCACCACCGGCGCCAAGGTCGACATCAACGACGACGGCGTGGTCAAGGTCTCGGCCAGCGATGGCGAAAAGATCAAGGCCGCCGTCGACTGGATCAAGTCGATCGCCTCTGAGCCGGAAGTCGGCACGATCTACACCGGCAAGGTGGTGAAGGTCGTCGACTTCGGCGCCTTCGTGAACTTCTTCGGCGCCAAGGACGGCCTCGTCCACGTCAGCCAGATCAGCAAGGAACGCGTGGCTCGCCCGCAGGACGTGCTGAGCGAAGGCCAGCAGGTGAAGGTGAAGTTCCTGGGCTTCGACGATCGCGGCAAGACCAAGCTGTCGATGAAGGTCGTCGATCAGGAAACCGGCGAAGACCTGTCGAAGCAGGAAGCCATCGCGCCGGAAGACGCGGTGACCACCTAAGCTTCAGGCCTGATCCCTGAACGCGAAACGGGCGGACCTTTCGGTCCGCCCGTTTTTGTTTGGCGATGAGGCTGCTGTCTGGCCGGCGTCAAGCGACGCCTTCGTCCTCGGCCATCATCCGCACCAGCTGCAGAACCTGCTCACGCACGCGAGGGCGGGTGATGCGGGCGTAGAGAGCGGCCAGTTCGCGGCTGTCCGGGCTGGACAGCAGGTCGCTGTCGGTCGGCCCCGCCGGGCTCACGCCGCTCGGCAGGTCGGCGAAGAAATAGCCGACCGGAACGCCGAGTGCGCCGGCGATCTCATAGAGCTTCGAGGCGCTGACCCGGTTGGCCCCGCGCTCGTACTTCTGAACCTGCTGGAAGGTGAGGCCGAGGACGTCTGCGAGGCGCTCCTGACTGATCTTCATCAGCTTGCGTCGCTCGCGGATTTTTCCGCCGACCCCGATGTCGATGGGGCTGGGGGATCGATCGCCGTCGCGGGGTGCAGTCATCTCGTCGTCATTCACAAAGCGCCGCAGAAGCGGCGGGGACGTGGAGAAGCGTGGTTTACGCCTCCCTGCTAAGCTTCAACGCGCCACCGCGACGGCCGTTCAAGCGAACAACCGGCGCAGGGCCGCATCGCCGATGCGCGAGAAGAGGGTCGGCCCGCCGGCGGCCGGCAAGGCCGCGTCAATGACGCCGACTTGACCCGGTTCGAGGCGAGCGATCGTCCGCCCATGGGCGTCGATCATGGCGGACACACCCGTAGGCGTGGCCCGGACCATCGGCAGTCCCCCTTCGATTGCGCGATAGCTGGCCAGATTGAGATGCTGCAGCGGCCCTGAGGTCGCCCCAAACCACGCGTCGTTTGAGACGTTGACGATCCAAAGCGGCCGCGTCCCCACGTCGGCGCCCCCGGTGCCGGGTGCGACAGATTGCACCAACCCCGGGAACAGGCTCTCGTAACAGATCAAAGGTTGCAGCGTCGGCAGGCCGGGGAGAACCAGGGGTTGCGGTCGAGGCCCAGGGGTGAAGCCGTCCCCCACGTGGACCAGGGTCTTGATTCCCAGCTTCTCCCACAGAGCGTCAAAGGGCAGGAACTCGCCGCCCG
>Ga0209933_1002200_pt1 | contig 12089 bp, 6 predicted proteins | sample ThiBiot_300_biof_FD_183944 | JGI IMG/M metagenome (GOLD analysis project Ga0209933, IMG submission 183944) | Wastewater bioreactor microbial communities from Cape Town, South Africa - Thiocy_cont_300_biof (SPAdes) | ecosystem: Engineered > Bioremediation > Thiocyanate > Unclassified | place...
CGGCATGGCGGCCACCTGGGACCCCGACCTCCTCGAGCGAGCGGCGCGAGCGACGGCCGTGGAGGTCGCCGCCACCGGCATCCACTGGACGTTCTCCCCCGTGCTGTGCATCGCGCGGGACCTGCGGTGGGGCCGCGTCGACGAGACGTTCGGCGAGGACCCCTTCCTCATCGGCGAGCTCGCCTCGGCCATGGTCCGCGGCTACCAGGGGGACGGCCTCACCGACCCGACCGCGATCCTCGCCACCGCCAAGCACTTCGCCGGCTACTCGGAGACGCAGGGCGGGCGGGACGCCAGCGAGGCCGACATCTCCCGCCGCAAGCTGCGGTCCTGGTTCCTGCCGCCGTTCGAACGCGTGGCACGTGAGGGCTGCCGCACGTTCATGCTCGGCTACCAGTCCACCGACGGTGTCCCGATCACCGTCAACCACTGGCTGCTGAACGAGGTCCTCCGCGGCGAGTGGGGGTACACAGGCACGCTGGTCACCGACTGGGACAACGTGGGCCGCATGGTGTGGGAGCAGCGGATCGAGCCGGACCACACCCACGCCGCTGCCCGGGCGGTCCGGGCGGGCAACGACATGGTGATGACGACGCCGCAGTTCTTCGCCGGCGCCCAGGACGCGGTGGCCCGAGGCCTGCTCGCCGAGAGCGAGATCGATGCCGCGGTCGCCCACATCCTCACGCTGAAGCTCGAGCTCGGTCTCTTCGAGGACCCGCGCCGCCCCGAGCCCGCACGCCAGCGCGCCGTCGTGGGCGCACCCGAGCACACCGCCGTCAACCTCGAGACGGCCCGCCGGTCGCTGGTGCTGCTCCGCAACGACGGCACGCTGCCGCTGGCCGGTGGGTTCACCGCCGACGCGACCGGACGCGCCGCGGACCCCACTGGCCACCCGTACCGGGTCGCGGTCGTGGGCCCCAACGCCGACGACCAGCACGCGCAGCTCGGCGACTGGGCCGGGGCGTCCGGCCAGGCGGACTGGCTGCCCGACGGCCACCCGCGGCACCTGACCACCACGGTGCTCGACGGCCTGCGCGCGCACGCGCCGAGCAGCTGGACCGTCACGCACGCCCGCGGTGCGGACGTCGTCACCGTCGGCCCGGACCCTGAGGGTGCCTTCTTCCCCGACGGTCAGCCGCGTCCGGCGGTCGCGGTGCCCTGCCCGCCCGACGAGGCGCTGATCGCCGAGGCCGTCCGGGCGGCCCGAGACGCCGACGTGGTCGTCGCCGTGGTCGGCGACCGCATCGAGCTGGTCGGCGAGGGCCGCTCCACGGCCACCCTCGAGCTGGTCGGCGGGCAGATCGCCCTGCTCGACGCCCTCGCGGCGACGGGCACACCGATGGTCGTCGTCCTCGTCGCCTCGAAGCCGCTGGTCCTGCCGCCGTCCGCCCTGGAGGCCGCCGCACTCGTGTGGGCGGCCAACCCGGGCATGCGCGGCGGACAGGCGATCGCCGAGCTGCTGCTCGGCCTGGTGGAGCCGAGCGGCCGGCTGCCGATCTCGTTCGCCCGGCACGTCGGCCAGCAACCCACGTACTACAACCAGCTGCCCGGCCAGCACGGCACGCGGTACGCCGACCTGACCCAGGACCCGGCCTTCGCGTTCGGCGAGGGCCTCAGCTACACCAGCGTGGCGTACGACGACCTCGTCGTCTCCACGCCGGTGGTCGGCCGGGATGACGCCGTGCGAGCGCGCGTCGCCGTCACGAACACCGGAGGCCGCCCCGTCCTCGAGACCGTCCAGGTGTACCTGCACGACGTCGTCACATCGGTGACCTGGGCACAGAAGGAGCTCAAGGCCTACCGGCAGGTGGCGCTGGCACCCGGTGAGCGACGGGTCGTCGAGCTCGAGCTGCCCGTACGGGACTGCACGCTGGTCGACGCGGACGCGACGCGGGTCGTCGAGCCCGGCGAGTTCGAGCTGCTCGTCGGCCCGTCCTCACGGGACCGCGACCTGCTCCACGCCACGTTCGCCGTCCGGGGCTGACGGACGGCGCCGCGCCCCTAGGTCATCGCACCGGGCCGGAGGGCTGCACCAGGTCTGCGTACTCGCGATGCCGACCGATCCACGCCTTGACGAAGGGGCATGCCGGAACCACCCGCCGTCCCGAGGCCCGGGCATCGTCCAGGGCACGGCGGGCCAGGGTCGACCCCACACCGGTGTGGGTGAAGGTGACCACGTCACCGTCCAGCTCGTACAGGAGCACCCCGACGACCGTCTCGCCCTGCCGCGCCTCGTAACGCTGCTCCGCCACCGCGTCTCGCACGTCGATGTTGTTCACCCGCGCTCTCCCGTCCGATCGTCGCCGCTCATGCCGAGATCCTGTCGGCACGCAGGCGGTGCGGCGACCCGACCACCGCCGTGCGGGCCGTCCACCGGACCAGGGCCCTAAGTCTCAGCCCTGCTCGACAGAGGGCCCTAACGTCGTCCCATCCACTGACCGTGCAGGTCAGACGTCTCGACGGCAAGGAGGCCGGCGCGATGAAGGTCAAGGCGTACCACTCGGCACACCCGTCCGACCCCCAGGTCTTCCACGACGACGACGAGTGCCCTGCGGGTCGCGAGATCCCCTGGTGGAACAAGCAGCTGGGCACGGACGAACGTCCGCGCTGCGAGTACTGCGTGTCGATCGACGCCCACCGCCCGGTCGCCCTCAGCGGGCGCTGAACGAGACGAGCTCGCCCCACGAGCCCCGTCCGGGGTCGTGCGGCGAGCTCTTCTCGTTGCTGTGGTGCGTCAAAGGACGCCCGCGTCACAGGACGCGCAGGCGCTCCGGCTCCTCGCCACCGATGCGGTGCACCACCACGGAGTTGGTGGACCCGGTCACGCCCACCGGCGTACCCGCCACGACCACGACCACGTCGCCGATCTCGGCCAGGCCCTGGGCGCGCAGCGTCTGGTCCACCTGGTAGACCATCACGTCGGTGCTCTCGACCTTCGGCACGAGATACGTCTGCACGCCCCAGCTGAGCGACAGCACGTTCCGGACGGCCTCCAGCGGGGTGAAGGCGAGCAGCGGGATCGCCGACCGCAGGCGCGACATCCGCCGGGCGGAGTCACCGGACTGCGTGAACGTGACCAGGTACTTCACCCCGAGCGCGTCGCCCACCTCGGCGGCCGCACGCGTGATGGCACCGCCACGGGTCTGCGGGGTCGAGCCGAGCGGCGCGATGCGCTCGCGACCCAGCTCCTCGGTCACCTCGATGATGCGGGCCATGGTGCGGACCGCCTCGATCGGGTAGTCGCCGACGCTCGTCTCGCCGGACAGCATCACCGCGTCGGCACCGTCGAGGACCGCGTTGGCGCAGTCGGAGGCCTCGGCGCGCGTCGGGCGCGGGCTGGTGATCATCGACTCGAGCACCTGCGTGGCGACGATCACCGGCTTGGCGTTGCGGCGCGCCAGCTCGACGGCCCGCTTCTGGACCAGCGGCACCTGCTCGAGCGGCAGCTCGACGCCCAGGTCGCCGCGGGCGACCATGATGCCGTCGAACGTCTGCACGATCTCGTTGAGGTTCTCGACGGCCTGCGGCTTCTCGATCTTGGCGATGACCGGGACGACCCGGCCCTCCTCCTCCATGATCCGGCGCACGTCGTCGTAGTCGCGGGCGTTCCGGACGAAGGACAGCGCGATGAGGTCGGCACCGACGCGGACGGCCCAGCGCAGGTCCTCCTCGTCCTTGTCGCTCAGCGCGGGGACGGACACCGCGACGCCCGGCAGGTTGAGGCCCTTGTTGTTGGACACCGGGCCCGGCACCTCGACGCGCGTGACCACACGGGGGCCGTCCACCTCGGTGACGCGGACCAGCACCTTGCCGTCGTCGATGAGGATCGGGTCGCCCGGCTTCACGTCGCCCGGCAGGCCCTTGAAGGTGGTGGAGACGAGGTCCTTGGTGCCCTCGACGTCCTCGGTGGTGATGGTGAAGACGTCACCGACCTCGAGGAAGTGCTTGCCCTCGACGAAGCGGCCGAGGCGGATCTTGGGGCCCTGCAGGTCGACCAGGACGGCGACGGAGCGACCCGACGCCTTCGCCGCTGCGCGCACGTTGTTGTAGACGCGCTGGTGCACCTCGGTCTCACCGTGGCTGCGGTTCAGTCGCGCCACGTCCATACCCGCGTCGACCAGTGCCTGGATCTGCTCGGGCGACTCCGTCGCGGGGCCGATGGTGCAGACGATCTTCGCTCTACGCATGGTTCGAGCCTATTCCCTCTCGGTTTTCGGGCCGCAGCCGAACGTCCTGGCCCTGCCTTGTGGGCAGGGGTTATCCCCGGTCGCGGGTGTGATGTGTCACGTGCTGGTCGTGCTGCGTTCGTCTGCTGGTCAGGGGCGCAGCGCCTGGGTGGTCGCCTCGACCGGTGCGGGGAGCTCCGACAGGCCGTTCAGGTAGGTGTCCACCGCGGCGGCGGCCGCCCGACCCTCGGCGATCGCCCACACCACGAGCGACTGGCCACGGCCGGCGTCGCCCGCGACGAACACGCCCGGGACCCCCACGGCGAAGTCGGCGGAGCGCTGGACGGTGGACCGCCGCGTCACGCGCACGCCGATCTGGTCGACCAGCGCACTCGTCTCGGGACCGGAGAAGCCCATGCAGATCAGCACCAGGTCCGCCGGCACGTCCTGCTCCGTGCCCGGGGTCGGGGCCCGGGTCCCGTCCGGCAGGTACTCGGTCCGCGCCAGGCGCAGGTGACGGACGGCGCCGGCGTCGTCGCCCTCGCCGCCGATGAAGGCGACCGTCGACGCGAGGTACGCGCGCTCGCCACCCTCCTCGTGCGACGACGACACCTCGAACAGCACGGGGTCGGTCGGCCACGGCTGCTCCGCGGTCCGGTGCGACGGCGGACGCTTGCCGATCGCGAGCGTCGTGACGGAGGCGGCACCCTGTCGCAGCGCGGTACCCAGGCAGTCGGAGCCGGTGTCGCCGCCGCCGATGATCACCACGTGCTTGCCCTCGGCGGTGATCTGGTCCGGCACGGTCCCACCCGCGGCCACGATGTTGGCCTGGTGCAGGTAGTCCATCGCGACGTGGATGCCGTCGAGCTCACGGCCCGGCAGCGGCAGGTCGCGGGGCACCGTCGCACCCGTGGCCACGACCACGGCGTCGTACCGGGCCCGCAGGTCGTCCCAGGTGATGTCGCGGCCGATCTCGACGTTGGGCCGGAAGCGGGTGCCCTCCGCCGTCATCTGCGTGAGTCGGCGGTCGATGTGCCGCTTCTCGAGCTTGAAGTCCGGCACCCCGTAGCGCAGCAGACCGCCGATCGCGTCGTCACGCTCGTACACCGCCACCGTGTGACCGGCACGCGTCAGCTGCTGGGCCGCGGCGAGGCCGGCCGGCCCCGAGCCGACCACCGCGACCGTGTGACCGGTGAGGCGCTGCGGCACCTGCGGGGTGACGTACCCGCGCTCGAACGCCTCGTCGATGATCGACACCTCGACGTTCTTGATGGTGACCGGCGGCTGGCTGATGCCGAGCACGCAGGACGACTCGCAGGGCGCCGGGCAGATGCGGCCGGTGAACTCCGGGAAGTTGTTGGTCGCGTGCAGGCGCTCGATCGCGTCCGCCCACTGCCCGCGCCACACCAGGTCGTTCCACTCGGGGATCAGGTTCCCCAGCGGGCAGCCGTTGTGGCAGAACGGGATGCCGCAGTCCATGCAGCGACCCGCCTGGGCGCGCAGGAACGGCTGACCCTCCGGCAGCTGCTCGTGGACGTCCTTCCAGTCCTGGATGCGGACCTCGACCGGCCGGTTCGGCGGCAGCTGGCGGTCGCGCACCTTGAGGAAGCCGCGCGGGTCAGCCATGCGCCACCTCCAGGATCCGCTCCCACACGCCCGGGGCCGTGGGGTCGAGCCCCTCGGCGGCCGCCTTGGACAGGGCTTCGCGGACGCGTGCGTACTCGGTCGGCAGCAGCCGGGTGAACCGTGTGCGCACCGCCTCGGGGTCCTCGAGCAGCTGCGCCGCCACCGGCGAACCGGTCTCGTCGAGGTGCCGGCGCAGCAGGCCCGTCACCAGCACGACGTCCGCGTCGTCCAGTGGCTGGAGCGCGAGCTCACCGCTGGCGACCGCCTGCGTGTTGACCAGCGCGGGCTGCAGGTCCAGGACGTACGCCGTGCCGCCCGACATGCCGGCCGCGAGGTTGCGCCCCGTCGGACCGAGCACGACGACGGTTCCGCCCGTCATGTACTCGCAGGCGTGGTCACCCACCCCTTCGACGACGAGCGTCGCGCCGGAGTTGCGCACACCGAAGCGCTCCCCCACCAGCCCGCGCAGGAAGGCCTCGCCCGACGTCGCGCCGTACCCGATGACGTTGCCGGCGACGACGTTGTTCCGGCCCGACAGCACCGAGCTGCGGTGCGGCCGGACGACGAGGCGACCGCCCGACAGGCCCTTCCCGACGTAGTCGTTCGCGTCGCCGAACAGGCGCAGGGTCACGCCCTTGGGCAGGAACGCGCCGAACGACTGACCGGCCGACCCGGTCAGCGTCACGTCGATCGTGTCGTCCGGCAGGCCGGCACCGCTGTACCGCCGGGTCACCTCGTGGCCGAGCAGCGTGCCGACGGTGCGGTTGACGTTGCGGACCGGCAGGGCGATGCGGACGGGCTCACCGTGGTCGAGGGCCTCGGCTGCCATCGCGATCAGCTGGTTGTCCAGCGCCCGCTCCAGGCCGTGGTCCTGGTCCTTGACGTGGTGCAGCGACGAACCCGGCTTCGGCTCCGGCACCGCCAGGACCGGGCCGAGGTCCAGCCCGGCGGCCTTCCAGTGGTCGACCGCCGCGGTGGTGTCGAGCAGCTCGACGTGGCCCACCGCCTCCTCGATCGACCGGAAGCCGATCGACGCGAGGTGCTCGCGCACCTCCTGGGCGATGTACTCGAAGAAGGTCTCGACGAACTCGGGCTTGCCCGTGAACCGGGCGCGCAGCTCGGGGTTCTGCGTGGCGACGCCGACCGGACAGGTGTCGAGGTGGCAGACGCGCATCATGACGCAGCCCGAGACGACCAGCGGCGCGGTGGCGAAGCCGAACTCCTCAGCACCGAGCAGGGCGCCGATCACCACGTCGCGACCCGTCTTCAGCTGACCGTCCACCTGGACGACGACGCGGTCGCGCAGGTCGTTCAGTACCAGCGTCTGCTGGGTCTCCGCCAGGCCGATCTCCCACGGGGTGCCCGCGTGCTTGAGCGACGTCAGCGGGCTCGCACCCGTGCCGCCGTCATGACCGGAGATGAGCACCACGTCCGCGTGCGCCTTCGCGCACCCGGCGGCCACCGTGCCGACGCCGAACTCGCTGACGAGCTTGGTGTGGACGCGGGCCTTCGGGTTGGCGTTCTTCAGGTCGTGGATCAGCTGCTTGAGATCCTCGATCGAGTAGATGTCGTGGTGCGGGGGCGGCGAGATCAGGCCGACGCCGGGTGTCGAGTGCCGCGTCTGGGCGACCCACGGGTACACCTTGTGGCCCGGCAGCTGACCACCCTCGCCGGGCTTGGCGCCCTGGGCGAGCTTGATCTGCAGGTCGTCCGCGAAGGTCAGGTACTCGCTCGTGACGCCGAAGCGTCCGGACGCGACCTGCTTGATGCGGGAGCGACGCTCCGGGTCGTGCAGACGCTCCGGGTCCTCGCCACCCTCGCCCGTGTTCGACCGGGCGCCGAGGTGGTTCATCGCCACCGCGAGCGTCTCGTGCGCCTCCGCCGAGATGGAGCCGTAGGACATGGCGCCCGTCGAGAACCGCTTGATGATCGACTCGACGGACTCGACCTCGTCGATCGGCACCGGCTGGCGCACGCCGTCCTTGAAGCGCAGGAGGCCGCGGAGCGTCATCAGCCGGGACGACTGGTCGTCGACCCGCTGGGTGTACTGCCGGAACACGTCGTACTGACGGGTGCGGGTGGAGTGCTGCAGACGGAACACCGTCTCCGGGTCGAACAGATGCTCCTCACCACCGCGGCGCCACTGGTACTCGCCACCGACCGCCAGGGACTGGTGCGGCTGCCGGTTGCCCGACGCCGGGTAGGCGTCGGCGTGCCGTGCGGCGACCTCCGCCGCGATCACGTCGAGCCCGACGCCGTCCAGCCGGCTGGTGGTGCCGGTGAAGTACCGCTCGACCAGCGCGTGGGACAGGCCGATCGCCTCGAACACCTGCGCGCCGCGGTAGGACGCCATCGTGGAGATGCCCATCTTGGACATCACCTTCAGCACGCCCTTGCCCAGCGCCTTGATCAGGTTGGCGACGGCCTTCTCCGGGGCGACACCCGGCAGGTAGCCGCGGCGCGCCATGTCCTCGACGGTCTCCATCGCCAGGTACGGGTTCACCGCAGCGGCGCCGTAGCCGATCAGCAGCGCGACGTGGTGCACCTCGCGCACGTCACCGGCCTCGACGACCAGCGAGATCTGCGTGCGGGTGTGCCGGCGCAGCGTGTGGTGGTGCACCGCCGAGAGGAGCAGGAGCGACGGGATCGGCGCGTGGTCCGCGTCCGAGTTGCGGTCGGACAGCACGAGGAAGCTCACGCCGTCGGCGATCGCCGCGTCGACCTCGGCGAAGATCTCCTCCAGCCGCGCCTGCAGCGCAGCACCGCCGCCGTCGACCCGGTACAGGCCGCGGATCGTCGTGGCCCGGAACCCGAGGTCCGGCTGCCGTGCGACGTGCACGATCTTGGCGAGCTGGTCGTTGTCGATCACGGGGAACGGCAGCACCAGCTTGCGCGCGTGCTCCGGTCCGTCGGTCAGCAGGTTCGGCTCCGGACCGATGGCCCCACCGATGGCCGTGACCAGCTCCTCGCGGATCGCGTCCAGCGGCGGGTTGGTCACCTGGGCGAACATCTGCGTGAAGTAGTCGAACAGCAGCCGCGGACGGGACGACAGCACCGCGACCGGCGTGTCAGACCCCATCGCCCCGAGCGGCTCGGCGGCGTTGGTGCCCATCGGCGCCAGGATGATCTTCAGCTCTTCCTCGGTGTACCCGAAGGTCCGCTGCCGACGCCGCACGGAGGCGGTCGAGTGGGCCACGTGCTCGCGCTCAGGGAGCTGCTCGAGGTGGACCGCGTTGTCGCGCATCCACTCGGCGTACGGCCGCTGGGCCGCCAGCTCGCCCTTGATCACCTCGTCCGCCACGATCCGGCCGCGGCGGGTGTCGACCAGGAACATCTTCCCGGGCTCGAGACGACCCTTGGCCACCACCGTCGCCGGGTCGAGGTCGAGCACGCCGGCCTCGCTCGCGCAGACAACGAGCCCGTCCTCGGTGACCCAGTACCGGCCGGGACGCAGACCGTTGCGGTCCTGCATCGAGCCGATCAGCGTCCCGTCGGTGAACGTCATCGCCGCCGGGCCGTCCCACGGCTCGATCAGCGTGGAGTGGTAGGCGTAGAACGCCCGCCGCTCGGGATCCATCTGGGCGTGGTTCTCCCACGCCTCCGGGATCATCATCATCATCGCGTGCGGCAAGGACCGTCCGGCGAGGTGCAGCAGCTCCAGGACCTCGTCGAAGCTGCCGGAGTCCGAACCACCGGGCGTGCACACCGGCAGCAGCGGCGCGAGGTCTCCCAGCAGGTCGCTGTGCATCATGCCCTCGCGGGCGGCGACCCAGTTCCGGTTGCCGCGCACCGTGTTGATCTCACCGTTGTGGGCGATGATCCGGAACGGTTGCGCGAGCTCCCAGGACGGGAACGTGTTGGTGGAGAAGCGCGAGTGGACCAGCACGATCTCCGAGGCGTACCGCGGGTCCGACAGGTCCGCGAAGAACGGCTCCAGCTGCCCGGTGGTCAGCATGCCCTTGTACGTCAGCGTGCGGGCGGACAGCGAGGCGAAGTACAGGCCGACCTCGTGCTCGGCACGCCGGCGCAGGCGGAACGTGCGGCGGTCGAGGTCGATCCCGGCGAGCTCACGCGCGGGGTCCGCGACGACGAGCTGACGGAACACGGGCATCGAGGCACGTGCCGTGGGGCCGACGAGGTCGGCGGTCACCACGACGTCGCGCCACGCGAGCACGTCGAGCTTCTCCTCCGCCGCGATCGCCTCCACCGCTGCGACGACACGCTCGCGCTCGTCGGCGTCGACGGGCAGGAACGCGAGACCGATCGCGTAGTGACCGGCCGGCGGCAGCTCGGCGTCCACCACGTCCCGCAGGAACGCGTCGGGGATCTGCGTGAGGATGCCCGCGCCGTCGCCGCTGTCCTCCTCGGCGCCCACCGCACCGCGGTGGTCGAGGTTGAGCAGCGCGGTGAGCCCGGCGTCGACGATGTCGCGCCCCGGCGTCCCGCGCAGCGTGGCGACGAAGGCGAACCCGCAGGCGTCGCGCTCGGCGTCGGGGTCGTACAGCCCGTGGGCCACGGGCGCCCGCAGGCTCCCTGGGGTCACGTGCGGTGTCGACATCAAACCGTCCTCACAAGGTCGCACGTACAGCTGGTGCGTGTGGGACGCCGTCGGCCCGCATGCGTGGGGTGACACTACCAACCGGTCGGGCCGGGGCCGCATCGCACACCAAGGCGTGGTCCCACGGTGCGGTGCGGTCACCGCGTCGGGTCCGACGCGTTCCTCTCGTCGTCCTGCCGCACCGGTGAGGCCAGCAGGAGGGTCGTGTCACGCCCGGGGTGCCGGCGGCCGACCACGGTGAACGCTACCAGCGCACCGAGACCGACCACGATGGCCGTCCAGACGTTGAGCCGCAGGCCCAGGACCTGGTGCGCCGGGTCGATCCGCAGCATCTCGATCCACAGCCGGCCCGCGCAGTACAGCGCGACGTAGAGCCAGAACGCACGCCCGTGACCGAACCGGTAGCGCCGGTCCAACCAGACGAGCAGAGCCGCAGCGAGCAGGTTCCAGATCAGCTCGTACAGGAAGGTCGGGTGGAAGAGCGTCCCGGACGGGTAGCCGGCCGGCAGGTGCGCGTCGTCGATGCGCAGGCCCCAGGGCAGTGTCGTCGGGCCGCCGAAGAGCTCCTGGTTGAACCAGTTGCCGAGCCGGCCGATCGCCTGAGCGACGAGCAGCCCGGGCGCCAGCGCGTCGGCGAACGGTGCGAGCCGGACCCACTGCCGGTGGGCGCCGATCCACGCACCGAGGCCACCCAGCGCGACAGCCCCCCAGATGCCCAGCCCGCCTTCCCAGACGAAGAGGGCACGGACCGGGTCTCCCCCACGGCCGAAGTATGCGTCCGGCGAGCTGATCACGTGGTACAGCCGACCTCCGACGATCCCGAACGGCACCGCCCAGTAGACGATCTCGAGGGCGGTGTCGCCGTCACCACCGCGCTCCACCCAGCGACGTCGCGCGATCACCACGCCGACGACGATCCCGAGCAGGATCGCGAACGCGTACGCGCGCAGAGGCAGCGGCCCGAGGTGCCACACGCCGCGCGACGGGCTGGGGATCGCCGCCGTCACGGCGGCGAACGTCATCTCGCGCTCCGCACACCTGCCGCCAGGCTCTGCGTGACCGCGGTCAGCGCTGCGAGCCCGGCCCGCTCGTCGGGTGCGTCGACCAGGGCGCGGACGAGCGCCGAGCCGACGATGACGCCGTGGCGAGCGCCGGCCGCGCGGGTGTCCGAGACCAGCTGCTGCGCCCGCGAGCCGACCGTCGACCGCTCCCCCGTCACACCCATCGTCGAGGCTGCGTAGACGAACCCGCGAGACGACGCGGCGGTCAGCGCGAGGCGCTCCGGGGTCGAGCTGGGTGCCACCAGGAACACCCTGTCGAGCCCGTGGCGGTCCGACGCCGCGATCCACTCGGCGGCCTCGTCCGGGATGAGGTCGGGGGTGATCAGGCCGGCACCGCCGGCGGCGGCCAGATCACGCGCGTAGGCCTCGACGCCGTACCGCAGCACGAGGTTCCAGTACGTCATGACGAGGATCGGGGCGCCCCGACCGGCGACCTGCTCCACCGCCAGCAGCGTGTCGCGCACACGCGTGCCGCGTGCGAGGGCGGCCTCGACCGCGCGCTGGATCACCGGTCCGTCCATCACCGGGTCGGAGTAGGGCATGCCCAGCTCGACGACGTCCACGCCTGCGTCGACCATCGTCCGCACCGCGTCGACCGAGGCCGGCACGCTCGGGTAGCCGACCGGCAGGTAGCCGACCAGCGCCGCGCGGTTCTCGCGCTCCGCCAACGCGTCGAGC